>Ga0209758_1000684_pt1 | contig 50528 bp, 49 predicted proteins | sample AraplaMF_Col_mMF_FD_184258 | JGI IMG/M metagenome (GOLD analysis project Ga0209758, IMG submission 184258) | Arabidopsis root microbial communities from the University of North Carolina, USA - plate scrape MF_Col_mMF (SPAdes) (version 2) | ecosystem: Host-associated > Plants > Roots > Endosphere... | reverse complement strand
TACGCGAGCGTGTCGGCCAGCAGCCGGGCAGGATGGGAGAGGACGACTTTGATTAGGCCTTCGGCGAGGCCCGCCCGCGTCTCGTTGGTCAGTTCGTGAGCGATCACCATCAGGCGCTTCGCGGCTGAGCCGCCATCTTCGCGTAGCGCGCGCATGACCCCGGTAACGCCGCCGCCGGCGACGTAGAGGCCGACCCAGTTGGTTTCGCTTCTCAAAAGGCGCTGTGTAAGTTCGTAGGCAATCTGCGGCTCTTCTTGCGTGCCCAAAGTTTCCATCATTTGGAATTCCCTGTCGCTTTCGCGGAAGTAGGACCGGAACCCCATTTCGCAAAGCTCCTGCGAGAGATAGCGGTGGCTGCCGACGAAGACCGCGACCTTACCGGGCCTGGCATTGACGTTGTCGACGAACCACGCGGCCGTCCGGCCCTTCTTGACGCAGTCGTTGCCGACATAGCCCGCCCGGCCGGGAGCGGTCAGATCGGAGATCATCGTGAAAACCGGAATTCCCTCGGCCTCCAGCCCGTCCACGGCATGGTTGATCTGGGGATGATCCGACGTAATGATTCCGATCACGTCCACTTCCCGGCTCATGGCCAGCAATGCATCGGCCGTATTCTCCGGAGCGAGTTCATCCACAAATCTCACGATCGCTCGCCCGTGGGCGCCGGGATAGGATTCTACTGACTTTGTCAGCGTTTCGGCCCACATCTGGTAAAGCTTGCGGTGCGACTGTTTGAGCAGAAAGCCGAATTTGATAACCGGCTTGTCAGATTCCAGTCGCCGCTTAATCGCAGTCACACCGTGAAATCCGATTCTCTCCGCAGCCTCGAGGACACGCTCGGCGGTCTGTGCGCGAACAGGGTCGCGCCCGTTCAGGACCCGGTCAACGGTCGAAATCCCCACATTTGCGGCTCTCGCGAGGTCGGCGATCGTAGGTCTGCTCATCAGGATCTCTCAGATAATGAAAGTCAGTATGGGATATTTTGGGAGAAACGTCCAGCCATAAATTGACAGAAACAGGGAGATTGTGGTGTTTTTCTCCTCGCTGGAGGAAGCAGCTGGACAGAGCCGATAATCGGCGAGGTTTTGGGGAGGAGAGGCGTATGCCTGCGGCCAACGAACTCGTGCGCCTTGCAGAGCGCAGCGACGCTGGAAACGACGCTATCGTTCTTGAAATGCGCGATATCACCAAGGCATTTCCGGGTGTTCTGGCACTTGATGGAATGAACCTGAAGGTTCGCGCCGGCACAGTCCATGTCCTCGTGGGCGAAAATGGAGCTGGCAAGTCGACGCTGATGAAGATCCTCAGCGGAACCTACACGATCGATAGCGGCGAGATCATCTTCAAGGGCGAGACGCTCAGCGGGCAGGATACAGCCGCGGCGCTCGAGCGGGGGATCTCGATGATCCACCAGGAACTCAGCCCCGTCCTCGATATGACGATCGCCGAAAACATCTTTCTCGGGCGCGAGCCTTCGATGTTCGACACGGGTTTTCTTTCGCGCTTCGTCGATTTCGCGAAGATGAACGCCGATACCAAGGCGCTCCTTGCCCGGCTCGGCCTGAAATACTCCCCTGAAACGAGGATGCGCGATCTTTCCATCGCGGCCATGCAATTGATCGAGATCGTCAAAGCGATCTCGCGGGAAGCGTCCTTGGTGATCATGGACGAACCGACCTCGGCGATCAGCGACACCGAGGTCGCCATGCTGTTCCGGCAGATTGCCGACCTCAAGGCGGCGGGGGTTGCGATCATCTATATCACCCATAAGATGGATGAAATCTTCCAGATCGCCGATGAGATCACCGTCATGCGCGACGGTCAGTTCATCGCGGCAGCACCCGCAAGCGAATATGACGAGACCAAGCTGATCTCCCAGATGGTTGGGCGCACGATCTCCAGTATCTTTCCGAAGGAAGAGGTGCCGATCGGCGACGTCGTGCTATCCGTCGACAGTCTTTCCCGCGAGGGCTCTTTCGAGGAGGTCAGCTTCGATGTCCGCGCCGGCGAAATCGTCGGCTTGTCCGGCCTGATCGGAGCGGGCCGCACCGAAGTTGCGCGGGTGATCTTCGGCCTAGATGTTGCCACCGGCGGATCGGTCATTCTCAACGGATCGCCCCTGCAACTGACGTCGCCGGCCGATGCCATCAAGAACGGTATCGCCATGGTATCCGAGGACCGAAAGGCCGAGGGCCTCGTGCTCTGCCGCTCCGTCTGCGAGAATATCTCGCTGGCAAATCTGAAGAAATTCACGGCTGGGCTTTTCGTCAGCGAGCGGCAGGAAGAGACCGCCGCACGGCGCATGATCAAGATGCTGCAGATCAAGACGCCCGATACCGCGATGATCGTGGACAATCTCAGCGGCGGCAACCAGCAGAAGATCGTCCTGGCGAAATGGCTGCTCGGCGATCTCAAGCTTCTCATTCTCGATGAGCCGACACGCGGCATCGACGTTGGTTCGAAATCCGAAATCCACCGCCTGATGACCGATTTCGCCCGGCAAGGCCTGGCGATCATCATGATCTCATCAGAGCTACCGGAAATTCTTGGAATGAGCGACCGCGTGGTTGTCATGGCTGCGGGCCGGGTCGCGGGCGAACTGACAAGAAGCGAGGCCAATCAGGAAAGCATCATGCGCCTTGCAACGGGAGGACACTCATGAACACCGAACCGATGGCCGCAACGGTGCCCGCGAAAGCACCCCTAAAGTCTGGGGGCATCGATTTCGCCGCCATTTATCGCAAATACGGAACGATACTGATCTTTATCGGCATCTGTGTTCTGGCGTCGCTGCTGAGCCCCACATTCCTCACCGAGGCAAATCTAACCAACGTGCTGCGCCAGGTGGTCGTCGTCAGCCTGCTCGCCTGCGGCGTCACCTTCATCATCATCCTTGGCCATATCGATGTGTCGCTTGGATCGGTTCTGGCGCTTTGCGGCGTTATTTCGGCAAGCGTGATGGCGATGACCGGAAGCATCATTCTCGCCGTCGTGGCAGGTGTCGCCGTCGGCATCATCACCGGGATCATCAACGGCTTTGTCATCACCTTTTTCCGAATCCCGTCCTTCATCATGACTTTGGCGATGACGACCGTCGCGCGTGGCGCGGTGCTTCTCTACACAGGCGGATCGCCTGTCACCGGTCTCGGTGATTTCAAGATCATCGGGCAGGGTTCGCTTGGACCGGTACCGGTCTCAGTTCTCATTCTTGCCGTGCTTGTCGTCGTCTCGTGGATCCTGCTCAACAAGACCAAGTTCGGCCGTTATGTCTACGCCGTCGGCGGCAATGAGCGCGCGGCGCGTGCCTCCGGCATCAATCCCGACAGCATCGTCGTCAAAGCGTTCATCTTCAACGGCATTCTCTGTGCTGTCGCCGGGATCGTTCTGATGTCGCGCATTAATTCCGGTCAGCCCGCAGGTGGTGTCGGTTACGAGTTCGACGCGATCACCGCGGTCGTCGTCGGCGGCACCAGCCTGATGGGCGGCACGGGGACGATCACTGGAACCATAATCGGCGCGATGATCATCGGCGTCATCAACAACATCCTCAATCTCATGAACGTCAGTTCGTACTGGCAGCAGATCATCAAGGGACTGATCATCGCGGTCGCGGTCATTCTTGATGTTTGGACGAAATCAGCCCGCACCAAAAAGAAGGCTCGATTCAAAAGTTCCAGCGCGAGCTAACGGCACGCGTGAAGGACCAATTGTGTGTGTCGGTGCCATGGCGCCGGATCATCGCAACCTATGACTATCAACGGGAGGAGACCCCAAATGACACTTATTGCCAAGCTCGCACTCGCCTGCGCCGTATCCGCGCTGTCCGCATCCTCCGCCTTCGCAGCAGATAAATTTGTCGTGGGCTACGCCAACATGGCCGATACAGATGTGTTTGTCATGGCCCGCAAGAATGCCTTCATCGAAGCCGCCAAGTCTGATCCCGCCGTCGAGATCAAGTTCACCGACGCCAACAACGACGCCAGCAAGCAGCTCGACCAGATCGACAACCTGATTGCCCAGAAGGTCAACGCAATCGTCGTGGTTCCCGTCGACTACGAAGGTATCGTTCCCGGCGTCGAGAAGGCGAATAAAGCCGGCATCCCAGTCGTTGCTCTGGGCATCCAGTCGGCTGGCGGCAAGTACACCTTCGTTGGTTCGAAGAATCTCGACGCCGGCAAGATGCAGGCTGAGTACATGAAGGCGAACCTGCCGAAGAACGCCCAGATCCTCTATCTGCAGGGCACCCCCGGCCTCTATCATTCGCAGGAACGTCTGAAAGGCTTCCAGGACAGCCTTGGCCGTCCTGACGTGAAGATCCTCGCAACGCTTTCCGGCAATTATGACCGCGCCGAAGGCATGAAGGTTACCGAAGACTGGATCCAGAGCTTCCCGAAGTTCGATGCGATCATCGCCGCCAACGACCAGATGGCGCTGGGCGCCCGCGAGGCTCTCCAGGGTGCTGACCGCCTGAAGGGCGTGATGATCTCCGGCGTCGATGGCGTGCCGGATGCTCTCAACGCGATCAAGGCCGGGGAAATGTCGCAGACGATTTTCCAGAATGCCGCCGGTCAGGCGAAGGCCGCCTTTGACGTCGTCGAGGGCATCAAGAAGGGTGAGACGCCCCCCGCCGAGAAGCTCGTGCCATTCGAGTCCATCACCAAGGACAACGTCGACAAGTACATGAAGAAGTAATTCCTCCCGAGATGCGTGTCGGGGCTGCGGTCTCGGCACGCGCACCCCATGCCAATGAATATCCTGGAGCTCATGAGATGATGCGCTTAAGTCTGGTAACCGACATCCTTGGATACCTTCCCTTCGAAGAGATGCTCGACACAGCGTCCAAGCTCGGATTCGAATCCGTCGAACTGGGTTGCGGAAACTGGTCCAAAGCTCCGCATGTACGCCTCGACGAGCTCCTCGGCAGCGAGCAGGCCCGCACCGATTTTCTGGCTGCACTCGAACGCCGCGGCCTCACCATTTCCGCCCTGAACTGCTCCGGCAATCAACTTCATCCGGGTCAGAGCGGCGCGGAACATCGTGCCGTCGTCGAGAAGACTTTCCGCCTCGCTGAAAAACTCGGCGTGAAAACCGTCGTGATGATGTCCGGCTGCCCCGGCGGCACGCCGAAGGACGAGCTGCCGAACTGGATCACCCATGTCATTTTGCCCGAGCAGGTCGCAGCTCTCGACTACCAGTGGAACGACGTGCTCATCCCTTATTTTCAGAAGGCGGCGGTACTGGCGAAAGACTGCGGGATCCGTGTTGCGGTCGAAAATCTCGGCGCAACGATGATCCACAACCCGGCCAACATGCTGCGTCTGCGCAAACATGTTGATCCGGTCATCGGCATGAATTTCGACCCCAGCCATCACATGTGGATGGGCGGCGATCCCATTGCAGCCGTGCGGCTGCTCGGCAACGCCATCCACTACATGCATGCCAAGGACGTCCGGCTGGAGCGCACGCTCGCCGAAGCAAATGGCCTGATTGACACCTACTGGATTAACGATATCGCGAAGCGTTCGTGGAACTACGTCGCGCTTGGGCATGGCCACGACGTCCAGTGGTGGAAGGAATTCTTCGCCGTCGCCAAGATGGTTGGCTACGACGGCCCGGTCAGCCTCGAAATGGAAGACGCAGGCATGGATCCGCTTCTCGGCGTCAAGAAATCACTCACGACACTGAAGCTCGCTCTCCCACGCGACTTCGACTGACATCCCCCATCAGGAACAAGCACATGACCCTCAAGATCGGTGTTATCGGAACTGGCGCTATCGGCCAGGAGCACATCCAGCGCCTCCACAACAAGCTCGTCGGCTCGACCGTCGTCGCCGTCAATGACATCAACAAATCCCAGGCGGAGGAGGTGGCGAAACGTGTGACTCCAGCTGCCAGGGTCTTCGACAGCGGACACGATCTCGTTAAGGCGCCCGACGTCGACGCAGTCGTTGTCACCTCATGGGGGCCGACGCACGCGGAATTCGTGCTCGCCTCGATAGCTGCTGGCAAGCCCGTGTTCTGTGAAAAGCCACTTGCGACGACGGCAGAGGCCTGCCTGAACATCGTCAATGCAGAGATCGCCAGTGGACGTCCGCTCGTGCAGGTCGGGTTCATGCGTCGCTACGACAAGAGCTATCGCCTGCTGAAGGAGCAGATCACCAACGGCAATCTCGGCGAACCGCTGATGGTTCATTGCGCTCACCGCAATCCAAGCGTTCCCGATGTCTATGCCGGCGACATGGCGATCACCGACTCCTTCCCGCACGAGATCGACGTACTACGCTGGCTGCTCGACGACGACTATGTCTCGGCTCAGGTGATCATGCCGCGCAAGACAAAGCACACCCGCAAGGATCTGGACGATCCCCACATGATCCTGCTCGAGACCAAGAAGGGTATCCGGATCGATGTCGAGGTCTTCGTCAATTGCCCCTATGGCTACGACATCCAGTGCCAGGTCGTCGGCGAAGATGGGATCGGCTATCTGCCGGAGCCGATGAGTGTGCCTCTCCGCAAGGACGCCAAGCTTAGCCACGAGATTCTGCAGGATTGGAGGCTTCGCTTCATCGACAGCTACGATGTCGAGCTTCAGGAATGGATCGAGTCCGTCCAAGCCGGTGTCGTCCGCGGTCCGACTGCCTGGGACGGCTATTTCGCAGCTGTGACCGCTGACGCATGCGTCGAGGCGAAGCATTCCGGCAAAATCGTGCCGATCAGGATTGGCGAGCGGCCGTCGTTCTATACGCCGTTCGCGTTGAAGCCTGCCGCTTGATGGAGGATCGAGAAGGAGTAAGTCATGAAGATCGCTCTCGACCCGCATATGCATCGACATCTGCCGCTGAACGAGCTGTGCCGGAAGGCCGCCGAGCTCGGCTATGAATATATCGAAGTCTCACCGCGCGACGACCTGCTTCCCTGGTGGGTCCGTCCGCGTGCCCACCAGGAACGTGTCGCCGAGTTCAAGAAGGCGCTCAAGGACCACGGCATCCAGGTGGCGTCCCTGCTGCCGATGTACCGTTGGGCCAGCCCGCATGAGGACGAGCGTCAGTCGGCCGTATCGTATTGGAAGCAAGCCATCCAGCTTGCCGTGGATCTCGGCGTCGACACGATGAACTCCGAATTCGGCCGCGGGCCGTCCCCCGAGCGTGGGCACCGCTCCAATTGCTGTGGCGGGCACTTCACGCATGAACACAGCGAAACGGCTTGGTGGCGCTCGATCGAGGAGCTGGTGCCTGTCTTTGAGAAGGAAGGTGTCACCCTCAACATGGAGCCGCACCCGGAAGACTGGTGCGAAACGCTGCACCCGGCGATCGACATGCTGAAGACGATCGGCTCCAACAACGTCAAGTTCCTCTACTGCGCGCCGCATACCTTCTACTTCGGCGACGAAATGAGGAAGATGATCCGGGACGCGGGACCGCTGATCAACCATGTGCACGTCGCGGATACTTATAACCACCGCGCATCATCGGGCTTGCGCTACATCGTCAACCCACCAGGGGCCAAGGTGACCATCCATCAGCACATGGACATGGGCCAAGGCGAGATCAACTGGGACGTCTTCTTCTCCTCGCTCGCTGAGGTTGGCTTCGACGGGATCGTCACCGCCTGCGTCTTCGGTTGGGAAGATCGTGCGGATGCATCGGGTCGATACATGCGCTCCGAGATCCAGAAATACGTCGACAAGTATTGGACGAAGTAGGCGTCGCGCTGTGCGGTTGGGACTTGTTGGCTATGGTACCGGGGAAGGCACTTTCGTGCTCCTTACATTGCTGCCGCGCAAGGGATCATGCCAGGCAAGCCTTGTGAGAGCTATCGATTTCGTGGTCGATGTTATTGGCCCATTGGCGGGAGTGCAGTCCAAGGCAAAGAAACGACAGGCCGCTTTCGAGGAGGACCACTCCGGGAAGTTCGACGCCGTCGAGAGATGGGCGCCGAGGCCTGATCTCAAGTACCACATCGACACCAATTCCGAGGCACACGATCAATCCCCTTAATGCCCCACCTGATGAGGAGCTAGTGGGCGACAGGCGTTTCCTGATAGACGCGCAAAATTCCCAGTTCCGGTAAAAACTTTCCCTGTTCCCGTAACTAGGGAATTTGAAGCTAACATCTTGTGGCAGAATATCAATTTAGTGCCATTTAGGTGCCGGAGCAGTCAAGATTACAAAAATCCCTGTAAACCGGCCGAAAACAGGGAAATGCAATGCTGAGACTGGTTCGGAGCAGTCTGCTTCAAGCACCATTCTAAACCCTTATTGCGCCTGCATTTTTCCATAATATCAGTCCTTTTGCATAAAACCGAGTTTGACAAACTTTCGTTTTTCGTTTGTTCAGTTCAGAGCCGAAATCGACCGTGACCGCAGTAGCCTGTTTGGTCCGATCAGCCCGTCTGGAAGCGTGTCCGAGGATGAGAACGATCGCTGCGTCGTCACGCTTCATCTCAGCCAAGATCATCCCACGGTGTGCCGTGTGAGTTCACGCTGAAGCGCGACCACGATCCTGGAACGTCGCCCGAAATGATCTTAATCAACAGCTCGGCGTTCCGACAGATCACGGCGACAAGAATGGCGTCCCGCCGGACTGCCCAGGACAGGAATTTCAGATGCATATCCCGAGATCACGTGGGACCCAAAGTCAGCCGCCGAAGAAGTTATGTCTTGCTTAGCTAATTCGTTAGGGAGAAAAACTGAGATAACTGGGTCGCTGGTTCCAATCCCTTCAAGGCGTCGGAGCGTTTGACAAACTTTGCCAAAATCCACTATGGTGTGTTCAAATGGAGGTTCCCCATGGCCACAATGAACGTATCTCTTCCAGACCCGATGAAGGATTGGGTGGAGGCGCAGGCCAGGAGCGGGCGATATTCGAATGCCAGCGACTATGTGCGCGATCTGATCCGACGCGACCAGACACGAAACGACAAGATCGCCGCCATGCAACGTTTTGTAGATGCCGGGCTCCAAAGTGGTGTTGGCATCCGATCAAAGGACGAACTCTTTGCTGAAGCGATGATTCGTGCAAGCAAGTCATGAGTTTTAAGCTTTCTGTCGAGGCGGAAGACGACATTATTGCGATCGCCGAGCAAGGTGTCCGTTTGTTCGGGGCAGGCCAAGCAAAGCGCTACCACGATGAGCTTTTCGCATTACTCGATCTGATAGCTGCTAATCCACGCATTGCACGCGAACGGGATGAGATTGATCCGCCCGTCAGAATTCATCCCTTCAAAGCGCATCTCATCGTTTATCGGATTGAAGACGATGAGAAAATTTTTGTAATACGAATTCGCCACGGGCATGAAGATTGGGCAAGTAGTTCAACTTAGCGCACGGATGACGCTGTGGAATTTGGTGTGTCTCAGGTTCCAACAGGTTCAATACCAATAGGTTCAAATCCCGCCCAACGCTCGGTCTACGGCGAAGCGAGCCAGCTTCGAGCTGGCATGCCTTGAAGATAGGCGGCCAAACCACTTTTACTCATAGGCGACATCTCGACGATCGACGGAAGTGGCCGAACTCTGGACTGCTGGGCTTTGCAGAAAGCACCCTCATGCATCTCGCCACGCACGACTTCCTGATGCTGCTGGATACCCAGCCCGCCTTTGCCCGCATGCTGATCTTGATCCAAGGTCAGCGCATCCGCGAATTGCTGACATGGCTTGAAGCTCTGACCAAGCTGAGTGCCGAAGGACGCCTTGCGGAGCGGCTTCTGCTATTTCCTCAACGCGAGACCAGCCGATGGAGGGCGGGCTGAAACTCGCTATCATGCTAACGCAAGAGACGATGGTCGAACTGATCGGCACTACCCGCCAGCGGGTCAACCAGGTGATGAACCGTTGGCTTGAGGACGGTATCATCCGACTGGACGAGCGCTACATCGTCCTCACTGACATCAATCGCCTGAAGAAGCATATCGATCTTGCCTAGTCCGGTCGTGCTTCGGGAAGGAGCCAAGACCCGTCGATGATTTCGGGGCGAGGCCGGTAGAGGCGGATCATGTAGTTCCATCCCGGCATGATCGGCAGGAAATTCGCTGCCTCTCCCGGTGTTCCTTCGAATTGCACGGTCACCGTGGCATCGGCGTCGCGTAGCGCGGTGAGACTGTTGACCGAATAGGCATCAAACGGATCGGCTTCGAAATACCGATCGCGATTGTAGACGCTGATAGGCCAGAACCCGTTTGCGGCGGGGACGACGCTTCGATAAACTGCCGCGGTCTCAGGATCGCCACCCCATCCCGTGCCGATCAGATGCATGGCGGGACCGACCTCGGCGAGACCGATACTCATTCCCGCGGCTGTGAGCCGCCCGTTAGGGACTAGTGTTCATTGCCTCAGGAATACGGGACCCAACTAATCAAGATTGAGAAGGGATCGGCTGATTTCGCTCGAGGTCCGGATCTCGGTCGTCGGGTTAACTATACGTTAACCTCTTGACCTTAAAATTGATTTATATCAAGGACGTGCGTAGTTATGCCATTTTCAGCAGTGAATAAAAACGACTTATCCGCTTTTGACGACTACGTGGATCTGCGTTCCGTTCCGCGCCATAGGCATTTCGTCAGGCACTCCATTGTCGACCGGATGCGGCTGGCGGTGCCGTTTGACCATATCGCCATCAGTGGTCTCGACATTGACGGCTATCGCTTCGGACAGGCAACATCGATCGACAGTGATTTTCCGCCTGCTTTTATCGAGGCATATGCGGCCGAAGGTTTGGTAGGCAACGATCCTTTCGTGAAGGCCGCTAAGAGCGGCCAAGGTATTGTGGTGGAAAGTGAGGTCTGGAAGACCTGCGAGCCTCCGCAGCGCTTGCTCTACCTCATGAGGTCGTTCAAAATTCTCAACCGGACGCTTATACCGGTTCGACGCAACGATATCGTATACGGCGGTGTATGCTTTACACGTGTGCACCCTTTTGATGCAGAGGAGCTTGCGTTTCTGGAGCTCGTCGCTGAACCTGTTCACACCACCATCGTCAGACCGTTGATGGAGAAGTTTGCAACCGCACAGATGAAGCTGACCGCCGGAGAGGTCGCTTGCCTGACCCAAGCTAGCTTCGGATTGACAAGCGAGGCCATTGCGGCGGTGACGGGCTACCAAGCCGACACCGTCAACAGCTATATCAAAAACGCCATCAAGAAGCTGGGATGCGCCAATCGTACGCAGGCGATCGCCGAAGCGCTCCGCAGGCGACTGATCTCCTGAATGCTGGGTCAGATCGGCTGAGCTATTGCCCGCCCAATCCGGCGCAGGTAGCCGGAGATTTCCTCCATTAGGTGATCGCGGGGGCCAAACTTCTTGAGGATCGCCTTCACGTTGGTCGCCATCGGCTCCTGCGTCGGTTCGCCAATGCAATAACCGCGACCGACGCTCCACATGTCGCAGCCCTCTGCCAGCAGGGCGTTGACCAGATCAATGACGTGTCGCGACACTTCGTTGGGCATGATCCACCACTCCGTCCTGATCGCCGTCTCCCGCGCAAAGAAGCTGCGGGAGGTCAAGTAGACAGATCATTCCCTGTTCATGCGTCAGCATTCCCTGCGTCGACCTCGCTCTTGAGCCCGCCACAACGACATCCGGCACAGACTGTATTTTCGAACTGCTGATTGTCAGAATGTCTGAGACGCTATCGACCAGAAGTCCCACGACTGCATCGCCAACCTCCGCCACCACGATTGCTGAGCGATCGGTACCTGAGGTCATTCCCATTCCAAGCCGGCCGGCAAGATCAATGATCGGAACGACCTCGCCGCGCAGGTTGATAACTCCAAGGACATCGATAGGTGCGTGAGGTACCGGCGTGCAAGCAACCCAACCACGAATTTCTCGAACCTTCGTCGTCTCAACGCAAAACTCCTGGCCCCTTAAGCGAAAAGCAATGATATCAAGATCACCTTCGGTTGTATGATTATGTGGATTGGAGAGCATCAGAAATCCTCCCACTGTTGGGCAACGGCTGCATTGCCGTTGAACTGTCGGGACACTTGCCGGCGGAGTTCGTGAACCGGGGAGGTCTCCACAGAAGGGCGTGAGACTGGCCTCTTCGTGCCCGGCGCGACATCGTCATCTACTTTGAACTGACTGATCACGCTGAACAATGCCGTGGACTCAGCTGCCAATCCGTGGCTTGCAGCATTGGACTCCTCGACCATGGCGGCATTTTGCTGAGTGCCTTGGTCGATCGTATTCACTGCGACGTTGATCTCGCGCAGTCCGACAGCCTGTTCTCTTGCGCCTTCTACGATTGCCGCGACATTGACGTCGATGTCTTTGATTTGCGTGGAGATGAGCCGTAAGGCCTGCCCAGTCTCGTCGACAAGTGTCACCCCTGTCTTTACCTGCTCACCCGAGAGGGTGATCAGAGACTTGATCTCCTTTGCCGCGGCGGCGGAGCGCTGTGCAAGTTCACGCACTTCCTGAGCGACCACCGCAAAACCCTTGCCCGCTTCGCCCGCTCGTGCGGCTTCGACGCCTGCGTTGAGCGCGAGGAGGTTGGTCTGGAACGCGATGTCGTCAATGACCCCGATGATGTTTGCGATTTCACGGGAGGACTTTTCGATGGCTCCCATCGCGTCAATCGCTCGTGCCACAACATGGGCGGATTGCTCGGCGTTAGACCGAGCAGCAATTACCAGCTTTCCCGCTTCGTCTGCCCGCCGACTTGAATCGGAAACCGTCTGAGTTATCTCCTCCAGAGCAGCGGCGGTTTCCTCGACGGAGGCAGCCTGCTGTTCTGTTCTCTTGGCGAGATCGTTCGCCGCTGATTTCATCTCCGAGGAGCCCGCGGCGATAGCCTGCGCGTTCTGTCGGATCGATTTCATCGTATCGCGAAGCCTGTCTGAGGCATGGTTGAAATCGACGCGCAACGGTTCGAGGGCCGGGATGAACGAGGCGGGAAGCTCGGCGCAAAGGTCCCCGGACGAAAGCAGTTGAAGTCCGCTAGCGAGCGCCAGAACATTTTCGACCCGACCGGTCACGTCGGTCGCAAACTTCACGACTTTGAAAACCTTGCCATTCATGTCGAAGATCGGGTTGTAGGATGCCTGTATATAGACTTTCTTGCCACCGCGTCCGAGCCGAGTGAACTCGTCGGACATGAACTCTCCATTGCGAAGCCGATCCCAGAAGAGCCCGTAGTCCGGCGTCCTGACGAGTTCCGGCTCGCAAAACATCGAGTGATGCTTCCCTACGATGTCCGACAGCCGGTACCCAAGCACGGTTAGGAAGTTCTCGTTGGCGGTGATGATTTCTCCGGACGGCGTGAACTCGATGACGGCCTGAGCCCTCGAAAGCGCATTGATTTTTCCGGCGTCTTCTGCTGCCTTAAGCTTTGTGGCGGTGATGTCGGTTGCAAACTTCACAACCTTGTATGGTTTGCCGCCGCGCAAGACCGGGTTGTAGGATGCCTCGATCCAGACCTCGCGACCGCCCTTCCCAATTCGCTTGTATTGCCGCTGCTCGAATTGTCCTGCGGCAAGGCGTTCCCAGAAAACCCGATATTCAGCCGACCCGGCTTCGACGGGGTCAACGAACATTCGGTGATGGTGTCCAACGATCTCTGAAAGCTCGTAGCCGAGAACCGCACAGAAGTTAGTGTTGGCGGTCAGGACTTTGCCTTGCAGATCGAATTCAATAATCGCCTGCGAGCGGTTCATCGCTGACATGACAGCGGCTGTGTCTGAAAGTCTGAAGAGAGAGAGTGACATCGGTGTTTCTTCCTAATAAGCCGCGTCCAAACGTGCGGGTTGGTTCGCTGCCTTTCCGAGGCAGTCGCTGATAGAGCTATTGCGTGGAAGCAGCGAAAAGCGGCCACACACGGGATGGAGTTCACATGGAAAGCTGGTCGTCTCAGATTGGCTGCCGACGACGCGAAGGCCACAGGTCAAGGTCCGCTGACTTCGCTGACCCCGAAAATAGGAGTCAAAATCTAACGGAGGATTAAAAAAAACTCTCCAAGCCGACGGAATACGCGGTTTCCCGAGCAAATGCCCGAAAAGCGGTCAAAAATGGGATTGTTTGCGTCTTTAGTCTATAAGTCGGTGGCGGATGGCTTCTGCGATGGCGTGAGCCCTGTTTCGAGCCCCGAGCTTCCTGGTAGCCGTCTTTAGGTAGCTGTCGACCGTTTCTCTCGTGAAGCGGGACATGGCCGCTATTTCCTCACTGGTCAGACCCTGGCCTGCAAGCCGCAGGCATTCGACTTCTCCCTCCAGAAGGCCCGAGATCTCCGCGCCGAACCGGTCAACGACCGGACGGGTCACTTTCTCGTGCAGGGTTGGAGAGATCAACTGCAGGTACTCGATCTCGTTGGGCATGAAGGCTCCGCCCTCACGGGCAAAAACGACTGACCCATAGTTGCGCCGTCCTCTTTGGAGGAAGAAGGCCACCCGGTGCAAAATTCTGAAGGTTCTCAGAAGATAAGCCAGTCTCTGAGGTGTCTGGAATTTCTCCGGGACCGTTGTGTCACTCGCCACTAGCGCACCTGTCGAACCTGCCAGAACGACAGGGTCATTCAAATAGAGCTTTTCCTCTTCATATGCTTCCACGAACGCGGGCGGGAAGTTCGACGTCACGCCGGTGAAGTTACCAACCGTGTAATCCCCGAGGTCAAGGCCGCTGACGCTAACGAATTCGAAAGGAACAGCCCGGCGCGCAAGTTCGAGCGCAGCATCCTGGACCAGCCTTCTATGTCTAGGAAACGAGCTCAAATCGGCGGGTAGTTCGGACATCTGCATCACTTTTCGCAGGCTCTCGGGAGAGCGACATAATCGAGGATCCGGTCAAAAATTGGGGTTAAGGTCTTAAATCCAGGTTAACGGAACCCCGTATAAGTTTAATGAACGGGCTTAATTCAACCGAGCCGCCGGGTCGACGGCTGACACCCCGCTGGAAAACTCGTCATTACCGCCCAAAAATCAAGCAGATGTATCGCATTCGAGCATCTTAGCTGACAGCCTGTAAACCTTTGCACCCTATATTTGGGGTGTTGGGGTGTTCAACAGTCTGTCAGAGATGATGCCAAACCGCCTCACGATCTTTCGGGTCAGCACCTTCGTTTGACTGATCCTTCCACGCCCTGAACGCAACGCCATGGAGGCGACGAAGTGATCGTATCGGCCCGCATTAATCTCGCGTTCTTTTTGGCTGCCTTGCTAATGGGGACCGGACCCGCCGCGGCTCTGGATGCGCCCAAAGGTGAGGTCATCTTGACGATTGTCTCGACCCACCTTGATCACCCTAATGCCGGAGAGACGGCTCAGTTCGATCTCGATATGCTTGAGAGCCTATCCGGCCGAGGCGCGAAGATGGAGACGCCCTGGACATCGGGAGAGGTGAACTTCTCGGGGCCGTTGCTGAGGGCCGTCCTGAAAGCAGCTGGCGCGAGGGGCAGGGTACTCAGAGTAAAGGCCCTCAATGACTACGCGGCCGACATACCGTTCCAGGATGCCAGCCTTGACACCATTCTTGCCACGCGGATCGCCGGAAAAACGATGTCTATTCGCGAAAAAGGACCGTTATTTTTGATCTATCCTTTCGACAAGGATCATAACCTCTACAACGAGAAATATTTCGCTCGTTCGGTGTGGCAGATCAAGGAAATCGAGGTCATCGAGTGAGCCAGTCGTTGCATCCGGGCAGCGAGATCATACGCAGGGCGAGCAAGGCCACGGTCGCAATGCAGGTCTTTTCGGTGCTCTTGTTGGTTGGCCTGGCAGTGATCTTTGCTGCCATTTCGCATCGATATGCGACCCTGCAGGACGGCATCCGCGAAAACGCGCTTTGGTCTGTCTACCAGCTCGACCGGGAAGCACGGAAACTTCACGAGACACTTCACTTCATTTCCATACGCGGGGAGCCAGATAAGGCGGCGTTGAAGGAGGCTTCCCAGCGTTATGACATCTTATATTCCCGAATGATCATACTTGACGAGGGAAAGTTCGATCGCCGGTTCGGAGGTGAACATGACGCGGGCCCTGCACTTAGCGACATCCGCTTGAACATAAAAGCATTGGAGAGCGTGTTCGACGGTATTGCTAAGGGTGGAAATCCGTCGTTGGCCGTTCTCATATCGGCTGATGACACTGCTGAGGACCTGTTGTCCAGGACCGAAGCTCTGCTGATCTACGCCAACAACGCCGTCAGTTCCGACCGGGCCGACGCTCGGGAAAGGCTGATGTCACTTCAGATCAAGTCCGCCATGCTCGTCGTGACGCTGGTGCTCTCGGTTGTCTTCCTGATTCACAGCCTGAATCGGCAGCTGCGTGCCGTGCGAGCAGCGGGTCTCAGCTTCGAGACGATAACGAATGACCTGCAGACGGCATACCAGGCTGCCGACGCGGGTAACCGGGCCAAATCCCAGTTCATGGCCACGATGGGCCACGAAATCCGCACCCCGCTGAACGGGATCCTTGGCACGGCGGAGCTGCTTCAGCTCGCGGCGCTTCCCGACCATGTCCGTCAGAGCGTAGCGACCATCCGAAAGTCCGGTGAAGCTCTGTTGGAGATCATTAACGAAATCCTTGATTATGCGAAAATTGAGAGCGGGATGCTGACTATGGAATTCCGTCCGACGGATTTGGAGCTCGTCGCGAGGGCTGCAATCGACATCGTCAGTGACAGGGCGCTGGAAAATGGCAATAGCATTCAGCTGGAAATTCCAGAACAACTGGTCGATCCAGTTGTCTTTGCCGATCCAACGCGGCTTAAGCAGGTTCTTCTCAATCTGTTGAGCAACGCGGCAAAATTCACCACCAACGGCCGCATCACCGTGAAAATTCTTCAGCTTAAAAACGATGTCGGCTGCCGGACGCGCTTCGAGATCAGCGACACGGGAATAGGCATAGATCAGGAGGGATTGGCTAAATTGTTCCGGCCCTTTAGCCAGGTTGACGCCACTATCAACCGGCGCTTCGGCGGCACCGGTCTCGGCCTAACGATTTGTCTGCAGATTGTTGAGGCAATGGGCGGCAAGATTGGAGCCGAGAGTGAGAAGGGGCGAGGCAGCACTTTCTGGCTGGAATTGCCTGCACCGGCGGCTCCGATAAAGGATGCCCGCGAAACGGCGCCGGCCCCCACGACCTGCATGTCATCGCTCGCACGGATGAAAATTCTGTTGGTCGAGGACAACAAGGTCAATCAGGATGTCGCCCGCGGCTTTCTCGCCAAACTCGGCCAAGAGGTCGTCGTAGCAGGCGACGGTGCCGAGGGTGTTGATATTGCTTCAATCCACGATTTTGACCTTGTCCTCATGGACATGCAAATGCCGGGGATGGACGGCCTCGAAGCGACACGCCGGATACGTCGGCGGGACGGCCAACGTGGTCGAGTCCCGATTGTTGCAATGACAGCAAACGCGTCAGAGGATGACCGACAACTTTGTAGCGAAGCAGGAATGGACGGCTTCCAGTCGAAACCACTATCGCTGGCAAAACTTCGCGAGCTCATCCTTTCCATCCAGCGGTATCACGCGCTACCCGTGAGCGCTGACCACAAATTTCAGGCCAGACGGCAGGAAGTCATCGAAGCTTTGGGCGAGGACGGCTGGCAGGAGCTGCTTGTCAGTTTCTTCGACGATGCCTCCGGTCTTTTGCGTAAACTCGATCACGCAGTTTCCCGAGGCGAGGTCAACGACGTTGATCGGCTGCTGCACACGTTCAAGGGGGCCGCCAGCAGCGTCGGTTTCCAAAATCTGGCCGACGAGTGTCAAAAATTGCGAGGCCGAGGTGTCACGGCCAATGATCTCCGCGAGCTCGACAAAACCATATTCACACACCGGACCTTCCTTGCCGCGTAGGAGCAAGTAATGCGTATTCTTCTTATCGACGATAACAAGACCAATCTCTTGTTCCTCAAGAAACTGGTTGAGAAACTCGGATGCGAGGCGGTGACATTTGAGACGCCAGGCGATCTGCTGCTGGCTATGCCCGCGCTTGACTATGACATCGCCATCATCGACTTCCAGATGCCGGTTTACAATGGCGTCGAGCTCCTTATCGAGATCGCCCACTTCGAGAAGTACCGCGACAAACCAGCTGTTTTTGTCACCGCGGATAACGATACGGCAACAAGGATGGCTGCGCTCGGCGCGGGTGCGATCGACTTCTTGACGAAGCCCGTCAATCCGCTGGAGTTTCAGGCGCGCATCCGAAACCTGATGGCCCTGGTGGATGCTCGCAACAAGCTCGCCGACAAAGCCGAATGGCTGAGGACTGAGGTCGAAAAAGCGATGGCTGAACTGAGAGCACGTGAAGAAGAAATCATCGAGCGCCTGACGATCGCAGCGAGCTACAAGGACAAGGAAACGGCAAAGCACACAAGGCGGGTCGGTTTCTATTCGGAGGCGATCGCACGTGCTTATGGCCTTGACGAGGCGCTTTGCGCCGATATCCGACTGGCTTCTCCGATGCACGATATCGGCAAAGTCGCCATTCCCGACGCGGTTCTCTTAAAAGCCGGGAAGTTGACGGAACAGGAGTTCGCCGCAATGCAGCAGCACACGACAGTGGGGCATGATATACTCCGGGAGTCGCGGTCTAGCCTTCTTAAACTGGCCGCGTCGATCGCCAGCAGCCACCACGAGAGATGGGACGGACAGGGGTATCCATTGCGTCTGTCCGGGACGGCAATTCCCCTTGTCGGACGTATCGTAGCGTTGGCAGACAATTTCGACGCATTGACGACGGTAAGGCCATATAAGGAGGCTTGGAGCATCGAGCGAGCTGTCGGCCATATCCGCGAGCGGGCCGGATCACAGTTCGATCCCGAATGCGTTGCGGCATTCGAGCAGGCGCTTCCGAGTATTATGAGCATTATGCTAAAGAATGCGGATGACGCAGTCCAGGATCGCGGTTCCGAAGGATCGACGACCGATAACATCGTCGCCGCCTAGCCACTTCAATACCAAACTCTGGCGAGGATGTACCGTGACCAGCGGTGATTCTCGATGGCCTGAACCCCGATCACAGTCGCTCTAGCAAACAGGAAATCGTTGGGTCCAGCCGTACACGGGGATTTTCATTTGTTGTCAGTGTAATTTTACCGGCCGGCGGCGGATATTGTCGCTTTTGTGAGAAGCTTCAACATCGCCTTTATCGGCGGAAAATCCTTCGAGGACTTGTGGTAGGTGATGCCTGTGGGAATGCTCCAGCGGAAACCGTCCAGGTTGATCTCGCGCAATTGCAGCGTCGAATAACTCTGGGCAAGCGGTACCGGCATACAGGCGATGAAATTGTGCTCCACGAGCATTTTCAGCGCGATCTGCAGCGAGTGGGATTCGAGCGCGAGCGGTGGTGCGGGCAGCCCGTGGCCGGCAAAAAAGCGATCGATCTTGCCGTTCGCCAACCCCCCGCTGAAAAGGCTTAACCACGGATAGTCGAGTAGCTTTTCGGGCGTGATCTCACGACCGTCGAAAAGCGGATGCTGGTGCGCGGCAAACAGCGAATTTGCCTGGTCGTAGAGGATATCGGTGATGAAATCCCGGCCCAGTCCATCCACCTCGCTTGGGACGCCGCCAGCATAGGCCCTGAGATCGCCTCGTTGGAGGAGCGGTAGCAGGTCGGCGCCGACGCCGGTTGAAACGGCGACCCTCAGGTTGGGGAAGTTCGAGCGCAGATCGGCCAGCATGTTGGGAAAATAGACCGCCGAATAAACGGGTCCACCGCCGATGCGCATCTCCCCGCCAAGGCCTCGCGTCTGAACCTTCAACTCGACGAGCGAGGCGTTCCAGGCTGCTTCGATCTCCCGCGCCCTGTGGCGGAAAAGCTCGCCCGCTTCCGTAAGCCGGACGCCGCCCGGCAATCGGACGAACAGCGGGCAGCCGAGGTCCTGCTCCAGAAGCCGGATTGATTTAGTCAGCGCCGGCTGACTGACATTGATCGTCCTCGCCGCGGCATGGAAGCTTCCCTGCTCCGCGACACTCAGGAAATGATGCAACCGCCAGATTTGATGCATTGTCATGAGCGATATCTCCCGGTTATCGACATCGATGTGAGAGGTATTAGCGCAAGCCTGGGACTGCCGCTAGTTTCTGCTCATGGAGGATTGCTGATGCGCGCAGTTTTTGTGCTGTTCGACTCGTTGAACAGGCTGGCTTTGGGTTGCTATGGAGGGACTGTCGTTCCCACGCCGAATTTCGATCGGTTCGCCGCCCGCTCCCTGACTTTCGATAATCACTATGTCGGCAGCCTGCCTTGCATGCCGGCGCGGCGCGACCTGCATACCGGGCGCCTGAACTTCATGCATCGGTCCTGGGGGCCGCTCGAGCCCTTCGACAATTCGATGCCGGAGCTTCTCAAGAAGAACGGCGTCTACACGCACCTCCTGACCGATCATTTCCATTATTTCGAAGACGGCGGCGCGACCTACCATTCCCGTTATTCGACCTGGGATTTCGTGCGCGGCCAGGAATACGACACCTGGAAGGCGCTGGTTCAGCCGCCACTGGAGCGTTTCCGCAAGGAATATTCCAACCGGCATTACAATGGCCCGAACCAGGCGAACCGCCTGCAGCATCAGATCAACCGCGAATTCATCAGGGAAGAGAAGGACTTTCCGGCGGCACAGTGCTTCGACCGTGCCTTCGAATTCCTCGAGGACAACCGCAGCGCCGACAACTGGATGCTGCATCTCGAGTGCTTCGATCCACACGAACCCTTCTATGCGCCGAACCGTTTCCGCGAACGCCTGAAGACGAATTACGACGGCCCGATCATCGACTGGCCGAAATATGCGCCCGTATCGGAGAGCGAGGACGAGATTGCCGAGATCCGCGCCAACTATGCGGCCCTGGTCGCCATGTGCGACGAGTATTTCGGCAAGCTGCTCGATTATTTCGATGCCCACAATCTGTGGGACGATACCTGCCTCATCCTCACCACCGACCACGGTTATCTGCTTTCCGAGCATAACTGGTGGGCGAAGAACGTGATGCCCTATTACGAGGAAATCTCGCATATCCCGCTCATCGTGCATCACCCGGACCTCGGCGCACGCAAGGGCACCCGCACCGACGTGGTGACGCAGACGCCGGACCTGATGCCGACGATCCTCAAGCTTTTCGGTCAGGATATTCCGGCGGAAGTCCGAGGCACGTCGGTTCTGGAACTCGCCGAGCAGGAAGGCCGGGAGAGATCAGTCATCTTCGGCATGTTCGGCGGCGCGATCGGCGCCACGGATGGACGGCATACCTGCTTCCTCTATCCGCCGGACCTCGATGACGAGAACCTCAGGGAATACACCTTGATGCCGACGCATCTGCACCACTTCTTCGCGCTGGACGAACTGAAGACGGCGGAGCTTCACGCGCCGATGGATTTCACCAAGGGCTTGCCAGTGCTGAGCATCCGGGCGCTGAACGATGCCCGGCGCCCCCCCGGCGGTGACCGTGCCCATTTCAAGAGCTTCAGGACGGCGCTCTACGACAATGTCGCAGACCCCTACCAGCAGAACCCGCTCGATGCTCCGGATCTGGTAGAGCGCTTCAAGGCCGCCATATCGGCCATCCTCCGACAGCATTCCGCGACGCCGGAATTCTTCGACTGGATGGGTCTGGAACAGTCATAAGCGAGATTTCAATTCAGGGAGGAGAACCGAAATGTCCGACAGAAAACTTGGGAACTATACGAGAAGGACGCTGGGCAAGCTGCTTGGCGGCTTTTCCATCGTCGCATGCCTTACGATGCCAGCTCTTGCGCAGGATGCGGGAACTATCAGGATCCTGATCAGTCAATCGCCTTGGCTGAATTCGTTCGTGTCCCTCGTCGATCAATACCAGAAGGATACCGGCACCAAATTCCAGCTCGACGTGACGCCGTTCGGCGGGATGGTCGATAAGATGCGCAACTCGGTTCGCGCCCAGCAGGGTTCCTACGACATCATCAATATCAATGCTCAAGGGCTTGCCGAAATGTATGCCGGCGGCTTTCTGAGACCCCTCAAGCAGATCGACCCCAGCTTTTCCCTGCCAGATGGGGTTTTGGATTTTGGCGGCTCAGCCTATTGGAATGCATCCAGTAGCAGTTTCGATCCAAAGGGTGAACTCCTTGGCGTTCCGACCAACGGCAACGTCCTGGTGCTCTATTACCGCAGCGATCTTTACAAACAGGCCGGTCTGAAGGTGCCGCAGACCTGGGACGACCTGATGGCGAATGCCAAGAAGCTTCACAATCCGCCGAAAATGTACGGGTTCATTTCGCGCGGCACGCGTGAATCGATCCTGTTCGACTTTTCACCGGTTCTCTTCAGTCATGGCGGAAGTTTCTTCGCTGATCCGAAAAATGGCGACTTCTCCGTGACTCTCAACAGCCCGCAAGGCCTGCAGGCCTTGGAGACGTTCATCAAGCTCAACAAGGAAGTCGGTTCGGGCAATGCCGGCGCGCTCGAGCAGGCCGAACTGATTCAGCTTCTCTCCACCGGCAAGGCAGCCCAGGGCACGGCGGTCATCGCGGCCGTTTCGGATCTTCAGGATCCCAACAAGTCGATCGTCACCGACTCGATCGAGACCGCGCTTCTTCCGGCCGGGCCGGGCGGCCAGCATGCATCGGTTGCCGGCCACTGGATGGCGGGCATTCCGAAGAACGTGCCGGAGGCCAACCAGAAGAACGCACTGAAATTCCTGAAATGGTTCCTTCAGAAGGACACGCAGGTCGCCTATACGCAGGCTGGCGGCATCCCGATCCGCAAGGACTTGAGCGACACCAAGCTTGCGGGCGACCCCGCCTATCGCTTCATCAAGGCATTTTCCGACAATGCCGACGTCGCCAGGATGAACACGCCCCTCAAGGAAGGCGTGCGCATGAAAGAAGTCATTTCGCTTTACCTCAACCGCGCGCTCATCGGCGAGATCTCTCCCAAGGATGCCCTAAATGGAGCGGCAACCGAAGTGAATCAGATTCTGACGGCGGCCGGCTACAAGCTCACTCCTCCCAAAATGCTGTGAGCCGCACGGTGTCCGGGGCAACACGTCCCGGACACCCCTTTCATGGAGTTATCTTTCACAATGGCGATACGTCCCATAGACGCGGCGAGAATCGAACGCGCTAACTTCTGGTGGAGGGTAGGCTCCCTTGCTCCCGCCATCATCGTCCTGGCCCTTCTGTCAATCTGGCCGGTCTTCAACCTGGGCTATCTGAGTCTTTCCGACGTGAAATGGATATCCGGCTCGGCGGTCGTCGATTTCGTTGGCCTGCGGAACTTCAACGAACTCTTCACTGGCGAAGCCGTCTATTGGGCCGGCGTCAGGAATACGATCGTCTTCGCGATCTGCGCTGTGACACTCCAGATGATCTTTGGCTTCACCATGGCGCTGGCGGTGCGCCGCGCCTCGAAGATCGGCCGCAGCCTGCTGACGGCGATCTTTCTTCTGCCGATCGTCATTCCGCCGATCGTCATCGGCGCGATGTGGCGTCTCCTGCTCGGCCGTGATTTCGGCATCGTCAATGCGCTGCTGAGCTTCCTAAGTCTGCCGGAAGTCGACTGGCTTGGTGATCCGAGGTTTGCGCTGATGTCCGTCGTCATCGTCGATGTCTGGCACTGGACGCCTTTTGTTTTCCTTCTGACGCTGGCGGGCCTGGAGTCCCTCGATCAGGAAGTGTTCGAGGCCGCCAAACTGGACGTCAAGAACCGCTGGCAGGAACTGCGTTACGTGACGATCCCACTGATGATGCCGACCATTCTCATCACGCTGGCATTCCGCATGATCCTCTCCTTCAAGGTTTTCGACGAAGTCTTTCTGCTGACTGGCGGAGGCCCAGGCACAGCCACCGAGGTCATCAACTTCTCGATCAACCGTGTCTTCTTCGCGCAGGACCGGGTCGGAATGGGATCGGCCATGTCCCTCCTGACCATCTTCGGGGTCGCCGTGCTGATCGTTCTTGCAAACACCGTCGTTCGCCGCCGCCGCCAACAGAGGGAAACCATATGAACGCCAGAAGAAGCCTCAGTGGCATCGGCGGGAACCTCATCGCCTGGGGCTACGCCCTGATCATTCTCGGCCCGATGATCTGGATCCTGTCCAATTCGTTCAAGCGGCAGATCGACATCCTGATGGGTACGACCGTCGCCCCCTTCACGCTCGTCAACTACCAGCTCATCATCAATTCCCGGCAGTCGCACTTCCTCTGGAATCTCTGGAACAGCGCCGTCGTTTCGGTCATCTCCACGCTGCTGGTGCTGGTCATCGCAACGCTTGCGGCATTCACCGTCGCCCGGCTGCAGCCGCCGCGGTGGGTCACTTTCATCCTGCTCGGCTGGGCGCTGGTTTTCCACATGCTGCCGACACTGACCTTTGTCGGCTCCTGGTACGTGATGTTCACACAGGCCGGTTTGCACGGCACCTATACTGCGCTCATCCTGGCGCAGGTCGTGCAGGGATTGCCGATGGCGCTCTTCCTGATGATTGGTTTCGTGATGAACATTCCAAAGGAACTTGTGCAAGCGGCAAGGCTCGATGGCTGCACCTATGCGCAGGTCTTCCGCCACTTGATCCTACCACTGTCGCTCGGCGGCATGGCGGCGGCAGGCGCTCTTTCATTCATCTCCGCCTGGAGCGATTTCGCCGTTGCGCTCAACCTGTCCAACAAGGACACGATGACAGCTCCAGTCGCTATCGCCACCTTCGCCCAGGAGCATCAGATCCTCTATGGCCAGATGGCGGCGGCATCCATGCTTTCAATGATCCCAGCCCTGGCCTTCATCATGTTCGGGCAGCGTTTCGTCGTGCGCGGCCTGCTCGCCGGCGCCGTCAAATAGGAAAATCCATGGCACACTTGCAGCTTCAGAAAGTCGGCAAATCCTACGGTGCGGTCGAGGTCATTCCCGGCATCGATTTCGAGATCAACTCCGGCGAATTCCTTGTCTTGGTCGGCCCTTCCGGCAGCGGGAAATCGACCTTGCTCAAGATGATCGCCGGTCTCGAAGAAACCACTTCCGGCAAGATCCTCGTCGATGGCGAGGACATCACACATCTCGATCCATCCGCCCGCGACCTGGCAATGGTGTTCCAGTCCTATGCGCTTTATCCGCATATGACGGTTAAGGACAACATGTCTTTCGCACTCAGGATGCGTGGCGAAGATCCCTCGGAAATCGAACGGCGCGTCAAGGAGGCGGTCGTCATGCTCGATCTCGGAGGGCTTGAAAATCGCAAGCCCGGCCAGCTTTCCGGCGGTCAGCGCCAGCGCGTCGCGATGGGCCGCTGCGTCGTGCGCAATCCAAAACTCTTCCTGTTCGACGAACCGCTTTCCAATCTCGACGCGAAGCTGCGAGCCCAGACCCGCATTGAAATTCGACGTCTGCACGAGCGGCTCAACGCGACCTCGATCTTCGTCACCCATGATCAGGTGGAGGCGATGACGATGGCGGATCGCATCGCGCTTCTGAAGGATGGCAAACTGCAGCAGATTGGCTCGCCGCAGGACCTTTATCTCCGGCCGAAAAACGCCTTCGTTGCCACCTTCATCGGCACGCCTGAAATGAACCTGCTGCCCGGCAAGGTCGAGATGATCGACGGCGGACTCTGGCTTGGTGGCAGCAACGGCATGCATTTGCCGGTCTCCCCGGAGCGCTGGTCGAAGCTCGCCAATGCAATGAAGCCTGGCGTGGCGGTGAAGGTCGGCATCCGGCCGGAGCATTTTGAGATGGTTCCTGCCGGCACCAACGGCGCGATGGAGGTCAGGGTCAATGTCGTGGAGTGGCTAGGCCACGAGATCTTCATCTTCGGCCAGGCATCCTTGGGTCCGATTGGTGTCCGCGTTCCGGAAGGCATGGCGACCGCGCCTGCGCCAAACAATGTCTTGAATATGCGGCCGATCTCCGATCGCTGGCACGTATTCGATGCCGCCAGCGGCGACAATCTCCTGGTCGAGTGATCGTGCGCCGGCGATATACGAGGTGATGAAATGGTGATGCTGTTCGGCCAGGCCTTTACGAAGCAGGAACTCGGGCGGATTTTTCCCGACCTCATGCAAGTGGCGGGCTTCAAGAAGCTGACGGTCGATGACGGCACGGGCCGCGGCATGCGACTGCTACAGATCGATAGCGGAGGCGGGCTGCGCATCGATCTTCTGCCGGATCGCTGCTGCGATATCGGCCAGGTATGGTGCGACAACATTCCCTTCGGCTGGATTAGCCCGATGGGCACGTCTGCGCCTCACGCGATCGGCGAGAACAACACACTTTCCGGCCTGATGGCGACCTGCGGCTTCGACCATATCCGCCAGCCGGAAACCGACGAAGGCCGCAGTTTTCCCCTTCACGGCAACATGATGAACTTGCCGGGCGAGATCATTGCGACCGATACGGTCTGGGATAGCGACGAATGCCTCTTTCGGGTCAAGGCGGAAGTGACGCAGTTCAGCCTGAACCACGGGGCAATCCGGCTGCAGCGGCATATCTACGTGCCGTTGGGTGGCCGATCTCTGGTCATATCCGATCGCGCGACGGTGCTGTCCGGCAACCTGCCGGTCATGGCGATGTACCACATCAACCTCGGCTTCCCGGCCGTCACGTCTACCAGCAAGGTGAGCCTCAACGGCTCGGATATCTCACGTGAGAGTCTGGCCGAGAACAATATCAAGGTCCGCCCGTCCGGTGCCGCGGTCTCGGAAGTCGAACTTTCGGCTGGGACTGATGCCGGCGCGCGTTTCCGGCTCAAATACGATGGGCGGAAGTTGCCTTTCCTGCAGACCTTGCGCAATGCCGATCAAGGGATAAACGTTCTGTGCATTGAACCTGCGACCCATGACCGCCTGCCGCGAACGGAGTTGCGCGAGACGGGAGCCCTGGCGCCGACGCTCCGCGGCGGCTCGCACATGTTCCACCTCGAAATGCTTTTCGACAGCGGCAGATAATTCCCCTGAAAGTGCGGTTATCGAATGAGAAATTTCGGGAAGATACGATGAGCGGATGCTGCTCGGCAGTCAGCCGGAACAATGGAAACGTAGGATCGGGTGAGGCTCCGGAGATCTCGTCGCGTGGCAAGGCCGGGGAGGTCGTCGCCGTGAGAGGTGGCGAGACGTTCGTGGGGACACACGAGGCGATCTTACCCGTCGATGGAGAGGGGCCTGAGCGCAAGGTTACGATCGGTGACTTCTTTCTTGAGGCCGAAACGGTAACGGTTGCGCGGTTCGCCGAATTCGTCGCCGCGACGGATTATGTCACCGAGGCGGAAAAGTTCGGCTGCGCAGCGGTCTTCGCCGGTCTTTTGAACGACAAGAGTTTGATTGCCGAAAATGTCACGCAGACGCCCTGGTGGGCACGCGTCGATCAGGCGATCTGGAGCATGCCGGAAGGGCCGGGGAGTTCCATTGAAGATCGAGTGGATCATCCGGTGACTCAAGTGTCGTGGAACGACGCAGTCGCGTTCGCTGGCTGGGTCGGAGGCCGACTCCCGACAGAGGCAGAATGGGAGCACGCCGCCCGGGGCGGCAATCGTCGCAGGCGCTACCCCTGGGGGGACGAGGAGCCGACGGACGAGAAGACTTTCTGCAATATCTGGCAAGGCAGCTTTCCGTATCAGAACACCCTGGCAGATGGCTTCTTTGGTACCTCGCCGGTGTGTAGCTTTGAGCCGACCGAAAACGGTTTCTACAATCTCTCCGGTAATGTCTGGGAATGGACGAGCGATGCTTTCCGGGTTCGCTCGCTGTCCCGCCAGGCGAAGATACGCAACGAACAAGCCAGGAAGAATGCCGACAAGGTTCTGAAAGGCGGGTCGTTTCTCTGCCACAAAAGCTATTGCTACCGTTATCGGATCGCGGCCCGCATGGGGCTGTCACCCGATAGCGCATCCAGCAATACCGGCTTCCGCATCGCCTATGATGTGATGCCGGTTGCAACACCAGGGATGTGAAGTCGTGAAGCATCGGAGAAAGCAAGAGTCATGCGCCCGAACATCCTGATGCTTTTTCCCGATCAATGGCGCGCCGACTGGCTCGGCGCGATCGGCGACCTCCCGCTCCGGACCCCGAATATCGACGCGCTTATTGCGAGAGGAATTTCCTTTGGCCGCGCCTGGACACCGAGCCCGCTTTGCGCGCCGGCCCGATCCTGCTTCGCCACCGGCAAAGGGTATGGCCGGGCGCCAGTGCGTGACAATCTGATGGATAACCCGCCCGACATGCCGACTTTTTACGCGCGACTGCGCGACGGCGGATATCAGGTCGCCAATGCCGGCAAGTCAGACCTTTTGAAGGGCGCGCATAGCTGGGGTGCCGATGGCCGCCATAGGGTCAACGGTATCGACCAGCTTGCGCAACTCGGCTTCAGCCACGGTTTCGACAGTGCCGGCAAGAAGGCCGCCGAAAAGGCTTATGCCGAAGGGTTTCCAGAACCCTACACCAATATGCTGAAACACCGCGGCCTGATCGACCGGTTCATGGCCGACTATTCGCATCGCTCGGTCGGCAAGGAAAAGCCGCCGATGGCGGACTGGATAGACGGCCGCGTCCAAAGGCCACCGGATGCCTATGCCAATGTGGCGCCGCTCGACCTGCCGGACGATGCTTATAACGACAATTTCGTCGGGCAGGCGGCAGACCGGATCATCCGTGATTTCGATTCCGCGAAACCTTGGTTCCTGATCGTCAATTTTCCCGGTCCGCACGAGCCGATGGACGTGACGGCCGACATGGCGGAGCGCTGGAAGGACGTTACCTTTCCGCTTCCTTGTCTGCGCAACAACGAAGATGCCGAACTGCAGCAGGATATCCGTCGTCGTTATGCCGCGATGCTGGAAAACATCGATCGATGGCTCGGCGTCTATATCAGGACATTGCGAGAACTTGGCCAGCTGGACGAGACGCTGATCGTTTTCGCAAGCGACCATGGCGAGATGCTGGGGGACCGAAATCTGTGGAAGAAGCAGGTTCCGTACGAACCGTCGGTGCGTATCCCTCTGGTGCTCGCAGGGCCCGGCGTGTCGGCGCAGGGACATGTGCCTGACCTGCTTGGAAGCCTCCTTGATTTGCCCGCAACTTTTCTTTCCCTGGCGGGCCTCACTGTCCCCAGCGATTATGAAGGTTGCGATTTGACCGGCATCATGAAGGGCGCCGGATCATTGGACGGCAGGACGGTCACATCCGGGCTGGGCAACTGGCGGGCCATCACCGACGGGCGTTACAAGTTGCTCGTCGGATTCCGCACCGACATTTTTCAGGAAAGCCTGCAATTCGGCAGCCTGATGCCAGAAGCGTTTGAAACCGGAACCCTTTTTGACCTCGAAAAGGATCCTCTCGAGACAGACGATCTTTGGAGCAGCGCACCTGATATTCGCGATCGTCTACTTGTCCAGTTGCGCGCCGATGTTATCCGTTAGCGACGAGGGCCAGCCGTTCGTCATGATCCAATGCATGGCAAGGTGGCGCGTAGGTTTCGGGCTTGTCCTCGTATTGAATGCAGTCAGATCGTTTCGCCCACCGCTTCACGGCGCCGGCGATCGAGTTCTTCGCTGTAACGGCGCAATGTGTGGCTCTCGCTGAGCTGCCCGACCACACGCCTTGAGGCGACGTTTTCGACAACGGCGAGCGCATCGCTCTGCGTTTTATCGAAGATCGACGCCGCCTGCCGTGCATTCATCTGCGGAAGCAGCATATCGTCCCGGTACCGTATGAAGGTTTCAAGCGTCGTGGCTTCGTTGTCGGCTGCATCTGCAGCGTATATTTCCGCCAGAAGAATGATGCCGACATATCGATCACCGTCGTCGATGAGCACAATTCTCTGTGCGGAGCCAAGCGGGAAAGCTTTCCGGAATTCCTGTATCGAGAGGTTCGCATTGGCCTTCTTTACGTCCGGACGCATGAGCTTGTCGACCGTGAGATTCCGGATCCAGCCTATGTCATGAGCACTGCGGATGCTTTCGCCGCGCAGGTGAAAGCGCCAAGTCGCGAAGGAGTAGCCGAATGTTGTCCGAACGACGACCGAGCAGCTGATCGCGGCCGCCAGAACCAGCGCAGTGATCGGAAAGTCGCCGGTAATCTCCAGCGCCAGGAACGTCATCGTCAGCGGTCCCCCGATCAAGGCGACGGCGAGCGAACTCATCCCGACTACTGCAAACACGGTCGGGGTCAATGAGCCGTTAAAGGCGAGATCTGCGGGAAACGAGAAGATCTTGCCAAGCAGGGCTCCCATGAAGAGCGAAGCGAAGAAAAGTCCCCCGCGAAAACCGGACCCGATCGAAACGGCGGAGGCTGTCGCCTTGAGAACAAAGATCAAGGCCAATGTGGGAAGCGGGCTTTGCGTCTCGAAGTTCAGGTGCAGGGCGCCGTGCCCGGCAGACAGGACCTGCGGTGTAATCATCGCCAAAAGCCCGACAACGATCCCCCCCAATGCTGGGCGCAGTGCTGCGTGGATCGAGCTTTTCCTGGCCACCTGTTCTGTGAAGGCGACGCCTTTCATTATGACGATGCCCATAAGCGCGCAGAATGCGCCAAGCAGGATCGCCGGCAGGAAGTCACGGGGAGCGATCGCGCCGATATTCCCGACCTCGATCAGGAACGCGTTGCCGGAAAGAGCACGGGCGACGATGGTCGCAAGAATTGCGGCGACAACGACCGGAGCAAGGGCAATGGTGCTGTAGGTGCCGATGATCAGTTCGAATGCATAAAAGGAGCCGGTCAGCGGTGCATTGAACGCTGCGGCAATCGCGGCTGCGGCGCCACAACCGGCGAGGATCCGCAGGTCCTCGCGCCTGAAGTTCAGCTTGGTGCCGAGCTTGGATGCAATTCCGGAGGAAAGCTGGGTGTAACCAGCCTCAAGCCCGACCGATGCTCCAAAGCCATTGGAAGCCAGATTCTGAATCGCGACAATTACGCTGTCGGTCAGGGAAATACGGCCGCCGTAAAGCGCGTTGGCTTCGATCGGGTCGACGATGGGGCGACTGCGCCTTTTCCGCAAGGCCAGGAACACGAGGCCCATGACGATGCCGCCGCCGATCGGCGCCATCAGCAAAAGCAGTTTATTCTCGATCGAGGCGGCGCTCAGCCCCTCTTCAAGCGTGATACCGAAGATCAGGCTGTGAAGCGCCTTGGAAATCCAGCTCATGCCGCTGACCGCACAGCCCGAAGCGATGCCCGCGAGCGCTGCACAGACGATCAGCCCGATCTCGCTTCCTCGCGCGAAGGCTTTCTTTTGCAGAAACTTGAGGCGGGTCTGGACGGTTCTGGAAAAAGAGAATGCGGTACGGGAAACGGACGATATGACTAACTGTGACATGGCTTGAATTGACTGAATTCTAGTTCGCTCCTTCGTCCACAGACGAGGGATACGCTACCGAGGGGAAAGCGTAAGGAGGTCAGTATGTTCTCCCTCATCCCGCGTATAATACTTTTAACGCCGCATGTGATTTCCTTCGGTTATCACATGAGTAAGGCGTCGCAGATGGGAGCCGGAAATGTCCCTTCTGGCGGCTCGCGTCGTTCACCCGGCTCAACCAGCCATTGCAAGCGCCATTACCGCTATGAAAACTGCCCAGCAACGATATTGACGGCGTCATAATTATTTTCTACGCTTTAGAAATAAATGGTCGCCAGGAATGTTGGGAGGAACAGGTGGGCGCGCACCATGGTCAGATATTGCGTATTCTCCGGGACGAGGGCGCTCAATCGCGGGCAATTCTCGCTCGGCGCAGCAAGTTGTCCCCCACGACACTGACCCATGTAACGGCACAGCTTCTTGCCGATGGAGCTGTTGCGGAAGATGAACCGGTGGCCAGCAATGGTGTCGGCCGTCCTGGCCTGGCTATACGGCTCTTGCCGGACGCCTATCACGTCGCGGGTGTACACATCGGCGCGGGACTGGTGCAGCTTGTCGTTACCAATCTCATCGGTGTGCCCAAAGCTGCGGCTGCATTCGATTTCGAAGTGCCGCAGACGCAGCCGGATGCCGTCATCGCAAGGGTCGCTTACGAGATCGAACGGTTGGTGGCTGAAAGCAGTGTCGGCCGTCTGCTCGGTGTCGGGTTGGGCGTTCCGGGGCCGGTCGACGCGGAGCAGCGCTCCATTCTTGCCTCCCTCAACACGGGGTGGCGCAACCCGCCTCTCGCGGAAATGCTGGAGCAGCAGACGGGGCTTGCAACCGTTCTAGAGCACAATGTCAGCTCCATGGCTATTGCGGAGTCGCGCTTCGGCATCGGGCGCGACGTCCCGGCGGTGCTTTTTGTCTATCTGCGCTCCGGTTTCGGCGCCGGTCTGGTCATTGACGGTATTCCGTTTCGCCCCGGCGGCCACGGGGCCGTGGAGCTCGGCCACATCCAGATTTCCCAGAATGGCCCGCTCTGCAGTTGCGGTAACCATGGCTGTCTCGAAAGCTACGTGAACGAGCGGGTCTTGATGAGGGCGTTGGAGTTGAAAGGCCCGCCGCCTTCGGATCTGCTTGCCCAGCTGGAGAAAACAGCTGAGTGGGCGCCCATGCTCACCCGCCTGACGGATTCGCTCTCGATCGCCATCAACCTTCTGACCCCCGATCTGATCGTCTTCGGCGGCCATCTCGGGGAGGCGCCGGAAAGCCTCTTCTCCCATCTGCGAACCCATCTTCCCCCGCGTGTCATGCCGCATATGCGCGACATCCTGCGGCTCGAACGGACCAGTTTCGGATCACAGGCTGGAGCGATCGGCGGCGCCACGGTAGCGCTCGATCATTTTTTCTATTCGGGAGTCCGGCATTGAGCATTCACGCGGCCAAACATGTCGAAACCATAGAGAAGGCCCGGGCGAACATGCGTGTCCCGCCGCTTCTCTTGAACTTCGTTGCTTTCGCCTTCGCGGTCGCCATCTGGTGGGCGATTACAGCCGCTAAGCTGGTGGTTCTGCCAGGCCCCCTCGAGGTTTTTCAACGCGCACTTCAACTGATTGCGAATGGTCAGTTGCCGCTGGACATCGTTTCCAGTCTTCGCCGCGTTCTGACGGGTTTCCTGCTTGGCGTCGCACTGGCCGTCCCCGTTGGATTTCTGATGGGGTGGTATCGGGTCGCCCGCGCGCTCATCGAACCCTATATCCAGTTCTTTCGTATGGTTCCGCCGCTGGCGGTGATCCCGCTTGCCATCGTCACCATGGGTATCGATGAAACACCGAAGATCTTTGTCATCTTCCTTGCATCTTTCCTGTCTTCCGTTGTCGCCACCTATCAGGGCGTCATCGGTGTCGACCGCACGCTGATCAACGCGGCACGGGTGCTCGGTGCCCGAGATCGAGTGATTTTCCCGCGGGTGATCATCCCGGCCTCGCTTCCGTTCATTCTCGTGGGTGTCAGGATCGGTCTCGGCTCGGCCTGGGCAACGGTCGTCGCGGCCGAACTCATTGCGGCACAATCCGGCCTCGGCTTCCGGATGCAGCAGGCACAGCTCTACTACGACCTCTCCACCATATTCGTCAGCCTCATCACCATCGGTGTGCTTGGCCTGCTCATGGATCGGCTTGTGCAGGCCGCGGAGCGACACCTCACCCGTTGGCAGGAGCGTGTGCAATGAGCCTGGATTTGCCGCAGGGCGGCGCGCCGAAGATCTCGTTTCAAAACGTCACCCGTCGGTTTGGCGATGACCAAAACGCTTTCATCGCGCTCGATCGGCTCAACCTCGACATTGCGGATGGCGAGTTTGTCACGGTGGTCGGGCCGTCAGGTTGCGGCAAGTCGACCGCAATGAACATCGCTGCCGGACTGATGACCGCATCGGAAGGACAGGTTCTGGTCGACGGGAGGCCGGTCAGCGGTCCCAGCCCCGAACGTGGTGTGATCTTCCAGCAATATGCGCTGTTTCCCTGGCTGACGGTCCGCCAAAATGTCGAGTTCGGCCTGCGTATCAAGCGCATCTCGGCCGCCGAGCGCAGGCGTATCGCCGACCATTTCATCGATCTCGTCGGCTTGAAGGATTTTGCCGACGCCCTGCCGAAGACACTCTCCGGCGGGATGAAGCAGCGTTGCGCCATCGCGCGCGCCTACGCGGTCAATCCGATCATTCTCCTGATGGATGAACCGTTTGGCGCGCTCGACGCGCTGACACGCGTCCAGATGCAGGACCAGCTTCTCGATACCTGGAGCCGTGAAAGACGGACGGTAATCTTTATCACCCATGACGTCGATGAAGCCGTGTATCTCGCCAATCGCGTCATCGTCATGGCCGCAAGGCCGGGCCGGCTCCACAAGATCATTCCGGTGGATCTGCCCTATCCGCGCACCGAGGAGATTCGGCTTTCGCCTGCCTTTGCCGAGATCCGCAATCAAGTCTGGCATGCCGTTTATCATCAAAATCCGCAGATCAATCAAAACTCACGGTGAGGAGGAATATCGTGACTTTTACCAGGCGTAAGTTTCTTGGCGCGGCCGCTGCTGGCGCGCTTGCAACCCCGATAATCGCAGTCGCGACACGCGGCGCCTATGCGCAGGCCAAACCCGTTCGCGTCGGCTATATCGCCGATTATTTCGGGACGAGCCTTACGGCAATCGCCAGCGATCAGGGCATGTGGGCCAAACATGGCCTCAAGCCGGACCTCAAGGTCTTTACCAACGGCCCGATCCAGATCCAGGCGCTGGGCGCCGGAAGCCTCGATTTCGGTTATGTCGGCCCCGGCGCACTCTGGTTGCCTGCCAGCGGCAGGGCCAAGCTCGTTGCCATGAATGCGCTCGGCCTGTCCGACCGCGTCATCGCGCAGAAGGGCATCAATACGATGAAGGACCTCAAGGGCAAGAAGGTCGGTGTTCCCGCAGGCACGTCCGGCGACATGCTTCTGCGTCTCGCCCTCGCAAAGGCCGGCATGCAGATTGCCGATATCGAAGTGATCAAGATGGATCCGTCGACGGTCGTTTCGGCATTTGCCTCGAAGCAGATCGACGGTGCCGGCATCTGGTATCCGCTGGTGGGCACCATCAAGAAGAACGTGCCGGATGTGGTCGAGGTCGCCAAGAGCGAGGAATTTTACCCCGCCAACTCCTTCCCGTCGGCTTTCGTTGCCCGCAACGAGGTGGTTGTCGAGGACCGCGAGACTGTCAGGAAGTTCATTGCCACACTCAAAGAGGCCAACGACTATCGCGCCGCAGATGTGCCGCGTTCGGTGCAAATCACCGCGAAATTCCTGAGCGTGCCGGCCGATGCCCTGGCGGTCGAAAGCCAGAACGGCAAGTTCCTGACCTCGGCCGAACTGACGAAGGCCAGCCAGGACGGCACTGTGGCCGGCTGGCTAAAGGGCCTGAACGACCAGTTCGTCGCCTTCGGCACGATGCAGAACCCGCTCGACCCGAAGGACTACTACCTCGCCGATCTTTACGCCGGCAGTTAACGGCCAACCTGCCGGCGCGACCTGTCGCGCCGGCACTTTCCGCACGAGATATCCATGACCAAGAAGCCCAATATCCTGTTCATCATGTCGGACGACCATGCCGCGCGGGCGATTTCAGCCTACGGCGCCGGTTTGAACAGCACGCCGAACCTTGATCGTATCGCCCATGAGGGCATGCGGCTGGACCGGTGCTACGTGACCAATTCGATCTGCACGCCAAGCCGTGCGGCGATCATGACCGGCACCTACAACCATGTGAACATGGTGACGACGCTCGATACCCATATCGACAATCGCCTGCCGAACGTCGCCAAACATCTCCGCGCTGACGGTTATCAGACCGCGATCTTCGGCAAGTGGCACCTCGGGGAGGGCAAGGCGCATGAGCCGACGGGTTTCGACGAATGGTCCGTCGTGCCGGGCCAGGGCGAATATTTCGATCCGGTGATGATCGATCGTGACGGCCCAAAGGCGGAAAAGGGTTACGCCACCGACATCATCACCGATAAGTGCCTCGATTTCCTCGGCCGGCGCGATCCGGACCGGCCTTTCTTCCTGATGTGCCATCACAAGGCCCCGCACCGCAGCTTCGAGCCGCATCCTCGTCACCGGCATCTTTATGCCGATGGCACGCTGCCGGTGCCGGAGACGTTCACCGACGATTACTCCAACCGCGCGGCAGCGGCGGCTGCCGCGAAGATGCGCATTCGTTCTGACATGACCTACAAGGACCTCGGCCTTGTTCAGCCTGAAGGGGGCGACGAAGTTGGCGAACTGCTTCTGGCCGGCTGGAGCCAGCGCAAAGTCCCCGAAATCAGGGACGGCGAGCAACTGCGCCTGATCGATGGCGCGACTGGCGAGAACCATGTTTTCACCGATCCGCACGAACTGGCCCTATTCAAGTACCAGCGCTACATGATGCGCTATCTGCAGACCATTGCCGCGGTGGACGAAAATGTCGGCCGGCTGCTCGATTATCTGGATGCCGAGGGCCTGCGTGACAATACCATGGTCATCTACACCTCGGACCAGGGTTTCTTCCTCGGCGAACACGGTTGGTTCGACAAGCGCTTCATGTATGAAGAGTCGTTACAAATGCCATTCCTGATCCGCTATCCCGAAGGGATAAAAGCTGGCTCGCAATCCGGCCATATCGCGACCAACGTGGATTTCGCGCCGACCTTCCTCGACTATGCCGGTCTTCCGATTCCGAGCTACATGCAGGGAAAAAGCATCCGGCCGATCCTGGAACAGACGGTGCACGGTGCTGAAATGGGGCTCGCGTACCACCGTTACTGGATGCACAAGGACGAGTTCCACAATGCATTTGCCCATTACGGCGTCCGCGACGCGCGCTATAAGCTGATCTACTGGTACAACTCCCCGCTGGGACAGCTCGGCGCCTTTCCGGGCGACGAACCCCCAGAATGGGAATTGTTCGATTGCGAGGACGATCCGTTCGAACTGCGCAATCGCGCTGACGATCCAGCTTACGCGGGCATATTCAAAGAGATGCTCGGCAAGCTTGACGCGAAAATGGCCGAGATCGGCGACATTCCCGAACATGTCAGTGCCGATGCGCTGGTGACCCGGCGTATCGAGGGGGCTTAGGCAATTCTACATCGCCGCGGACTGGTGACCACGAGATGGACTGCAAGCGCAGTCGTCGCCATCTCGCCATCCATGAAGCGTGCCGGTGCGGGCGCTTGAGTGATACCGGTCGTGCACGAGCGGCAGGAGCAGGTCTGGCTCTTTACGAGAGCCTGACAGCGACGCGGGCCGGGGCAAGCATTGGCCTGTTTCTAATTCCGGCTTTGCGCCAGCGCTTTTCTGAGCGCGATGATTGCCCTGGATTCCGAGATCGAGACTTTGCAGACGACACCGATTGTGATCGACCACAGTTCCCCATCGCATTGCAGCTTCACCAGTCCGTTTTCGAGAGCACGCGGCAAGATCATGTCGCTGACGATGGCATAGTAGTCTGTCTCGGCAAGCATTCCAAACATGACCGAAAGCGAGGTGGTCTGCAGGATCGGGGCAAACCGCTCCGCTTTCTGTCCCAACGCCCTCACAGCATTGCGTTCGAATTCCCGATCTTCGACAAACCCAACGCGACCCAGTTCCGAGACTTGTTCATAACTGGAAACCCGGTTGCCGAGAGGATGGCCTTTGCGGCCGATCGCAATCATCTCGCTCTTGAACAGCGGCATAGACACCATGCTGTCAGGAATAGCGGATTCCGGCAGAGCTGAGACGACTACGTCTAGATGGTCCCGATGTAGCGCGCCAATCAACGTGCTCGACACGCCGGTTTCTACCGTGACGGAAATCTGTGGGAATTGACGGTGGAACTCGGCGATGATCTTCGGAAAGGTCGTGGTTGCGAGGACGGGACCAATCCCGATCCGCATCTTGCCGTAGAGGTTGTCGACCGATTGTTGCAGGTCGATCGACGCGAAACGCGCATCCTGATCGAGCTTGCGCGCATATTTGTGCAAAGTGTCTCCCGCGGGGGTCGGCTCAAGGCCGCGGCTGGTGCGGATAAACAGGGGCGCGCCGATCTCTTCCTCCAGGAGTTTCAGGCTCTTGCTCAGTGCGGGCTGGGATATGCCCTTCAGATCTGCGGCGTCGTGCAGGTTGAGCGCTTCATAGGTGACCAGAAAGTTTTCAAGGTGGCGTGATACGAGCAGGCGCATTCCGATAACTTCTTTTCATCGATACTCTACCAACAGGAATTTTCTTTTATCGCATCACCGTGCTTTTTGCGAGATCGGAGGATCCATGAAAACAATCTTTGTTTTGTTCGACTCGCTGAACCGCGCGGCGCTTGGCGCTTACGGCGGCAAAGCCGTGAAGACGCCTAATTTCGATCGCTTTGCACAGCGGGCGGTGACCTTCGACCGGCATTATGTCGGCTCGCTGCCCTGTATGCCGGCCCGTCGCGATCTTCATACCGGTCGGTTGAACTTCATGCACCGCTCATGGGGGCCGATGGAGCCTTACGACAATTCCTTCGCCCAGCAGATGAAGAAGGCGGGCATCTATACCCACATGATCTCCGATCATCTGCATTACTTTGAAGATGGCGGCCACGGCTTCCACACGAAATTCTCGAGCTATGACTACATCCGCGGCCAGGAATACGATCCATGGGTAGCGCTGGTGAAGCCGCCGCTCGATCGTATAAGCGAGCAGTTCGACGAGCGCCAGTATAACACGAAGAAGCCGGACAAGCGGCTACAGCATGCGATAAATCGGACGGAGATCATCGACGAGATCGATTTTCCGGGGCCGCGGTGCTTTTCGTCCGCGTTCAAGTTCCTCGATCAAAATCGGACGGCTGACGACTGGTTCCTGATGCTGGAATGCTTCGACCCGCATGAGCCGTTCCATGCGCCGGATCGTTTCAAGCAGCAGTATTCCGAAGGTTATGACGGCAAGATTCTCGACTGGCCGCAATACGAGCGAGTTGCGGAAAAGCCGGAAGAGATCGCCGAGATCCGCGCCAATTATGCGGCGCTTCTCGCCCTGTGCGACGAGTATTTCGGCCGGCTGCTCGATTACATGGATGAGCATGATATGTGGAAGGACACGTGCATCGTGCTTTCCACAGACCACGGCTTCCTGCTTTCCGAACACGGATGGTGGGGCAAGGCAAGGATGCCCTATTACGAAGAGATCTCGCATATCCCATTGATCATCCATCATCCGGATTATCAGGGGGAGGCGGGGACACGGCGCCAGGCATTGACCCAGACGACGGATTTGATGCCCACGTTCCTGGAAATCCACGGTCTTGAAATACCGCCCGAAGTTCGCGCGCACAGCCTGTTGCCGGTTCTGGCGCGGGATGAGAAGGTTCGCGACTCCGCGGTTTTCGGCCTGTTCTCCGGTCCGATCGGTGTTACCGACGGTGAATGGGTTCTTTATCATTATCCGCCGGATATCCACCGCGAGGGGCTGGTCGAATATACGCTTGCTCCGGCGCATATGACGGTTCCGTTCAGCATCGATGAGTTGAAGACAGCCCGCTTGACGCCGCCATTCGATTTCACGAAAGGCGTGCCGCTTTTGGCTTTCGACGCTCTCAAGGGAGCGCCGCGTCCACCGGGCAATGATTTGAAAGCCTTCGATGATCTGGGAACGCGCCTTTATAACGTGATCGAAGATCCGCTTCAAAAGCGTCCGACCGAAAATCCGGTCGTGCTCGATAATCTCTATAGGCAGCTGATGGCCCATCTGAAGGCGCATGATACGCCGGTGGAGGTCTACGGTTGGTATGGACTTGAAAACACTCATTGATCATCCGGGAGGTAGATATGATCAAAGTAGACATGACGAGACGCAATGTTCTCGCCCTGGCCGGCGCCGCGGGTGCGGGCTACCTGATGGGCTCTTCGGCTGGGAGAGCGGCTTCGGCAAACACCCTGGTTTTTATCGGATGGAGCCATACGGAAGCCGGCAGCAAGCCTTTCCTTGAGCAGACCTTCGAGAAATACCGGTCTGAGAACAAGGACATCAAGCTCGACACGGTCGGCGTTCCATTCGCGCAGATGGAGACCACGCTTCTCTTGCGCAAGCGCTCCAACCAGCAAACCGATGTCGGCCAGTTGCAGGAGCGCTGGCTCTCGCCCTTCGTGGCGGCTGGCGGCATGTTCGACGTCGATGAAATATTCGGCAAGGAATTCATCGACCGCACCTATCATCCGAGTGCACTGGCAATGACCAAGGTCAATGGCAAGCGGTATGCGCTGCCATGGGTTACCGGCTCAACCGGACTCGTCGCTCACGCCAAGGTACTGCAGGATGCGGGCGTCAAGGAAATGCCGAAGACGATCGATGCTTTCGTCGATGCGCTGCGCGCCGTCAAGAAAGCAAAGCCGTCGTCCAGCCCAATGGGTTTCAGCACCAAGAACCCTTCGCTGACGCAGCTTGAGACGCAGCTCTTCTTCTGGACCTTCGGCGGAACGTTCTTCAAGGACACTGAAGTGGTCGTCGATTCCGACGCCAATCGTCAGGCCCTCGCACTGCTGGCGGATCTGGTCAAGGAAGGCCTCATCCTGCCCGGTAACGATCGTTTCGACATTCGCCGGCTCTATGCGCAGGAGCAGGTCGCCTTCTACCCCGATCCGCCGCTTGCTCGCGCCTTTGCCCGCGCGCAGAGCGGGCAGGGCGAAGCTTACGACAAGAACGTCGTTCCGGTCGCCATGCCGGTACTGAAGGCCGGCGATGCGCCGGTTTCGATCCAGTGGGGCCACCTGCTCGGCTTCTTCAACTATGGCGGCGCCAAGCCAACGCCGGATGGCGCCACCGGCCGTTTCGTCAATCTGGTGAGCCAGCCTGAAACGCAGATCGCCTATTACAAGGAAACCGGCGTATTCCCTGCGACGAACGCTGCAATCAGTTCTTTGAAGGACGATGCCTACCTGACCAAGTGGATCGATCTGTCGAGCACCGCTCGGCCGGACGAGCTTTCGTCATTCTCAAATGCCAACGAGCTGCGTACCGTCATCGGCGAAGAGGTTGCAGCCGCAATGCTCGGCCAGAAAACGCCGGCAGATGCGCTGAAGAGCATGTCCGATCGACTGAAGTCCATCGGTCCTAAGAAATAATAGAAAGCGCGGGTTCAGTTTGATGCGCAAAGCAAACTCCCTGGAGGCGACCCAGCACCGGTTCGGATTTTCACTGACGATCCCTGCGCTGCTGGCCTTTCTCGTGCTGATCTTCGGCCCTTTTCTGAGATCCGCATGGCTGGCCTTCCACGAATACCTTTTGACATCGACTGAACCCCGCTTCATCGGTTTCGCCAATTTCATCAAGCTTCTGTCTGATCCCGGATTCCTCCTGTCATGGCAGGTTACGGTGGTCTTCGTGGTAATGACCACGGTCGTCACCACCATTTTCGGAACGGCTTATGCCTTGCTTCTAAATGAACCGATGCGGGGCCGCTCCGTCATTCGCGCCGCATCGCTTCTGCCCTGGGTCTTGCCGAGTACGGTAACGGCACTGCTTTGGAGTTGGATCTACAATGGGCAGTACGGCATCATCAATGCGGCGCTATTGACCTTCGGGCTGACTGAGCAGCCCATCTTCTTCCTCTCCGACAATGTCGGGGCGATGATGAGCGTCATTACCGCCAAGGTCTGGCTCAGCACGCCGGTCGTGATGCTTTTCGTGCTGGCGGCGCTTCAATCGCTGCCGCAAGAGCAGGTCGAAGCGGCGCGCATCGACGGCGCCAACGATTTCCACGTCATACGCTATATCGTCCTGCCACATATCAAGAAGACGCTTGGCGTGATCATGGTCCTGCAGGCGATGGGCAACCTGCAGATGTTCGACATCATTTACGCCATGACGTCCGGCGGTCCCGTTCGCGCCACGACGGTATTCTCGATCGAGGTCTATCGCCGTGCGTTCGAAAACTGGGATCTCGGAACCGCGTCTGCGGTCGGGATCATCTGGTTCCTCACGATCGCCTTCGTCGCCATTCCCTATCTTCGTTCGCTCTTTAAGGATGCCGACTGATGAATCCCCTGGTTCTTACATCGCGGCATCCGGTTGCGGTCACTTTTCGCGCCGTCATCACGATTCTGCTGATCGGTTTCCTGTTCTTTCCGGTCTATTGGATGATTGCCACGGCGCTGAAGCCGAATAACCAGATTTTCGTGCAATTCCCGTCGCTGGTTCCGACCGAGCCGATTATTGCGAATTTCTGGCGGGCACTCTCCCAGTCGAACCTGCTGGGCTATCTGACAAACAGCCTCGTTACGGCCGGCGGATCTTCGCTCATCACTACGACACTTGCAGCTCTGGCGGCTTACGGTTTTGCGAAGTACCGGTTTTCCGGTCGCTTCGTCATGATGAACTTCATGATCGCCGCGCAGATGTTTCCCTTTGCGGTGATCCTCATCAGCCTCTATCCGATGATGCAGGCGGCAGGTCTCCTCGATACCCTGCTGGGCTTGACCATCGCCTACGTGGTTTTCGCGCTGCCGCCGGCGATTTACATCCTCTTCTCGTTCTATTCGCGGCTGCCGAATGAACTTATCGAAGCGGCCCGCATCGATGGCGCTTCGGAGCTTACCATCCTGAGGAAGGTCGTGTTGCCGCTGTCCCGGCCGGCGCTGATCTCTGTGGCCGTCTATTCCTTCACCTGGGCGTGGAACGATCTTCTCTATTCGCTGACGCTAGTTACCAGCGACAATCTGAGAACCATCGGGCCTGGTCTGCTCCTGACATTCTTCGGAGAGATGCAGCAGGACTGGGGAGGGGCAATGGCGGCCGCTATCATGGCGTCGCTCCCCGCCGTCATCATATTCGCTTTCCTGCAACGCTTCTTTGTCGCCGGTCTCACCTCCGGCGCGGTCAAAAGTTAGGTCGACACAAAAATGGCTTCCGTTCATATCAACAACATCGCAAAGGCCTATGGTGCGGCTAAGATCTTGCACGACGTGGCAGTCGAGATAGAAAACGGCGAGTTCGTCGTCCTGGTCGGACCGTCCGGCTGTGGAAAGTCGACCTTGCTCCGCATGATCGCCGGACTGGAAAGCGTCACGGCCGGAGAAATCCGTATCGGTGAAAAGGTCGTCAACGACGTGCTGCCGAAGGATCGCGACATAGCCATGGTCTTCCAGAGTTACGCGCTCTATCCACACATGACGGTGGCGGAGAACATGGCCTTTTCGCTTATATTGAAGAAGACGGAAAAGCGGGAAATTGCCGACAAGGTGGAGCGTGCGGCCGAAATCCTCAGCCTCAAGCCGCTGCTGGAACGGTTTCCGCGACAGCTCTCCGGTGGCCAGCGCCAGCGCGTCGCGATGGGGCGCGCCATCGTTCGCGATCCGCAGGTCTTCCTGTTCGATGAGCCGCTCTCAAACCTCGACGCCAAGTTGCGTGTCACGATGCGCGCAGAAATCCGCGCACTTCAGCAACGGCTTCGAACGACCACTGTCTACGTTACCCATGATCAGGTCGAGGCGATGACCATGGCCGACAAGATTGTCGTCATGAAGGACGGTCGCGTGGAGCAGATCGGCGCACCGCTCGATCTGTACGACGATCCGGATAACGTGTTCGTCGCCGGCTTTATCGGCTCGCCGTCGATGAATTTCCTGAACGTCACGGTTGGCTCCGATGGCACTCTGTCGGTCGGGAATATCCCTTTGCAGAAGCCCATCACCATGCCTTCGCCGCGCTCTTCGAACGTACAGTATGGTATCCGCCCCGAGCACATCGACATCGATGAAGGCGGGGTGCCGTTGGATGTCGTGGTCGTTGAGCCGATGGGCTCGGAGACCCAGGTCGCTGGAAAACTTGGCGGTCAAGACATCGTCTGCGTTCTTAAGGACCGTATCAAGGCGCGACCGGGCGACATATTGAGAATCAGGCCGCAGGCCGACAAAGCCCTGTTTTTCGACAGCGAAAGCGGCAAACGGCTTCGCTAAGAGGCTCTTGCTCTCTGCTCACTTGCGATGACCATTAACGCGCGAAACAGAAGATTTTCTTCGCCAAGTCCATGAAGCGCGTTGTGGTTGCCGTCCGTTGCTTGAGGGCAATGCCTCCTTCCTCGAACAGGCTGAGGTCCGCATCGGTTAACGCAACCCGCCTGCGGGAACAGTCGAACAACTGAACATCCAGCTCATACTCAAGTTTTGCAATCTGCTGGCTAAGCGCAGACTGCGTGATGAGCAATCGCTCCGCCGCGCACAGCGGCCCATCAGTGCGACGATGCTCATCATGGCCGCGCTGCTGGTCATCGCGCCCGCATTATCCATTGTCCGCAAACAATTTAATCAGCGCGTCGTCGGTTGAAAGCGTCCTTCTTCAGATTATCGCGGGCGGCGGCCGGTCGCGCAGCAGCGCGCGCAATGCTTCCATATCGCCGGAAAGCGGACGGTCATCGGCATAGTGCGGCACGTGTGCCCGGACAATTTTCTGGACTTCCTCGGTTCCTCTGGCGCGCGGAGCGACCGTCTCCAAAAAATCATGAGCTTGCGCTGCGGCCATCAATTCAATCGCCAAAATATATTCGACGTTGTCTATGACGGCGAGGAGCTTGTTTGCGGCGGCGGTCGGATGGGCAAGGAAATCCTCTTGCAGAGCGGATGTCAGCCCACCGTCCATGGAGGCAGGAGCAGCAAGGCGACGGTTCTCGTTGCTCAGCGTCGCAGCCGTATATTGGGCAATCATGAACCCGGAATGGCTGCCGGGATCACTCGCAAGAAAGGGCGGCAGACCGCTGACAAGCGGGTTGACAAGCCGGTCCGTCCGCCGCTCGCTCATTGCGCCGATCTGGGCGATCGCAATCGCAAGGCCATCGGCCGCCTGTGCAAGTGCCGGAGCAACTGCATGGGCTTCCGAAGAGACAACCGGATTTTCCGGCGTGACCGAGATCGCGGGATTATCGGTCACGGAGGCGAGTTCCTGATCGACGATCTCGGCTGACCGTCCAAAAACATCGCGCGCAGCACCATGGGCATGCGGTATGGCGCGCAGGCTTAGGGCATCCTGCGTACGCCTGCCCAACGCGGCGGCCACAAGTCCGCTGCCTGAAAGCCGATCGCGCAGCGATGCACCGACAGCCGCGATACCCTTTGAAGGGCGCAGCGCAAGCACCGCTTCGTCGAACGCTGCAATCTGGCAGCCGGAAGCTTCCAGGGTAAGGGCGGCGACTGCGTCAGCCCAGTCGAGCAGGCGGGCCGCCCGCGAAAGGGCGATGCACGCAAGCCCGGTCGCGCAGGCGGTGCCGTTAACGAGGCTCAGCCCCTCCTTTGCCCCCAGGACGAGCGGGGCAAGACCGATCGCCCTCAACGCGTCGCGCCCTTGCATTGGCCGGCCGGCGACGCGGGCGGCTCCTTCCCCGATCAGGACGAGAGCGCAGTGGGCGTTATGGGTGAGATAGCCGGCGGAGCCTTTCGACGGCACATCGGGAATGCAATCGCTTTCGAGAAAAGCGATCAGATGGCTGACGATCTCTGCCCGTACGCCCGAATGGCCATGGGCAAAATTAGCGATCTGTGCGGCAATGATCGCTCGCACTTCGCGTGGCGCCAGGAGCGGACCGACACCGCAGGCATGACTCAATATGATATTATGCGACAGCCGGCTTTGCGAAGCACGATCGACGATCGTATCCGAGAGAGCGCCGACGCCGGTATTGATGCCGTAGGCTCGCACGCCGCTCTCAACGATGCGCTCGACGATACGGGCCGCGCGCACGATGCGCTCCGCCGTAGCTGGTGACAGTGCAAGTGCCTCCCCTGCGCCCACGCGAGCGATGTCGCGCCAGCCGAGGGTATCCCCGATCGTGACGGTCATTGTCCGCTTCCGAAATGACCGATGAACTGGCGGAAGGCGGGCGATGCACCGGCGCCGAACATTTCCTCCGGCGGGCCGCTGCTTTCCACGAGACCTTCACGCATGAAGATCACTCGATTGGAAACGTTGCGCGCAAAGCTCATTTCATGGGTGACAACGAGCATGGTCATGCCTTCCTCGGCAAGCGCGCGCATGACGCGCAATACCTCGCCGACGAGTTCTGGATCGAGCGCAGAGGTCGGTTCGTCGAAAAGCATCACTTTCGGTCTCATTGCCAGGGCGCGTGCAATCGCGGCCCGCTGCTGCTGGCCACCGGAAAGATGTGCCGGGTAAGCATGCCGTTTGTCGGCTATGCCGACCTTTTCGAGCAGCGCTTCGGCTTCCGCGATGCACTCGGCCCGCGGGCGTTTGAGGACGTGAACCGGGCCTTCGATTACATTCTGCAGGATGGTCATGTGAGACCAAAGATTAAATTGCTGGAAAACCATCCCGAGTTCGGAGCGGATATGATCGACTTGCTTCTGGCTCGCCGGCTTGCTTCTGCCGCTCTTGTGCACCATCCGGATCTCTTCGCCATCGACCCAGATCTCTCCACTCGTCGCCGTTTCGAGAAGGTTGATACAGCGCAAGAAGGTCGATTTACCGGAGCCTGACGCTCCAAGCAGCGAAATCACATCGCCATCCTGCGCGTCGAGGGAAATGCCCCGCAATACTTCGTGGGTGCCGAAGCTCTTGCGGATGTTACGGACCGAAAGTCGGGTTACGCCGGGCATGAGGGCTCCAATCGGGTTCAGTCTGATCCTACGCCTTCGGCGCCAGCGGGATGGCGCGGCGATGTCGGGAAAGCGAATATTCGAGCAGGGCCATGCCCTGAAGGATGATGAAGTTGAGAACCAGATAGATGATGGCGGCGCAGAGGAAGACCTCCATCGTGCGATAGGTCTGCGAGATCAGGCGCTGAGCCACACCCGTTACTTCCCACACGGTAACCAGGCTCGCCAGTGCCGTCGACTTCATCATCAGGACGATCTCGGTGGAATAAGCCGGCAACGCATGCCGGAAGGCAATCGGGGCCAGGATGCGGCGTACCAGCAGGAAGCCCGACATGCCAATCGAGCGGGCTGCCTCGATCTCCCGTGGAGAAATTGCACGAATACCGCCGCGGAAGATTTCCGCCGTGTAGCCGGCCGTGCAGAGCGCCAGCGACAACACCGCGCAGACGAAGGGCTCTCGTAGGAATGGCCACAGGAAGGAATAGCGGATGAAGCCGAATTGGGCGAGGCCGTAAAAGACCAGGAACATCTGGATCAGAAGCGGTGATCCGCGGAAGACAAAGACATAGCCTTTGGCAATCGCTGAAAGAACCGGATTGCCGCCGACGCGCATCCAGACAATCAACAGCGCCAGCACGCCGCCAAAGAAGATCGATGCGGAAAATAGCGCCAGTGTCATCGGCACTGCCTTCAGGAGCGTGATCATGGTCTGCGATAGGAAAGGGAAATCCATGATCGCTCCTCAGGCCTGGCCCATCGCGGCTGCCGGCATGCTGCGGTTGGCCCGCCGCTCGGCGCCGTTGAATATGCGATCAGAAAGGCTGGTCAGGATAAGATAGAGCGCGCCGCCGACGATGAAGAACAGGAAATATTGCCGGGTGGAGCCGGCCGCAACCTGGCTGGTCCGCATCAGTTCCGCAAGACCCGTCACCGAAACCAACGCCGAGTCCTTGAGGCTCAGCTGCCAGACATTGCCGAGACCGGGAATGGCAAAGCGCCAGACTTGCGGCATGATGATGCGCCGGAAACGCAAGCCGCGATGCATGCCGATTGCGGATGCCGCTTCGAGTTCACCCTTGGAAATCGCAAGATAGGCGCCCCGGAAGACCTCTGCCTGATAAGCGCCGGAAATGATGCCGACCGCAAGCGCGCCGGCCGCAAAGGAAGGCAAGCCGAGAAAACCCTCGTAGCCCATTGCCACACCGATCGCAGTCACCGCGGACGACCCGCCGAAATAGATCAGATAGATGATCAGCAGTTCGGGAACGCCGCGAAAAACGGTCGTGTAGAGATTGCCGATCGCAACGAGCAGCCAATTGCCGGACAGTTTGGCGCCGGCGATGAGCGTCCCGAGTACCGCGCCAATTGCAAGGGCAGTCGCTGTTACGGCCAGCGTCGTCAACGCGCCGAGCAGCAGAAGAGCTCCCCACCCTGTCGAGCCGAAGCCAATCAGTTCCAGTGTCGCCATATCGGTTCCCCGCGCTGCCGCTCAAAGGGCAGCTGTCACAATAACATGCGATCCCCGGCGATAAAGCGGGGACCGTAGTTTCGGCCAGAGCCGATGCTTATTGCTGCGGGCTGACGTCGACCTTGAACCACTTCATCGAGAGGTTCTTGACCGTGCCGTCAGCAAGGGCCGACTTGATCGCTTCGTTGAACTTGTCGGCCAGGTCCTTGTCCGCCTTGCGCACCCCGAGGCCTTCGCCTTCGCCCCAGATGGAGCCGGTGATTTCGGGACCGGTAAAGGCAAGCGCACCATTTGCGGCTTCGAAGGCGTTGTTGAAATAGACGGCATCGTCGAAGCCGAGGTCGATACGGCCATTTTGCAGGTCGAGGTCGCGGTCGGCACCGGTCTTGTATTCACGGACTTCGGCAACGCTGCCGAAGTTGTCATACACAAACTTGGCGTAGACGGTTGCTGCCTGAATGCCGATTGTCTTGCCCTTGAAGACTGCCTTGAGAGCTTCGATTTCCTTCACGCCGGTCTGCCCGGGCGTCATCTTGATGGTCGATCCGGTGCCTGCTGCCTTGGAAAGGGGACTATCCTTGGCTGTCGCGAAGGCGGCAGGTGTCGCGGCATAGGGAACCGTAAAGCCAATGATCTGCTTGCGCTCCTCGGTAATCGACAGCGCATCCATGATGACATCGAACTTGCCGGCATTAAGCGCCGGAATCATGCCGTCCCAATCGGACGCGACAAGCGTGCACTCGATCTTCGCCCGTTCGCAAAGAACCTTGGCGAGTTCCGGTTCGAAGCCGCCGAGCGAGCCGTCGGCATTGGTCAGGTTCCAGGGCGCGTAGGCGCCTTCGAGCGTTATGGTCGCTTTCTTCCAGTCCTTGGCGCCGAGCGGGGCGGCGAACGTTGCGAGCGCGAATACAGTGGAAAGAAAAAGTGTCTTGAATTTCATGGCATGCAATCTCCTCTGAAGTTGTCATTGACCTTGTGGCTGCACGGAACCGGTCTGCGCCGGCTTGCCTGTCGTCATCGATTTTACTCAAAGAGGCGATCAGGAGGTTGTATAGGGTACCATATGAGAGATTTCATGATATGCAAGAGAAAAGTCTGATTACCGGGCAGATTCCGGCGATGCAAAAGGAATGAGCAATGAAGCGTCCGAGCGAGATGAAGCGCGAGTTGTCGGAAAATGATACTGCGCCGCTTTATGCCGGTGTCAAACAGATGATCTTGGATCGCATCCACAGCGGCGAATGGCCGCCGAAGCACCGTGTGCCGTCTGAAAACGAACTGGTCGTCGAGCTCGGGGTCAGCAAAATGACTGCCAATCGTGCACTGCGGGAGCTTGCCAGCGAAGGCGAGCTGGTGCGCATCCAGGGTGTCGGTTCGTTTGTGGCGGAGCGTAAAGGCTATTCTGCGCTGTTCGAGGTGCGCAACATTGCTGATGAGATCGCCGAACGCGGAAACACGCATGAGGCGGCGGTCATTGTTCTTGGGAGAGAGGTCGCCGCCCCGGAAGTGGCTGATGCGTTGGAGCTCGAAATCGGTGATTCCATCTTCCATTCGCTCATCGTTCACAGTGAGAACGGGGTTCCGGTGCAAATCGAAGATCGCTTTGTCAATCCGTCGACGGCGCCGAACTACCTGGAGCAGGACTTCTCTTCCTTGACGCCGAATGCCTATCTCACCGCTGCAGCGCCCTTGAGCGGGTCCGAGCACGTCGTCGAAGCAACAATGCCCAGAAGCTGGGAATGCAAGCTACTCATGATCTTAAAAACGGAACCGTGCCTTGCGATCCGCCGACGCACTTGGTCGGGCAAGAAGGTCGTCTCGACTGCCAGGCTTGTTTACCCAGGACACCGGTATCGCCTGGAGGCGCGTAGCGGAAAGATTTTTGATGAATAGAGCCTGGTTCCATATGGAAGATAGGGCTGCCGATCAAGCGCTTCAGGAAAGGAACTCATCAGGTATCCAGCCGGTCGTCCATTTCTCGGCGTTCCTGACGTCGAAGTAATCACGCCACGCTACGATGTGATCGCCTTCGACCTCGAAGATGCCCATCGCCGCGCCGATCTTGCTACCGTCAGCGCGCTTGAATCGATCCAATCGTTCCGTAAGCACGCGGTTCCCGTCAGCTGCAATAGCAAGCATATCGAAATAAGCATCCTTGATACCGGCCGACTTTTCCACCGCTTCGAGTGCCGCGATTGCTTCCTCGATGCCGGTCGTGACCGAGATACCTTCACACCATTGAGGCGTTCACGGCTCTTCGCCGTCTGGCAGGAAGGGATCTCGCCGACACACACGTCTTCGTGGGGAAGAACGAACTGAGCGACCAGTTCGCCTTTGGCGCTCAAACGGTCTTCGGGGCTAAGGATGGCGAAAAAGCGCCCTTGCACGGCTCAGGCGGAATAGGCGCCGTTTGCATCAATAGCGGCCGTGGAAAATACATAAATCATATACTTAGCTATTTTAGCGAGGATCGCCTGTTCAGATTCCTTCAAGGCGAATAAGTCGATCTAAAGCGCCCGATCCGGAAATCGTAAATCGGTATTTCCGTCGCCCCAACCGTAATCAGTTCGGCCATCACGTCGCCGACGCCCGGGCCGAGCTGGAAGCCGTGGCCGCAGAAGCCGAAGGCATGAAACAGACCGGGCGTCGTCGCCGACGCGCCCATGACCGGGAGACCGTCCTCGACATAGCCTTCGCAACCGGACCAGGTGCGG
>Ga0209758_1000681_pt1 | contig 50614 bp, 44 predicted proteins | sample AraplaMF_Col_mMF_FD_184258 | JGI IMG/M metagenome (GOLD analysis project Ga0209758, IMG submission 184258) | Arabidopsis root microbial communities from the University of North Carolina, USA - plate scrape MF_Col_mMF (SPAdes) (version 2) | ecosystem: Host-associated > Plants > Roots > Endosphere... | reverse complement strand
CTGGCCAAGGAAAGCGCCAAGCTGCAGTCGCTGCAAACCAAGCAGCAACTGGGCATCCAGGCGCTGTCCATCGCCAACCAGTCGTCCTCGTCGATCCTCAGCCTGTTCCGATAGGAACGAAGAAGGGGGCGGGCCTTCGGGCCCGCCTCCGCCTTTCTCTCGGGCCCAGGCGCGAGGGGAGGGGCCACTAGAGGCGCCGCCGCGAACCGGCCGCGATAGGAGTCATGGAAAACAAAGTCGCGTTGACGCCCATCATACCCGAGCCGTCCACGCTCCCCGCGAATACCGCGTCGACCGTCCCGGGGCATCCCGCGGGCGGTGTTTTCACGCCCGCGCCCAAGGAGGCCGCGCCCGCGGAAAAGCCCGCCCCGGCCGACGGTCCCCAGCCGGGAGACCTGCGACTGGTGATCGAGCAGGACAGCAAGACCGGCACCTATGTCTACAAGACCGTGGACCGCCGGACGGGCGACATCCTGCAGCAGTTTCCGCGCGAGGACGTCCTGCGCTTCAAGCAGGCCGAGCACTACGACCCGGGCGAGGTCTTCGACGGGCTCACCTGAGTTCGGGTCGGCCTGAACCGGGCGGCCATGCCGGCCGCGACCTGGCGTCGCAGGCGAAACATGGTTTACGCGCGTTAACCATATTCTTACTCCCTCAGCCCCACTTTCACGGCCGACCTGCTCGGCCGCCGAATCGCGTCCCGAGCCCCACTGGCAAGAACCGCCGTTCGGAGACCGTGATGACGCTGAGCGTGAACACCAATCAGCCCGCGCTGATCGCCCTGCAAAATCTGAACAAGACCAATGACGAGATGTCGGGCGTGCAGTCCCGCATCAACACCGGTCTGTCGATCTCCAGCGCCAAGGACAACGCCGCCGTCTGGTCGATCGCCCAGGACCAGCGCGCTGACCGCTCGGCCCTGAACGCCGTGAAGATGAGCCTGGACCGCGCGACCTCGATCACCGACGTGGCCCTGGCCGCGGGTGAATCGGTCTCGGACCTGCTGACCCAGATGCGCGAGAAGGTCGTTGCGGCCAAGGACACCTCGCTGTCGACCACCTCGCGCAAGGCGCTGAACGCCGACTTCCAGGGACTGCTGAAGAACCTGACCCAGGTGATCAACAGCGCCACCTTCGACGGTGCCAACATCCTCAACGGCAGCGAGCCGAGCAACATCACCTTCCTGGCCGACGCCGACGCTGCGACGGTCATCACGCTGAACCTGCAGAACCTGTCGCTGGGCGGTACGATCAACACCCTGACGGCGGCCGACAACATCCTCACCATGACCCTGGCGGCCGCGGTCCTGACCCGCCTGGATACCACCATGACCGCCGTGAACCAGGCGGTCGGCTCGATCGGCTCGCAAGCCAAGCAGATCGACGCCCACAACACCTTCGTCTCCAAGCTGAGCGACGTGCTCGAGACCGGCGTGGGCAACCTCGTCGACGCCGACATGGCCAAGGAAAGCGCGCGGCTGCAGGCCTTGCAGGTCAAGCAGCAACTCGGCGCCCAGGCGCTGTCGATCGCCAACCAGGCGCCGCAGATCATCCTGTCGCTGTTCAACGGCGGCAGCTAGGCCTGAGGCCGCCGGCAGGCTAGACTTTCCAGCACGACAGTTGGGAGAATCGACCCGGTATGATCGAGCTTCGCGATCTGACGGACGGCGACGAGGCGGTCCTGTTCCAATGGCGGGGCGAGCCGGAAGTCGATCGATGGATGTCCGACGCGGCTTTTCCGAGCCGCGAGGCCCATGCCGCCTGGTTCCAGGCCCTGCGGTCCGATCCCGACATGCGCGGCTGGATGATCGTCCGGGCGGGCGAGCCTTCGGGCCTGCTGACCCTGACCGGCCTGCTCAGCCATCACCGCCGGGCCGGTTGGAACTGGTTCCTCGGTTCGGCCGAGGCGCGGGGCAGGGGCGTGGGCCGCGCCGCCCAGGTGCTGGGCCTGGACCGCGCTTTCGGCGAGCTGGGCCTGCACAAGGTGTTCGCCGAGGTCATGGCCGACAACGACGCGGCGCTGAAGGCCCAGGCCGCCTCAGGATTCCGGCGCGAGGGTTATCTGCGCGGCCATGTCCTCAAGGACGGTCAGCCGCGCGACGTGGTCCTGCTGGGCATCCTGGCCGACGAATGGCGCGAGCTGCGCGGCGAGGTCCGGCGCTCCCTGACCGACGCCCACCTGATCGCGGCCTGAGCAGGCGCGTCTTCATACCTCTTAACGAAACGTCAGCGTTCATCGCCGACACTTGGAATCAAGGGGCGTAGTGCGTCCCGGTGGGACCCGCTGTGATCACTTTCGATTCCAGTCTGCTGCTCGGCTACTACCAGGCCAAGACCGCTGGCCTGGCCGCGAACGCGACCGCGTCGACCAGCGGTTCCTCGACCTCTTCGTCTTCCTCGACCGGCAAGGCGGTGCCCAGCGCGCCCTGGACCAGCGTGACCACCGAGCCCAGCGACCTGGTCAAGGCCGCTCTGAACGGCCGCAAGTTCGTCGACGAGGGCGCGGCCCAGGCCGCCGCCCCGACGATCAGCGGCGACTACAAGAAGCTGTTCGCCGCCTACCAGGCGCTCAACACCCTGTCGGCGATCGCCAATCGCTCGGACGAGAAGGGCGTCACCGACAGCGAGATCAAGCGGCTGCAGACCGTGTTCAGCAAGGGGCTGAACGAGGTCAACAGCTATGTCCAGAACCTCAGCACCGACGGCATGCGCCTGACGACCGGCGCGGTCATGACCAGCGACAAGTCGACGGTCGGCGTGCCCAAGAGCAACTACACCTACGTCACCAACAAGATCTACAGCGGCCAGGTCGACGACGAGGTCCCCACCTTCAAGGGCGCCGTCAGCTTCACGATGAGCATCAAGAAGTTCGGGGTTTCGACCGACGTGACCATGGACCTGTCCGAAATGGGAGCGACGCCGCGGACGATGGCCAACGTGGTCAGCTTCTTTAACGACAAGCTGAACCAGGCGGGATTCGACACCCAGTTCGCGGTCTCGCGGACGGTGGGCGCCGAGCGCACCACCACCGTCAACGGCCAGACCGTCAAATTGCCGGCCACGGGTGACGATTTCGCCCTGCAGGTGAAGGGCGACCTGACCGAAACCCTGACCTTCTCGGCCCCGACTCCGAAGCCGGCGGTCTACATCACCACGGCGGCCGGCAATCCGGATCCGGACAAGAACACGACCACTGATGACGCGGTGATCGAAAACACCCTGACCAAGTACGGTCCCGGCGCAGGTGTGACGCCGGGCGCCAAGGTGTTTTCCGACACGCTGGAAGGCACGATCAGCACCGTCCACAAGACCATGACCGGGCCGGACGGCTCGCTCTATGTGCTGGCCGACGTCGACGGCACGACCAACACCCAGACCATCAAGGGCGACCAGGATGTCGCCCTGCTGAAGTACGACTCGTCGGGCAAGCTGCTCTACGCCCGCACCCTGGGAGCTTCGAACACCGCCACCGGCTACAACATGGCCATTTCCGACGACGGCCAGGTGGCCATCGCCGGTTCGGTGGCCGGCGGTCTTTCCGGCGCCACCAACGGCCCGATCAATTCCGATTCCGCCGGCACGCTCACGGACAGCTTCGTCACGCTCTACGACGCCAAGGGCGACGAGACCTGGACGGTCCGGCGTGGCGGCATGCTGGAGGACGCGGCCACCGCCGTGGCCTTCGGCGAGGACGGCGTCGTCTATGTGGGCGGCCGCACCAAGTCGGACATTCCAGGCTCGGCCACCGGCGCCACGGCCGGCGGCTATGACAGCTACCTGACCGGTTTCGCCACCGACATCTCCGGCACGCCCAAGGCGCTGTTCACCACCCATTTCGGCAGCGAGAACGACGACACCGTCGCCGGCATCGTCGTCGACGGCGGGAAGGTGGTGGTCGCCAGCAAGGAAGGCAGCGAGGCGATGCTTCGCAGCTTCGACGTCGCGACCAGCGTCGTGACCGAGAACCGCACCTATCTGAACGACAAGGAAGTCTGGGTCACCGCCCCGGTCACCTACACCAAGGCGGCCACGTTCACCGCGGGCGCGACCCGCGATCTGGGCACGTTGAAAGGCGGCAACATCGCCGGCCTGACCATCGACAACGGCCAGCTCTATATCGGCGGCTCGACCACGAACGGGGCCCTGGACGTCAACAACCAGACCAAGGCGGCGTCCGGCGGTTCCGACGGCTTCGTGGCCCGGATGTCGCTGGACCTGACCGACAAGAGCCAGGACACCCTGGCCTATTACGGCGGCACGGGCGACGACACGGTCACCGGCATGGCGGTGTCCAACGGCCAGGCCTGGCTGGTGGGCTCGGCCGGCAAGAACCTGGCGGGCCAGCCGACGGTCGGCGACAAGGACGGCTATGTCGCCCAGATCGACGTCGCCACCGGCGCGGCGACCTGGGAGCAGCGGCTGACCGGCAAGGACGGCTACGCCACGGCGACCTCGATCGCCGTCGACGCCTCCGGTTCCAGCGCGCTGGACATCTTCGGCATCCCGCGCGGCGAGATGGACTTCACCCAGACCGACAAGATCGTTTCGGCGACCTCGGCCCGGGCCGGCGACACCTTCCAGGTTCGCACCCGGGCGCGCGGGACCCTGACCACGATCAAGATCGCGGCCGACGACACGCTCGACACCCTGGCCGACAAGATCCGCAAGGCCACGGGCTACGCGGCCAAGGTCGAGTTCAGCAGCGTCGGCAACAATCGAACCTTGCGGATCAGCCCTTCCCAGACCACCTCGACGGTCGAGATCCTGCCCGGCAAGGGTGGCACCGACGTGCTGGAATCGCTGGGGCTGAAGCCGGGCGTCGTGCGCAACACCAAGACCGACCATGGCCAGACCGTCTCGGCCGACGGCAAGGGCCCGATCTACGGCTTCTCGCTGGATACGGGCCTGGACCTGACCGACGACGTCAACCGCAAGGCCGCCGTGGCGGCCATGACCAAGGCCCTGTCGGCGGTGCGGACCGCCTATCGCGAGATGGCCGACACCGCCAACGGCGTGAAGCGAGCCGACGCGACCGCCTCCTCGGGCCACGTCGACGGCCCGGTCCCGGCCTATCTGACCAACCAGATCGCCAACTACCAGGCCGCGCTGAACCGCCTGACCGGCGGCGGCTAGGACGTCGCGCGGAACAGCGCGGCCGGCTTTCCGCAAGGACGACGCGAAAACAGGGAACCCGGGCGGGTCGTGCGTTCCCGTATCGCGCGAGCTGTTCCGGGGCGCGATCCGCGCCAGCCCCTCAAAGGTCCCCGAGGCTTCTATGCGCCTGGACTTGAAAGCGTCATCGGCGCGTCGTAGCCAGGGGTCATGGAACTTCTCAAAGATCGACGCGTGTTGCTGGGCGGGGGCGCGGCCCTGGCCCTGATCGCGGGCCTCGGCATCGCCCTGGTGCTGATGCATGGCGCCAAGTCGCCGACCGACGATCCGCCGGCTTCGCGTTCGGGCCTGATCGTCGAGACGGGGAGGGCCGACGACACCAAGCTCGACGCCAGCCGTCCGCTGCGTTGCTTCGTCGGCGGCCAGTTCGTCGGCGAGACCACCTTGGCCGAGTGCGCCAAGAAGAATGGCGTGGCGACCGGCGCCCTTGATGTCGGCGTCGACGAGACCGGGGCTCTGGCGGCCGCCGACCAGGCCGGGCTGGTGCTGACGCCGCTGCCGCCCCCCGCCGAGGCGCCCACCGTGCCCGCGCCCGCCGCGACCCCGGCCGTCGTCGCCCCGGCGACGTCCAGCGCGCCCCTGGCCGTCTGCTGGCGCTACGCCGGCGGCGAATGGCGCAAGCTGCCCGGAGAGATCACCGTCAACGCCTGCGCCCAGCAGATCTCCAGCGGCAAGTGCGAGAAGGCCGGCGGCGCGACCTACGGCCGCTGGGGCGACGAGACCATCCGCCTGGTGCCGGGCAAGGTCGAATCCTCGTCCGACAACCGCACCTTCCATCCGATCATCGACCTGGGGCCGGGCTGCTCCGTTCCGTCGGTCTAGAGAGAGCTTCAAGACCATGCGCCTTCCCGTCGTCGCCCTCTCGCTCCTCGCCGCGACCGCCGCCGTCAGCCTGACCGGCTGCGAGAAACAGACCAAGGCCCCATTCCAGGCCGGCGTCTGCCTGCACGTGATCGAGCAGAAGGACGGCACGCTGAAGTTCAATCCGGTGGCCCAGAACGTGCCGAGCCTGGAGCTTTGCGCGGCCGAACTGGAGGGCATGCGCCTGCGCTTCGTGCGCCTGGGCAGCCCCAACCGCGAAATGACGGGCGCCTACCAGGGCAAGTTCATCTTCCTGCAGAAGGAAGGCATCTATCTGGGCGACACCTACGAGGGGGCCCGGTTCATGTCGCTGGTACGCACTGGCGACGGCCGTCTGGCGGTGCCGGGGGCGATGCCGGCCCAATAAGCGTCGCAAAGCCGGGGATAACCCCAGAGCTCCACAGGAACATTTGTGGAACAAAGCTTGATTTCGCTTTTAAGAACCCGTTAACGTCCGCCCCAGATGCCGGCGCGTTGGTCGCCGGGCGTGAAAAGGAATCTTCCCCATGGCGGGCAGCGTCAACAAGGTCATTCTGGTCGGCAACCTCGGGGCCGACCCCGAGATCCGCACCCTCAGCTCGGGCGACCGCGTCGCCAACCTGCGCCTGGCCACGTCGGAAACCTGGCGCGACCGCACCTCGGGCGAGCGCAAGGAAAAGACCGAGTGGCACCGCGTGGTGATCTTCAACGACAACCTGGTGAAGGTGGCCGAGAGCTATCTGCGCAAGGGCTCGACGGTCTATATCGAAGGCGCGATCCAGACCCGCAAATGGGCCGACGCCTCGGGCGTCGAGAAGTATTCGACCGAAATCGTGCTGCAGAAGTTCCGCGGCGAGCTGACCATGCTGGGCGGTCGTGGCGACAACGCCGGCGCCGCGCCGAGCGGCGGCTATGACGAAGGCTACGCCGGCGGCGGCGGTGGCAATTTCGGCGGCGGCGGCGGCGCGCCGCGCAGCCAGCCGAGCGGCCCGCGCGAAAGCTTCTCGGCCGACCTGGACGATGAAATCCCGTTCTAGTTTTCCTCAAGGACGTTGTTGTAAACAAGTGGCCGATCCCTTTGGAATCGGTCACTTTTTTATTGCATCTGCCCAATTCAGATTGGTCGATCTAGCGTGGGTAAAACGCACCAGAACTGACCGTAAATGAACGGCTCAACCACTATTCGAGTGCTCGTGCTGAAGGGCGGAGAGCGGCTTCCCGTCCTTCTCGATGGCGCGAGGCAGCAACCGTTATTCGACCCGCTGGTGTAGGCCGTAAACCGTCTGCGCGGCCGCGCTGCCAACACGGTGCAGCAGCACCTTGTCGGCCTTCAAGTCTTGCTCAACTTCTGTTCGGTCCTCGAACGCTTCGTGACCTGGGCTTACAATGCAAGCCTCTTCGGTTTGGACGAAAGGAAGCTCGATCAGGCGATTCCGCCAGCTGCCCGGGGTTGAAAGCTAGCGCCCTTTTTGACTCATCTCTGACCTTGGGAAGGTCTGCTGCCGGGTAAGGAGGCTAGGCCAACCGGCCAAGGCTAGGTTTGGCTCTCAGCTAGCCCTTTGCCGCACCGCCGCCTTTTCGTCTGGCGCATTTCGCTCGTAGATGATGGTCCGCGAGCCTTTGAACGGAATGACCGCCACGGGATGATAGGCGCGGCGAAGTTCGGCGTGGACGATGGCGACGACCTGAGGGTTGAAGTCCTTGGCGATGGGCGTGCGATCGACAACCACATTGGGTCGGTTCGCCAGGATCCGCCGCGCCTCGGTCATCTGGTCGATCCCGATAGCCCCATTTTCGCGCTGCAGGTTCAGGTGACCGGCGAAGGGATAGCGGGTCGGCAGGCACGACCCGGTCATGTGGTAGAGGATGGCGTCGCCGTTCCAGACATAGAGGCAATTGGTCAGGCGAGGGCGGATGGCCTCGACCATGGCCGCCATTTCCCGCTGCCCGCCCCGCTTCAGCTTCATCTTGTGAATGACAGCGCCATTGGCGACAGCGCCGATCACCAGCATCAGGCCGGCCGCGACTAGGCCCAGGCGTCGCTCCCGATAGGCGAACAACGGCGCGGCGGCGACAGCCAGGGGGGCGAGGAGCGGCAGGGCGTAGTGGTCGAAATAGGTGCCGAACAGGAGGTAGCCGGTCACGGCCGCGGCGAGCCAGGCCAGCACGAACCGGAAGGTCGCTGGCCCGCGCGGAAAGGATCGCCAAGGCTGCAGCAGCATCGATAGCGCCACGGCCATGGTTGGCAGTTGCAGAACGCGCCAGGTCTTGCCCAGGCGATGCAGAAGTTCGCCGGCGTCCGCGGTGGATCGCGCGCCGATCGACAGGAAGTTGGCGTAGACGAAGGCCTCGGTCTGTCCGCGCCAGACATAGTAGGCCAGGGCCAGGGCGGTCGGGGTCAGGGCGATGCCGACCCACAGCAGAATGTCGGCAGCCACGCGTCCCGGACGTCGCGAGACACGCCATGAGGTCCAGGTCAGCGCCAGGCCGAAGAAGATCCCCTCGAACACCGCCGTGTATTTGATCTGCAGGGCGACCCCCATGAGCGCCATCGCCAGGGCTCCGAACCGACGCACGGAAGCCTCCGACGGGACCTCATGGGTCAGGGCGGTGAGGGTCGCCAGGGCCGCTCCGGCCACGAACAGATTGTAGAACACCGGAGCCTGACCGCCGGCGCCGCCAGCCAGGCCTAGCAGCAGGAGGTAGACGATCGCCGCAACGACGGCGGCGACCCGACCGGCCATGGGCGCGGCGATGCGGGCGATCAGCAGGCCCGTGCCGACCGCGAACAGGGTGGCGACGACCTGATACTGAACGATCCCGTCGCCGCCCAGCAGACGGATGCCGGCGAACAGCAGGAACAGCCCTACCGGCTTGCGGTCCCAGATATCCACATAGGGCAAGGCCCCCTGCAGCATGCGGTCGCCGACCAGCAGGTAGAAGTTCTCGTCCACATGGATCAGCGGGTCGCCGAACAGGGCGCAGCGGATGGCGAAGGCGGCCAACACGATGACGGCGACGGCGATCAGGTCCTTCCGCCCGAACGGGCTGGCGGGGCTTGGCGCGGAATTCAAGAAACGGGCCCTCCCATGAGCCTGACGGCGGGCGCCGCGGCTGGGTCGGCCGCCTTGGACGGCGTCGCGGCGCGCCAGGTGAAACGTTTGGCCGCCTGGTAGTTCCAGGCCGCGCCCAGCACCGCGCCGGCCAGGCCGGCCAGCGCCCAGGGCGCGCCGGCGGCGTTGAGTCCAGCTCCCGCGAGCTCGCTGACCAGGGCGCCGAACAGGCAGCCGGCGTAGAAGCTCAACAGGCCGCGCGCCAGGGCTGGACCGCGGAGCCGCCGCTCGCGGAAGGTCAGGCTGTTGTTGAGGCCGAAGTTCCAGGTCATGGCCGCCAGGATGGCGCAGGTCTGGCCCAGCCAGAACGGAAGATCGGCTAGGCGCGACAGGGCCAGCAGGGCCAGGTGGGCGGCCAGGCCCGTCGCGCCCACCAGCAGGAACAGGCTCGTGCGGGCCGGAACCGCGCCGCAGGTGCGTTTTTCGACCAGCAGCGCCGCCAGATCGACGATCACCCTCAGGTCGAGCTTGGACTCGCCGCCCGTCCGCGCCAGCAGGGCGGTGGGGATTTGGGCGGTGGAGGGGCGGCGGTGGTGGGAGGCGGCGACATCGACCAGGATCTTGAACCCCACGCCCGAAAGGCGCGGTCGCACGGCCTCGTACCAATCGCGGCGCATCAGGAAACATCCGCTGAGCGGATCGGCCAGGCCCAGGCCCAGCAGTCCGCCCGACAGGCCCACGCCCGCTCGGCTGAGCAGATGGCGGTAGCCGCGCAGACCACTTTCGGCGCTGTCCAGATAACGGCTGGCCACCACCATCTCGACGCCGGTTTCGTCCAGGCGACGCAGCATCCGGCCGATCAGGCGCGGATCGTGTTGGCCGTCGCCGTCCATGATCGCCAAGGCCTGGCCGCGCGCGGCGTCCCAGCCGGCGATCGCCGCCGAGGCCAGGCCGCCGGTTCCAGGCCGACGGATCAGCCGTACGGCCCGTTGGCGGCGGGCGCGTTCCTCGACCACCTGGGCGGTGCGGTCGTCGATGGAATCATCGACGACGATGATTTCGTGGGGGATGTCGGCCAGGTCGGCGCTGACGGCGTCCAGCACGCCGCCGATGGCCTCGTGCTCGTCCAGGGTGCAGATGATCAGGGATAGGCGAAGGCGTCGCCAAGTCTCTCCACCCCATGCCAGATCTTTATCGGTACCGTGGAAGGCTGTTTCGCCATAGATTTTCATCGATAGAAATCCGATTTAATGTTGTGTTAAATTTGAAATGACCTGGAGACCGTTGTTTGTTGTTTTTTGTCTGTTTCAGTTTTCTGCGTATCGTCTCTGAAACACATCGAGCGGTTAGCGCTCGACTACCGACACTGGACGCGAACGCTCAGCGTGTTTCGGGCAAGGCATCCGGCGGCGGTGAGATCGCGCCCGAAGGTCATGGGTGACCAGAACCAGAAGGCGCCGAGGTGGAGCAGGACCGCCAAGGCGAGCGCCGTCCGGCCGTCGCGGCCCTTCGCGGAGATCCGTTCGAGGGCTTCCGAAGCCGCCAGCGCGGCCAGGCACCAACTGAGAACCAAGGCGGGGAAGTAGTGGTACAGGTACATGACCCGTGTCTGGGCCAGCCAGACGTGGAGCCCCATTACCCATCCCCAAAGGATCAGGAGCGCCAGCGCCAGGGCGCGATCGCGCGGCGCGCGCGCCCTCAGCGCGACAAGCGGGGCGAGAACCAGGCCGACCAGGCCGATCCCCCAGCCCACCGGGTTTCCGACCAGTTGGACATAGCCGGTCGTGGGGCCCGCGCTGTCCCAACGGTAGCCGATGGTCCGGCGCATCAAGGGCCATTCGATGGGGGGGGAGCCGTTGGGGTCGGCCCGCGGCACGCCGTGGAGATCGCTGAGCATGTAGTCCAGGTCGTCGCGCGCCGCCGCGAACACGACCCCCGGCGAATAATGGACGCGGCCTTCGAGCCAGGCGCCGTGGGCGGCCGAGATGAAGCCTTGATCGCGAAGGCCCGCGAGGGTGGCGAGGTTCGGCGGACGGGCGCCATCGGCGGTCTGCAGGGCGTAGACGAAGGCTATCGCGCCGAAGAAACAGGCCGACATCAGGGCGGCCGAACGTGACAGGTCGATCAGAATGACGCCCAGGGGGCGGTCGCCGCGGGACCGCAGCCGGGCCAGCAGCAGCAGCGGACCGGCGAGGGCTAGCCACACGCCGATCAGCTTGACCATCGCGGCCAGGCCGACGGCGGCGCCGAACGCGGCGTCGAGCCTGGGCGTGGGCCGGTTCGCCCGGCGGAACGACAGCGTGAAGGCCAGCAGCGCCAGAAGTGAAAACAGCGTCAGGAAGCTGTCGAGCTGCGCGGCCCGGAACTGGACGAGAAAGGCGTTCTCGAAGGTGAACAGGTTGGCGAGCGCTAGGGCCAGGACCACGCGTCCGGTCAGGGCGAGCATGAGGGCGTAGAAGACCGCCGCGCCCAGGACGCCGGCCAGCGCCGATCCGATCCGGGCGCGGGCGAGGTCGTAGCCGGCCGGCAAGGCCTCGCCCGCCAGGGTCTTGCGGGCGGCCAGGGCGGTGTCCTGGGCGCGGGCGGGGCCCAGGCGCGGGGCGATCGACGACAGCAGGAACCCCAGCGGCGGGTGCGAGGCGAACTGCGCCCGGCGCTCGACCTGCCGCTGGATGGCCGTGAGGTAGTAGCTTTCGTCCCAGACGGCGCCGCGCGGCGTGTCGAGGTGGGGAAGATACAGCGCCGACGCCAGGGCGACCGTCACCAGGCCGCCCAGCGCCATCGTCGATCGCCGTCCCGGGACGTGCCCCAGGACCGATCCTCGGGACCGGCCTGGGTCAAGGGCGCTAACGGGCGACACCGATGGTCACCGTGCCGACGTAGCCCGCCGAGACGCTGCCGGTGATGGACGGAGTCTGGAGGGCGATCTGGGCGCTGGTGTTGTCGCCGAAGACGTTGTCGGACGACAGGCTGATGGCCGCGTAGTTGCTGATGCTGGCGCTGTAGCCGGTCGAGGCGAAGACCGTCGGGTTGATCGAGGTGGGCATGGCGAATTGCGAGACCAGCACGCGGTTGGCGTAGGTGGTCGCCGTCGCCAGGCTGGGATAGACCTCGAAGTGGATGTGCGGCCAGCGGCCCGAATAGCAGGCGGGGTAGATGGTGGTGAAAGTCACCTGGCCGTTGGCGTCGGTCACCTGCACGCCGCGCAGGTAGTTCTCGTTCTGGATGCCGCTGGAATACAGCGAGTATTCGCCGCTGCGATTGCAGTGCCAGATGTAGATCGCGTAGCCCGACAGCGCCGCGCAGCTGTTGTTGGTGTTGACCAGGGTGATGGTCAGGGTCAGCGGCACGCCCGGGGCGGTGGTGGTCGACGAGCCGAAGCTCGACCGGATGTCGCTGCGCACGACGCCCGAGGCGGTCAGGACGTTCGAGATCGTCCCGTTGACCGAGTTCGAGCCGTCGGAGGGATAGGGGCCGTTGGTCTCGGTCGGGTCGGCCAGGCAGCTGGTGCTGGATGAAGACGAGGACGACGAGGAACTGCTGCTGCTCGACGAACTGGAGCTGGAGCTCGAACTGGAGCTGCTGGAACTGGTGGTCCCGCTGCTGCTGGACGAGCCGCCGCCGCCACAGGCGGCCAGCACCGCCACGCCGCTAGACGCCGACAGCCAGGCCAGCATTCGGCGCCGCCCCATGGCCACCTGCGCCATGCGCTCCAGGTCATGCGCGAGGCCATGGTCGTGATCGTCGATTTCGTGTTCGCTCATGTCGAGGCTCCGATGAAGGTGTCTTCAGCATCCTCGGAGTGAGTAACGTTCACAATATCGGTGGCTCTGGTTTGTTGTATCGTCCTTGGTGGTGCTGATACGAAGTTGATACAATCGAGACAACGCAGCGTTCGCGAAATATTGCACGACGACTATCCTGCAATTCGCCTTCAGTCGGAAGGTGATCAGGCGGGATGTAAGCGTGACGCATCGTCGTTACTATCGGCAAGCGAGGATCGCGGCGGCGCTGCTGGCCTTGTGTGGTCCTTGCGCCGCGCAAGCCCAGGTCATCGAGCGCGACGCCGACGGGGTCGCCCAGCGGATCGGGGGCGGCTGGACCTCGACCCCCATTCCCAGGGGGGCCGCCGCCATGGTTCCCGCCGCCTATCGTTCAGCGATCGAGGCCGCCGCCGCCCGTTATGATCTCAGCCCAGCCTTCCTCGACGCGGTCGCCCGCGCTGAGTCCGGCTACAACCCCGACGCGGTCTCGCCGGCCGGCGCGATCGGCCTGATGCAACTGATGCCCGGGACCGCCCGCGACCTGGGTGTGGATCCGCGCGATCCCCGGCAGAACATCCTGGGCGGGGCGGCCTATCTGCGCCTGCTGCTCGACCGCTTCGACGGCGACATCGACAAGACCCTGGCCGCCTACAACGCCGGCCCTGGCGCGGTCGAGCGCCACGCCGGCGTCCCGCCCTATCGCGAAACCCGCGCCTATGTCGCGGCCAACCTCGACCGGCTGGCCGGGCGCAGCCTGGCCGCGTCCGGCGCGAACCTCACCGCTTCCTTCCAAGGACAAGAGCCATGATTGCAAGAATGACCCGGCGCCTGACCGCCATCGTGACCCCCCTTGGCCTGGCGATGTCCGCGTTCGCGCCCAGCTTGGCCCAGGCCCAGGCCCAGGCCCAGGCGCGCAGCGACCCCGCCGGCTCCCAACCGATCAGCAACGCGGTCAACTGGGTGCAGGGCACCTTACTGGGCAATGTCGCCACGGCGGCGGCGGTGATCGCCGTGGCCATGGTCGGCTTCATGATGCTGAGCGGGCGCCTGCGCTGGAAGACCGGCGCGACGGTGATCCTTGGCTGCTTCGTGCTGTTCGGCGCCACGACGATCGTCGCCGGCATCCGCGCGGCGGCGGGCTAGGACGATGGGCGACCTGGTCCGCGTCCCGGTCTTTCGCGCCCTGACCCAGCCGCAGATGTTCGCCGGCGTCACCTACAGCTTCTTTGTCATCAACGGCGTGGTGACGACCGAGGCCTTCCTGGTGACGCGGTCGTTCTGGGCCCTGGCGGTGGCGCTGCTGCTGCACGTCGTGGGCTACATCGCCTGCCTGCGCGAGCCGCGGATCTTCGACCTCTGGATCACCCGCGTCAGCCGGTGCCCGCGGGTTCGCAACTGGCGCCTGTGGCGCTGCAATTCCTACGCCCCTTGAGTACGAGGAACTGGCGATGAGCACGTCCAATGGCTTCTGGAGCTTCGCGGCGCGCGAACAGCGGGCGGCCGATCGCCTGCCCTATGTCGGCCTGATCGGCGAGCGGACCGTCGTGCTGCGCGACGGCGGACTGATGCAGGGGCTGCACCTGCAGGGGCTGTCGTTCGAGACGGCCGAGACCGGTGATCTGAACCATCGCCACGCGATCCGCGACGCGGCGCTGAAGGCGATCGCCAGCTCGCGCTATGTCGTCCATCACCACATCCTGCGCCGCCGGGTGCAGGCCGAACTCGAGGCGACCTTTCCCGATCCTGTCAGTCGCGAGCTGGACGCGCGGTGGCGTTCGCGGCTGGCCGGGCGGCGCCTGTTCGTCAACGACCTGTTCGTCACGCTGACCCGGCGTCCGCCCCGGGGCAAGGTCGGACTGGCTGATCGGCTGGCCTGCCTGGTCGGGCGCGGGGTGAACGGCGAGGATCACGCCGCGACCCAGGCGCGCGAACTGCGCGAGCTGGATGCGGCCCGCGAGGCGCTGACCTCGGCCCTGGCGCCCTACGGTCCACGCCTTCTGGCCGGTTACGACACGCCGGCGGGGCGCTGCTCGGAGCCCCTGGAGCTAATCAGCGCGCTGTTCAATGGCGAACTGCGCCCGATGCTGACGCCGTCCGGTGACCCCGGCGCGCACATTCCCTATCGGCGGATCAGCTTCGGCCTGGACGCGATCGAGCGGAAGGGAGCGGGCGACCCGGATTTCTCCGCCATCCTGTCTCTGAAGGAATATCCGCCGCACGCCGCGCCCGGCATGCTGGACGGCCTGCTGCGCCTGCCGTTCGAAATGGCGCTGACCGAGTCCTTCGCCTTCGTCGACCGCCAGATCGGCCAGGAGCGAATCTCCACGGCCCTGCGCCGGTTCCGCGCCGCCGACGACGAGGCCGCGTCATTGCGGCGGGGCCTGGCCGAGGCGCGCGACGACCTGTCGTCCGGACGCTCGGCGCTGGGCGAGCATCACATGACGGTGCTGGTCCGCGCGGAAAGCCTGCCGGCTCTGGACGCGGCGGCCGCTGAATGCGTCTCGACCCTGGCCGACATCGGCGCGGTGGCCGTGCGCGAGGACCTGGCGCTGGAGCCGGCCTTCTGGGCCCAGTTTCCCGGCAACGAGGACTATGCCGCCCGCCGGGCCCTGATCTCGACCGGGGCCTTCGCCGGCTTCGCCTCCCTGCACGGCTTTTCGATCGGCCAGGCCGAGGGCAACGCCTGGGGCCAGGCCCTGAGCGTGCTGGAGACCACTTCGGCCACGCCCTATTTCTTCAATCTGCACAACGGCGACCTGGGCAATTTCACGATCATCGGCCCATCAGGGTCGGGCAAGACCGTGGTGCTGAACTTCCTCGCCGCCCAGGCGCGCAAGTTCGACCCGCGCATCGTGTTCTTCGACAAGGATCGAGGCGCGGAGATCTTCCTGCGGTCGATCGGCGGGCGCTACGATACCCTGCGGGCCGGACAGGCCTCGGGCTTCAATCCGCTGCGCCTGCCTGATACCCCCGGCAATCGCGCCTTCCTGCGCCAATGGTTGGCCCGGCTGGTCACGCGGCCCGATGAGACGCTGGAACCCGATGAGGAGGCCCTGATCGCCTGGGCGGTCGAGGCCAATTTCGACCAGGAGCCGGCGTTTCGCCGGCTGCGCTATTTCCGCGAACTGCTGGGCGGCGCGCGGCGACCCCGGCCCGACGACCTCGCCGCGCGACTGGCGCCCTGGTGCGGCGAGGGCGAGCACGCCTGGCTGTTCGACAACGCCGAAGACCGGCTCGACCTGTCGGAGGCGACGATCGGCTTCGACATGACGGCGTTGCTCGACGACCCGCGCCTGCGCACGCCGGCGATGATGTACGTCTTCCACCGCGTCGATGAGCGCCTGGACGGCACGCCGACCCTGATCCTGATCGACGAGGGCTGGAAGGCGCTGGACGACGAGGTGTTCGCCGCTCGGATCCGCGACTGGATGAAGACCCTGCGCAAACGCAACGCGGTGGTCGGCTTCGGCACCCAGAACGCCCGCGACGCGCTCGACAGCCGCATCGCCTCGGCCGTGGTCGAGCAGACCGCCACCCAGATCTTCATGCCCAATCCGCGCGCCCGGGCCGAGGACTATTGTGACGGCTTTGGCCTGACGACCCACGAGCTTGGCCTGATCCAGGCCCTGCCGGCCCATTCGCGCTGCTTCCTGGTCAAGCACGCCGCCGAAAGCGTGGTGGTGCGGCTGGACCTGTCGGAGATGCCCGACATGCTGACGGTGCTGTCGGGACGCGAGAGCAGCGTACGCAAGCTGGACGCCTTGCGCGCCGCGTTGGGTGACGCCCCCGCCGCCTGGTGGCCCGCCCTGACGCTGACCCCCTGGCCGGGGCCGCCGGACCCAGACCCGACCCTCGCCGAGCCGGCGCTGGCGGCGATCCCGTTGCGGAGGGTCCGATGATCTGTCCCCCGATCCTGGCCGGCGCCGACGCCAGCCTGTCCCAGACCCTGGTGGCGCTCGACTGCCAGGTGAACGGCGTCGTCGAGAGCGGCTACGGCCGGCTGTTCGGCGGGGGCGGCGCGTTCAACGGCGTCCTGACCGGCGTGCTGACGATCTATGTGCTGTTGATCGGCTACGGCCTGATCACCGGACGCCTGCGGCTCAGCCTGCCGGCCATGACCCCGAAGATCGCCTGCCTTGCCCTGGTCCTGACCTTCGCGACCGCCTGGCCGGCCTATCAGGCGGTGGTCTATGGCCTGCTGACCAAAGGGCCTGATCAGATCGCCTCGGCCTTCATGGGCGCACGCTCGGGAGCGGCCGACGCCTTCGCTCATCGGCTGGATCACCTGTTCGACGCCCTGGTCCGCATGGGTCAGGCGGTTTCGGCCGCCGGTGATCCCAACGCCGAAAACGTCAAGCTGGCCTCCAAGCTGGTCTGGACCAGCGCCATCACCACGGTGTTGTCGACGGTGGGCCTGCTGGTCATCTCACGGATCGTCCTGGCCATCCTGCTGGCTCTGGGGCCGGTGTTCGTGGTGCTGGCGCTGTTTGGGCCGACGCGCGGCCTGTTCGAGGGCTGGCTGAAGACCTCGGTCGCCTTCGCCCTGGCGCCGATGCTGGTGGTGCTGGGCGGTTCCGGCCTGGTGGCGGTCCTGGAACCGATGAGCGCGGCGATCCTGCGCGATCCGCTCCGAGCCGTCCATGACCCGCGCGGCGTCGTCGGCCTGTTCGTCGTGGCCATGGTCTATGCAGCGCTGTTGCCGGTCCTGGCCTGGGTGGCCATCAGCCTGACCCGCGGCTGGCGTTTCGGCGCTTCCCGGCCCGAGGCGGCGAGGTCGGCGACCATCGACGCCCGTGACACGGTTTCGGTCGGCGGCGGCGCGGCCGAAATGAGCGGCGCTCCGGCCGTGACGGACGTGCGTCTGGCCAATCTGGTCGCGGCGGCGACACGCGACGCCGCGCCCGCGCCCGCCTCCGTTCAACTGAGTGTCGAGGCCGCCGTCGGCGCTGGCGCCGGAACCCGTCGGCCGGCCGCCGACCGGCGCGTGGCTGGCCTGGGTCAGTCATTTCGGGTCGCCCCGTCCGCCCGTGCAATCTCTGGAAGGATCGGCGCATGAAGTCCTTGAAGTTCCTCCTGGCCGCGACCTCGGCCCTGGTCGCGACCGCGCCGGCGCTGGCCGATCCGCGCATCCGGTCGGTCGCCTACGACCCGGCCGCCGTCGTCCGGTTGGACGGCTGTTTCGGCTACCAGACCCTGGTGCAGTTCGGCCCTGGCGAGGCGATCGAGAACATCGGCATCGGCGACGCCGCCCAGTGGCTGGTGACGCCCAATCGGCGCGGTGACCTGCTGTTCGTCAAGCCGGCCTATCGCAGCACGCGCGGCAACATGACGGTGTCGACCAACCGTCGCACCTACGCCTTCGAACTGTCGGCCCAAGCCAGCGCGGCCTGCGCGCGCGGCGAGGTCGTCTATACGCTGCGGTTCACCTATCCGAAGGACGAGGCGGCGGCTCTGGCGGAGGCGGCCCTGGCGCCTGCCATCGCGCCGGCAGCGCCCGACGACGCGCTTCCGGCGCCGGCGGCGCGCAACGCCGCCTACAGCTTCGCCGGCGCCCGCGACAATGTCCCGATCCGGGTCTTCGACGACGGCAAGTCGACCTATTTCCGCTGGGCGGAAGGGACGACGACGCCGGCCGTCTACGCGGTCGGGAGCGACAAGGCCGAAACCATGATCGCCTTCACCAGCCAGGGCGACTGGCTGGTCGCGCCGCAGATCGCTCCGGCCTTCGTCCTGCGACGCGGCAACGCGGTCGCCACCCTGTTCAACGATGCCTACCAGGCGCCGGCCCTGGACGCGGCGTCGCCGAAGCCTCGGCCGGAAACGCCGTCGAAGCGGGCCTGGCTGGCACGGACCTTTTCGAGGAGCAACGCCCATGCGCAGTGACGCCCAGGCCTTCGCGGGGGCGGCCAATGATCCCCGCGCGACGATGACGACCGACGATCTGCAAATCGCCGCACGCTGGGACGGACCGCGGGTGGCGCGGGCCGGACGGGGAGGCGACATGCTGGGCCTAGCCGCCGCCGTCGTCGGCGCCCTCGCGGTCGGGGCCTTCACCCTGGTCAGCCTTTCGCACGGTCGGACCGAAGCCGCGCCGTTGGCGCCGGAAAGCGCGCCGTCGTCGACCGCGGCGGACACCGCGTCCGTCGCGCCGGTTACCGCCGCGCCCGCCCCCGTGACGGCAATGGCGTCCGCGCCCGCGACGGCCCCGCCCGCAACGCCTCCGGTGGCCGTGGATCCCAACCAGTCGCGCGCCAATCCGATGATCGTCGATAACAGCGCGCCCGAACCGACCGGAGCCAAGGCCGGGGGGGCGGCCGCCGCGTCCGGAGCCGCCAGCCGCGCCAACCTGACCGCCGACGAGCAGTTCGCCGTCCGGGTGGGCGGGGAGGACCGCGTTGCACGCGCCCAACGCTTGTCGAATCCCAGCACCACGATCGTCCAGGGCGCCCTGATCCCGGCGGTTCTCGAGACCGCGCTCAATTCCGACCTACCGGGCTATGCTCGCGCCATCGTCAGCCGGGACGTGCGGGGCTTCGACGGCGCGCGCGTGCTGATCCCGCGCGGCAGCCGTCTGATGGGCGAATACAAGAGCGGGCTGCAGACCGGCCAGACCCGGGTCCAGGTGGTGTGGACGCGCCTGGTCAGGCCGGACGGCGTGTCGATCGACCTGGGCTCGCCCGGCGGCGACGAGCTGGGGCAGAGCGGCCTGGCCGGGAGCGTCGAGCGCCAATACGGCCGCCGCTACGGACCCGCCAGCGTGTTGTCGTTGCTGTCGGGCCTGGCCAGCGGCCTGGGCGGCGGCTCGTCCAGCACGGTGGTGATCGGCTCGACCGCCTCGAGCGCGGCCGGACAGGCGTTGCAGACCGACGGCCAGATCCCGCCGACCATCCGCCTGCCGCAGGGCGCGCCGATCCAGGTCTTCACCGCACGCGATCTCGATTTCTCGATCCTGTAGGAGGCGCCGCATGTCCGCCGAACCGATCGCGTTGGAAGGCGTCTACCTGCGTAGCTGGCTGCGCCCGTTCGCGCCGTGGCTGGACCGCGACGACGTCACCGAGATCATGGTCAACCGCCCCGGTGAACTGTTCGTCGAGATTGCCGGTCAGCCGGGCATGACGCGCTTGGCCGCGCCCGAGATCGACGACCTTCTGCTCGAAAGGCTCGCCAGCCAGATCGCCCGCATGGGGGCCCAGGCGGTCAACCGTCAAAGTCCGCTGCTGGCCGCCACCCTGCCGGACGGCGCGCGCGTGCAGATGATCGGCCCGCCCGCTACGCGCGGGCACTGGGCGATGGCGATCCGCCGGCATGTGGTGACCGACCTGCCGCTGGAGGCCTACGACCAGGGGCCGTTGCCCCCGCCGCCGACCCGCGCTGGCCCCGCCGAGGAAGAAGCCCTGGCTCGCGCCAATCCTGTCGCGTTCCTCAAGCAGGCGGTTCTCGACCGGCGCACCATCCTGATCTCCGGCGGCACGTCGTCGGGCAAGACGACGTTCCTGAACAGCCTGCTGCGAATCGTTCCGGAAACCGAGCGCATCGTGCTCGTCGAGGACACGCCCGAGGTCGCCGTCGGCCAGTCCAACGTCGTCGGCCTGGTCGCCGTGCGCGGTGATCAGGGCGAGGCGCGCATCGGGGTCGACGACCTGCTGCAGGCGGCGCTGCGCTTGCGGCCCGACCGGGTGATCGTCGGCGAGATCCGGGGCGGCGAGGCCACGACCTTCCTTCGCGCCATCAATACCGGACATCCCGGCAGCTTCACCACCATCCACGCCAATACGCCCGAAGGCGCGCTGGATCAGCTGGCCCTGATGGTCATGCAATCCGGCCTGGGCCTGTCGCGCGGCGAAACCCTGGCCCATGCCGGCTCGGTGATCGACATCGTGGTGCAGTTGTCGCGAAGAGGGGGGCAGCGCGGCATCGCCGATATCCGGGTGCTGGGACGATGCTGACCGCCGCCGCAGCGCCCCAACCGGCGGGGCGACCTAGGCCCGGGCCGACGCCGTGCCCGCCCCTGGAGCGTCGAGGGCTATTCCCGCGCCGTCGGAAGTCGTGCCATAATTGCCGTTCGATGACCGTTGCTCCGTCTCCACCCATTCCCGCGATCCTGCTCGTCGAGGACGACGACGTGTTGCGCACCGAGATGGCGCTTTATCTCACCAGCCAGGGCTTTGACGTTCTTGAGGCGCCGGACGCCGCCGTCGCCCGTGGACATCTCGCCGCCGGGCGACCCTCGGTGATCATTCTCGACGTCAACCTGCCTGGCGAGGACGGCCTGTCGCTCTGTCGAGACTTGGCGTCGGCGAAAGGCGTCGCGCCCATACTGATGCTCAGCGCGATGGGCGAGGCGGTCGATCGGATCCTCGGCCTCGAGCTGGGCGCCGACGACTATGTGGTCAAGCCGATCCCTCCGCGCGAACTGCTGGCGCGGATTCGGGCCCTGATGCGACGGGCGCCGGAGATGGCGGCCTCGCGCCGCCCCACCGCCTTCTCCTTCGCGGGTTTCCATCTGGACACCGCCCAGCGGCAATTGAAGGCCCAGAACAATCTGACGATCCTGCTGACCCGCGCCGAGGCCGCGATCCTGGTCGAACTGCTTGAGCACCCGGGCGTTGTCATCGCCCGTGACGACCTGGGACGGCTGATCGGCGCCGATGAGTCCGACGCGCTCAGCCGAGCGGTCGATCTCCATATCAGCCGCCTGCGCCGCAAGATCCACGTCCCGGGCGATCGTGAACTGATCCGGACCCATCGGGGTCTCGGTTATTTTCTCGACGCCGAGGTCAGCCGGTTGTGACCCGGTCGTCGGTCGCGCGTCGATTTCCAAACCTGCCCATCGCGGGCCAGCTTGGCCTGTTGCTGGTGGTCGTTCTGGTCGTGGCGCAGGTCGCGACCTTGCTACTGACCTTGATCTTTCCGCCCCAGCCGCCGCCCCAGCACGGCTTGGATGACATTGCCCGGGCGCTGCGCGGCGAAACCGTCGTCGAAGAGGGAGCTAGGCCGCTGATCCGGGTGATCATCCCCGCGCCGCCGGTCCCGCGCGAGCCGGGCTGGCTGACCGCCGAAGGTCCGCGGGACGAACTGGCCGGACTTCTGGCCGCCCAGCCGAACGACGTGCGTCTGATGTTCTACGTGCCGGTTTCGGCGGGGGCGGAAGACGCCTGGACGAGGACCTCGTCGTCGGGTTCCGGGACGGGGACGGCCCCATGGTCCGCCGTCCTCGCCGTTTCCGACAGGCCTCGCCTCATTCGCGTCAATTACGAAGGCCAGGCGGGCCCGTCGCCGGGCGGCGGGCCCGGCGGCGGTTTCCCGGGCGGCTCGGGCGGGGGCTTCCCCGGAGGTTTCCCAGGGCCGTCCTACCCCTCCCAACGTCAGATCGAGCCGCCGCCGCGAGCGACCCCGCCGGCCCAGAACCCGCCCCAGACGCAGCAGCCTCCAGCCCAGGTTCAATCCGTCGCGCCCGCGCCCGCGCCGCCCGTCGTCGCGGCGTCGCCGCCCGCGCCGTCGGCCGCGCCGCCTAACGCGCCGGCGGGGCCCCCTCCGGGGCCCGGCGGTGATGGACGGCCAGGCCCTGACGGACCGGGACGCGTAGCGGAGCCCATGCGGAACGCCCAGCCCTCCTCCGAGGGCGCGCGGTTCTTGCCGTCGGTCCCGCCCTCGTACGAACCGCCGGTCACGGTCAGGCCTCGGGACAGAGTCGTTTCCGGGTCAACGGCGCGGCCTGCGCCCATGCAGCCCGCGCCGCCCGCGCCGCTCGTGCGCGAAGACGCCGCCGGGCAGGCTCCAGACCCGTTGCCGACGACCGAAACGGAGGCAGACGTCGCGTCGGCCGTGGCTGGCGCGCCCGGAGGCGCCCCTTCAAGCCGGACATGGCCTGCGCCAATTCGACGTGGCCTGTTCGATGCGCGTCCGCCGGGCCATGTCGAAGGCGACTTCATCGCCGCCCGGAAGATCGCGCCGGAGCGATGGGTGGTGGTGCGTCCCAAGCCGGAAGGGTTCCCGAACGCCTGGCAGACGCGGGTCATGCTGTGGTTCTTGATCGCCCTGGCCCTGACGGCGCCATTGGGATGGCTGTTCGCCAGGCGGATCACTGCGCCCCTGCGGGGCTTCGCGGAGGCGGCCGATCGGCTTGGCCGCGATCCCACGGCGCCGGTCCTGGTCGGGGAGGGCGGCGCGGAGATCGGCCGGGCGGCTCGCGCCTTCAACCTGATGCAGGCCCGCCTGCGGCGCTATGTCGATGACCGCACGGCAATGATCGGCGCGATTTCTCATGACCTGCGCACGCCTCTGGCCCGCATGCGCTTTCGAGTGGAACGCACGCCGGACGACGTCCGACCGGCCTTTGAGCGCGATATCGAGCAGATGAACGCGATGATCGAGTCCGTCCTCGTCTTCATGCGCGATCGCTCCGAACTCGCGACCCGGCAGCGGGTCGACTTGCGGTCGGTGCTCGAGGTGGCCGTGGACGACGCGGTGGAAGCCGGCGGAAAGGTGGAACTGGAGCCGGGCGATCAGGCCGAAGCCGAGGTCGATCTGCTGGGCATTCAGCGCGTGTTCGCCAACCTGCTCGACAACGCCTTGAAGTACGGAGATCGCGCCGTCGTACGGCTGCGGCTGGATGGCGTCGAGGCGGTGGTTCAAGTGATCGACTTTGGTCCAGGCCTGCCGCCCGAAGAACTGGATAGGGTCTTCCGACCCTTCTACCGCACGCCGCGAGCGCGGGCGGGCGAGACCCAGGGCGTGGGCCTTGGACTGGCGACCGTCCGTTCGATCGTGCGGGCCCATGGCGGGGATGTCCGCTTGAGTTCGGACAAGGGTTTGATCGCGGAAGTCCGACTGCCTGTCGCCGCTTGAGTTCGAGGTCTGTCGCGGGAACGCCGGGCCTGAGCGTTCGGCGACCGCGGGCCTCGTTCACGATCGGATGCGCTCGCGGCGTCGCCCTTTGGGGAGAGGCAGTCGAAGGTCCACTTCCCGGAAGCGAGCCAAGGTCCGCTGATGGCGCTTCGCCGTCCACATCTAGGTTGGCGGGGCGGCGTGTCTAGCCCGACGCCAAAAGCGCGGCATGGTCTTTCAAGTGCGTGCGGAAAAGGGCGCCATAGTCCGCCATAACGGCATCTCGGACGCTTGGACGCTCGGCCAAGGCGCGTCGCCACGACGCGACATGGTTCAAGCCGCCAAAAATGTCGGGAGGGACGTCGTCTCCCAGGATGTCGAAATACCGGAAGACGGGAGCCGTGACGGCATCGACCATGCTGAAGCCGGCTCCGGCGAAATAGGGCTTGTCCGACAGCACCGCCTCGAAGCGCTCCAGCTTCTTCCTGAGATCGGCGGCTTTGGTCGCGGCGACCGTTTCGTCGACGGCGTTCAGATATCCCCATGCGTCCATCAGCGTCGCGGACGAGAACTCGATCCAGGCCCGGTGTTGAGCGCGCGCTAGGGGGGCTGCGGGATGGATGCCGTGATCGCGATAGGCCTCTTCCAGGTACTCGCAGATGGCCATGCTCTCGAACAATACGACCGCCTGGTCCGCATCACGCTCGACCTTGAGCAACGGCACCTTGCCGGTGGGGGAGATGGCGCGAAACCAGGCCGGCTTGTCGTTCAGGTCGATCTGAACCTGCTCGAAGGGAATGTGTTTTTCGCGCAGCACGATGGCGACCCGTTGCACGAAAGGGCAGAGCGGATGGCTGATCAGCGTCAGTCTGGAGTTCGTCATGGCGACTTCGTTCTGAGAGAGAAAGGAGGCCCAGCTCCACCCGCGTGAAGCTGGGCGCGACGGCTGGCTATTGCGGCGCCTGCAGGAAATCCCGCGTCGAGATCGCATTGCCGTAGCAGGGCTGGATGTTCGGGTTCGTCATCGTCGTTCTCCTGTCGTCTTGTGTCTTCAGCCGTTCAGGGTGCGCCCGCCGTCGACGATGATTTCCGAGCCCACGGTCCAGGCGGATTCATCGGAGGCGAGATACAGCACCGCCTTGGCCACTTCCTCGGGCGAGCCGAAGCGGCCCAGCGGAATGCTTGCGGCGATCGCCTGGGCCATCTGGGCGCGATGGGCGTCCGGAACGCCAAGCTTGTCGTAGAGCGGCGTTTCGACCGGTCCGGGGCTGACGGCGTTGAAGCGAACGCCGCGCCCGATCAGCTCGTTCGAGAGCGTCTTCGACAGACTCAGAAACGCGGCCTTGGTCGCGGCGTAGACCGATGAGTTTGTCGCGCCGACATGGGCGCTGACCGAGGTGTTGAGGACGACGGAGGCGGGGTTGGCCAAGACCGGCAGCAGTGACTGGATCAGGAAGTAGGGGCCCTTGACGTTGATCGCGAAGGAGCGGTCGTAGGCCTCCTCGGTCCAGGCCTCGATGGGCTGCCACACCGACACGCCGGCGTTGATGAAGGCGACATCGAGTTGGCCGTACTCCGCCGCGACGGCCGCGGCCAGGTCGCGTTGCGCCGCGACGTTCGCGGAATCCGCGGCCAGCACGGTGACGTCCGAGCCCAGCTCGGCCCGGGCGCTGGCCAGACTGTCGGGGTTTACGCCCGTGACGATGACGCGGGCGCCCTCGGCGAGGAAGCTCTTGGCGGTGGCCAGACCGATGCCGCTCGTGCCGCCGGTGATGAGGGTGCGTTTGCCGGAAAGGCGAGACATGGAACCATCCTTGAAAACTGTGAGGCGATGCGTTCGGCCTCGTGGTTTGCAAGATGCGCTCATGCTCAAAACAAGATAAGTTGGGCAAATCGCATATGTTTCATACGTCACATGCATGATTGGGCAGGATGGACCGTCTACTCTCCATGGAGTGCTTCGTCAGGACGGTGGAGACGGGCGGCTTTTCGTCGGCCGCGCGAGATCTCGGCCTCAGCCAGCCGAACGTGAGCCGCTATGTGGCGGCCCTGGAGGCCCATCTTCAGCAGCGGCTCTTGCAGCGATCGACCCGAAAGCTGCACCTGACGCCCGAGGGCGAGCGCTACTACGTCGAAGCCCGACGGATTCTCGATGCCGTCAGCGAAGCGGAGTCGGCGCTGAAAAGCGACGTCCGTCCATCCGGTCTGCTGCGTGTCGCCTGCCCCACGGCCTTCGCCCACGCGTTTCTCATGCCGCAGGTGCCAGAGTTTCTGAGGACCTACCCCGACCTCGACCTCGATCTGCAGATTTCCGATCGCTTCGTGAATCTCGTCGACGACGGCGTGGAGCTGGCGTTGCGGATAGGACACCTCAGTGACAGCGCCTTGCGCGCGCGGCGTGTGGGTCTCTTCACCCGCATCTGCGTCGCGGAGACGGGTTATCTGAACGCGCGCGGGACGCCGGAAACCCCGCAAGATCTGAAGCACCATGACTGCATCGTCTATTCCCTGCTTTCGACGGGCGCGACCTGGCGCTTCGCCGATGCCGAGGTTGCGGTGTCCGGTCGCCTTCGCGTGAGCGCGCCAGAGGCGGCCCGGGAAGCCGCCCTGGCCGGCTTGGGCGTCGCGCTTGGCCCGCATTGGCTGTTTGAAGAGGGTCTCAAGACCGGTCGCCTGAAACGGATCCTCACCGGATACGAAGCCGCCCCCGTTCCGATCCACATCCTCTATGTGGCCAACCGCCTTCTTCCGCGTCGCGCCATGGTGTTCATGGACTTCATGGCCGCGGCGTTTTCCAAGGTCGAGACCCTTAATGTGCGCCTCTCACCTTCCGTTGGAAGTGACGACCGAAGCTGAACGCCGACGCTAAAGTCGCTGGACGGGCGGAGGGGCCGCCCGCGCCAGTTGCAGAGGCGCTCGGTGTAGTGGTCGCGGATCCAGGTCATGGCTTTTCGAATGTGCGACAGGCGGGAGTTGGATCCAGCAAGCTATCGGGCGACAAGCGCTAGGTTCTCGGTCGGCGCCTGCAGGAGACGAGGAGCAGGCCTTCAAAGTGGCTCCCATCCGCCCTAGCAGCCTTGTGCCGAACGTCGCCTTTCGGGAGGCGCGCCAACGTCAGCAATTGACGCTACACCGACACCACCCCCACGGGGGGCGGGATGTCCATGGCCTCGCGCAGGGCTGGCTGGCGCGAGCGGCTGACGGGCAGGGGCGCGCCCTCGCTCAGGTGCAGCCGCCAGCGGTCGCCGTCGCGCTCCAGGCGCTGGATCTGGGCCAGATTGGCGATCACCGACCGGTGGACGCGCAGGAAGTTCGCCGGAAGTTGGGTCGCCAGGCCGTCGAGGCGCGCGGCGTGCAGCAGGCTGCGCCCGCCGACCAGCCGCAGTTCGACATAGTCGTCGGCCCCCACCACGGCCAGGATCTCCGCGATCGGCACCAGCTCGACGCCGCGCGCCGAGGCCACGGTCAGGCGGTCGGGGCGGCTGGCGGCGAGGGTCAGGGCGGCCTCGCGGCCCCGGTCGTCGCGGCCCAGACGCACCACCTCGACCACCAGCAGCGGCAGCACCAGGCCCGCGGCGAGCAGGAAGTAGGAGAGGTCGGCCAGCCATTCGGGGAACCCGAGGGCCAGCGCAAGGAACAGCGCCAGATAGGCCAGGGTCAGCCGCGCGCCGGGCCGCTTGTCGCGAACGCCCGCCGCGACCGGCAGGACGGCCAGCGCCACTCCCAGGATCAGCGCCCAGACCGTCTTGATGTCGAAGCCCGGCAGCAGGACCGTGGCCCCGACCACACCCAGGGCCAGGCCGATCATCAGGCGGCTCGCCCTGGGTAGGAAGCGGGTGGCGACATAGCTGACCAGCAGGACCGCGAAGGCGGCCGCCAGCAGCCAGATCGCGCTCATTCGCCAGGCGTGCAGCGGATAGGGGTAGGCGAACAGCGGTCGCAGGCTCTCGACGATGGCCTGCAGGGCGGCGACCCCGGCCATGGCGGCCAGCATGAGGCTGGAGCCCGTGCGGCGCATGGCATGGATGACGCCGAAACCGAACGCCGCCGCCAGCAGGGCGCCGGCCGCCACGAAGGTGACGGCCAGCAGCGCGATGCGCTGCGGATAGGGATAGGGCAAGACGACCATCGCGCTCATCGGGCGGGCGAAGCGCAGGCCGCCGTGGAAGGACGACAGGTGCAGCACCAAGGTGTTCGCGCCAGGCCGCCAGGTGCTCTCGCGGATCGGAAAGGTCGCCTGATAGCGCCCAGGAACCTCGGCCCGCGCGGTGGCGCCCGGGCGTCCATTGACGCCCAGGGGCTGACCGTTGAGCCAGACCTCCGACGAAGCGACGCCGGCCAGATAGAGGGCGCGCGGCCGGGTGTCATTCGGGGCGTCGATCGTCGAACGGATCCACATCTCCCGGCCCTGCGGATCGACGAAATCCTGGGTCGGGCGGCAGTCGCCCAGCACGGGACCGCCCGGACCGATCACGCCGTGACAGGCCTGCCATGATGTATCCTGGGCCTGGACCAGGGTCGTAAGGCCGCCCAGGAGCAGGCCGAGAAGCAAGGTTCGCCACATGGCGTCACCCTATAAGGCGCCGCTCGCCGAGATGCGCCGCCATTCGCCGATGACCGGGCGCCATTGACCGAAGCGGTGTGGCGGACGGCGGCGCGGACGACTCAGCTGTCGGCATGACCCACACATCGCTCCATCGCCGCGCCGTGCTCGCCGCCGCCGGCCTCGCCCTTCCGGCCCTGGCGTTCGCCCAGGCCCCCGCTCCCGCGCTGACGGCATCGCCGTCCCAGGCCGGTCGCTTCCGCTTCAAGGGCTGGCAGGGCCAGGACACCGAGGCCGAGCGGGGTTTCTTCGAGGCGCCCGAGGATCGCCGTGATCCCGGCTCACGGAAGATCCGGCTGAGCTATGTCCGGTTCGCCTCGACGGCGGCCAAGCCGGGGCCGCCGATCATCTACCTGGCCGGCGGACCGGGCGGCCTGGCGACGCGGGCGGCGGGCGGACCGCGCTTTCCGATCTTCATGGCCCTGCGCGAAGTGGCCGACGTCATCGCCTTCGACCAAAGGGGCACGGGCCTGTCCAACCATATCCCGGAGCGACCGGCCTCGACGCGCCCGCCGCCGCCGTTCACCCAGGCCGGGCTGACCGCCTATTTCCGCGAGGACTTCCAGAACGCCTGGGCCGACTGGGCCAAGGCCGGCGTGGCCATGACCGGCTACAACACCGAGCAGAACGCCGACGACATCGACGACCTGCGGCGTCACCTGGGCGCGGAAAAGGTCGACCTCTGGGGCATCAGCTACGGCACGCACCTGGCGCTCAGCATGCTCAAGCGGCACGGCGATCGAGTGAACCGCGTGGCCCTGGCCAGTCTGGAGGGCCAGGACCAGACCGTGAAGCGGCCTTCGGCGGTCGACGCTCTCCTGCGCCAGGTGGACGGCCTGCTGGCCGCCGATCCCGCCGTCCGCGCGGCGATCCCCGACTTGCCGGCCCTGATGCGACGGGTGCATGCCAAGATGGAGGCCGCGCCGGTGAGGATGCCCGCGACGCTGAATGGCGCACCCGTCGAGTTGAAGCTGGGCGGCTTCGCCGTTCAGCTCATGGCGGGCGGGCTGATCGCCAATCCGCAGACCCTGGTCCTGCTGCCGAAACTCTATCTGGGGCTGGACGCCGGCAAGGCGGAGGTTCTGGCGCCTTTCATGGGCGAATTCGCGAACCTTCTCGGCATAACCGGCATGCCCGAGGCCACGGATCTGGCGTCAGGGATCTCGCCGGGCCGGCTGGCCTTGGTGCGACGCGAGGCAAAGACCGCCGTGCTGGGCGAGGCGCTGAACTTCCCGATGCCGCAGTTGCTGGGCGCGGTCCCGGGCGTCGACCTGGGCGAAGGCTTCCGGGCGCCGCTGCGCATCGACCATCCCGCCCTGCTGGTCGCCGGCACGCTGGACGGCCGCACGCCGCTGCCCGAGCAGGACGAAGTGGCGGCTCAGTTTCGGCACAAGTCCCGGGTGATCGTCGAGAACGCCGGCCACAATGTCTTCGAGGCCCATCCCGACGTGCAGGGCCTGCTGGTGCGGTTCTTCCGCGGCGAGGCCGTGGCCGACACCCGGGTGAGCCTGCCGCAGCCGAAGTTCACGGTAACCTGATCGGGCGGCCAGCGTGGAAAGAGAAATCCCTATCTAGGGCAGTCATCGCTGGTTGCGGAAGGCCTGGAAACTGGAGCGGTCCCAGAGTCTTCTTCCGGCGCTACCCCGCCTATGAACCGGACGTGTCAATCGACCGGAGAGGGTGGTTGGCGGACTCGGCTATCGAGCGAGGGGACTGCCCGTGAAGGTTACTCGGCAAATACTTCGTCGAGCATGCAGAACGCCATCGTCCAAGCCCGGCGCTCGGCGCGCGCGTCGTAGCCAAACCCTGGCATCACCACCAACTCGTCGACGCGGGGGTTCGTGTAGGTGTGTCCGACGCCGCCGAACAGATGAAGCTGCCAATCGGCGCCCTTCTCCTCCATCTCCGTGGCGAAAGCGGCGCGATCCTCCGGCGGAACAACGGCGTCGCGAGCCCCGACCATCATGAGCAGTTTGGCCTCGATCGGCCCGTCGATGCTCCCGACTGGGCGTTTGAGACCGGGATGGAAGCCGATGGCGCACAGGATCGGCGCCCTCGCCCGTGCAAGTTCCGTGGCGACGATGCCGCCTTGGCAGAACCCGATCGCCGCCAGCCGAGTGTGGTCGACGTTGGGCTGAGCAGCTAGCGTTTCCAGGGCGGCGGTGGCGCGGGTGAGCATCAAGCCGGGGGTCGCCATCATGTGCTCATGCTTGGCGATCATCTTCTCGAAAGAGAATTGCTCGTAGGAGAATAAGCCCTCGCCGTAGAGGTCAAGCGCGAGTGCAACATAGCCCCGCTCCGCGAGTTTGCGCGCCCAGATGGTCATGCGTTCGTCTCGGCCCAAGCCCTCGTGGCCGATCAGCACACCAGGTGCGGGCGCGCCGCGCGAGCCATCGACCATGTAACCGGTCATGGTCACCTCGCCGGATCGATAGGTTACTTCGCGCTCGTTCATGATCGCCAATCCTCTCTGTGTCGGACGAGCTTGGCGCTGAACGCTGGCGTCTGTATTGAAACTTTGGGACTCCCAAGACCTATAGGTAATAGGTCACCGATGGGTCCGCGCCGCTGAATGTTTCGGCCAGCGGTGAGCGACCGCCGCGCGCGTATCGGCCCGGCGTGGTGCGCAGACGCCGCCGCCACTCTCGAATTTGGTGGGCCTGATCGGAAAAGCCGGCGCCGCCTTCGCAGCCTGCCTGGACGGCGCTCAGACTGCGATCGAGGCGATGGAGATCCAACAGCTCCTTGGGACCGATCCCCAGGTGCTCCTTCACGAGCCGCGATAGATGTCGCCTCGTCACGCCAAGTGTTTCCGCTGCGGCCGACACGCGCGACGCATAGGTCAGTTCGCGAGAGGCGGCCTCGAACAAGTCGATGGATCCTGTAACCCTGACGTCGGTCAGCCGCGCCAGTAACCATTCGTCGAGGGCGGCCGCCAGGCTGTCCGGACGTGCGGACGCTTCGTTCAGGAGAGTCGCCGCAGCGCGATCACCAACCACAGAGCCGGCGTCCACAAGAGAATTCGCGACGCCGGAAGCACAGCCGGGGAAAAGACGCGCCAAGCCCAGCGGGGTGAGCAGCGCCATGATGAAATCGGTATCAACATTCGAGCGCCAGGATCGCGCCTGCGTCTGAACCCCCAAGAGCGAGAGCATCGGCGTAAGCTCGCCGTCTGAACTGCGGTTCGGCTGTCCGATATTGATGGTCAGCACCGCGCCGGGTCGCGGAGCGGTATCGATCGGACGTCCACGATAGGCTCCGACTCGATCGGAGACGCGCCAATATCCTGACACGTAGGGATGAAGCGGTGACGATGGCCGATGAAGGCTGAACAGGGTCATATTTGGTGCTCACGATGGCGCGATGCCCGCCAAGGACCCTATCACCAGCTAGATCATCAGCGACGCGCTCGTGGCCCATATGCAGGTTCGGCCTTTGGAAACGATAGCGCGTGGCTGACTGCCAATCCGCGACCGGACTTCAAAGGCGGAGGGGGGAGTTGGCCCGCGGCGCTCGCAAGCGAACCTCCTGAATATCGAATGAAGACGGGAGCGGACGAAAGCAAGAGGGCATCCGGACCCCGCAGGCGGGCAACCGAAGGTCCGGTTCCTGGAGCGATCCAATGGCCGCTTCCGGCGCTTTGCGGCCCTGAGGCGCGGAGGTCGCTAAACGGGCTGTAGAAGATCCACGGGACGGGCTTTGAGCGCCGTCGCGATCTCGTACAGGGTCACCACAGTCGGGTTCCTATGACCGCGTTCCAAGCCGCTGATGTATTGCTGTGAAAGCCCCGACAATTCCGCGAACTGCTCCTGGGTAAGGTTCTTTGCCAGTCTCATCTTGCGGACGTTCGGGCCAACGATGCGGCGCATGTCCATGGCGGGAACATCGGCGCTCGCGTAGGGCTTGGTTTATCAACTATAATATGCGGCCGGTTCTCCTTGGAGCCGGCCGTTTCCTATTGTGCCTGTCCGACTACACCTCCGTGAGGGTGGAAAGTCGACGCCGCCCAGCGCGGGAAATCGTCGAGCTCGGCCGGGCAACCCAGGCCCTCGCGCAGGACGCCATGGGGGCGACGCGGTGCTGTGCGGCGCGTTTCCTTGGCGAAACTAGGGGCAGGCGGCCGCCAGACGCCGGCGTTGGACCTCGTCGGTCGCGCGAGCGGCCATGGCCTTCTTGTCGAGCTTGCCGGTCGGCGTGACGGCCATGGCGTCGACCAGCACCAGATGCTCCGGCCATTTCTTGCGCGAGATTCCGTGCGCGGCCATGTGATCGAGCAGGGCGGGAAGATCCAGGGCCGGGAATCCGGGACGCAGTCTGCAGACGGCGCAGGCCTGTTCGCCGAGCTTGGTTTCCGGGACGGCGACCACGGCGGCCTCGGCGATCGCCGGGTGTTTCAGCAAGGCGGCCTCGATCTCGGCGGGATCGATGTTGAAGCCCCCCCGGATGATCTGGTCCTTGATGCGACCGACCACGCGGACGAAGCCTTCGTCGTCGCGGACGATCTCGTCGCCGGTCAGGTAGTAGCCGTCCGGCGTCATCCGCTCCTGGCCCGCGCCCATGCCCTCGGCGTAGCCGAGAAACAGCGACGGGCCGCGGACGCCGGCCTGGCCGCGCTCGCCGCGCGGCAGGGTGGCCAGCGCGGCGTCGAACGCCTCTTCCTCGGTGCCGGGGAAAGGTTGGCCGTCGAAGCCCTGGCGGCGGTCCAGCGGATGGCCTGGCCAGGTCGAGCAGTGGCCCATGCATTCGGACATGCCGAACATCCGCAGCGCCTTGATCCCCAGCAGCGTATCGGCGTCGGCGATCAGCTCCGGGGTCATGGCGCTGCCGCCCACGGCCACGGCCTTGAGCGGCAGGGGGGCGGTCCAGAGGCCCTGGCGCGCCGCCTCGACCATGGTGAACAGGTGCGTCGGCACCGCGATGGCCCAGCCGCAGCCGAAACGCTCGGCTCGCGCCATGGCCCGGACCGGGTCCCAGGGATCGACGAACACCAGCCGGCGGCCTTGCGACAGGGCGAAGTGGGCGGTGAAGGTGAAGCCTGGCGCGCTGTCCAGCGGCACCACGCCCAGCAGGGCGTCGTCCGGCGCGAGGTCGGCGATCGCGGCGCAGGCCCGGGTCGCATAGTTCAGCGCGCCCGCGCCATGCATGACGCCCTTGGGAACGCCGGTCGATCCGGACGTGAAGCCGATCAGGACGGCGAGCGCGTCGCGGGGATCCTGGGAGCGACCCTCGGCGGGGCGGGGCGCGATCTCCCAGTGGTCGGCCTGGACGCAGACGACCTTGGCGGCGTGTCCAAGCGCGCCTTCCAGGGCCGCCAGTTCCGCGGGACCGAGCTTGGGAGAATAGGGACAGAAGACCCCTTCGAGCGCGGAGACGGCCAGGGCCGCGGCGAGCGTGCCGACGGACTTGTGGCCGGCGACGAGGACGCGGTCGCCGCGTCCGACGCCATGGCTGTGAAGTTCGACGGTCAGGGCGGCGGCCATCGCGGCCAGTTCGCCCCGGGTCCAGGGACGGTCGTCGCAATCGACCAGGGCCACGGCGTCGGGATCGGCCCGGCCATGGGCCTGGAACTGCGGCCAAAGCCGCGCCTCGCTCCAGGACAGGGCGCCCGCCCGGTTCTCGAACGGATGCTCAGGCAAGGGACTGTCCCCCGTCGACGAGGAAGGTCTGGCCGGTAATGAAACTGCCGGCGCCGGAGGCGAGCAGGGCCAGGGCGCCGCAGACCTCGAGCGGCGCGCCGAACCGGCCCAGCAGGATGCCGGCCTTGGTCTTCGCCTGGAGGTCGGCGTCCAGCGTCTCGGTCATGCCGGTCTCGATCGAGCCGGGCGCGATGGCGTTCACGCGAATCCCGTGCCCGGCCCATTGGGCGGCCAGGTCGCTGGTCAGATGGACGATCGCGGCCTTGGAGGTGGTGTACGGAACCACCTGGCCGGCGTCCGGGCGATAGGAGAGGAAGGCGCCGACCGAGGCGATGTTGATGATCACGCCGCCGCCGCGCCCGATCATGTGGCGCGCGGCGTGACGGCTGGCCAGGAAGGTGCCGGTGACGTTGACGTCCATCACCTTCTTCCACCCCTTCAGCGGGATGTCCTGCGGCAGGCCCCACCAGGAGGCGCCGGCGTTGTTGACGAGGATGTCGAGCCCGCCGAGCCGCGAGACGGTTTCAGCGACCGCCGCCTCCACCGACTCCTCGTCGCTGATGTCGCAGGCCAGGCCTTCGGCCTGGACGCCGAAGCGATCGGCGATCCGCCGCGCGGCCTCGGCGCAGTCGGCGGCGTTGCGCGAGGCCAGGACCACAGAGCAGCCGAGATCGGCCAAGGTCGCGGCCATGGCCTCGGCCAGGGCGCCCCGGCCGCCGGTGATCAGCGCCCGCTTGCCGTCCAGGCGGAACAGCTGGCTGACAAAGCCTGGTGTTTCCTCAGCCATCGGCGGCCTCCGCCAGCAGGTCGACTTCCTCGGTGACCACGATGATCCGCTTGCCGCCCATGCCCTTGGTCTGGCGCGTGGCGGCGGCCCATTCGGGCGAGGCGAGGGCGGCGTCGAGCGCGGCCTGGTCGGCGAAGGTCAGCACGGCATGGCCGTCCCAGCCCGGTTCGTCGGGACTGTCGTAGTCCCGGGTCACCGCGCCGTGCCGGTAGGCCTGGAGGCCCGGCAGGACCCGGGCCGCGGCGGCGTGGGGACCCCGCCACCAGGCCGTGAACTGCGCGTGCGTCATGTCCGGCGGCCGGCGGGCCAGGACGACCATGCTGACGGCCATGCCTAGGCGCCCGTCCAGACCGGCTTGCGCTTCTCGAGGAAGGCGCTGACGCCCTCGCGGGCGTCGGCCGAATGGTGAACCACGTTGCAGGTCATGGTCTCCAGGGTGATCAGCGAATTGGTGTCGGCGTCCAGCCCGCGGTTGACCGCCATCTTGGTCATCCACATGCAGAACGGGCTGAGGTCCAGGAAGGGCTGGCAGAACTCGGCGATCAGGGCGTCGAACTTGTCGGCCGGGGCCGAGGCGTTGCACAGCCCCCATTCGGCGCATTCGTCGCCCGACAGCAGCTTGCCCGTCAGCATCAGCTCCTTGGCCTTGCGCATGCCGATGTAGCGCGGCAGGCGATAGATGGGGCCGGCGCCGCCGAACAGGGCGCGGCGGATGTGGAAGTCGCCGATCTTGGCTTCCGAGGCGGCCAGGGCGAAGTCGCAGCTGATCATCAGCTCGAAGCCGCCGGCGACGGCGTAGCCCTCGACCGCCGCGATGGTCGGTTTGCGCATGTTGAAGATCTTGTCGTAGGTGCGGGCGGAGTCGATCGCCAGCTGCAGGGAGGTGCTGGTCTCGTGCAGCACCGGGCCGACCAGCTGGTCCAGGTCCGCGCCCGAGCAGAAGGTGTTGCCGCGGCCGCGGAAGACGACCGCCAGCGCCTTGGGCTCGGCGGCGACCTTGTCGACGGCGGCTTCCAGCTCGCGCAGCAACTGGGGGCTGACGCAGTTGCGCTTGTGGGGACGGTTCAGCCAGATCGTGGCCAGGCCGTTGTCCGCCAGTTCGTACTGGATGACGTCCTTTTCGAGTTCCATCGTAATGATCTCCTTGGTGAAAGTCGGATGGGGCGGCGCCCCGGGGCTTCAGGGGGTCTGGGCGTCCGGCGGCGCGAGCAGGGCGCCGACGCCCATCCAGGCCGCGATCCCGGCCGAGGGCACGGCGCAGAGGATGGCCTCGGCGATTTCCGCGTCGGTGGCGCCGGCGTTGCGCGCGCCCCGGACGTGGGTGAGGGCCATGGGGCTGTAGCCGGCGGCCAGGATCGCCAGCAGCAGCAGCTCGCCGTGCTTGGGACTGAGCGGATTGGCGTCGATGCTGCCGCGCCGCATCAGGTAATAGGCGTCGGCCGCTTGCGGGCTGAGGCGCAGCAATTGCTGCAGGGGCGCGGGAATGGTCCCGAAATAGGCGGTGAAATTGGCGACGGCTTCGCCGTCGGCGACCGTCGGTAAGGGCAGGGCGGGCGGGGTTTCGGCGTCGCCGAACACGGCCTGGATCAGTCCGGCGAACTCCAATGCGGCCCCTTCGCCGCGCAGGCTGCTGAGCACGATGAGGCCCGCGACCGCGTCCTTGACGGTCAGGCCAAGATCGCGGCCGCGGCCCAGTTCCCGCAACGCCAGCGCCTCGTAGCGACGATCGATCGCGGCGACGGCGGTGAACAGCGCCTTCAGCCTGGCCGGCACCGCGCCGTCCGTGTCGATCACCTGCCGAAACCCCGCGTATCCCGCCAGGGTGTAGGGCGCGAACCCCTGGAGCAGCGCCACGTCCATTAGCGGACTTGTTGTCATCGTTTCTCTCCTTGCCCTTGTCATGTTCGACCGACTGGTCGGGCGTCAAGCGCAAAAAAATTTGGCTGACCAGTTTGACAGCCGACCGGTCGGTCGAGTAGCCATTAATACGACCAACCGGACGGTCGAGTCCTGGTCGGCGAAGAATTGAGCCCGGCCAGCACCGTCAGCCCGGCCGCAAGGGGTGGACATGGATTTCGAGCAGTCAGCCAGGTCGCGCGAGTGGATGGAACGGGTCCGATCGTTCATGGGCGACCACATCGTCCCGGCGCTTCCGACCTATCACCGGCAGTGCGCCGCGCTCGATCGGTGGAGCGAAATCCCGCCGGTCTTCGACGAGCTGAAGGCCAAGGCGAAGGCGGCGGGCCTGTGGAACATCTTCATGCCGCCGTCGGAGCACGACGATGAATTCTTCACCAGCGTCGGTCTGACCAACCTCGAATACGCCCCGATCGCCGAGACGATGGGGCGCGTCTACATCGCCGCCGAGATCTTCAACTGCATGGCGCCGGACACGGGCAATTTCGAGGTCCTGCACCGCTACGGCACGCCCGACCAGAAGCGGCGCTTCATGGTCCCGCTGCGGGACGGCGAGACCCGTTCGGCCTTCCTGATGACCGAGCCGGACGTGGCTTCTTCGGACGCGCGCAACATCCAGACCTCGATCCGCCGCGACGGCGGGGACTATGTGATCAACGGCCGCAAGTGGTGGTCGTCGGGCGCGGGCCATCCCCGCTGCGCCTTCTTCATCCTGATGGGCAAGACCGATCCGGATGCGCCGGCCTACCGCCAGCAGTCGATGATCATCGTGCCGCGCGACGCGCCCGGGGTCACGCTGGTGCGACCTCTGCCGGTGTTCGGCTACGACCACGCCCCGCACGGCCACTTCGAGGTCCGGCTGGAGAACGTGCGCGTGCCGGCCGAGAACATGCTGCTGGGCGAGGGGCGCGGCTTCGAGATCGCCCAGGGCCGGCTGGGGCCGGGGCGCATCCACCACACCATGCGCAACATCGCCACGATGGAGACGGCGCTGGAGAAGATGTGCCGGCGCCTAGTCGAGCGCCGCGCCTTCGGCAAGGCGATCGGCGAGCACTCGGTCTGGGAGCAGCGGATCGCCCGCGCCCGGTGCGAGATCGAGATGGCCCGTCTGCTCTGCCTGAAGGCCGCCCACCGGATGGACACGGTCGGCAACAAGGAAGCGCGCGCCGAGATCGCCATGATCAAGATCGCCGCGCCCCGGATGGCCCAGCGGATCGTCGACGACGCCATCCAGGCCCACGGCGGCGGCGGGGTCAGCGACGACTTCGGCCTGGCCGAAATGTGGGCCAACACCCGCATCGTGCGCCTGACCGACGGCCCCGACGAGGTTCACGAGCGGCAACTGGCGCGCATGGAGCTGGACAGGTATCGCACGGCGGTGGCGTCGTGAGCGCCGCCCAGCCGGCCGCCTATCTGGGATCCACCCGCGCGGTGGCCGCGGGGACGCAGTTCGATGAAGCGCGTCTGACCCGGTACCTGGAAGGCCACGTGCCCGGGTTCAGGGGGCCCCTTGTCGTCGAGCAGTTCGAGGGCGGCCAGTCCAATCCGACCTATCTGCTGGTCACGTCCAGCCAGCGTTACGTCCTGCGGCGCAAGCCGGCCGGCGTGCTGCTGAAATCCGCCCATGCGGTCGATCGCGAATATCGGGTGACGCGCGCCCTGTTCGAGGCGGGCCTGCCGGCGCCGGAGCCCTTGGTGCTGTGCGAGGACGAAAGCGTCATCGGCTCGATGTTCTATGTCATGCGCCATGTGCCCGGCCGGGTGTTCTGGGATCCGCGCATGCCCGACCTCGACCGCGACGACCGGGCCGCCATCTATGATTCCGCCAATGCGACGCTGGCCCAGCTGCACCGCGTGGACTATGTCGCGCTCGGCCTGGAGGATTTCGGACGGCGTGGAAACTACTTCGCCCGGCAGATCTCGCGCTGGTCGCGCCAGTACGAGGCCTCCCGCACCATCGACTTGCCGCAGATGGACCGCCTGATCGAATGGTTGCCGGGCGCCATCCCCGACGACGGCGACCGCGGCACGATCATCCACGGCGACTATTCGTTCCACAATCTCATCGTCCATCCGACCGAGCCCAGGGTCGTGGCCGTGCTGGACTGGGAGTTGTCGACCATCGGCAATCCGGTTGGCGACCTGACCTATCACATGATGGAATGGTTCCGGCCGCCCGGCGTGGACCTTCGTGGAACGCTGGCGGGCGCGGACCTTTCGGCGCTCGGCATCCCCAGCGCCGAGGACTATGCGGCGCGCTATCGGGACCGGACCGGTTTCGATGTCGACCCGACCCATCCGTTCTACCGCGCCTTCAACCTGTTCCGCGTGGCCGCGATCCTCCAGGGCATCGCCGGCCGGGCCCGGGACGGCGTCCAGACCGACGCGAAGGCCGCGGAAATCATCACGCGCATCAAGCCGCTGGTCGCGGCGGCCTGGCGTGAAGCCCAGGCGGCGGGAGCCAGCTGACGCGAACGACAGTGATCAAGCGTACTCATCAGCAATAGGGCGAGATCGGCGACCACAAGCTCGACGCGCCCCGAGGAGGGAAACAGTCATGTTCAGGAACACGCGTTCTCAAGGATTGTTGGGATTGTTCGCTGGAGGCTCGCTCGCGGTCCTGGCCTTGCCGGCCCTGGCCCAGACCGCGCCGCCGGCGGCGGCGGCGTCGCCGCAGCCCGCGGCCCAGGACGCCAACGTGCTCGACGACATCGTGGTCTCGGCGCGCCGGCGCGAAGAGCGGCTGCAGGACGTGCCGGTCGCCGCCACGGTCGTCGGCCAGGCGCAGGTCAAGCAATACAATCTGACCTCCGTCGCCAATATCCGCATCGTGGCGCCTGAAATCACCCTGGACCGCGGTTTCACCGGATCGGCGACCTCGATCTCGCTGCGCGGCGTCAGCTCGTCGGCCATCGACGGCGGGGTCGAGCAGTCGGTGCTGCTGGACTTCGACGGCATGGCGATCAGCCGCGGCCGGATCCTCAACGACGCCCTGTTCGACGTCGACAGCCTGACCGTCCTCAAGGGGCCCCAGGCCGTGTTCTTCGGCAAGAACTCGCCCGGCGGCGTGGTGTCGGTCCGGTCCATCAATCCCGGGTCGAGCTTCGAGGGCTACGCCCGCGTCGGCTATGAATTCACGGCCGACAACCTGCAGTTCGAGACGGCCGCCGGCGGCCCGATCAACGACAAGCTGGGCCTGCGCCTGGCGCTGATCAGCAGCCAGAGCGAAGGCTATATCCACAACAATGACCAGACCGGCGTGGTCGACGTCGTCCGCTCCGCCGCCTCCGGCAGCACCTTCGTGCCGCCTTCGCCCTCGCGCCTGGGCGCGGAACGCAAGCTCGCGGTTCGCGGCACGGTGGTCTACGACAACGGCGAGGGTTTCAGCGCTAACCTCAAGTTGCTGTACAGCCGCTACAGGGGCCAGGGCCTGCAAAGCTTCAGCGAGGTGATGGGCTGTCCGGCGGGGCGCACCCAGCCCCAGACCGTCGGCGGCGTGCTGGATCCCAACGGCGACTGCAAGCTGAACGACCGCTCGTCCCAGGGGTGGCTGGCGCCCGAGATCATCGCCAACTGGCCCCAGGTCAACCGCCACGACAACGGCAAGCCCTATTCCCGCAACAACTCGTTCATGCCCACCCTGACGCTCCAGCACGTCAGCGACACGTTCACCCTGACCTCGGTCACGGGCTATTACGACTACGACTACATCAGCCAGGGCAACGCCGACGCGACGTCCTATTCCTACTTCTGGTCGTACAGCAACGAGAAGAACAAGAGCTTCTACCAGGAGGTGCGCGCCACCTCGTCGCTCGAGGGTCCGCTCAACTTCGCCTTCGGCGGCCACTATGAGAACAATCATCGCGACCTGTTCGTCGGCGCCGCCAGCGGTCCCGCGCCACGCGATCCGGCCACCGGCAAATATCATTCGAACGACAACCAGCAGGGCAACCGCTCGGATGCGTGGTCGGTGTTTGGCCAGATGGTCTACAACATCACGCCCAAGCTCGAGCTGGCGGGCGGCGCGCGCTACACCAAGCAGAACAACGAGCTGGATTCGTTCAACAGCTACGTCAATCCGGTGATCGCGGCGAGCCAACTGCCCGTGGGCAAGCATGTCGTCGGTGACAAGTCCCAGGACAACGTCTCGCCGGAGGTGACGCTGACCTGGCGCCCGAGCCGCGCCCTGACGGTCTACGGCGCCTACAAGACGGGCTTCCTGGCGGGCGGCTATTCCAACCCGGGCACCCTGAGCGCGATCACCACCATCAACACCCTGAGCTTCGACGAGGAGACGGTGAAGGGCGGGGAGGTCGGCATCAAGAGTTCGTTGCTGGACGGCCGCCTGACCGCCAACGTGACGGGCTACCGCTACGAATACGAGGGCCTGCCCCTGACCTCGCTGATCGCTTTGAACGCCACGACGCTGACCTATGTCACCCAGAACGCGGCCAACACGATCGCGCAGGGCGTCGAGTTCGAGACGGCCTATCGCGGGCCGGACGGATGGACCCTCCGGGCGACGGCGTCCTACAACGACGCCCACTTCGACCGCTTCGACCGGGCGCAGTGCTATACCGGCCAGACCTTGGCCCAGGGCTGCCTGGCCGACCCCGCGAACGGCGGCCGGTATCAGGACCTGTCGGGGCGCTCGGTCTATCGGGCGCCGGAATGGATCGCCACGGCTGGCTTCATCAAGACGTTCAAGGTGTCGGACAAGTTCGACGCCACGGTGAATGCCGATCTGCGCTACTCGTCCTCGTACTTCACCGGTCTCAACCTCAATCCGCTGTCCCGGCAGTCCGGATACGTGCTGCTGAACGCCGGCGTGCGCCTGGACTCGCATGACGGCTGGTCGGCCTCGGTCATCGGGCGGAACCTGACCAACGAACGCTATGGAACGCTGGGCATCGACAAGCCCGGCGGCGTCGGCGAGGTGTTCACCGTCGCGGGCGAGCCGCGCGCGGTGGTCCTCCAGCTTGAAAAGACGTTCTAGGGTTCGCGCATGGAAGACCAAGGCATCGAGTGCGACCTGCTGGTGATCGGCGGCGGCATGGCGGGTCTCTCCGCCGCCGCCTGGGCGGCGGAGCGCGGCGCCCGGGTGATCGTCGTGGAAAAGGCGGCCGCCCTGGGTGGTTCGGCCGTCCTGTCGGGAGGCGTTTTCTGGACCGCCGCCTCGGCGGAAAAGATGACGCTCTACGGCGGTGGCGACCCGGCCCTGGGGCGGGTCGTCTTCGAGACCTATCCCGAGGCGATCGCCTGGCTGCGCCGCCGCGGCGTCGACATGACCCCCCGCCTGGACGTCCTCCACGGCCAGGGATACCAGATCGACATCCACGGCTATGTACGAGGCTGCGCGGCGCTGGTCGAACAGCATGGCGGATCGGTGGTCCTGGAAACCCAGACCCTGAACCTGATCCAGGATGCGAGCGGGGCCGTGGTGGGCGCTCGCACGCGGCACGCGGACGGCGACGTGGTCGTCCACGCGGCCGCCACCGTCCTGGCGACGGGCGGCTTCCAGGCCTCGCCGGACCTGCGCGCCCGCTACATCCATCCGCACGCCCGGGACATGCGGCTGCGTTCCAATCCCGTCAGCGACGGGGCCGGGCTGCGGCTGGGCGAGGCCGTGGGCGGCGAGGTGGCCGGCGTGAACCGGGGCTTCTACGGCCACCTCGTCAGCGAGAGCCGCCGATGGGACGACGAGCGCCTCTATGTCGCCCTGTCGCAGTATCACAGCGAGCACGCGCTGCTGATCAACGAGGCCGGCCATCGCTTCTGCGACGAGACGCTCGGCGATCACACCAACACCTACGAGACCCTGGTCCAGCCGGGCGCGCGCGCGATCTGCTTCTGGGACGCGCGCGTGCACGAGACCTGCGCCACCACGCCCGTCGTCTCGATCGGCGAGCCGCTGGACAAGATGCAGGTCGCGATCGAAAACGGCGGACAGGGGATCGTCGCCGCCACGCTGGAAGACATCGCCGCCTTCGCCAACGGCCAGGGCTTCGACGGCCTCGTCGCGCGCGCGACCATCGAGGCCTTTAACCAGTCCGCCCGGCAGGGCTGGGAAACCCTGCGTCCCCCCAGGACGGAGGACTGGCGGCCGCTCGACAAGGCGCCGTTCTACGCCCTGGTCGTCCACCCGGCGATCACCTTCACCTTCGGCGGCCTGACGATCGACACCGGCGCCCGTGTCCTGGCCGGGGACGGAACGCCGGTGCCGGGCCTGTTCGCGGCGGGAAGCGACGGCGGCGGGGCCTATGGTCATGGCTATGCCGGCGGCCTGGCGCTGGCGATGACCTTCGGCATGACCGCCGCCCGCACGGCGGGCTGGGCATGAAGGACGTCGCCGACCCCGCCCTGACACGCCAGGAGACCCGCTCGAGGGGCGTGATGCTGCTGGCGCTGATCTTCGTGTCGGCCTTCAACTACGTCGACCGCACCATCCTCTCGATCCTGCAGATCCCGATCAAGGCCGAGCTGGGCCTGTCCGACGGGCAGCTGGGCGCGCTGACGGGCCTGGCCTTCGCGCTGTTCTATGCGACCCTGTCGCTGCCGATCGCCCGGTTGGCGGACCGGTACAGCCGTCGCTGGATCGTGGTGATCTCCCTGGTCGTCTGGAGCGCGATGACCGCGATGTGCGGCCTGGCGACCGGCTTCGCCAGCCTGGTGTTCCTTCGCATCGGCGTCGCGATCGGCGAGGCGGGCAGCGTGCCGGCCAGCGTGTCGCTGATCGCCGACTACTATCCTCCGGCCCGCCGCGCGACCGCCATGTCGACCTGGGGCCTGGCGCTGCCGATCGGCCTGCTGCTGGGCTATACCTGCACGGGCTGGCTGGCGGAGGCCGTGGGCTGGCGGCTGGCCTTCGGCGTCGTGGGCGGGGCGGGCGTGCTCCTGTCGCCCCTCATCCTGCGCATGATCGTCGAGCCGCGCCGCGGCCGGTTCGATCCGGCGACCTTGAACGCCGCGACGCCGCCGCCGATCGGGACCGCGCTTCTCGCGCTCTGGCGCAACCGGGCCTTCCGCTACGTCGTCCTGGCCGGCATGTTCCACGGCTTCACCCAGTACGCGATGATGACCTGGAACGCGCCGTTCTTCACGCGAAGCCACGGCCTGTCGCTCGGCCACGTCGCATTTCTGATGGCCCTGCTGAGCGGCGGGGCGGGGGCGGTGGGCATCTACGCCAGCGGTCGGATCGCCGACCGCCTTTCGACGCGCAACGCGCGATGGCGGCTGTGGATCATGGCGATCTCCGTCGGCGCCACGGTTCCCTGCGCCCTGGTGCAGTATCTCGTCCCATCGACCCCGGTGGCCATCGTCGCCGCCACGTTCGCCGCCGCGCTGATGATCGCCTATTACGGCCCCATCCTGGCGACGACCCAGTCGGCGGTCAGTCCCGCGATGCGCGCCTTCAGCAACGCGGTCCTGCTGCTCACCTTCAACCTTTTCGGTCTCGGGCTGGGCCCGTGGGTGACGGGTCTGCTCAGCGACCTGCTGACCGGTCGGTTCGGCCACGACGCCTTGCGCTACGCCCTGGTGATCGTGCTGGTCCCGTCGGCGCTGGCGTCCGGGATCTTCTTCTATGCGGCCCGCTTCTGGGCTCCGGACAGCACCGTGCCGCGCGCGGCGCAGGGAGGTGGCGATCATGGATGACTTCAGGGGCAGGTGCGCCGTCATCACCGGCGCCGGCGGCGGCATCGGGGCCGCCCTGGCGCGTCGCGCGGCCGCCGAGGGCATGAACCTCGTCCTGGCCGACATCGCCGAGGATGACGTTCGGGCGGTCGCCGCCAGCCTCGGCGCGGCCGACGTCCTGGCCATGCGCTGCGACGTCTCCGACGCGTCCAGCGTCGAGGCGCTGGCCGACGCCGCCTACGCCCGGTTCGGGGCCGTCGACCTGCTTTGCAACAACGCCGGCGTGGTGCCCGGCGGTCGTCATCGCAAGGTGTGGGAATACACGGTCGCGGACTGGGACTGGTCGCTGGGGGTCAATCTCTATGGCGTCGTGCATGGTATCAGGGCCTTCGTCCCGCGGATGATCGCGGCGGGACGGCCGGCCCACATCATGAACACCGCCTCGGTCGCCGGCCTGGTCAGCGGCTCGGGATCGGCCTGCTATGGCGCGGCCAAGCACGCGGTCGTCCGCGCCACCGAGGCGCTGTATGCCGGGCTGAGGGAGGTCGGGGCGCCTATCGGGGTGACGATGCTCTGCCCGGGCCTGGTCAGGACCGGCATCTATGACGCCGAGAAGCGACGTCCCGAGCGGTTCGCCAGCGCCGAGGGCGCGCCCTCGGAGTCCGCCGAGCTGGAACAGATGCGCGAGGCGCTCTACCGCAACGCCACGACGCCGGAAGAGGCTGCGGACATCGCCTTCCAGGGGATCATCGACAGCCGGTTCTACGTCTTCACCACCACCAGCTTCGACGCCGCGATCGCCAAGCGCGCCCAGGACATCCTGACCCGCGCCGATCCGAGCTTCGAGAGCATCGTCGCGATGAGCCGCAAGGACGCGGGCCTGGACGCCAGTCCGGCATGAAGCGCGGGTAGGGGCCGTTCAGGCCTCGACCAGCAGCGTTCCGGCGTTAGCCCCGGCGAACAGGTCGACGAAGGCCTCGGGAAGCCGTTCGAAGCCGCGACGAAGGTCGGTCCGGACCGTCATTTCGCCCCGCGCGATCCAGCCGCGGATCCGCTCGCGCGCCGCGTCGACCTGGTCGACATAGTCGCCGACCACGAACCCTTCCATGCGGATCCGGCCATAGACCAGCTTCATCATGTCGCGCGGGCCGGGGGAGGGGGCGCCGCCGTCATAAGCGGAAATCTGTCCGCAGAGCACCACGCGGCCCCTGGGCGCGAGGGCGTCGACGACCGCCTGCAGGATCTTGCCGCCGACATTGTCGAAATAGACGTCGACGCCCGCCGGGCACAGCGCGGCCAGGCGGGCCGGAACGTCCTCGGACTTGTAGTCGATCGCGCCGTCGACCCGGCAGGCCGCCTTCAGCCAGGCGCACTTGGCGCTTCCGCCGGCGATGGCGACGACACGGCAGCCGAGGATCCGGGCGATCTGGCAGGCGACCGATCCGACCGATCCGGCGGCCGCCGAGACGACGACGGTTTCACCGGGGCGGGGCCGCCCGACCTCGATCAGCCCGAAGAAGGCCGTCAGGCTGTTGGGGGACAGGGGTCCGAGCGCCGCCTCGAAATCCATGGACGGCGGAACGGGAAAGACGGGCACCGGCGCGCGGTCGGGCGCGAGGACGCTGACGTCCTCCCAGCGCGACAGGGCCACCAGGCGGTCCCCGGGCCGGAAGGCGGGGGACCGGGAGTCCAGGACCTCCGCGCCCGCCATGCCGGGGATGGTTCCGCCGAGCGGGATCGATCCCCGATAGGCGCGGCCGGGCGGATTGAGCCCGTTGCGGATCGTGGGCGCGACGGCGAACAAACGATTGCGCACCAGGATCTCCCCGACCGCCAGCCGTGGCCTGGCGAAGGGCGACACCGTCAGGGCGAAGTCGTCGACGGATACGCCTCGCTCGGGGCGTGTCTTCAGGGTCCAGGCCCGGTTTTCGGCCGGATTGCTCAAGACGCCAGTTCCGCCCGCGCCGCGATCGCGCCCCCGAACAGGTGCGACAGCACCAGCAGCCGCCGATGGCCCCGGCCGACCAGCAGCTCCTCGGTCACGCCCATGCCGCCGTGCAGCTGGGTCGCGTCCTGGGCCAGGCGCAGGGCCGCGTCGGCGATGTAGGCGAAGGCCTCGGTCACGGCGATCGGGAAGTCCTCGTCGTCGGCGAAGACGGCGCGCAGCAGGATCGAGCGGGACTGTTCCAGCGCTATGAACAGCCGCGCCACCCGGTGCTGGATGACCTGGAACGACCCGATCGGAACGCCGAACTGCCGCCGCTGCCGGACGTGGTCGATGGTGGCCTCGTGGAGGGTCTGCATCAGGCCGACCATCTCGGCCGCGATGGCCAGCCTGGCCAAGGCCAGGGCGCGTCGACGCCGCACCGCGCTCACCACCAGGCGCGCGGCGGCGGCGACCTCGACCCTGTCGAAGCGCACGACGGCGGCCGGCTCGCCATCCGCCAGCCGGTGCGGAACGATCGTGACGCCGGGCGTTCCGGCCTCGACCAGGAGCACGTCGTCGTCGCAGGCGACGACGAAGGCGTCGGCGCCGGCCCCGTGGCGCACCAGACGCCTTTCGCCCTCCAGGATCCAGCCGTCGCCCGACGGCGTGATCCGCAGATCGCCCAGGCCCTCGCCCTGGCCGGCATAGGCGACGATGCTCCGGCCGGAGACGACGGCCTCGATCCAGGTCGGCCCCCGGGCTTCGCCGCCGCCTTCGGCGATCAGGACGGCGCAGAGCACGGCGCATTCCGCCATCGGAGTCATCGCCGCGACCCGCCCGAGGGCCTCGGCCACGATGGCCACCTCCCGCGGTCCGCCGCCGAGGCCGCCCGCCGCCTCGGGCACGGCCAGCGCCAGGACGCCCAGGTCGCCGAGCGCGCGCCAGTCCGCCATCGGCATCGGCCCGCGGCCGGCGGCGTCCTGGGGGACGTGATCGGCCAGGAAGCGGCCGACCATGTCGCGCAGCAGCGCCTGTTCCTCGGTCGGTTCGAGCGTCACGGTCAGAGCCGTTCGACGATCGTGGCGTTGGCGATCCCGCCGCCCTCGCACATGGTCTGCAGGCCGTATCGCCGGCCGCGCGCATGCAGGGCGTGGACCAGCGTCGCCATCAGCTTGGTCCCCGTGGCCCCGAGCGGGTGGCCCAGGGCGATCGCGCCGCCGTTGACGTTCAACCGGGCGGGATCGGCCCCCAGGGCCTTTTGCCAGGCCATGGGAATGGAGGCGAAGGCCTCGTTGACCTCGAACAGGCCGATGTCGTCCAGCTTGAGGCCCGCGCGCTGCAAGGCCCGGCGGGTCGCCGGGATCGGCTCTTCCAGCATGATGACCGGGTCGCCGGCGGTGACCGTCAGATTGACGATCCGGGCGAGCGGCGTCAGCCCATGGTCCCGGACCGCCTTTTCCGAGGCGACCAGCACGCCCGAGGCGCCGTCGGCGATCTGGCTGGCCGTTGCTGCGCTGAGCGAGCCGGTCTCGGTCAGCAGCTTGACCGCGCCGATCGATTCCAGCGTGGAATTGGCGCGGACGCCCTCGTCGCGATCGTGGATCATCGGTCCGTCCGGGGTGACGACCTCCAGCGGCACGATCTCGGCGGCGAACGCGCCGGACTCGATGGCGGCGGCGGCCTTGAGATGGCTGTCCAGCGCGAAGCGATCCATCGCCTCGCGATCGAAGCCATATTTGTCGGCGATCATCTGGGCGCCGACGAACTGGCTGAACTCCGGCACGCCGTAGCGGTCCTGGATGCTCCTGGCGAACGGGCCTTCGCCAAGGCCGGCGGCCTTGGCCAGGGTCAGGGGCGAGCCCATCGGCACGCGGGTCATGCTCTCCACCCCGCCGGCGATGACCAGGTCCTGCGTGCCCGACATCACCGCCTGGGCCGCGAAATGCAGCGCCTGCTGGGACGAGCCGCACTGGCGATCGATCGTCACGGCCGGAACGCTGTCGGGCAGGTCGGACGCCAGGACGACGTTGCGGCCCAGCGCGAAGGTCTGCTCGCCCACCTGGCTGACGCAGCCGATGATCACGTCGTCGATCGCGGCCGGATCGACCCGGCTCTCGGCCACCAGCGCGTTGAGGACGGCCGCGCCCAAGTCGGCCGGATGCCAGCCGGCCAGGCGGCCGTTGCGGCGGCCGGCGGCGGTGCGGCGGGCGGAGACGATATAGGCTTCGGGCATGGACGGTCCTTGGGGGATCAGAGGCCGACGGCGGCCTTGGCGATGAGGGTCAACTGGATCTCGCTGGTGCCGCCGAAGATCGTCCAGGCGCGGCTGTTGAGGTACCGCGCCGCCGCCGGCTGGGCGGCCTGGGGACCGACCGGCGCGGGCATGCCGGGATCGTGGAAGGGCCGCTCGGCGGGAAGCTGCAGGCCGGCGGGACCGAAGGCGTCCACCGCCAGCTCGTCCAGGCCCTGGCGGATCTCCGAGGCGACCAGCTTGGTGATCAGACTGCGCGGCGTGGGCGGCCCGCCGGCGTCCAGCTCGATCGCGGTGCGCAACTCGGTCGTTTCCAGCGCTTTGGCCTCGAGCGAAAGCCTGACCGCGCGGACCGCCAGCTCGCCCTTCAGCGGTCCGGTCGCCTCGAGCAGCCGGCGCAGGTCGGCCACCAGGCCAGGGCCGAAGGACGAGCCGCCCCGTTCGTTTTCCAGCAGGAACTTGGCGATCGTCCAGCCCTGGCCCTCCTCGCCGATCCGGTTGGCGACCGGGACCCGGACGGCGTCCAGGAAGACCTCGTTCAACTCGTGGTCGCCTGAGGCGCTCAGGATCGGCCGCACGGTCACCCCCGGCGAGGCCATGTCGATCAGCAGGAAGCTGATGCCCGCCTGGGGCTTGGCGTCGGGATCGGTGCGCACCAGGGCGAACAGCCGGTTGGCGTGCTGGGCCTGGGTCGTCCAGATCTTCTGGCCCGTGACCACGTAGTCGTCGCCGTCCCGCACGGCCCTGGTCCGCAAGGAGGCGAGGTCGGAGCCCGATCCCGGTTCGGAAAAGCCCTGGGCCCAGAAGTCCTCGCCCGAGCGCAGCCGGGGCAGGTAGTCGGCCTTCTGCGTCTCGTCGCCGAAGCTGTAGAGGACCGGGCCGACCAGTTTCAGCCCCATGCCGGGCAGGGCGGGCGCGCCCGCCTCGGCGCATTCCTTCTCGAAGATCCAGCGCTGGACGCGGGACCAGCCCGGTCCGCCGGCGGAAACCGGCCAGTGATAGACCAGCCAGCCCCGCGCCTCGAGGATCGCCTGCCAGGGGCGGGCGACATCGGGTTCGGCGAACACGCCCGGGGTCAGGGCCGCCCCGCGCCGCAGGTCCGCGGACAGGTGCTCGTCCAGGAAGGCCCGCACCTCGTCGCGGAAGCGGAGATGGTCGGGGTCGAGCGCCAGGGACACGCTCAGCGCTCCACGATGGCGACGGCGGACACGCCCGGCGCGCCGTAGACGTGGCTGTAGCCCAGGCGCAGGTCACCGCCGACCTGCCGCGCGCCGGCCTGGCCCGTCAGCTGGATGAAGTTCTCGTAGACCTGGCGCAGGCCGGACGCGCCGATCGGCTCGCCGCACGCCAGGCAGCCGCCGTCGGTATTGACCGGCAAGGCGCCGTCGATCCGGGTGCGGCCCTCGGCGATCCAGGCCTCCTGGTCGCCGTTGGCGCAGAAGCCGTTCTCGGCCATGTGCATGATCTCGGCGCCGGTTTCCGTGTCCTGGAGCTGGGCGACGCCGATGTCGGCGGGCGCGACGCCGGCCATCTCGAACGCGGCGCGCGAGGCCAGGGTGGTGGGCGAGGGGCCGCGGACGAAATCCAGGGCGGGCGAAAAGACCTCGAACGATCCCGGCGGTCGGCTGCGAACGGCGGCGGCGCGGAGCCGGACGCCCTCCAGTCCCAGGCGGCGGGCGCGTGTTTCGCTGGCGAAGACCAGGGCCACCGCCCCTTCGCCGGGCGAGCAGAACATGAACTTGGTGAAGGGGTCGCTGACCATCGGCGCGGCGAGGATGGTCTCCAGGTCGACCGCCTCGCGCCGCCAGGCGTGCGGAGCCAGCACTCCGTTGGCGAACGCCTTTTCGGCGACCCGACCCAGGGTTTGGACCGATATGCCGTGCTCGGCCATGTAGCGCTGGGTCTTCATGGCGAAGAACTGGGTCGTCAGCATCAGGCCGGTTTCGCCGTACCAGTCGGGCAGCCCCCAGTCCGCCGGCTTGGGGTCGAAGGCGCCGCGCGGGTGCTTGTCGAAGCCGACCGCGACGCCGAGATCGAACTCGCCCGACTTGATCGTGCTGTAGGCGCCGAACATGGCCGAGCCGCCGGTGGCGCAGCCGTTGGCGACATTGATGAACTGCAGGCCGGTCAGGCCCAGTTCCGAAACCATGGTGTCGGCGTTGCCGGCCGAGTCCGATCCGCCATAGGCGAACTGGATGTCGCTCCA
>Ga0209758_1000680_pt1 | contig 50663 bp, 50 predicted proteins | sample AraplaMF_Col_mMF_FD_184258 | JGI IMG/M metagenome (GOLD analysis project Ga0209758, IMG submission 184258) | Arabidopsis root microbial communities from the University of North Carolina, USA - plate scrape MF_Col_mMF (SPAdes) (version 2) | ecosystem: Host-associated > Plants > Roots > Endosphere... | reverse complement strand
AAGGGCAAGTCCGATCGGCCACCAGATGATGAAGCCGAGGATGGTCACGGCAATCCAGCCAGGATGCCAGGGCGTATCGAGCATGTGGGGCCGCTCGTAGGATTGGTATTGGTCCGAGGGGCCGCGCCAGCGATTGACATCAGCGGTGTAGGCCATTTCCCTTCTCCATCACGGCATCAGCGCCGTTGTGAATGTAAATAACATTTACATAGCTAGACCATCCCGCAGTTTTGTCAAGCTGGCCGCCAGACACGGTCTCGGGATTATTTGCGCAACTTTATTTCGGCTTACCCCACGGCCCGCCTGGCGGCAGGCCAGAACCGGAGGAGGCCTCCGGCGGCACCGGGGGCGGCTCGGCGCCCTTGCCCGCCGGCCGGCGATCGGTTGGGAAGCCGAGCCCGCGCAGATAGATCAGCACCTCGGCCTCGAGCAGCTCGTCCGGCGACATCGGCAGCTTTCGGCGCGCGGCATCGCCACGCGAGAACAACGAGGCAACGCCGTGCGACATCGACCAGATGTGCAGCGCCATCATCATCGCCGGTGGACGCGGCGTGCCCGGCGGCGCGAGCGCCGCGAGCCGCTCGGCGGCAGCACGAATGATGTTGAAGGCGCGTTCGCTCGCAGCCTGCAGCGCCGGATTGGCGTCGACCGGCAGCCCGGATTCGAACATCGCGTTGTAGAAGGCCGGCTCCTCGCGGGCGAAGGCAAGATAGGCCCGGCCGACGCGCTCGAACGCCGTGACCGTGTCGGGCCGCCCATCGTCCCAGGCCGCGGTGAGGCGCGATTCAAACTGCTCAAAACCACGCTGAGCGATCGAGGACAACAGCTCGTCACGGTCGCGAAAATGCCGGTAAGGCGCCGCAGCACTGACGCCGGCCATGCGTGCGGCATCGGCAAAGGTGAACCCGGCCGCCCCCTTCTCGGCGATCAGCCCGAGGGCGGCCTGCAGAAGTGCTTCCTTCAGATTGCCGTGGTGATAGCCGCGCTCGGCGCGGCGCTGCTCCTTGCGCCAGCTCATGTGAACGACTTTTACATGAGCTGCGCGCGAAGGTCACTATCTCTCTCCCCGTCATTCCGGGGCGATGCGTCAGCATCGAACTCTCGGGCGCAATCGCGCCATCGAGAATCTCGAGATTCTCAGATACGCAATTGCGCACCATAGTTCGGTCCCGCGGACCGCCCCGGAAGGACGAAACCGCCTAACCGCCCGGGATCGGCAGTACCGGCATGATCTCGACGCGCTCGCCGGGGAAGATCGCGAAATGCGGATGGTTCTCGAACATCTTTGCCGCCGCCTCGTGCGAGGCGGCGCGAACCACCGTGAAGGCGCCCATCTCGTTGGCGATGTCGGTGATGCCTTTGCCGTCGACCTTCTTGGTCTTGCCGAGAGGACCGCCCATGGCCTGGATCGCGCCCTGGTGCTTCTCGACCCAGCCTTTCCAGGCCGCCATGCCTTCCTGCTCCTTCGCCTTGCGCTCGGCCTCGGACATCGCATTCCATGCCGCCCATTTCGGCCCGGTCTTGCTGCCGAGGAAGACGGCGAGATAGGTGTCGGTGCTCATGGTTCTCTCCCTTGTTTACATCTTCAAATCGCAAAACCGGCAGCGGCGGCCTGGATATCGGGCGGGAAGTCGGCCATTTCCTGCACCTGGCGGATTTCGATGATCTCGTTGGCCGCGGCCGGGCACTTCTTCGCCCAGGCAATCGCCTCATCGCGCGAGCCGACCTCGATCATCCAATAGCCGCCCAGCACTTCCTTGGCTTCCGCGAACGGACCGTCGGTGACGACAGGCGCGCCGGTCGCAAACGAGACGCGGGCACCCGTCGACGGCGGATGCAGCCCATCCAGGGTGATCAGCACCTCGGCATCCTTCAGGTCCTCACTATAGCGCATCATCGCGGCAACGCGTTCGGGATCGAGTTGCACATCCGCTGGCGCGGTCTCGTAGCCGAGCGGGATCATCAGCATCATGAATCGCATGCGGTTCCTCACCAGCTTCGTCGTTCCCTTTGTAAGACGAACGGCTTCCTGCAAGACCGACATGCCCATGAAATTATTTCGGAGGTCGCTCATCGCTTGCGCCGGGCCAACTAAACTGTCATGCCGCAGGTTCGACCAAAGGACCGCGTCATGCCCCCCTCCCCCGCCAAAGTCGCCCTCGTCACCGGTGCCGCACGCGGGATTGGACTGGCCACAGCGAAGCGCTTTCTTGCCGAAGGCTGGCGCGTGGCGCTGCTGGACATTGCCGGAGAGCTGCAGGCCAGCGCAGCAGCGGCGCTGAAAAGTCCTGATGACACACTGGCCATCACCTGCGACGTGTCCGACCCAGCCGCCGTGGGAGCTGCAATGGCCGCGGTGATGAGCCGCTTCGGTCGGCTCGATGCTCTCGTCAACAATGCCGGCGTTGCCGTGTTCGCTGCGGTGCTGGAAACCAGCGACGCCGACTGGAACAGGATCATGGCGGTCAATCTCACCGGCCCTTTCCTCTGCACCAAGGCGGCCGCGCCGCTGATGCGCGAGCAAGGCGGCGGCGCCATCGTCAACGTCACCTCGATTTCGGCTGTGCGTGCCTCGACGCTGCGTTCTGCCTACGGCACCAGCAAGGCCGGGCTCGCGCATCTCACCAAGCAGCTCGCAGTCGAGCTCGCCTCGCTCAACATCCGCGTCAACGCGGTCGCGCCGGGGCCGGTCGACACCGCGATGGCGAAGCAGGTGCACACGAAGGAGATCCGAGCCGACTATCACGACGCCATTCCGCTCAACCGCTACGGCCTGGAGGAGGAACTCGCGGAGGCGATCTTCTTCCTGTGCTCGGAACGGGCGAGCTACATCACCGGCCAAATTTTGGCCGTCGATGGCGGCTTCGATGCGGCCGGCATCGGCCTGCCGACGCTGCGTGGCGAACGAAGGAACGGGTAGGACCTGGAGGGTGGGTTACGCCTTCGGTTAACTCACCCTACGGAATCGAGTTCGTGGAGTGCTTCATGCGATGCGTCACATTCGCCAAGGTCTTGCTCCTCTTCGCAGCCCTGCTGTTCTCTATCCCGGCCCGGGCCGAGATCCGCATCATTCAGAGCCCTGGCGGACAAGTCGGGCCGTTCCTCGACCTGTTCGAGAAGGTGCGCGAAAGCGGCGAGCGCGTGGTGATAGACGGACCCTGCCTGTCGGCCTGTACGCTGGTGCTCAGCATCGTGCCGGGCGAGCGCATCTGCGTCACCAAGCGCGCCGTGCTCGGCTTCCATGCCGCGCGTTCAATCGACCGGCGTGGACGCTTTTATGCCGAGCCGGAAGCATCCGAAGCCGTGCTTGCGGCCTATCCCGGCCCGGTCCGCAACTGGATCAGCCGCCGCGGCGGCCTCACCTCACGGCTGCTCCTGTTGAAGGGCCACGACCTCGCCGCGATTTATCCACGCTGTCGATGACATCTCGACCTCAGATGCCGGTGTGACCGCGATGAATCCTCACGGAGATATGCGCCGACCAACAGCCATCCCAAATTGGCTGTTTCTAGTAGAGGACAACCTGGATCACCGGCGCGAGCTTCAAGCTGGCGCAGATTAGCATTCCCCACAGAGCAAAATTGATTTGTAGCGCCGCCGCCATCGGTCGCTCCCTTCCAAGTCACGCCCGCCCTAATTTGTAGTTATTATGAATATGATTAGCGATTCGGGCACGAAGTTCACAGCCTAATCTTGCGCCAGTTGTTGTGCGATGCGGTCCAGGCCATGTCGCAAAGCCGCTCGCGCTCTTCTCAAAGATAACGACGAGCGCACGAATCTCGTTTCGGCCATGCCAGCGACGTCGTTTTCCCTCAAGTCCGAGCTAAGCGTCGCGATGCAAAGTTATCCACGCGGATTGCGCGGAAGGTCCGGCATGACCCGACACATTCTCGCCTTGCTCAGTTTTTGCGCAGCGCTTGCGGGATGCGCAAGTGCGTCCGCAGCTGAGCGTCGCTCCATCGCGTGGGATGGACTTGGTCAGGATCCGAATCGTGCGTCTGTCACACGACGACACGTCGCCAATCACGCAGCTCCGGAGAATGATCCCAATCTGGAGCGGCAAAGGGTGCTTTCCACCTTGCGGCCATATTCCGACGCGTGGTGGGCAGTCCACGACGAGATCGAGGCGGAGAACGACAGGCAGCTCGGCTCGAAGCTCGTGATCTGCCGCAGTTGCGTGACGCAGCCGCCGGGCGAGGACACGACCGGATCGATCCGCTGACAGAGCGAGCCTCCTCTCTCATCACAAGAGAGGAAGCCGCAATACATCAGCGAGGCCACCCGTCACATGCCTTCGGCCGGGCAGTTCACCATCCAGGGAATGCCGAACTTGTCGACGCACATGCCAAAGCCCTTGGCCCAGAACGTCTTGCTGAAGGGCATGGTGACGCTGCCGCCGTCGGCGAGCGCATTGAACTTGCGTTCGCCCTCGGCGGGATCCGCGATCGTCAGCGAGATCGAGAAGCCCTGGAGCTTTTGAGCATGCTCGGGTGGCGCGTCGGAGGCCATCAACACGCTGCCGTCGGGCAACGACATCCGGGCATGCATGATCGTCTTCTCGCGGCCGGGCGCGGCAGGCACCTCCGCTGGGGCATCGGAGGCGCGCATCATCGCGTCGATCTTGCCGCCGAGAACCTTGGCATAGTAGTTGAACGCAGCTTCACAGGTGTCCTGATAGAACAGATAGGGGTTGAGCATCGTTTCTCTCCTTTTCGCTTCTCTGGGCAGTACGCGCGTTACTTCTCGGTGAGCTTCTTCAGGCTGGCGAGGCCAGTTTCGAAATCCTTGCCGATCATCCTGTCCATGTTGACGAAGACCTGCATCACCTTGGACATGAACGGCGCCGGACCGTACATCGCCCACCTAACCAGTGTGGCATCACCTTGCGGCACAAAGGTGAACTCGGCGGTGTTGTGGCCCTCGAAGGGACGTTCGAAATCGAGCTTGATACGAAGTTTCGATGACGCGTTCGCCTCGAGGATCTCCATATGGCCGGCACCGACATTGTTGTTGCCGTCCCAGGCATAAGTTGCGCCCTTGCCCGCCGCGGTTCCACCATAGGTTCGCTTCATCGCGGGATCGCGCTCCTCATAGGGTGACCAGCCGGTCCAGAAGTGGAAATCGGCGACGAGTGGAAAGATCGCATCGGCCGGCGCCTTCAGCGCCAGCGAGCGCTCGACCCGGAACGTGTCGGGCTTTGTCATTGCGAAACCGAGAACGCCCGCGATACCGACCGCGAGCACGATGGCGATGATGGCAACAGCTTTCAGCATGAATGGCTCCCCTGATACGGGATTAAGACGAAGGGGAGATGGCAGACGCCGACAATTTGGAGATGAATTTTTTTCGTCTGATTGTCGATCGTCATTCCGGGGCATCGCGAAGCGATGAGCCCGGAATCCATCGATCCTCGGAAATCGTGGCTCGATGGATTCCGGGCTCGATGCTTTGCATCGCCCCGGAATGACACCGGCTAACCCGCCCTCGTCCCCTTCGGCTGGCTGTCGCGGATCAGGCGATCGATGTGCATGCGGATGTGGGCGGCCTCGGCGGAGGTGTTGGCGAGGGCGATGGCGCGATCGAAGGCGACGCGGGCTTCGTCGTTACGGCCGAGTTGCATCAGGAACGCACCGCGCACGCCGTAGAAATGGAAATAATTGGCAAGCTTCGGCGCCAGCGGCTCGATCAGGTCGAGCGCGGCCTGCGGCCCGCGCACTTTGGAGACGGCAACGGCGCGGTTGAGCGTCACCACCGGCGAGGGCTGCACCACCTCCAGCGCGCCATAGAGCAGGTCGATCTGGGTCCAGTCGGTCTCATCAGGCATAGCGGCGCGCGCATGCAGCGCGGCAATCGCGGCCTGGATCTGGTAGGGACCGCTGCGGCGGTGGCGCATCGCCTTGTCGATCAAGGCGAGACCCTCTGCGATCATGGTGCGGTTCCAGAGCGAGCGGTCCTGGTCGTCGAGCAGGATCAAGGAGCCGTCCGGGGCAATGCGCGCCGCACTCCGCGCATGCTGCAACAGGATCAGCGCCGTCAGGCCCATGATCTCCGGCTCGCTCTGGAACAGCCGGAGCAGCAGCCGCGCCAGCCGGATCGCCTCCTCGCACAGCGGCTTGCGGATCTCGGCCGTGTCGCCGCTCGCCGAATAGCCCTCGTTGAAGATCAGATAGATCATCGCGGCGACGCCGGCGAGCCGCTCGGAGCGCTCGATCGCGCCGGGCGCCTCGAACGGCGTTCCGGCCTCCGCGACCTTGGCCTTGGCGCGCGTGATGCGCTGCTCCATCGCGGCTTCCGAGACCAGGAAGGCGCGCGCGATCTGCTTCACCGTGAGCCCGGAGACGATCCGCAGCGCCAGCGCGATCTGCTGCGTCGCCGGCAGTTGCGGATGGCAGCAGATGAACATCAGCCGCAGGATATCGTCGCGGTAGTGCGAGCCGTCGAGCCGCTCGGCGAGCGCGCCTTCGGCGTCGTCGAGATCTGAGATCGCCTGGTCGTCCTCCGGCAGCGGCTGCTGCTTGCGGGTGCGGCGGACCTCGTCGATCGCGACGTTGCGGCCGACCATGATCAGCCAGGCTGCAGGATCGCGTGGCGGCCCGTTCTGCGGCCAGGTCTTGAGCGCACGCAGACACGCGTTCTGAAAGGCTTCCTCGGCCGTATCGAGATCGCGGAAATAGCGCAGCAATGCGCCGACCGCCTGGGGTCGCGCCGAGGTCAGCGCGGTCTCGATCCAGGCGGTGTCGGTGTCACTCACGCCGAAATTCCTCCCGGCCGGAACACGCCGACGGGACGCACCTCATAGGCACCACCAGGATTGGCAGCGCCAAGGTCGCGCGCGACATCAAGGGCGTCGTCGAGATTCTTGCAGTCGACGATGTAGAAGCCGAGCAGTTGCTCCTTGGTCTCGGCATAGGGACCGTCGAGCACCAGCGGCGGGTCTTCCTTCCGCAATGTCGCCGCCGCGGTCGTCGGCAGCAGCCGGGCCACCGGCCCAAGCCGCCCCTGCTGGGTGAGCTTCTCCTGCACCACGGCGAGCTTCTTCATCACGGCCTCGTCCTGGTCCTTGCTCCAGGAGCCGACGAAGTCCTCGTCATGATAGCAAAGGATCGCATAAAGCATGGGCAGCACCTTCCTTGAATGCTTGTTGTGAAGACGATCCACTATGCCCTGCCCCGACAGGGCTGCGGAAAAAAATTGCAAGAAAAATCCGACGGATCGTGCCAAGGAGGGCCTTTCAATAGCGGAACCCGACGAGGCACTTCGAATGAGCATGGGCACACTGGCCGTCCTGATCAACAGCACGCAGCAGAACTGGCTGCCGGAGCGCTGGAAGGCCCGGTTCGACGCAGTCTGCGGCGGCCGCCCTGTGGTGCTGCTGCCGGATGCCTCCCTCGATCCAGCCGAAGTGCACTATGCCGCGGTGTGGAAGCCGGTGCCGGGCGATCTTGGCTCATTCCCCAATCTGCGGGCGATCTTCAATCTCGGCGCCGGCGTCGATGCATTGATGGCCGACAAGAGCCTACCCAATGTGCCGCTGGTGCGCGTCGCGGTGCCTGATCTCACCAATCGCATGACCGAATATGTCGTGCTGCACGTGCTGATGCACCATCGCCAGGAGCTTTACCTGCGCGACTCCCAGCGCGCCAGGCGCTGGGAGCCGAAATATCAATGGCCGGCAAGCGCGGTCACCGTCGGCGTCATGGGCCTCGGCACGTTAGGTGCCGATGCCGCCGACGTGCTGCAGCGGCTCGGCTTCCACGTCACCGGCTGGAGCCGCAGCCCGCGCACGATCGAGGGCGTCGAATGCTTTCACGGCAGCAATGGCATGGACGCGTTCCTGCGCAAGACCGACATCCTGGTGTCGCTGTTGCCCCTGACGCCTGAGACGCACGGCATCCTCAACCGCGACGTCTTCTCCAAGCTCAACCGCACGAGCCCGCTCGGCGCGCCCGTGCTGATCAATGCCGGCCGCGGCGGCTTGCAGAACGAAGCCGACATCCTCGCCTGTCTCGACGACGGCACGCTGGGTGCCGCTTCGCTCGACGTGTTCGTGCAGGAACCGCAGCCCGAGAACAGCCGCTTCTGGACCCACCCCAAGGTGATGCTGACGCCACACAACGCCGCCGACACCGATGCGGATGCGATCTCGGCCTATGTCGCCGAGCAGATCGCAACATTCGAGGCGGGCGGCGCGCTGGAGAACGTGGTGGACCGCGGGAGGGGATATTAGGACTCGGTAGCTCCGCCAGCCTGACGTCGTCCTGCCGAAAGCCAGGACGACGTTGGAGGTTTTCTGGTTCCCATCGTCCGTCTGAAGCCCCCGCACAATTTCCGCTCCGCCGGTATCCCGTTCACCCTCTTTTAGCGAGAAGTTGATAGGCGTTGTTAATCAACGCTCAACGAACGAGTTGGACATGCGGACGAGCCTCGGCCTCAGGATGCGGATCACGGTTGCGCTGGCCGTGACAGCGGCGGCAACCGCGCTGATTGCCGTGCTCGGCGCCATGTGGATCATTGCGGGGATCATTGACCGTGCCGACCAGCGGGAACTGCGCAGTCATTATGATGCGCTGCTGTCGCGGATCGCCGAAGAGTCCCACCGCGCCGCCGCCATGAGCACGGTCGTGGCTGCAATGCCGGCGACGCAGGAAGCGATGGCCAAGCAGGACCGCGAGGCCCTGGTGCGCCTGTTCGGGCCAGTGTTCGCCGCTACCAAATCGGAATACGGCGTCGAGCAGTTCCAGTTCCACACGCCTCCGGCGACCTCCTTCCTGCGCGTGCACCAGCCGGCGAAGTTCGGCGACGACCTCTCGAGCTTCCGCAAGACCGTCGTCGAGGCCAATCAGGAGCGCAAGGTCGTGGTCGGCCTCGAAGGCGGCGTCGCCGGACTTGGCATCCGCGGCGTGGTCCCGATCGCGCAAGCGGGCAAGCATCTCGGCTCGGTCGAATTCGGCCTGACCTTCGGCCAATCCTTCCTCGACGATTTCAAGGTCAACCGCCACGTCGACATCGCCTTCCATCTCGCCGACAGTTCGGGCTTCAAGCTGTTCGGCGGCACGCTGAAGGGCAAGAGCTTCTTCGAGGCCGCCGATTACGGCCGTGCCACCGGCGGTGAGTTCACGGTACGCCAAGGCAAGCTCGACACCACCCCGGTCGCCGCCCTGCTCGCCCCGATCAAGGACTTTTCCGGAAAGCCGCTCGGCGCCGTCGAACTGGTGATGGACAACACCGACTACGTGGCCTCCGCCGACCGCGCCTGGCTGCTTTCGATCGGCATCGCCACGCTCGCGCTGATCCTCGCCGCCATCGTCGGCTATCTCATCGCGCGCGGAATCTCGCGGCCGATCCTCTCCATCACGAACGTGATGCGTGAACTCGCCGATGGTCGGCTCGACGTCGCCGTTCCCGAAAGCAGGACGAATGACGAGGTCGGCGCAATGGTGAAGGCGGTCGCGGTATTCCGCGACAACGCCATCAACTTCAGCAAGCTCCAGGCCGATCAGCTCGAGGCCAAGGCGCAATCCGAGGCCGAGAAACGTCGCGCCTTTGCCGCGCTCGCCGACAACTTCGAGGCATCCATCCGCGACGTCGTCACGACGGTATCTTCGGCTGCGGTCGAGATGGAGCACACTGCGCGCTCGATGTCGGCCATTGTCGAGCAGTCGCGACAGCAGACCCGCACGGTGTCGTCGGCCTCGGCACTCGCCTCGGAGAACGTGCAGACCGTGGCGGCCGCGGCGGAGGAATTGTCATCGTCGATGACCGAGATCAGCCGCCGCCTCGCGCACGCGACCGAAGTGGTGGGCAGGGCCGCAAGCGACGGACAGGCGTCGAACGCGCGCGTCCAGAGCCTCGCGGATGCCGCGCAAAAGATCGGCGACGTCGTCTCCTTCATCAACGGCATCGCCGGCCAGACCAATCTCTTGGCGTTGAATGCGACGATCGAGGCAGCGCGCGCGGGCGAGGCCGGCCGCGGTTTTGCGGTGGTCGCCTCCGAGGTCAAGGCGCTGGCGACCCAGACCGCGAAGGCGACCGAGGAGATCGGCGCGCAGGTGACGGCCGTTCAGGGCGAAACATCAGGGGCGGTGAATGGCATCCAGTCGATCTGCGCGACGATCCGGGAGGTCGATGAAATTTCCGCCGCGATCGCAGCGGCCGTCGGCCAGCAGGGCACGGCGACGCAGGAGATCGCCCAGAACGTCCAGCAGGCCGCCGCGCGCACCGGCGAGGTCTCGCACAACATCGCCGGCGTCACCGACGGCATCGCGGCGACGGGTACGGCCGCGGAAGAAGTGCTGGTCTCGGCGATCGAGCTGTCAAAGCAGTCGCAGCGCCTGCGCGACGAGGTGGATCGCTTCCTCGCGCAGATCCGTGCGGCTTAGTCAGGCTAAGGCTTGGTCCCCACCATCACGTCGATCGCGCCTGACACGATCGCCTCGAGCTCCTTGCGCGGCACGCGGGCGCGCGAGCGGATGGCGACGGTGTGCACGGTCGCAGACGCAATCTGCGCCAACACGGCCGGATCGGCGCTCTCTGGCAATTCGCCCTTCTCCTTGGCGCGGCGGAAGCAATTGGCAAAAGCCTTGTCCAGTTCGGTGAGACCGTCGAGCACCATGGCGCGGATCTCGGGATCGCCGACGGCTTCCGATGCCGCGGTCACCACCGTGAAGCAGCCGCGTGGGCCGGTGTCGCCGGAGAGATAGATGTTGAGGGCCGAGGCGAAGATGCGCTCGAGCCGCTGACGCAGCGGCATCTCCTCGCGGAAGATCGCCGTCATCGAAGCCCGCGCGTCCTCGCGGTAACGCTGGTAGCTCTTGATGTAGAGCTCGCGCTTGTCGCCGAAGGCACCGTAAAGGCTCGGCCGGTTCATTCCGGTGGCTTCGCTCAAATCGTCGAGCGAGGTCGCGGCAAAACCCTGCCTGCGGAACAGGTCGAGCGCCTTGCCCAAAGCGACGTCCGGCTCATAGGCGCGTGGCCGGCCTCGGCGCTTCGGCTCGCTGCGGCGCCCGGGCTCATTGGCAGCAGCTGGCGGCTTCGATTTTTGTACCATTTCGCAAATTAATCCTTGACCTGCCCTATATTATGCAAGACAGTACAAAAATCAATCTGGCCAGGTTGAGCGACACCGCAAAAGGAATTGCCCAAGGAGGCTACAGATGGATCTTTATTTCTCGCCGCTCGCCTGCTCCATGGCGACCCGCGTCGCGCTCTATGAAGCCGGTGCCGAGGCGAACTATCTCGAAGTCGATTCGCCGACCAAGACAGTGCTGAAGGACGGCTCCGACTTCCGAACCGTGAATCCGATCGGTCTCGTGCCGACGCTGCGCACCGACGAGGGGGTGGTGCTGACCGAGAATGCGGCGATCCTGCAATACGTCGCGGACCGCTTCCCGCAATCCGGCCTCGGCGCGGCGGCGGGTATCGAGCGCACCCGGCTGCATCAATGGCTCTGCTTCATCGGCACCGAGCTTCACAAGGGCCTTTTCATTCCCGTGCTCGATCGCAAGGCGCCGCAGGAAGCCAAGGCCTATGTGCTGGAGAAGAATCTGTCGCGGCTCGACCATCTCGACAATTACCTGAAAGGACGCAAGTTCCTGCTCGACCATTTCAGCGTCGCCGATGCCTATCTCGTCACGGTCATCAACTGGACCATGGCGACGCCACCGATCGAGCTCGCCAAATGGCCGAACGTGAAGGCCTATTACGAGCGCCTGCGCCAGCGGCCGTCGGTGGCAAAGGCGATCGCGGAGGAGTTCGAGCTGTACAAGGCCGAGCAGGCGCGCAGGAAAGCGGCGGCATAGGCGATCCGGTCAAAAGCGTCGCCCCGGTCTCAGGGTCGGGGCGATCGACATCTACCCGTACAGCACCCGCGGTAAAATAGTGACAATGCCAGGCCAGAGCGTCAGCAGCAGCACGAAGCCGATCATGATCAGCAGATAAGGCATCGTCACGCGCGCGATGTAGCCGAGACCGTCTTCGGTCAGGCCTTGAATCACGAACAGGTTGAAGCCGACCGGCGGAGTGATCTGCGCCATCTCGACGGCGAGCACGAGGAAGATACCGAACCAGATCTCGTCGAAACCGGCCCCCTTCACGATCGGCAGCACGATCGGCAACGTCATCACGATCATCGAGAAGCCATCGAGGAAGCAGCCGAGGACCAGGTAGAAAAAGACCAGCACCACGATCAGCATGAAGGGCGAAAGACCAAGCCCCTTCACGAACGCGGCGACCGCCTGTGGGATACCGAGGAAGGCCGCGGCATTGCCGAGGATCGAGGCCCCTAGCACGATCAGCGCGATCATCGAACAGGTCACGACCGAGCCGATCAGCACGTCGCGCATCACCTGTTGCGACATCGAGCCCTGCGCCCAGGCAACCAGCCCTGCGCCAAGCACGCCAATGGCGGCGGCCTCCGACGGCGTCGCAAGCCCGCCATACATCGAGCCGAGCACGCAGGCGATCAGGAACAATGCCGGCGCGAGATCTTTCAGCGCGGCAAAGCGCGCGCCCCACGATACCTGCGAAAGCTTGGTCTCTGTCTCCGGCACCATGCCGCGGTTGAAGCTCGTGTGCAGCATCACCCAGCCCATGAAGGTGGCGGCCAGCAGCAGGCCGGGCAGCACGCCGGCCGTGAAGAGCTTGAGAATGGAAACGTCGCCAAGCACGCCGTAGATGATCATGATGTTCGACGGCGGGATCAGGAAACCGAGCGTGCCGGCGCCGGCGAGCGAGCCGATCGCGATATCGCGCGAATAGCCCCGGCGCATGAGTTCGTTGAGCGACATGCGGCCGATCACCTGCGTGGTCGCGGCCGAGGAGCCGGAGATCGCTGCGAAGATGGTGCAGCCGATCACGTTCACATGCAGCAGGCGGCCCGGCAAAAGGCCGGCCCATGGCGCCAGACCCTGGAACAGCGAGCGCGACAGGCGGGTGCGAAACAACAATTCGCCCATCAGGATGAACAGCGGTAGCGCCAGTAGCTCCTGCGTGGTCAGGATGTTCCAGGCGTATTGCGGCAGCAGCTTGTCGAGCGGGATCGAGCGAAACATCGCGAGCAGCAGCGTCGCGGTGAGCGCCAGCGTGAGGCCGATCCAGACGCCGCACGCCAGCAGTGCAAACAGGATCCCGAACAGGGCGACGACTTCGATGCTCATGAATATCCGGGCGCTGGCGCGATCATTCGACGGGAGAAGCCTTCATGCGATGATCCTCCAGCGGCAGGCCGAGCACGGCCTGGATCGCACGCGCGAGGAACTGGAGCGTGAGCAGCAGCATGCCGAAGGTGACGACGCTTTGCGGAAACCACAGCGGCGTGTCGCTCGAGGTCGAGACCTGGCCACGCACATAGGCGCCGAAAGCGAACTTCGCCATCGCCGAGGTCAGGAACGCCATGAAGGCAAAGCCGGCCGCGGCCGAAAGAATTTCGAGCGCGCGTTGCACCGGTGCCGGTGCGTTCTTCAGCAGCAGCACGACGCGGATGTGACCGCCGACGCGCAAGGTCATGGCAGCGCCGAAAGTGAACGAGGCCGCCATCAGATAGGAAGAGTATTCCCAGGCGATCGAGATCGTCGGCGGGAAGAACGGCAGGAAATTCGAAAGGAAGCGCGTTGCGACCTCGCACAGCATCAGCAGCGTCAGGGTCAGCAGGCATCCGCCGCCGATCCAGCCGTCGAGCCGGCCAAGCCGGTCGATGGCATCGAGCAGGATGCGCAGCGGCGCCGGCGCCGCTGCGTTGAGGCTCTGCGGAGCTTCGGGCGAGACGCTCACCACGGCGTCACCCTCAGCCGCGCTTCATTTCGGCGAGATAGGCCCGCACCGGCTTGTCGGCGGCAGGTACGTGCTTGAGGAACGCGTCGAGCTGCGGCGCGGTCTTGCTGCGAATGTCCGCCATCATCGCCTCCGAGACCGGCACCACCTCCATACCGCCCTCCTTGAGCCGATTGAGGCTGTCGACGTCGGCCTTGAGCGAATTGGCCCAGAAGCCCGGCTCCATCTTGGCTGCGATATCGGCAACGAGCTTCTGCTGGTCGGCGCTCAGCGCCTTCCAGGAATCGAGATTGACGGTGAGCATCTGCGACGACCAGACGTGATTGGTCGGGTAGACGTATTTCAGGAATTCCCAGAATTTTCCGTCGACGCCTGATACCGCCGAGGTGGAGACGCCGGCGACAGCGCCGGAGGCCAGTGCGGGAATCGTCTCGCCCCAGGGAATCATCACCGCCGCCATGCCGATCGCGTTCAGCATGTCGACGGCGTTCTTGTCAGGCACGCGGATCTTGATGTTCTTCAACCCGCCGACGTCGGCGACCTTCACCTTGAGATGCAGATATTGTGTCGGCCACGGCACGATGTAGAGGATCTTCTGGTTGTTGCGCGCGGCGACCTTCTCGTATTCCGGCCGCACGTATTTGTGCAGCACCTTCAATTCGTCCATCGAGCCGCAGAGGAAGGGGATGCTCTCCACGCCCATGAAGGGCTCATCGCCGACCTGCTGGATGTTGAGGACATCGGCGAGCGGCACGAGGCCGTCACGCACCGCTCGGAGATGCTCGGGTCCCTTGAAGCCGAGTTGGCCACCGGCCTTCACGGTAATGGCGACCGCGCCGCCCGTCTGCTTCTTCACCTCGTCCGCGAACGCCATCGCGTTCTGGGTGTGGAAATTGCCGTCGGGCCACACCGTCGACATGTCCCAGCTCACGGTCGCGGCCCGCGCGCGGGTCGAGATGTGGCTGGCGGCGAGTAGTGTCGCCGCGCCCGCGGTAAAATTCCTTCGCGTGATCATTTTCCCCCTCGCTTTGCTAGGCGCACGACGCCTGATACGTCACCGGCCGTAACCGTAGACTGCGACCGCGTTGTCCGAAGACACAAGACCGCTCGCGACGTCGTCGTTAACGGCGGCGCGATCCCGCTCCATGGGGTTGCCGATGCCGGCACCGCCGGGCGTCATCACCACCAGCCGGTCATCCGGCGGCACCTGTTGGAAGCCCTTGCCACGCAGCTTCTTGCCCGATTTCAGGCCGACATAGCCGGCCTCTCCGTTCATGCCGCCATCGCGCCCGCGCGGCGGATGATCGATGCGGTCGAAGGCGGCGAGAATGTCGAACGGCGCATCGACGCCGCTGCCGACCTCGATGATCTGACCGAGGCCGCCACGGGTGCGTCCTGCCCCGCCGGAGTCGGGTCGCAACTCCTTGCGCCAGAAGATCAACGGCGTCTGCGTCTCCGCGATCTCGACCGGCGTGCCGCGCACGCCGCTCGGATAGGCGGTGGCCGACAGCCCGTCCTTCGCAAAGCGCGCGCCGGTGCCGCCATTGGAGGTCACCGCCATCGAGAACCCGTAATTGCCGCCGACGCCCGAGCGCGTCTGCCCGCGCACGTTCAGATTCCACAGGCACGAGGTGCCTTCTGCGGGCACGCGCTCGGGAATGATCTGGCGCAGGCAGCCGAACACGACGTCGGGCAGCATCTGGCCGATGATGTGGCGCGAGGCCACCGGTGCCGGCTTCGGCGCATTGAGGATCGCGCCTGATGGCGCCGATACCGTCAGCGGCGACAGCGAGCCGGCATTGTTCGGGATTTGCGAGGCGACCACGCAGCCGAGGCCGAACACGGTGTAGGCCGTGGTGTAGGACAAGGGCACGTTGATGCCGAATTTCGAGGCGGCCGAGGTGCCGTCAAAATCGACGTGAATGCCCTGCTCTGAGATCGTCAGCGTCGCCGCCAGCGTCACCGGCGCGTCGTAACCGTCGACCACCATGCTGTTGCGCCAGCTGCCCTTCGGCAGCTTTGCGATCTCGGCCAGCACGGCCTCGCGCGAGCGGTCGCAGATGTAATCGCCGAGCTCATCGAGCGTGTCGATCCCGAACTCGGTCATCATCTCGACCAGACGCTCGCAGCCGACGTCGTTGCAGCCGGCGAGCGAATAGGTGTCGCCCTCAGTATCGATCGGCAGCCGCGTGTTGGTGCGGATCATCGCCATCAGCGTCTCGTTGACGACGCCCCGGTCGATCAGCTTCAGCATCGGGATGTAGAGACCCTCCATGAACACGTCGGTGGCGTCGGGGCCGAAGCCGATGCCGCCGATGTCCATCAGATGGCTGGTGCACGAGAACAACGCCACCGGCTTGTCGTCTTTGAAGCACGGCGTTGTCACGACGAAGTCGTTGAGATGGCCGGTGCCCATCCAGGGGTCGTTGGTGATGTAGGCGTCGCCTTCCTTCATCGTCTCGATCGGAAAGTGCGCAATGAAGTGCTTGACCGATTCCGCCATCGAGTTGACGTGACCGGGCGTACCGGTCACCGCCTGCGCCAGCATCCGCCCCTTGAGGTCGAACACACCGGCCGAGAGGTCGCCGCATTCGCGTACGATCGGGCTGAAGGCGGTGCGAAGCAGCACCTGCGCCTGCTCCTCGACCACGGCGATCAGCCGGTGCCACATGATCTGAAGATCGATCAGGCTCGCGCCGCTTGCCTTGCTCATGATCAGGCCGCCTTCCGTTCCATGACGATGCTGCCGGCACCGTCGATATGGGCGTCAAAACTGGTCGAGACGAAGGTGGAGGTCTCGTCCTCCGCGATCACGGCAGGGCCGGCAATGGTCGCACCCGGCGCCATGTCCTCGCGCCGATAGAGCGGGATCTCGATCACTTCCCCTGCGCGTCCGTCGAAGAACTTTCGGCTGCCGGACGCTTTGCCCGCGGGCTTGCGCGTGACGGCCGCCGCCGCAGGCGGATTGCGCGCCTCGGTGGTCGCAAGCACCGACCAGCTCAGCACTTCGATCGCCGCGCCCGGGATCGGACGCTCGAACATCGCGGAATAGTCCGCCTCGAACTTCTGGCGGAGACCTGCGAGATCCGCCGATGTCAGCGGCCGGTTCGGCAGCTCGACCGAGATCTCATGGCCCTGGCCGACATAGCGCATGAAGGCGGCGCGCCGTTCGCGCACCCGCGCGCCGGCAGCGCCCGGCTCGACCAGCGCACGGGCCTCCGTCGCCATCTCCTGCAAGAGGCTTGAAACCGCTTCGGTGTCGAAATCGTCGAGCCGGACGTGCCGGCTGCGCACCAGCTCATAAGCGATCGGCGCCGCCAGGAATCCGACTGCCGAGCCGACGCCGGCATTCGACGGCACGATCACGCGGGAAACGCCGATCTTCTCGGCGACGCGCGCCGCGTGCAGCGGCGCCGCGCCACCGAAGGCAATCAGGGTATGCTGGCCGACGATCTCGCCGCGCTCGACCGCGTGCACGCGTGCCGCGCTCGCCATGTTCTCGCAGACGACCTCGTGCACCGCATAGGCTGCAGTCTCGGCCGACAGGCCCAGGGGCTCGCCGACGCTACGCAGCAGCGCCTGCTTCGACAGCTCCGGATCGAGCTTGATCGTGCCACCCGCAAAGGCGCCCGGATCGATCATGCCCAGTGCAACGTCCGCGTCGGTCACGGCCGGACGCTGGCCACCACGGCCGTAACAGGCAGGCCCCGGCTCCGACGAGGCGCTCTCGGGGCCGACGGTGACGCGCTTCATCGCGTCGACATGCGCGATCGAGCCGCCACCGGCGCCGATCTCGACCATCTCGATCACGGGGATGCGTACCGGCAGACCCGAGCCTTTCAGGAAGCGCGCCGCGCGATCGACCTCGAACACCCGCGAGGTCTCGGGCTGGTACTTTTCGATCAGGCAGATCTTTGCGGTGGTACCGCCCATGTCGAAGGAGAGCACCTTGCTTTCGCCAAGACGCGCAGCAATCTGCGCCGAGAAGATCGCGCCGCCGGCAGGGCCGGATTCGACGAGCCGCACCGGAAAGCGCCGCGCCGTCTCGATCGAGGTGACGCCGCCGCCCGATGTGACGAGATAGATCGCACCGCGGAACTGCTCGACCTGCAAGGCATCCGCCATGCGCGCGAGATAGCCGTCGATCAGCGGCTGGACATAGGCGTTGGCAACCGCGGTGGACGTGCGTTCGTACTCGCGGATCTCCGGGCACACGGCTGACGACATGGTCACGGAGATGCCAGGCATTTCCTCAGCGATGATCGCGGCCGCGCGGCGCTCGTGTTCCGGATTGGCGTAGGAGTGCAGGAAAGCGATCGCAACGCTCTCGACATTCAGCGCGCGCAATTTCGGGACGAGCGCGCGCACCGCCGCTTCGTCGAGTGGAAGGCGGACGCCACCGCGCGCATCGACGCGCTCAGGCACGGTGAAGCGCAGGCTCCTCGGCGCCAGCGGCGTCGGCTTGTCGATCGTGAGATCATACTGGTCGTAACGGCTCTCGGTGCCGATATCGAGCACGTCGCGAAAACCGTCGGTTGCGATCAGCGCGGTCTTGGCGCCGCGGCGCTCGATGATGGCGTTGGTCGCGAGCGTGGTGCCGTGAATGAAGACGTCGATATCGCTGATATGCGCGCGTGCGTCGGTGAGAATGAGACGCATCCCATCCAGCACCGCCTGCTCCGGGCGCTGGGGCGTCGTCAGGACTTTGCGGGTTTTGCGCACCGCACCCACGTCCAGCACGATGTCGGTGAACGTGCCACCGATATCGACGGCAAGCCGCACCTCGGCTCCCTCAAGCATTCCAGAAATCTCCGTGCTGATCGTCAAGACTCAAGGCGAAAACGCAGCAATTTCCATGCCATCGAGCATGCCGAGACATGCTGCGCCAAGCTATTCTGCTTGGCACCTATGCAATAGGCAAGACATGTTCGCCTAGAGCGGGATCAGAGCAGGAATGCAAGCGCCGCTTCGCAGCGCGCCTCGACTTTCAGCGTGAGGAGATCGTCGGCGCGGGTGCGTCCGAGATTGACCGCGGCGATCGGAATGTTGCGCTTCGCCGCAGCCTGCACAAAGCGAAATCCGGAATAGACCATCAGCGACGAGCCGACGATCAGCATGGCGTCGGCCTGCGACAGATGGTCTTGCGCAGCAGCAACCACGTCCCGGGGGACGTTCTCGCCGAAGAACACAACGTCAGGTTTGAGAATGCCGCCGCAGGCTTCGCAAACAGGCACCTCGAACGAGGAGAATTCCGCGTGCTCCAGATCGGCATCGCCATCGGGCGCATCGGCAGCTTCGAGCGCCAGCCATTCGGGATTGGCACGGCCAAGCGCATCCTGGAAGTCGCTTCGCAGCGTCTTGCGACCACAGCTCATGCAGCGGACCAGATCGAGCCGCCCGTGCAGATCGATCACCTGCCGGTGACCCGCAGATTGATGCAACCGATCGACGTTCTGCGTCAGCAGCATCTCGCAGCGGCCGCCAGCCTCGAGACGGGCGAGTGCGCGATGCGCATCGTTCGGCCGAGCCTGTCCGAACCGCCGCCAACCGATCAGGCTGCGCGCCCAATAGCGCTGGCGCGTCGGCTCTTCCGACATGAAGGCCTGGAAATTGACCGGCTGGGTCCGCTTCCAATTGCCATCCCTATCGCGATAGTCGGGAATGCCCGAATTGGTGCTGCAGCCGGCGCCGGTCAGCACGAACAGTCTTTCGTGCCGTTCAACGAATTCCTGGAGCGGAGGGCTTGCCGACGGAGCGTATGTCATGGTGCAGATGTAGTCTACGCCCCGGCATTTCGCCAGATCGCCCTCTAGCTCGCCCAGTTCTCGCGAAACTCCGGAAAGAGCGTCAACCCTCCGCAAGCATAGATGGTCTGCCCGGTAATGTAGCTGGCATCATCGGAGGCGAGGAAGGCGAACACGGCGGCGATCTCTTCCGGCGTGCCGACGCGCCCGAGCGGAATATGGCTGGTGACGGTGTCCCGCTTCTTGGCATCGCCGGTCCAGGCCGCGTTGATCGGTGTATCGATTGCGCCGGGACCGACCGCGTTGACGCGAATGCCGCGGCCGGCAAATTCCAGGGCCAACGTGCGGGTCAGATTGGCCATGCCGCCCTTGCTGATGGAATAGGCGAGATAGCCCGGCTTCGGAATGATCTGGTGGACACTGGAGCAGTTGATGATGCTGCCGCCTCCGCCGCGCGCGACGAAATGCGCGAGCGCCTTCTGCGCGCACAGCACGGCACCGTTGAGATTGACGTCAATGATGCGGCGATAGGTTTCGATGTCGAGCGCCTCGCTCGGCGATTCCCGCTGGAAGCCGGCATTGTTGACGAGACAATCGAGTCGCTTCCAGCGCGCCAGGACGGTCTCGAACATGGCCGCGACCTCTTGCTCGTTGCTGACGTCGGCCCTGACGATGACATGGTCGAGCTTGCCGTGGCCGCGATCGCTCGATCCCGTCCTCGCGAGCGACAGCGTCTCCTCCGCCTTCCCGGGGTGATCGATATAGTTGATGGCGACAGTCGCGCCTTCCTGGGCGAGCCTGACGGCAACGGCGCGACCGATGCCTTGTGAGGCACCTGTCACCAACACATGGCGGCCGACAAGGCGTGACGGAAAGGCGGTCGAGAGATCGGTCTGCGGCATAAGCTTTCTCCGGGATGCTTCATCATGGATGGAACCGGCGTTTTGTTCCATCCCGCAGGCGCATCGCTGGGATTCATTCCGCGCGGCGTGCGATCGGTGAGGTCAGGATCTGATAGAGGATGATGGCTCCGAAGGTCGCGGTGCCGATCCCCCCGATCGTGAACGCGCCGAATTTCAGCGTGAGATCGCCCGCACCCGCGGTCAGCGCCACGGCGACGGTGATCAGGTTGGCGGGATCGGCGAAGTCGACCTTGTTCTCGACCCAGATCCGGCCCGCCATCGCCGCGATCAAACCGAACAGCACGATCGACAGGCCGCCGATGACCGGACCCGGGATCGACAGGATCAGCGCGCCGAATTTCGGCGAGAAACCGAGCAGGATCGAGACCGTGGCGGCGAAGGCGAACAGCAAGGTCGAATAGACCTTGGTCGCCGCCATGACGCCGATGTTCTCGGCATAGGTGGTGACGCCGGTGCCGCCGCCGCAGGCGGCCACGATCGTCGCGAGGCTGTCGGCGAACAAGGCGCGGCCGAGATAGGCATCGAGGCTTCGGCCCGTCATGGCGCCGACGGCCTTGATGTGACCGAGGTTCTCGGCGACGAGGATGACCGCGACCGGCGCAATCAGAAAGATCGCATCGGCATGAAAGGTCGGTGTCGTGAAGTTCGGCAGGCCGAACCACGGCGCTGCAGCCAGCTGCGCGAAGTCGATCGGCTTGCCGAAGCCAAGCCCGTTCGCGAACAGCAGATACAGGAGATATCCACCGATCGCGCCGAGAATGATCGGCAACCGACGCCATAAGCCCGGAGCTGCGACGGCGACAACGCCGATGATCAGAACGGTCGCAAGCCCGATCCAGGTATCGAATCCGTTCGCGCTTACGGCCTTGACTGCCACGGGCGCGAGATTGAGGCCGATCGCGGCGACCACGGCGCCGGTGACGGCCGGCGGCAGCAGCCGCTCGACCCAGCCGACGCCCGACCACATCACGACCAGCGCGATCATGCCGTACAGCACTCCTGCGCCGACGATGCCGCCGAGTGCAACTGAGATGTTTGGGTTCGCCCCGTGCCCGGCATAGCCGGTGGCGGCGAGAACGACGGCAATGAAGGCGAAGCTCGAGCCGAGATAGCTCGGCACGCGCCCGGCGACGATGACGAAGAAGATCAGCGTGCCGATGCCCGAGAACAGGACCGCAACGTTGGGATCGAACCCCATCAGCAGCGGAGCGATGATCGTTGAGCCCGACATCGCGACGCAATGCTGGAGTCCGGAGACGATGGTCTGGCCCCATGACAGCCGCTCCTCCGGCATGATCACGCCCGAGGTCTTGAGCTTCCAACGCGGGAAATAGCCTTGTGCCTGCTCGCCGGTGCCCGTTGCGTTCGACATGTTCTCCCCATTTGCTGATGCGGCGATCATCACATGATGTAAATCACGCAAGCTCGATGCATTCGAGACTCACTTTATGACACGGATAGCGATCCAGCCAGCCATTCACCGGCGGCACCAGCCCTGGTACAAGATCCTCCACGTCCAGGTGCTGATCGCGATGGCGCTGCGTGCTCATCGGCTACTGCGTTGGCATCAGCATCTTGGAAGGAGAGCTCGATCGCGAGGCGCTGCACGCGACCATGACGCATCCGCTGGAGATCGGCGAAGCGCTGGAGCCCGGCGGCAGCGCGTAGAGCCGCAACGAGAGCCACGCGTGGCCCGGTTCCATTGCGGTAGTTTCCCGGAATGGAAAATTGGTGCGATGCGAGTCACAACAACGGCGTTGGGATCACCGATTGATACTCCTTCATTCCACCCGACGCGCTGGGGGCAGGGCGTCGGGTATTTGTAGAATTGTCACATGGTCGGCCGAGCGGGATCAGATGATCCCGCCGTTGGTGAGCAACACCTCAGATGGCCAGATCGGGCCGGCGAGTAGTTCCAACAGCCTCCAGGAACGCTTCGTCATGACTGGCAACGAGCAGCGCGCCATCATAAGCCCGCAGGCCCGCTTCGACCGCTTCAATCGACTCGAGATCCAGATGGTTGGTCGGCTCGTCCAGGATCAATAGCGACGGCGGCCTCGATCCGCCCAGAACACAGGCGAGGCCCGCCCGAAACAGCTGTCCGCCGCTCAGGCTGCCGACTTCTTGCAGGGCGGCATCGGCGCGAAACATGAATCGCGCCAGGGCCGCATGGCATTCATTCGCTCCCGCTCTTGGATTGAGGCGCTCAAAGTTGTCGAGGATCGAAATTGCGGGATCGAGCAGGCTGACCTTTTGATCGAACAGCGCGAAGTCCGGCCTGACCCGCGCGGCACCCGACAAAGGGCGCAGCTCGCCTGCGATCAGCTTCAGCAGCGTCGTCTTGCCGGAGCCGTTGGGCCCGACAAGTGCGACGCGCTCAGGCCCAACGATGGTGAGCGAGAGATCGCGCAAGATCGGCCGCTCCGGATGATAGCCGCTACTGACCCGATCGAGCCAGACCACTTCCCTCCCCGCCGGCAACTGTGTCGAGGGCAGCTTCACGGACAGCGGCTGAAGGATCTCGATGCGCCGGCGCGCGGCGTCGACCGCATCAATCGCCTCCGCGCGCCGCCTCTCGGTGCTCTGCGCGGCCTTGCCGCCGCTGTCCTCACTGCGATCCCTGCGCACGCCTGCGAGAATCCGCGGCATGTCACCCTTGGCGCGTTTCTTCTTGCCGCTGCTGTCCTTGCGCGCCTTGCGTTCCGCCGCCGCCTGCGCCTGGCTGTCAATCTCCGACAGATGCTTCTCGGCGCGTGCAAGGTCGTGCCTGACGGCGGCGAGCTCGACCGCCTTCTGCGCGCGATAGCTGCTCCAACTGCCGCCATAGCGCCTCGCGCCGAGCGGGGTCAGCTCGACGATGGCGTCGATGGTCTCCAGCAGGGCCCGGTCGTGGCTGACGACGATCGCGCCACCACGCCAGCCCGCAAGCAGATCGATCACGGCCTTGCGCCCGTCGCGATCAAGATTGTTGGTCGGCTCGTCAAGCAGCAGGAAGTCCGGCGCGGTGAAGAGCAACGCAGCGAGACGAACACGCGTGACCTGCCCGCCGGACAAGCGATCCAATTCCGTATCGGGCGCGATATCGAAGCCGACACGCGCTAGCGCCGTTGCGAGCCGCGTCTCGAGGGTCCAGTCGACGTCACTGACCTCCTCGGTCGAGGCATCGCCGCGCTCCGCCCGGCGGAGCCGGTCCAGCGCAGCGCCCACGCCGAAGAGGTCGACGACCCTCAGGCCAGCACGAAGCTGGGCGTCCTGGCGCAGGAGCCCGACGGTGCCGTTGACGATCACGCGCCCCGATTGCAGAACGTGCGCGCCCGTGATCGCGCTGAGCAAGCTTGTCTTGCCGACGCCATTGCGGCCGACGAGGCCAGCGCGTTCCGCGCCGAAGGTCAAATCGATGTTGGAGAGAAGCGAGCGACCGTCAGGCGTGGACAGCGACAGGCGCGACAGGATGATCGAAGGAGGCATGGAATTCCCCGTGAGCAAAGCGGATCGGCGTTGCGGTCGGGGTAAAATCCATGGCTGCGAATATCCTTTGGTGAGAGCTGTTCATTAATCCAGCTGCAGCTGGAGATCAAGCGTGGTGCAAGCGGCCGCTATGCCGCCAGCCTGTCGAACTGGACCTTCCCGGCCTTCATCACCAGGGGAATGTGCTCGCCCTGACCGAGCAGGCACGTGACGTCCCGCAGCGGGTTGCCGTCGACAACCAGCAGATCCGCAAACGCCTCAGGCACGATGCGGCCGAGCTTGCCCTCCATGCCGAGCACCTCGGCACCGATGACCGTGGCGCTGGCGATGACGTCGCGCGCGCCCAGAATTTCGGCCCGGATGCGGAATTCGTCGCTCTGGAGGCGCTGCGACGGTCCAAGCAGATCGCTGCCATAACCCATCTTCACCCCGGCTTTGCGATAGATCTCGAGCGAGCGCAGGCCGGCGTCGCGAACGTCGGCGATCTTGGCGACGCTCTCCGGTGGCAGGCCGTATTGCGCGCCCTCATTGGCGAGCGCTTCGTAGGTCACGAGCGTCGGCACCACATAGGCTCCCTTCTCGGCCATCAGGCGCGCGGTCTGATCGTCGATGAGGTTGCCGTGCTCGATGGTACGGACGCCGCAGCGGACCGCGCGCGCGATCGCCGCGGCGGTATAGGCATGGGCGAGCACATAGGTCTGGCGGCCCTGCGCCTCTTCGACGATGGCGCGGATCTCGTCCTCGGAGTAGCCGAAGGCCCCGACCGGATCGGTCGGCGACGCCACGCCGCCGGAGGCCATGATCTTGATCTGGTCGGCGCCCATCTGGAGCTCCTCGCGCACCGCCTTCCGCACGCCGTCGACACCGTCGGCCACGCGCGCCAGCGCGCCGACCCGCACGCAACAGGGACAGGACGTATCGCTGGCGAGATAGTCCGAGCGCGCCCGCATGTCGCCATGACCACCGGTCTGGCTCAGCGCACGGCCGGACACGAACAGCCGAGGTCCGTCGGTCAGGCCGGTCTCGATCGCATGCTTCATCGCGTGGCCGGCGCCGCCGGCATCGCGCACGGTGGTGAAGCCGCGCCGCAGCATGCCGCGCAGCAGAAGCGTCGAGCGCAGCGTCACCAGCACGTTGGGAATATGCACCTGCTGCGCCAGATTGAGCTCGACCGCGATGGTGTGCACGTGCAGATCGATCAGCCCGGGCATCAGGGTCTTGCCCTTCAAATCGATCGTTCGATCGGCGGACGTTTGCAACGGCCGGTCCGAAACCTCTTTGATCATGGTATCCTCGACCAGCACGTCATGGCCCGCCAGCAGTTCCGGCTGGAGCGGGTCAAGCAGAGCGGCATTCTTGAAGAGGATGCTGGGCATCGCGGTTTCCTGTCAGGATCGGGCCGGCGCAAGCAAGGCCGGCAATGTGAGCTGGGCAAAGGGCAGACACGCAGCGACGTCGTCTTCACCGTACCAGTGCGCTTCGTGGAGCAGATTGAGGGAACCGAGCGTACGTCCGCGCCAGCGCACGGGCATGTTGAGCACGCTTTCGCAGCCGAGCGAGGCGATCAGCTCGTGGTCGGAGAACACGTTGCGCAAATCTGCCTGCGTGCGGCCGATGTAGGCTTCGCCGCGGTCGAGCACGGCTTCGGTCCACGGCCCCGGCGCCAGACGCTTGCGTCCTCCCGTGGGATAGGGGCCGGGAAGGTTGGAATAGATTCGCGCGGCTTCGCCGGTCTCGCCGTCGTAAGTCAGGATCGTGAACAGCTTGTGCCCGATCGCTGATTTCAGGGCGCGGTCGAGCGCAGCAAACAACGCATCTGGCTGGTCCACTTGGCCCTGTGCCGCTGCGACGGCGCCGAGCCAGGGATCGGCCTCGGCCTTAGTCCGGTTCATGCGACCTCGCCCGCGGCGATCTCTTCCAGTGAACGCCCCCGCGTCGGCACGCCCATCAAGACGACGGTGATCGCCCCGAGCAGCAACACCGTGGTGGTGACGCCGAACACGCCGGCGAAGCCGAAATTGGGATAGAGGTAGCCGACCAGGATCGGCGAAACGATGGCGCCGATGCGACCGATCGCCGAAGCAAGCCCGGCGCCGGTGGTCCTGATCGGCGTCGGGAATACCTCGGCGGTGTAGGCATAGACGCCGGCATATGTGCCGTTCATGAACAGCGACAGCAGAATGCCCGCCAGCATGATGTGCTGATCCGTCTGCGCGAAGGCGAGGCCAAGCGCGCTGGCGCCGCCGAGCAGCATGTAGGTCGCAATCGTCGCCTGCCGGCCGATGCGCTCATTGAAATACGCCGCGCTGAAATAGCCGGGGATCTGCGCACAATAGATCGCGATCGAATAGCCGAAGCTCTTGGTGATACTCATGCCGTTCTGGACCAAGAGACCCGGGATCCAGACGAAGAAGGAATAATAGCTGAAGGTGATCGCAAGCCACATGATCCAGGTCATGATGGTGATGCGCGCCTGGCGGGCGGCGAGAAGCGCCGCGAAATTGGCGAGCAGCGTTCCACCGGTGCCAGTGGGTGCAGCGGCTTCGACCACCGGCGGCGGCAGGACCCGGCCTTCGCGCGCAAAGCCCGCCTCGATCTTGTCGAGGACGGCCGCGGCTTCCTTCTCCCGGCCGCGGGCTTCCAGCCAGCGCGGCGATTCCGGCAGCGCCCGGCGCCACCATAGCAGCATGACGACCGGCACCGCGGTGATGACCAGCACGATGCGCCAGCCATTATCGTAAGCGGGCACGATGAAGTAGCCGAGCAGGGCTGCGGCGACGAAGCCGAAGGAGAAGAAGCCGGCCAGTGCGCCGGTGAAACTGCCGCGGTAGCGTCGCGCCACGAACTCCGCGAGATAAGGCGCGATGATCGCGCTCTCGGCGCCGGTGCCCATGCCGGCCACGATGCGGGCGACGAAGAAGGCCGGCCAGGTGTCCACCAAAGCACTGGCGATGGACGCCGCACAGTACAGCGCCAGCGCAGACATCATCACCGCGCGGCGCCCGATGAGGTCACCGAGCGTGCCGGCGAACAGCGCGCCGAACAGGAAGCCGATATAGGTGCTGCTGCCGAGCACGCCGATCTGGACGCTCGACAGATTCCACGCGGTGCGCAGCACCGGCAGGATGAAAGCGAGCACCGCCGCGTCCATGGCGTCGAACATGTAGCCGAGCCCGCCCATCAGCAGCAGGTGCGTGTGGAAGCGTGCAAACGGAAGGCGCTCGATGCGCGCCGATATCATTGACATGGAAGTCCCCCTCGCTTGCGGCCCGGCACGCCGCGCCTCGTTCGGGAGGAAACCATAGACAAAGTGACATTATCGTCATAATTTATAATCTTGATCTAATATATCACCACGGTGAATGTGTGTCGTTCCGCGCGCTCGACCTCAACCTGCTGAAAGTCTTCGAGGCGCTGATGACCGAGGGCAGCGTCACGCGCGCGGCGAGCACGCTGACCATGACCCAGCCCGCCGTCAGCAACGCTCTGGCGCGTCTGCGCGAAGCGCTCGGCGACCCCCTGTTCGTGCGATCGGGCACCGGCATTCGCCCCACCCAGCGCGCCGTGGTGCTATGGGAGCCGATCGGCGAAGCGCTGGAAAGCGTGCGCAGCGCGCTCGACGAGCAGGTGTTCGATCCCGGTCGCGCCCAGACCGAGTTCATCCTGTCGATGTCGGACTACGTGTCTTCCCTGGTGATGCCGGACCTGCTGAAGCATTTGGACAAGGTCGCGCCGAAGGCCCGCGTTCACACCGTGCCCAATACAGTCGTGGAGATCGCCGACCAGCTCGAGGACAACAGGGTCGACTGCGTGCTCAGCGTCTATGTCAACGAGGCGCAGCAGCCCGCCGCGATCCGCTCGCGCTCGCTATGGACCGTCGACTATGCCTGCTTCATGCGACGCGGGCATCCGCTCGCCACGGGGAAGCGGCTGGGCACGCGCGCTTTCCTCAACGCCCGGCATATCGATGTGAGTCTCGCAGGCAAGACGCAGCCGTCCTACGACCTGTTCCTCGCCTCACGCGGGCTGTCGCGCAATCTGGTGGCGACCGTCAACCATTACAGCGCGGCCTACGAGACCGTGCGGCAGTCCGATCTCATCGCGGTGCTGCCGCGCGATCTGCGCTCGGAGTCTCGCCACGCACCGTTCCTACAGGCGATTCCGCTGCCACTGCAGGCACCGCCGCGCATCGTCAGCCTGTTCTGGCATCAGCGCAACGACACCGTTCCCGCACAGCGCTGGCTGCGCGAGACGCTGGTCGCGATGTTCGCAAGGTCTGATTGACCGGATCAGCCCTTCAGCGCGGTGACCACCACCTCGATCAGCGCGCCGCCGCCGAGATCGGCGACGCCGACGGTGGCGCGGGTCGGCAGATGGTCGCCGAAGAACTCGGTCCAGGCCGCATCCATTTCCTTCTTCCTGGAGAGGTCGGTGACGAAGATCGAGGCGCTGACGACCCGGCTCTTGTCGGTGCCGGCTTCCTTCAGATAGCCGGCGATCTTGCCGAGGATGTTGCGGGTCTGCTCGCCCATCGAGACCGAGGTGTCGTCGGCAATGGTGCCGCCGAGGAAGACGAAGCCATTCGCTTCGACGGCGCGGTGCATGATGGGCGTGCGGATGCTGCGGGTGATGCTCATGATATCCTCTTGTTTTTAGAACGCGGAGGGATGAAAGCGGTCGATGCCGAGATCGCTGATGCGGGTCTGGGTGCCGCCATTGACGATCAACTCCGCCATGACGGCACCGGCTCCGGGACCGAGCTGGAAACCGTGCAGCGAGAAGCCGAACTGGTGATAGAGCCCCTTGTGGCGGGAGCTTGGCCCGAACACAGGAATGTCGTCCTTCATCTTCGCCTCGATGCCGGCCCAGGCGCGGACGATGGTCGCACTGCGCATCACCGGAAACAGCTCGAACACGGTCTGCGCGCTGGTCGCAAGGCTCTTCCAGTCCAGCACCGTCTCGTTGCGGTCCTGATACGGCGTGGCGAGATGGCCGCCGCCGATCAGCACGGTGCCATTCTTGAACTGCTTGAAGGACAGCTTTCGCCCGCGCAGGATCACGACGGGGTCGATGAAATGCGGTACGCGCGAGGTGATCATCAGCATCGGCGCCACGGTCTCGACCGGGACGGGCTCGCCGAGATCAGCCGCGATCTTGCCGGCCCAGGCGCCGGCGGCGTTCACGAGCACCGGTGCGGCGAAGGTTTCCATGCCGGCATCGACGTGCCAGAGGCCGTTACTGTAGCGGATGTGGCTGGCGGCGACGCCCTCGCGCACGATCGCGCCGAGCTGCTGGGCCTTGCGGCGGAACGCGGTGGTCGTCTGCGCCGGATTGGCGGCGCCGTCGCGGCGTGAGACCACGCCGCCGGGACAGGTCTCGGCGACCGCCGGCACGAGGCACCGCAGCTCAGCCGCATCGATCAGCTCTTCATGGGTAAAGCCGAGTGCATTGAGCTCGGCAACGCGCGCGCGGCAGACCGCAAGCTCCTCCTCGTTCTCGGCGACCAGCACCTGGCCGTAGCTCTCGAAGCTGCAATCGTCGTCCAGGAGATCGTTGATCTTCTCCCAGATGCCCATCGAACGGATCGAGAGCGGGATTTCGGGGATATGCCGCGCAAGCTGGCGCACGCCGCCGGCATTGACGCCGGAGGCGTGGCGGCCGGCATAGTCTTTCTCGATCAGCACCGGCTTCAGACCGGCAAGACACAGATGCAGCGCGGTCGAGCATCCGTGGATGCCGCCGCCGACGACGATCGCATCCACGTTCATGGTCATCCGCGCACCACGGCCTTGACGTCGTCCTCAGTTTTCGGGACTGCGGCAAGCTCGGCGAGCGTGATCGGCTTCACCGGCGCGCGAAGCCGGTAATAGCCGATCTCCTGCGGAGTCTTGCCGCGCGCCTGCGCCATCAGCTCGGTGACGGTAAGACCGCAGAGCCGGCCCTGGCATGGGCCCATGCCGGTGCGGCGATAGGCCTTGAGCTGGTTCGGCCCGGTCGCGCCGATCGCGACGGAATCGAGAACGTCCTTCGCGGTGACCTCCTCGCAGCGGCAGACAATGGTGTCGTCAGAGGGAATCCGGAATTGCGATGCGGGGCGAAACAGCGTGTCGAGGAAGAGGCGGCCGCGCTCGGCCTTGGCGAGATCGGAACGGAGCGCCGCCATCGTGGCAAGCTTTGCAGCAGCCGCGGGCGCGAGTGCTTCCACCGCCGCGCGCGCCGCGATACGGCCACGCACCACGGCAGCATTCGCACCGCCGATGCCGGCACCGTCGCCGGCGACCGCAATGCCCGCGACCGAGGAGTTACCGCCTGCATCGAGGACCGGCGACCAGCAGAGTTGCAGATCGTCCCACCGATGTTCGATGCCGGCCGCCATTGCCAAGTTGACGTTGGGCACGACGCCCTGGTGCAGCAGCAGGAGATCGGCAGGAATGGTCTCGCGTTTGCCGCCGGCGACATAACTCACACTGGCGAGCTGGCCCTCACCGGACGCAGAGAGCTCTGTCACGCCGGAGACGACCTGCACCTTCGCCTTCACCTCGCGCATCATCGCCAAGCCCTTGGTGAAATAGGGCGAGGTCAGGAAAGCGAAGGCGTGCGGCAACGCCGCGAAATAATTTCGGCGCTCGGTCGTGTCGAGAATGCGGTCGATGCGGCCGCCGAGGCGCAGGATCTGCGCGGCGAGCAGCCACAGCAGAGGCCCCTGCCCAGCGATCACGGTGCGTCCGTCCGGCACCAGCCCCGACGACTTCAGCATGGTCTGCGCCGCCCCCGCGGTCATCACGCCCGGCAGCGTCCAGCCGGGAATCGGAAACGGCCGCTCCAGCGCGCCGGTCGCCAGGATCACGCGCTTGGCCTTGACGAAGGCGGACGCGCCGCCGGTCGAGACAGCGATGTCGAGATTGCGGTCGAGGCTCCAGACAGTGGCGCGATGGATCACCTCGGCATTGCTTGCACGTAACGCCTGGACGAGATCGGCGCCAACCCAATAGTCGGCACCGAGCTGGTTGCGATCGGTCACCGGCGTCGAGGAGATGGCGCGAAACACCTGGCCGCCGGGACCGATATTCTCGTCGAGCAGAAGCGTCGTGAGACCGGCTTCGGCGGAGGTCGCGGTGGCGGCAAGACCGGCGGGGCCGGCGCCGATCACCACGACGTCGTAGTCTTCGCGCTTCGGAGCCATACTCATCTTCCGATCTCCCGCCTGCCCTTCTGGATCTCGACCTGCATGCCCTCGGCGACGGGCACGAGGCAGCCCTGGCGGTTACCGACGCCATCGATGGTGACGAGGCAGTCGAAGCAAACGCCCATCATGCAGTAAGGCAAACGCGGCGCACCGCTGACCGCCGTAGATCGCCGTGCATCGCGACCGGAGGCCAGCAGTGCGGCGGAGACGGTGTCGCCCTGGCGCGCCGCGACGGCGACGCCGTCGACGAAGATCTGCACCTGCGGGCGTCTGTCCTGTTCGGATCGTCTAAACATGGGATGCCTCTTGGCTCCTTCAGTAACTCTAGTAACCGCTGTCGTTCGCGGCGCCCGCGCGACCAAAACGGCTGGCGGAGAACGCGCCGACCAGCTCCGGCTCGAGCGCGCCTTGCGCAACCATGCGCGCGATCTCGAAGGCGTGGGTGGAGGCGAGGGTCACGCCGGAATGGCAGCAAGCGACGAAAGCGCCGGGATGCGTCTCCGACTGGTCGTAGATCGGAAAGCCGTCCTGCGGCATGACGCGGATGCCGGACCAGCTCCTGACGACGTTGAGCCGCGACAGATGCGGAAACATGCGCTGGGCACGGTCGGCCATCACGCCGCTGATCGAAGGCTTCAGCGTACGATCGTCCAGCTCGTCTTCCTTGCTGTCGCCGATCATCACCGTGCCCTCGTCGGTCTGGCGGATCGTGGTCAGCGGATGTGGCAGGAAGGGCATGGTGCGCTCGGTCACGACAACCTGGCCGCGGGTCGGTCCCATCGGCGCATAGAGTCCGACCATCGGCGCGAGCGCCTGGTTGGCATTGCCTGCGGCGAGCACGATTTTGGCGGCGCGCAGCTCGCCCGTCGGGGTGGTCAGGCGGAATTCGCCGCCGCTTTTGCCGATCGCCGAGACCGGACGCTCCGGAAAATAGTCGATGCCGAACGCCTTGAAGCCGGTGTGGAAGGCACGGAAGGTGCGCAGCGAATTGACGTGGCCGTCAAGCGGGCAATAGCTGCCGCCGGATACTTCGGGCCCGATCAGCGGCAGTGACTTCTTCACTTCAGATGCCGAGAGCATCTCCATCTTGTAGTCGGCCGCGCCGGTCTGATTGTGCATGCGCTTGACCAGCTCGGTGCGCTGGCCGAATTCGTCCTCGCCGAGCGTGAGATGAAATCCGCCATTCTGCTGGAGAGCAACGTCGAGCCCGGTCTGCTGCTTCAGCTCGAAGGCAAGCCGTCGCCACGCCTGCGAGGCCTGCACGGTCCAGATCGTGTAGGCCGGCATGCCGAGCCCCTTGCTCTGCACCCAGACCAGCGCAAAGTTCGCGCGCGAGGCGCGCTTGGTGATGTCGCCTTCGTCGAGCACGGCGACGCTCTTGCCGAGCCGACCGAGGCCCCAGGCAATGGCGGAGCCGAGCAATCCGCCACCGACAACGGCGACGTCGTATTCAATTCGCATAGTCTCTCCTATCGTCCCGTATCGCCCTTGCCGGCGAGCACGCGGTCGAGGCCGTAGAAGCGGTCGAGCAGAATGAGGGCGGTCATGGTCACAGCGATCACGCAGGCCGACACCGACGTCACCAGCGGATCGATGTTGTCCTGGATATAAAGGAACATGCGCACGGGCAACGTCTCGGTGCCGGGCGCCGCGAGAAAGACGGTCATCGTGAGATCGTCGAAGGATTGGATGAAAGCCAGCGCCCAGCCGCTGATGACGCCGGGCAGGATCAGCGGCAAGGTCACGCGGCGGAATAGCGTCCAGCCGTCAGCGCCAAGCGAGACCGCGGCCATCTCGACCGTGCGGTCCATGCCGGTCGCGGCGGCCAAGGTCAGCCGCAGCGCGAACGGAAACACGATGATGACATGCGCGATGATCAGCGCGGCGAAGCTGCCGCCAAGTCCAGCTGATGTAAAGAAGCGCAGGAAGGCGATGCCGAGCACGACATGCGGGATCATCAGCGGCGACAGGAACAGTGCCGCCAGCGCATCACGGCCACGGAAGCGGTACCGCGCGATCGCCAGCGCCGCCGGTACCGCAAACAGCAGCGCCATGAAGGACGAGAGCGCGCCGAGGCCAAGGCTGACCCAGAAGGCGTGGATGAACTCGGGATATTGGGCAATCGTCCTGAACCAGCGCAGCGAAAAGCCGTTGGTCGGCAGCGACAGGAAGCCCTCGGGCGTGAAGGCGACGAGGCAGACTACGAGGATCGGCGCCACCATGACCACGACGAAAATGGTGTGGAAGATCAGCGCGAGCGGGCCGTTCCGTCTCATCGGAACACCTCCGCATAACGGCGCTCGATCAGCGCATTGCTGCCGACGACGATCAGCACCAGCGCGACCAGCAACAGCGTGGCGACGGCGGCGCCGAGCGGCCAGTTCAGCGTGTTGAGGAATTCGTCGTAGGCGAGCGTCGCTGCGACCTTGAGCCGGCGGCCGCCAATGATTGCGGGCGTCGCGAACGCGCTGGCCGAGAGCGAGAACACGATGATCGCGCCCGACAGCACGCCCGGCATGATCTGCGGCATGATGATGCGACGGATGATGGTGACCGGACCGGCCCCGAGCGACATCGCGGCGTTCTCGATCTGCGGGTCGAGCCGCTGCAGCGCCGCCCACACCGACAGCACCATGAACGGCATCATCACATGCGCGAGCGCGACCACCATGCCGGTTTCGGTGAACATGAAAGGAATCGGTGAGCGGATCGCGCCGAACGACATCAGGAGCTTGTTGACCAGACCGTTGTTGCCGCCGAACAGCAGCGCCCAGCCGAGCGTGCGCGCCACCACGGAGATCAGGAGCGGCCCGAGTATGACCAACAGGAAAAAGCTCTTCCAGCGGCCGCTCATGCGGTTCAGGATGTAGGCTTCGGGCGCGCCGAGCACTGCGGTCAGTAGTGTGGTCAGGATCGCGATGCGAAAGGTCCGCCAGAACATCTCGGCGTAATAGGGGTCGGTCGCGATCTCTTTCCAGTTCTTCAGGATGAAGACCGGTTCGATACCCTTGTACTGACCCCAATCGTGGAACGACAGCATCACGGTCATCGCGAGCGGAATCAGCAGCACGCCGACGAACAGCATCAGGGCGGGCGCCGTCAGCGCCCAGGGCGCACGCGCGCCGCGTTCCTCGGCGACCGCGCTCATGCGCCTGCCCTCGCGCGCACGCTCAAGTCTTCGGGCCGCCAGGTCAGGCGAACCGCCTCCCCCTCGGCCGGCTGCGCCGTGCCGTCATTCTGGCGGATGACGATCGCCGGGCCGCATTCGCTGTCGCACTGGAACAGCCAGTGATTGCCCTGGAAGATTCGTGTGACGATCTTTGCACTGAGGCCGGCATCGCCGAATCCGATTCTTTCCGGACGAATGCTGATCGTGACTGCACCGTTCAGCCCAGCCGGGGCCGGCGCGCTCCAGGAGCCCGCCACCAGCTGCGAAGGCGTCACGGCGCGGTCGATCGTTCCCGCAAAGTCGTTAGTCTTGCCCAGAAACTGCGAGACGAACGCCGAGGCCGGTCTCTCATACGTCTCTTGCGGCGTGCCGATCTGCTCGATCTTGCCCTGGCTCATCACCACGATGCGGTCGGACAGCGACATCGCCTCGTTCTGGTCATGGGTGACCAGGATCGTCGTGGTGCCAATGGTGCGCTGGATCTGGCGCAACTCGATCTGCATCTCCTCCCGCAGCTTTGCGTCGAGATTGGACAGAGGCTCGTCGAGCAGGAGCACGCTCGGCTTGATCACCAGCGCGCGCGCCAGCGCGACGCGCTGCTGCTGGCCGCCGGACATACGGCGGGGATGCCGATCCTCGTAACCGGCAAGGCCGACCATCGCGAGCGCGGCACGGACGCGCTCGGCCCGTTCGGCGCGCGGCACGTTGCGCATCTCGAGGCCGAAGGCAACGTTCTCGGCCGCCGTCATGTGCGGAAACAGCGCGTAGCTCTGGAACACGATGCCGAGCCCGCGCTTGGCCGGATGGACCGCAATCAGGTCCTTGCCCTCGAGGCGAATCGCGCCCCGCGTCGGATCAAGGAAGCCCGCGATCATCTGCAGCGTCGTGGTCTTGCCGCAGCCGGACGGGCCAAGGAAGGAGATGAACTCCCCCTTCCCCACCGACAGGCTGAAATCGTCGACCACGGTCTGCGCGCCGAATTGCTTTGCGACCCGATCGAGCTCGAGATAGGCCATGCGCTGTCTCCGCTACCGACGATCAGATCAGCGCTCGACCTCGCGATTCCAGCGCTTGGTCCACTCCTCGCGCTTCTCGTTGATGGTGGTCCAATCAGGATTATAGAGCTTGGCCGCGCGCTCGCCGATCGGCGCCATCTTGCCGAGCTCCGGCGGCACCTTCAGCGATTTCAGCACCGGGCCGTAGCCATAGTCCTTCAGCATCACGAGCTGGATTTTGGGATCGAGCAGCATCTTCACGAAGCTGGAGGCCAACGGCGAGGCATTGGGCTTGTTGATCGGACAAGCTGTTGTCAGCAGCGTAGCGGCGCCTTCCTTCGGATAGACGAAGTCGACGGGGAAGCCGGTATTGGCAAAGCTCTGCACGCGTCCCGTGCCCCACACCGCGATCACGGCTTGGCCCGACTGGAACAGCTCGGTCATCTTGCCGGGCGAGGGCTCATAAGCCAGCACGTTCGGATTGATCTCTTCCTTGAAGATCTTGAAACCGGAATCGACGTTGGTCTCACCGCCGCCGTTCATCTTCGACAGCATCACCAGCGCCTCGAGGCCGTAGGTGTTGTTGATCGGCGGGATCACCAGCTGCTTGGCGTATTTCGTGTCTTTCAGATCGTTCCACGAAGTCGGCGGCGCCCAGCCTTTCTCCTTGAACACCTTGGTGTTGTACATCAGACCTGTCGCGACGATGCCGATCGCCACGGCACGGTCGTCCTTGAAGTGCGCGGCCTCATACAGATCGGTCGGCAGGCCATCGAGCTTGCCGCAGAAGCCGAGCTGGATCGCCTGGTACATCGGACCGTCATCGACGATGGCGACGTCGATCTGCTGATTGCCCTTCTGGGCCTGAAGCTTGGCCAGCGTGTCAGTGGAGTTGCCGGCGACGTATTCCACCTTGACGCCGTTCTCCTTCTCGAAGGTCGGGATCACCTCGTCGCGAATGGTCTTCTCGAACGAGCCGCCATAGCCGGCCACATAAAGTGTCTTTTGCTGAGCCGAGCCGGCCGTCGGGGCGGCGATGAGCGCGACGATGCTGACCGCTGTGAGAAGGCTGAGGGTCTTCATGTGGTCCGATCTCCAATCTGCCGAAAAAGCGGGCTGTCTGCAGTCCTGATGAAAAAGATCGCAAACCTATACTTCCATCGTCCAATGAATAATGGCACCATCTACATGCCAAAATGTTATGAATGGAAGTCGGGATGGCGCGAATCAATTCGCGGCAGGTAGAGGCTTTCCGGGCGACGATGCTGACCGGGAGCGTGACCGAGGCAGCGGCACTGATGAAGGTGACGCAACCGGCGGTCAGCCGATTGCTGCGCGACTTGCAGGCGCTGCTGAAGATGGAGCTGTTCGAGCGGCGCGGCACCGGGCTGGTGCCGACCGCCGCGGCAATGGCGCTCTACACCGAGGTGGAGCGCTCCTTCGTCGGTCTCGAACGCATTACCGCCGCCGCCGAGGAAATCCGCAGCCGCCGCACCGGCTCGCTGCGCATCGCCGCGCTACCAGCTCTGGCGAACGGCTATCTGCCGCGGCTCACCGGTCACTTTCTAAAAGAGCGGCCGAATCTCAATCTCGCCTTCTTCGGCGTGATCTCGCCGATCGTGGTCGATTGGGTGCTCAACAACCAGTGCGATGTCGGCTTTGCCGAGGTGCCGATCGCACATTCCGGCTTGCCGAGCATGAAGTTGCCGGCACCTGCCCGCGTCGCGGTGCTGCCGACAGGTCATCGTCTCGCGGAAAAAGAAGTGCTGGAGCCGCGCGACTTCGAAGGCGAGACATTCGTCTCGCTATCGGCGGGGTCATCGAGCCGACATCTCGTCGACCAGGTCTTCCATCATCACGATGTCCGCCGCGTGCTGCGCGTGGAGACTGCGTTGTCCGAGATCATGTGCGGCCTGGTCTCGTCAGGACTTGGCGTTGCGATCTGCGATCCCTTCACCGCGCAGGAGTTTTCCACCCGCGGCGTCGTCGTGCGCCGCTTCCTGCCGCGCATCGACTTCGAATTCTCGGCAGTGTTTCCGGCGCAGCGCAGTCCCTCGCCGGTGGCGTTGGATCTGGTCGAGACCGTGCGCAAGTCGCTGGCTGAATTCGACGATCAGCCCGCGCCGGGATAATCGAACGCTTGCATGGATAAGGCTGATCTCTTACCTGAGGGCATATGGCACGCATCACCATCATCGAGACCGGCGAGGTTCCGCAGAAATACCGCGAGCAGCACGGCTCGTTTCCCGACATGTTCGAGCGGATGGTCCGAGCCGAGGATCCGACGGCGACCGTGGACGTCGTCAGCATTCCCAATGGTGACGAGCTGCCCGATCCAAGCAAGCTCGAGTCTGTGCTGATCACCGGTGCGGCCGCCGGCGTCTACGACGGGCACGACTGGATCGCGCCGCTGGAGGAATTTGTGCGCACCGCCTACGCCAACAAGACGCCGATGGTCGGCGTCTGCTTCGGCCATCAATTGATCGCGCAAGCGCTCGGCGGCACGGTGCGCAAATCCGAGAAAGGCTGGGGCATAGGCCGGCACGTCTATCAAGTGCTGCCGGAGAACGGCGTCATCGAGGGTGAGGCGGTCGCGATCGCCGCCTCACATCAGGATCAGGTAATCGAGCCGCCTGATGACGCGCTGACGATCCTTTCGTCAGAGTTCACCCCGCACGCCGGCCTGCTCTACGCCAACGGCGCGACGCTGACGGTGCAGCCGCATCCGGAGTTCGACGTCGAGTTTGCGCAAATTTGCTGCGAGCTGCGCGACGGCAAGGCGCCGGATGATGTCGTGGCCGCGGCGAGGGACTCTCTCGCCCAGCCGCTGGACAGCGCAAAGCTGGGTGGCGCGATTACGCGGTTTCTGGCGCGGCGCACCTAGCTACGAAGCTCGCGGCACGCTCCTCTTCCCTTCTCCCCTTGGAAGAGGAAAGCGTGAAGCAGCATCACTCGTGGGAAGCTCAGAACGGGTCCGTTCCCAATCCCGGCACATCCGCCGGCCGCGGCCCTGGCGCGGGCCAGTGAAACCGGCGATCCTGCTCCGCAATTGCGATGTCATTGATCGAGGCCTCGCGCCGCCGCATCAGGCCGTGCTCGTCGAACTCCCACTGCTCGTTGCCGTAGGAGCGATACCATTGGCCACCGGCATCGTGCCATTCGTACTGGAAGCGCACCGCGATGCGGTTTTCGTCGAAGGCCCAGAGATCCTTGATTAGCCGATAGTCCTGCTCCTTCTCCCATTTACGGGTGAGGAACGCGACGATGGCCTCGCGGCCCTGGAATACTTCCGAGCGATTGCGCCAGCGGCTATCCTCGGTGTAGGCGAGCGAGACGCGCACCGGATCGCGCGAATTCCAAGCGTTCTCGGCCATGCGCGCCTTTTGCGCGGCAGTTTCTCTCGTAAACGGCGGAAGCGGCGGGCGCGACATGATGGCCTCATCGGTTTGGGAGCCGCAATCTATCCCTGCATACGATGGAGTCGAGAGGCGATCGCCTATCGACCGATCACGAAACCAAATCGGCCTTCATCAGCGTACGGATCGATTTCGGGATCGGCTGCGCCCGGCCGCCGCTGATGAAGGCGACGCGCACCTCCGCTTTCACCAGCACGTCCTCGCCGCGGCGCACCTCTTGAGCCAGCATGATGGAGGCGCCCTTCACGGCGATGGGCCAGGTCACGACGTCGAGAACGTCGTCCATCCGCGCAGGCTTCAGGAAGTCCAGATGCATCGATCGCACCACGAAAGCAAAGCCGGCGCCTTCGGTTTCGGGCTGGTCGAACAACGCCTGCTGCTCTGCGCCCATCAGCCTGAGATGATTGGTACGCCCACGTTCCATATAGCGCAGATAATTGGCATGATAGACGATGCCGGAGAAATCCGTGTCCTCGTAATAGACCCGGACCTGCATGTGGTGGCGGCCGTCGCGGATCTCGCCGTCGAGATGAGCTGTCACGTCGGAAGCCTCTTCGCTTATCGCTACCGGTCCGTTTTGCGCAAAAACGGCCGGCCGCGCAAGCGCGGCTAGGACAAAGTCGGCATGGGTGCCCGCCCCAAATTCACCTCGACGATTTCTGGCGGCACGCCGACGCGGACTGGAAAGATGCTGCAACCGAGCCCGCCGGAGACGATGACATCGCATTTCAGCCGAAAGTGGCCATAGGCAAGGCGGAGGCCGTGCTCCCGCGACACGGCCGGCGACCAGCCGAGCAGGCGGATCTGGCCGCCATGGGTATGGCCGGACAATTGTAGCGCAACGCGAGCGGGCACGCGCGGTGCGATATTCGGTTCATGCGCGAGCAGGATAATCGGCGCGTCATCGGTGACCTTGGCAAGGGTCGCACTGAGATCGTCGGCGCCGAAGTGCCCCGTGCTCCGGGAGCGCCGTGCCGGCAGAAAGGCGAGCTGGTCGCCAAGACCGGCGAGCCAGAACGGGCGGCCCTCCTTGGCAAGGCGGATGGCGTCATTCTCGTAGACGGGAATGCCGGCCACTTCCAGCGCGCGGTGCGCAACCGTCGGTCCGTACCCGATTTGCTGCGCGGTCCTGTCGGACCAATAGTCGTGATTGCCCATGACCGCATGAACGCCCAGCGGGGCCTTGAGGCCGGCCAGCACCTTGGCCCATTCGTTCGCAGGGATGAAGCGCGTGACCTGGTGAAGACCGGCGACGTAATCGCCGAGCAGCACGATGAGATCGGCGTTCAGTGCATTAGTTCGGTCGACGATGGCCTCGATCCGTTCCAGCGACATCCAGGGATCGCAGGCATGGATGTCGGCGATCGCGGCGATCTTCAGCGGAAAGTCCGCCGGCCATTGCCGCGGCGTCAGTTGATAGCGGGTTACGCGGAGCCGAAGCACCGGCTCGACGCCGACGCCATAAGCGGCGGTCGAGACGCCAAGGGCCGACAGGCCGCCAACGGAACGGATGAGATGACGACGCGTGATCATGGAAGCCCGATGGTGATGCAGCGTCTTGATGATATCCGATTGGAGCGGAATTGGGGTGCGTACGTGCAGATCATCTGCATCGCCGTGCAGACCTCCGTCAAACCTTACCGGGACTTCATGATGGCGGCCGTACCCGTGCGGTCGCGCGGACTAGTCGTCGTCGTCCTCGGTGCCGAACAGGCCGAACTGGGCCGCGGAATCGCGCGAGGGCTCGGCAATGCCGAGATGGCGGAAGGCGTGCGAGGTAAGCAGGCGGCCGCGCGGGGTGCGCTGGAGATAGCCGCACTGAATGAGATAGGGCTCGATGATGTCCTCGATCGCATCGCGCGGCTCGGAAAGTGCCGCCGCCATCGTCTCGACGCCGACCGGGCCGCCGCCATAGTTCGTCGCGATCGTCGTGAGATAGCGGCGGTCCATCGCGTCCAAGCCTGCGGCGTCGACCTCGAGCGCGCTGAGCGCGTGATCGGCGATCTTGCGATCGATCTTGTCGGCATTCGCAGCCGATGCAAAATCGCGCACGCGACGCAGCAGCCGGCCCGCGATGCGCGGCGTACCACGGGCGCGGCGCGCGATCTCGTTGGCGCCGTCGGCACTCATGCCGACATTGAGCACGCGCGCACCGCGGGTGACGATGCTCTCCAATTCCTCGATCGTATAGAAATTCAGCCGAACCGGAATGCCAAAGCGATCGCGCAAGGGATTGGTGAGGAGGCCGGCGCGCGTGGTGGCGCCGACCAGCGTGAACTTCGACAGCTCGATCTTGACCGAGCGCGCCGCGGGGCCTTCACCGATGATGAGGTCGAGCTGAAAATCCTCCATCGCGGGATAGAGCACCTCCTCCACCGCGGGACTGAGGCGATGGATCTCGTCGATGAAGAGCACGTCGCGCTCTTCGAGATTGGTCAGCAATGCCGCGAGATCGCCGGCCTTGGCGATCACAGGACCTGACGTGGCGCGAAAGCCGACGCCGAGTTCTTTCGCCACGATCTGCGCCAGCGTGGTCTTGCCGAGACCGGGGGGACCGACGAACAACACATGATCCAGCGCCTCGCCGCGCTTGCGCGCCGCCTCGATGAAGATCGAGAGATTCTTGCGCGCCTGCTGCTGGCCGACGAAATCGGACAGCGACTGCGGCCGCAGCGCGGTATCGCCGACATCGTCGCTGCGGCGCTCGGGCGAGACCATGCGGCTGGACTTGGGGTCGCTCACTTCGAGAGCTCCTTCAGACCGAGGCGAATGAGCTGCGCCGTCTCTGCGCCTTCACCCGCGCTGCGCGAGGCCGATGCAATCGCGGCAGCTGCTTGCGGCTGGCCGTAGCCGAGATTGACCAGCGCGGAGATAGCGTCCGCGACGGGACGCGGCGCGCGCTGATCGTCGACGGCGCCGGCGAGATGCACGACGGCGGGATCGACATTGGCGAAAGCCGGCGCCTTGTCCTTCAGTTCGGTGACGATGCGCTCGGCAACCTTGGGGCCGACGCCGGGCGTGCGCGCCACCGCGGCCTTGTCGCGCAGAGCAATCGCGTTGGCGAGATCGGCCGGCGACAACGTGCCGAGCACGGCGAGCGCGACCTTGGCGCCGACGCCCTGCACGGTCTGGAGCAGGCGAAACCATTCGCGCTCCTGATCGGTGCGGAAGCCGAACAGTTTTATCTGGTCCTCGCGCACATAGGTCTCGATCGACAGCACGGCGGCTTCGCCCGGCGAGGGCAGATGTTGCAGCGTCCGCGCCGAGCAATGCACCTGATAGCCGACACCGCCGACATCGAGGACGACATAGTCCTCACCATAGGAATCGATCAGACCCTTGAGCTTGCCGATCATAATCCCGCGACCTTCAGCCTGAGCGCCGTGCTCTGGCGGTGATGGGCGTGCGTAATGGCGATGGCGAGGGCGTCGGCGGCATCGGCGGACGGCGGCTCGGCCTTGGGCAGCAATATCTTCAGCATCATCGCGATCTGTTGCTTATCGGCATGACCTGCACCAACCACAGTCTTCTTCACCTGGTTCGGCGCGTATTCGGCGACCGAGATGCCGAACATTGCGGGCGCCAGCATGGCGACGCCGCGGGCCTGGCCAAGCTTCAGCGTCGCGACGCCGTCCTTGTTCACAAAGGTCTGCTCGACCGCGGCTTCCATCGGCGCGTGGCTGGAGAGAACGGCTGAGAGCCCCTCATGGATCGCCAGCAACCGGCTCGACAGCGGCAGATCGTCCGGCGGCTCCACTGAACCGCAGGCGACGTAGACCAGACGGTTGCCGTCGGCCTCGATCACGCCCCAGCCGGTGCGGCGCAGGCCGGGGTCGATGCCGATGATGCGAACGGGTTGGCGAATCGGGAGCGGGGTCATGGGCCAGTGATAGCGGTTGGCCCATGATAGCGAAACAGAAACAGAACAGAAGTCCCAGGGGAAAGGACGTTGCCGCCCCTACCCCCCCATCTTCGCAACCAGCGCGTCTGAAATCTCGAAATTGGCGTAGACGTTCTGGACGTCGTCGTGCTCGTTGAGCAGATCCATCAGCTTGAGCAGCTTCTCGCCGGTCTCGTCGTCGACCGCGACCGTGTTCTGCGGCTTCCAGATCAGCGCGGCCTTGCGCGGCTCGCCGAACTTGGCTTCGAGCGCTTTGGCGACGTCGCGATAACCCTCGGTCGAAGCGTAGATTTCGTGGCCGCCTTCACCCGAGACCACGTCATCTGCACCGGCCTCGATCGCGGCATCCAGCACCGCATCGTCATCGGCGACGCTGCGGTCATATTCGATGACGCCCGTACGATCGAACATGAAGGAGACCGAACCGGTTTCGCCGAGATTGCCGCCGGATTTGGTGAAGAAGGAGCGAATATCGGAGGCGGCGCGGTTGCGGTTGTCGGTCAGCGCCTCGACGATCACGGCGACACCGCCCGGGCCATAGCCCTCGTAGCGGATCTCGTCATAGTTCTCGCCGTCGCTGCCGAGCGCCTTCTTGATGGCGCGCTCGATATTGTCCTTCGGCATGTTCTCCTGCCGCGCGGCGATCACGGCGGCGCGCAGGCGCGGGTTCATGGCCGGATCGGGCGTGCCCAGCTTGGCTGCGACGGTGATTTCCCGCGCCAGCTTGCCGAACAGCTTCGACTTCTGGGCATCCTGCCGCCCCTTGCGGTGCATGATGTTCTTGAATTGCGAATGTCCGGCCATGCGTGGTCTCTTGGTCTCTTTGGAATCGTCCGCCAGCGAGCGTGGGAAGCGCGGCGTTATAGGCCGCCACCCCACCGGAATGAAAGAGGTCTTTGGCGCCACAGGGTATCACTGTAGTGGCCGGTGCCTAGATGTCAGGCAACGTTAACCGTGACTTCATTTCGGTCGGCGAAAATAACGCCCACCCATCTCCCGACAAGAGTGACCTGATGGCGTTTGCATTATTTCGGAAGCGTCCGCCGGAAACGGCCGCGCCTGCGACGGCCCCACAGGCTGCGCAGCCGGCGGCCCATTCCGAGCCGGCCCCCGCCACCGAGGCTGATTCGGCGCGAGAGATCCTGGAACTGCTGGAACTCGAGCTCGGCGCCATGATCCGTCAGCTCGAGCGGGCGGCCAATTCGGTGGCGGGCGGCGCGGAGGCAACGGCGGCCACGCTTGCGGATATCCGCCAGCGCACCGACGCGCTGACCGGGCGAACCAATGCCGCGCAGTCGAACGCCTCGGGCTTTGCCCATGCCGCCGACAAGTTCACCCAGTCCGCCCAAGGCATCGGCGCACAGGTCCGCGAGGCCGGAAAGCTCGCAGACCAGGCCAGCGCCGCCGCGCAGGAAGCCCGCGCCAACGTCGATCGCTTGCGGGAATCTTCGGCCGCCATCGGCAATGTCGTCAATCTGATCGCCCAGATCGCGCGGCAGACCACGCTGCTCGCGCTCAACTCCACCATCGAGGCGGCGCGGGCGGGCGAAGCCGGCAGGGGCTTTGCGGTTGTTGCAACCGAGGTCAAGGCGCTCGCGGTGCAGACGCAAGGCGCGACCGAGGAGATCACCAAGAAGATCGACGCGCTCCAGCGCGACGCCGCCGGCTCGGCCGACGCGGTGCATCGGATCTCGCAGGCCATCGAGGCGATCCGCCCGGTGTTCGAGACCGTCAACGGCGCGGTCGCCGAGCAGAACGCCACCACCAGCGAGGTCTCCGACAACGCGACCAGCGCCTCGCAATTCATCAGCTCGGTCGGCGAGAGCGCGGCCGAGATCGATGCCGCGACCAAGGCCGCCGAGACCCATGGCGAGAACGTCGCCAGCGCCGGCAAGGCCGTGACGACCTTTGCGCAGAAGCTGAAATCGCGCTGCGCGGTGCTGCTCAAGAGAAGCGAGCACGATGACCGTCGCAAGACCGAGCGGCTGCCCTGCCATCTCAAATTCGAGAGCGCGCGCGGCGTGCTGCCGGTCTACGAGATCTCAATGGACGGCGTCCTGATCGGCGGAGCGGAAGCAGGCCGGCTTGCATCTCAGGCCATCATCGAGGGCACTCTCGCGGACGTCGGCGCCTGCCGCCTGCGCGTGATCGAGCAGTCCAAGGCCGGCGCCCGCGCGCAATTCGTCAGCCCCGATGCCGGCTTGCGCGAAAAGATCGAAGACAAGCTCTGGTCGATCCACGAGGAGAACACGGAGTTCGTCACCCGCGCGATGGAAGCGGGCACCGCGCTGAGCCGGATATTCGAGCAGGCGGTCGCGCGCGGCGAGATCCGAATGGACGAGCTCTTCGACACGGATTACGTCGAGATCGCCGGCACCAATCCGCAGCAATACCGCACCAAATATCTCGATTGGGCCGACCGCGCGCTACCGCCGTTCCAGGAAGCCTTTCTCGCCAGGGAGCCGCGCATGGCGTTCTGCGCCATGGTCGACCGCAACGGCTTCCTGCCGGTCCACAACAAGATCTATTCGCATCCGCAGCGGCCGGGCGATGTCGCCTGGAATACGGCCAACAGCCGCAACCGCCGCATCTTCAACGATCCGGCGGGGTTGGCGGCCGCGCACAACTTGCGCTCGTACCTGGTCCAGAGCTATGCGCGCGACATGGGCAACGGCAACACGGTGATGATGCGCGAGATCGACGTCCCGATCCGCGTGCAGGGCCGGCACTGGGGCGGATTCAGGACGGCTTACAAACTGTAGTGCACGCTCAGGCAAGACGCCGGGCGCGAATCATCCTGTAAGATCGATATTGGAATGGGAATGCCGCGGTCAGCCGATGAACGGCTCCGCCTGGAGAAACCCGTAACATGTCGCTCGCACAACTTGCAGTCCTGGACACCGGCTCCAACAGGACGCTCGCTGAACGGCTGATCGACCAGCTTGCCGACCGCATCGGCGGTCTCGGCGTTGAGCTGGCCGACGTCGCCGGCAACGTCCAGGAGGTCGCAAACCGGGTCGCCAACCAGTCCGAGCGATTCCACCACCTCCAGAAGACCGCCGAGACCATGGTCTCGGCCAACCACGACATCGCCAATGCATCCCAGGCGGTGCAGTCGACCACGTCGGCGGCCGTGGGCGAGATCGCGCAGTCGCGCAGCGCGGTCGATACCGCGGTCAGTCACATCTCCGAGCTGGTCGCGGCCGTGGAGCGGATCGAAGCGCGTCTCGGCGCGGTCGGCTCGGCGCTGGCGCAGGTCGCAAAAGTCTCCGGCTCGATCGAGGCGATCGCCAAGCAGACCAATCTGCTGGCGCTGAACGCAACGATCGAAGCCGCCCGTGCCGGCAATGCCGGACGCGGCTTCGCCGTGGTCGCCAGCGAGGTGAAGAACCTCGCGGAGGCGACGCGTCAGGCCACGCACCAGATCTCCGACACCGTGCGCGACCTCGACGGCCAGATCGAAGGCCTGATCGGCGAGAGCAGCGACGCCTCGCAGCGCGCCAAGACCGCGGGCGAAGGCGCGCAAGCGATCTCCGGCATCATCTCGCGCGTCCAGCAGGGCTTTGCTTCCGTGGAAGCCGAGATCGACAGCGTCACGCGCGCCGCAACCTCCAATCTCGGCCATTGCGATACCGTCATCAGCGAGCTCAACGAGCTCGCCAAGGGCGTCGACCTCTCCTCGCGCGATCTCAGGAGCGCCGACCAGCGCGTGACGAAACTGCTCGACACGTCCGAGGCCCTGATCGCGCTGATCGCCGACAGCGGCGTCGAGACGTCGGATGCGCCGCTGATCCGCGTCGTCGTCGATACCGCCAAGAGGATCTCGGCCGAGTTCGAAGCCGCGATCGATCGCGGCGAGATCACGCTCGACCAGCTCATGGACGAGAACTACCGGGAAATATCAGGCACCGATCCCAAGCAGTACACCACCGCCTATGTCGACTTCACCGACCGCGTGCTGCCCGCCATCCAGGATCCGATTCAGAAGTCCGATCCCCGCATCGTGTTCTGCGTCGCCTGGGCCAGAGGCGGCTATCTGCCGACTCACAATCCGAACTATCGCCTGCCGCAGGGCAAGGACCCGGTCTGGAACAACGCCAATTGCCGCAACCGCCGCCTCTTCACCGATCGCGCGGTGAAGAAGGTCGCGGCCAACACAAAACCCTTCCTGCTCCAGACCTATCGCCGCGACATGGGCGGCGGGCAGTTCGTGCTGATGAAGGATCTGTCGTCGCCGATTCTAGTCCGCGGCAAGCACTGGGGCGCGTTCCGGATGGGATTCCGGCAGGGCTGAGACAAAATCTCGAAAACAACCCCATGCACAGTAGCCGGGGCGTGTGAAATCAATGGCTTAGCGCCTCGTCACGTCCCGGGCCCCGACGAATCCTTGACCTGTCGGGCAAAACAGGCGCATAATGCTATTATTCCGAAATCGGCGTGCACTCCTCTTCCCTTCTCCCCTTGTGGGAGAAGGTGGCGCGAAGCGCCGGATGAGGGGTCTCCAGCGGCGGACAAAGCTGCTTCGGAATGAAAGAGGCTCATATGTGGAGACAGACCCCTCACCCGAGTGAGTCTGCGTCTACCGGCGTCGCTACCCTCTCCCACAGGGGGAGAGGGCACAGCAATGTCGGACTGGCTCGCTCAATGTCCAACTTTTCCTGAGCGCACGAATCTTCGTCATCGTACGATTTTGCGCGTTCGCACGATGGCCTGCCGCGATCCATGACGCGCATGACGAAAAAGCGTCAAAAAATGACGATTATCATATCAAATAGCTCAAAACCGCGCCACGCATCGCCGCACAAATTCGTGAACGTCATGGCCTGACGCGCTGAACGCGCAGATATGCATTGCTACGAATTTGGAAGCTTCATCGTTTCGCATCGGTATGATTATGCTCGCGTGGAAAATTCGCCGACCCGATCGCCGCGAGCGATCAGGCGAAGAAGGAAATGCATATGGCAACGAAACTTACCATCAACGGCGAAACGAAATCGTTCGACGCGCCACCTGATATGCCGCTGCTGTGGGTGCTGCGCGACATCCTCGGCATGACCGGCACCAAGTTCGGCTGCGGCATCGCGCAATGCGGCGCCTGCACGGTGCATGTCGACGGCAAGGCGGTGCGCTCCTGCGTGCTGCCCGTGAGTGCGGTCGAGAACCGCGCCATCACCACCATCGAGCATATCGGCAGCACGCCGGCCGGCGCAAAGGTGCAGAAGGCCTGGCTCGAGGCCGAAGTAATCCAGTGCGGTTACTGCCAGTCCGGCCAGATCATGTCCGCCGCGGCGCTGCTGGCTTCGACGCCCAAACCTGATGATGCCGACATCGATGCGGCGATGGCCGGCAACATCTGCCGCTGCGGCACCTATGTACGCATCCGCGAGGCCATCAAGCTCGCCGCCAACGGCCGCCAGTCGTGAGATCCGCCATGAATGCACACCACGACGTCTCCCGCCGCGCGCTTCTGACCGGCGGCCTCGCCACCGGCTTCCTGCTCGCCTTCCATCTGCCGCTGCGCGCCGCCAACGAGCCGGAGCAGAAGGACGTGACCGACGGCAAATTCGCGCCCAACGCCTTCATCCGCATCGACGAGACCGGCCGTACCGTGCTGATGATGCCGCAGGTGGAGATGGGCCAGGGCACCTATACCTCGATCTCGGCGGTGCTCGCCGAGGAGCTGGATGCCGACTGGAGCAAGGTCGAGGTGCAGCACGCGCCGCCGAACGACAAGCTCTACGGCAATCCGACCTTTGGCCTGCAAGTCACCGGCAACTCCAACTCGATCCGTGCCTGGTGGACGCCGCTGCGCAAGGCGGGCGCCACCGCCCGTGCGATGCTGGTGCAGGCGGCAAGCAGCCAGTGGGGCGTCGAGCCCTCGAGCTGCAAGGCGTCGAAGGGCGAGGTCGCGCATGAAGCGAGCGGCCGCAAGCTCGGCTATGGCGAATTGGCGCATGCCGCGCAGGGCCAGACGCCGCCCAAGGACGTCGCGGTCAAGGACCCCAAGGATTTCGTCCTGATCGGCCAGCCGCTGAAGCGGCTCGACACGCCCGACAAGGTCAACGGCAAGGCGCTCTACGGGATCGACGCGATCCTGCCCGACATGAAGATCGCTGCGATCGCCAATTGTCCTGTGTTCGGTGGCAAGGTCGGCAAGGTCGACGACAGCGCGGCGATGAGGGTCACCGGCGTGCGCAAGGTCGTCGTGCTCGACGACGCCGTTGCCGTGATCGGCGATCACATGTGGGCGGCGAAGAAGGGTCTCGAAGCGCTCAAGATCGCGTGGAACGAGGGCCCGAACGCTGCGATCACGACCAAAGACATCTGGCAGAACCTGCGCGAGGCCAGTACGAAGGATGGCGTGGTCGCGAAATCGACCGGCGACATCGCCAAGGCGCTCGCGTCCGGCGACAGGTTCGAGGCGGCTTACGAGCTGCCGTTCCTGGCGCACGCCTCGATGGAGCCTGTCAACGCCACCGTGCGGGTGACGAAGGATTCCTGCGAGATCTGGACCGGCACGCAGATCATGACGCGGGTACGGTCGGAGGCGGCGAAGGCCGCGGGCCTTCCGGTCGACAAGGTCATTGTCAACCAGCACCTGCTCGGCGGCGGTTTTGGTCGCAAGCTCGAGCCTGACATGGTCGTTGCGGCGGTCAGAATCGCAAAGCAGGTCGACTATCCCGTCAAGGTGATCTGGACCCGCGAGGAGGACATCCAGCACGACGTTTATCGTCCTGTCTATCGCGACCAGATCACGGCCTCGCTGGCGGACGGCAAGGTCTCGGGCTGGAAGTACAAGGTCGCCGGCTCGGCCGTGCTGGCGCGCTGGTTGCCGCCGGCGTTCCAGAAGGGCATCGACATCGACGCGATCGATGCGGCAGTCGATGCGCCTTACGACTTCGCCAACTTCCACGTCGAATATGTCCGCGCCGAACCGCTGTCGGTGCCGACAGGCTTCTGGCGCGGCGTCGGCCCGAACAACAACGTGTTCGCGGTCGAATGCGCGATGGACGAGCTCGCGCGCAAGGCCGGCAAGGATCCGATCGAATTCCGCCGGGCCATGCTGACGAAGAATCCGCGCATGCTCGCGGTGCTCAATCAGGTCGCGGAGAAATCCGGCTGGGGCGAGAAGCTGCCGCCACGCGTCGGCCGCGGCGTCTGCGTGCAGCCGTCATTCGCGAGCTTCATCGCGACCGTGGTGGAAGCCGAGATCGACGACATCGGCGAGATCGTGCTCCGCCGCGTCACCTCCGTGGTGGACACTGGCATCGCTGTCAACCCCGACACGGTGAAGGCGCAGATCGAGGGTGGACTGATCTTCGGCCTCACCGCCGCACTCTATGGCGAGATCACCATCGACAAGGGCCGCGTGCAGCAGTCGAACTTCCACGACTACCGCATGATGCGCATTAACGAGACGCCGAAGATCGATGTGACCGTCGTCAAGAGCGGCGAAGCGCCCGGCGGCATCGGCGAGGCCGGCGTCAATGCCGGGCCACCAGCGCTACGCAACGCGATTCTTGCCGCGTCAGGCGTGGCGCTGCGGCGTCTGCCGATCGATCGGACACTGCTGGCTGTGGGGAAGAAGGCATGAGCCGGACAATGCGTATCCTTGCAAGGCTCGTTGTGATCGCCATCGTCGCGGTGGCGCTCGGTGTCTTCATCATCCGCGGACCGGGTCCGCTCGATTTTGCCGGCGGCACGAAGGTGGCGCTGGCGGACTATCGCGCCGGCAAGCCGACCGGCGTGCCGGCCAAGCTGGAGACGGCAAGCCTTGTCGAACGCGGCGAGTATCTGGCGAAGGCAGCCGACTGCATGGTGTGCCACACCAAGCCCGGTGAGAAAGAGTATGCCGGCGGGCTCGCCTTCAGGCTGCCGTTCGGCACGCTCTATTCGACCAACATCACGCCTGACAAGGACACCGGCATCGGCAATTACAGCGACCAGGACTTTTTGAACGCGGTTCAGCACGGCAAGCGCCGTGACGGCGCGCGGCTCTATCCCGCGATGCCGTACACGTCCTACACCCTCATGACCGACGAGGATGTGCTGGCGGTCAAGGCCTATCTGTTCAGCCTGCTGGCGGTGCGCGTC
>Ga0209758_1000662_pt1 | contig 51542 bp, 40 predicted proteins | sample AraplaMF_Col_mMF_FD_184258 | JGI IMG/M metagenome (GOLD analysis project Ga0209758, IMG submission 184258) | Arabidopsis root microbial communities from the University of North Carolina, USA - plate scrape MF_Col_mMF (SPAdes) (version 2) | ecosystem: Host-associated > Plants > Roots > Endosphere... | reverse complement strand
ATAATCCGCGCGACGGCCAGGCCGGCTACCTGCTCTTCCTGCTCGTATCGATCCTGCTCGCGATCTTCTTCATCATGCCGATCGTCTGGTCGCTGGCGAATTCCTTCAAGCCGGCAGCCGAGGCGCTCGCCAATCCGGCTGCGCTGTTTTCCAAGACCTTCTCGCTGGAGAATTACCGGCGGCTCGAGAATGTCGGCGCCGGCTGGTATGTTTACGCCGCCAATTCGGTGATGATCGCCATCGGCACGGTCGTGCTGACGGTAGTCGTCTCGGTGCCGGCCGGCTATGGCTTCTCCAAATTCAGGTTTCCCGGTCAGTCGATCCTCTTCGTGCTGATCATGGCAACGATGATGATCCCGTTCCAGTCGATCCTGACGCCGCTGTTCCTGATCCTGAAGCTGCTCGGCCTGCAGAACAACCTGTTCGGCCTGGTGCTGATCTATGTCACCTTCCAGCTGCCGTTCTCCGTCTTCATGATGCGCAATGCCTTCGATGCCGTGCCGAAGGCGCTGATCGAGGCGGCCCGCATTGACGGCGCCTCGCAGGCGACAATCCTGCGCCGCATCATGCTGCCGATTGCGCTGCCCGGTGTCGCGACGGTGGCAATGTTTGCCTTCCTCAATTCGTGGAACGAGTTCCTGGCCGCACTCATCTTCCTGTCGGACCAGAACAAGTTCACGCTGCCGATCATGCTGGTGAACGTGTCTTCAGGCCTCTACGGTATCATCGACTGGGGTGCTCTGCAGGCCGGGATCGCGGTCACCATGATCCCCTGCATCATCCTCTTCCTTCTTCTTCAACGCTACTATGTGCGCGGCCTGACGGCCGGCGCCGTGAAATGAGACGCGGCCCGCCCGCTCAAGGAGTTCCCATGCCCATCGCCCAGAAATCCCCGTCACGATCCCGGATCGACCGATACGTGCCGGCCGACCACACCCGCGTCGCCTTCAATGGCGGCTTCTGGAAGAGCTGGACGGAGACCGTCCGCGACGTGACCATTCCAACCCAGCACATGCGGCTCGATGAGGAAGGCTTCCTCGAAGTGCTCGACTTCGACAAGCCGGCCGGCCCGCTGGCGCGGCCCATCCAGCAGAGTGGCCTGTCGATGCAGCATTTCTTCGATTCCGATTTCGGCAAATGGATCGAGGCAGCGAGCTACACGCTGAAGAACAATCCCAATCCCGACATCGAAGCCAAGATCGACGCGATCGTCGAAAAGCTCGAACATGGGCAGATGGCCGACGGTTACCTCAACAGCTGGTTCATCCGCCGCGAACCGGAAAAGCGCTGGACCAACCTGCGCGACCTGCATGAAATGTACTCGATGGGGCATCTACTGGAAGGCGCCGTCGCCTATTTCGAGGCAACCGGCAAGCGTCGCTTCCTTGACGTGATGATCCGCGCCGTCGATCACATCATCGACACCTTCGGCCGCGAGCCGGGCAAGCTGCGCGGCTATGATGCGCATGAGGAAATCGAGCTGGCGCTGGTCAAGCTCTACCGCGTGACGAGAGACCCCCGGCATCTAAAGCTTGCCACCTATTTCGTCGACGAGCGCGGTCAGATGCCCTCCTATTACGACGAAGAGGCGCGCAAGCGCGGCGAAGACCCGGCCAGCTACGTCTTTCAGACCTATGCCTACAGCCAGGCCCATATGCCGGTGCGCGAGCAGACGCAGGTCGTCGGCCACGCCGTGCGCGCCATGTACCTGTTCTCCGCCATGGCCGACCTTGCCTTCGAGAATGACGATGAGAGCCTGAAAGGCGCCTGCGACCGGCTGTTCGACAATTTGGTGGGACGTCAGCTCTATGTCACCGGCGGCCTCGGCCCTTCGGCTTCGAACGAGGGCTTTACCCGCGAATACGACCTGCCGAACGAGACGGCCTACGCCGAAACCTGCGCAGCCGTTGCGCTCGGTTTCTTCAGCCATCGCATGGCGCAGATCGAGCTCGACAGCAAGTTTACCGACAAGCTCGAAACCGTGCTCTACAACGGCGCACTGTCAGGCATTTCGCGCGACGGCGAGCATTATTTCTATGAAAACGTGCTCGAAAGCCACGGCCAGAACCGCCGCTGGAAATGGCACTACTGCCCATGCTGCCCGACCAATATCGCCCGCTTCATCACTTCGCTCGGCCAGTACTTCTACTCGACCAAAGCCGATGAGGTGGCCATCCATCTCTACGGTGAAAACGCCGCCGAGCTCTCGGTCGGCAATACTTTCCTGCGCCTGACGCAGAAGACGGAATATCCGTGGAACGGCGACGTCAGGATCTCGCTTGGCCTCGAGCGGCCGAAGCATTTCACCCTGCGACTGCGCATTCCGGGCTGGTGCCGCGATGCCAAGGCTTTCGTCAATGGCGAGGCGCTCATGCTTGATATCACCAGGGGCTATGCAGCGATCGAACGCGAATGGAAGGATGGCGACGAGGTTCGCCTCTCCTTCGATATGCCTGTCGATCGGCTCTATGCCCATCCGGCGGCAACCGAAGACAACGGCCGCTTTGCGCTGCGACGAGGACCAGTCATTTTCTGTGTCGAGGAGGCTGATCTGGGCACGGAGCCACAGCGCCTGAGGTTGCCGTCACAGGGCGAGATCGCCGCAAGCTTCGACGAAACGCTTCTCGGCGGCGCCACGGTTCTCGAAGGTGATGCGCTGGAGGCCGATGCCTCCGACTGGCAGGAGACGCTCTATCGCACCGAGCCGCCGGCGCTGAAGCCGAGACGGTTCAGGGCGATCCCCTATCATCTTTGGGCAAACCGAGAGCCGGGCGCGATGGTCGTCTGGCTGCACGAGAAGTAGGGAGATCGCAATGGCACGCCTTGAACTGCGCAACGTGGTCAAATCCTACGGCATCTACGAAGCCGTGCGCGGCATCAACCTCAATATCGAGGACAACGAATTCGTCGTCTTCGTCGGTCCGTCCGGCTGTGGCAAATCGACGACGCTGCGCATGATTGCTGGACTGGAGCATATCACCGGCGGCGATATCGTTATCGGCGATCAGGTCGTCAACCGGCTCGGCCCTGGCAAGCGCGACATTGCGATGGTGTTCCAGAACTACGCGCTCTATCCGCATATGAGTGTCAGGGAAAACATCTCCTTTTGCCTCGAACAGCAGAAGCTGCCGAAACCGGAGATCGACGAGCGCATCAGCCGTGCCGCCGAGACGCTGCATATTACCGAACTCCTGTCACGGCGCCCCGGCCAACTGTCGGGCGGGCAGCGCCAACGCGTCGCGATGGGCCGCGCCATCGTGCGCAATCCCAAGGTCTTCCTGTTCGATGAACCGCTTTCCAACCTTGATGCCAAGCTGCGGGTGCAGATGCGTACCGAGATCAAGCGCCTGCACCAATTGCTGCCGACCACGACCGTCTATGTCACCCACGATCAGGTCGAGGCGATGACCATGGCTGATCGCGTCGTCGTCATGAACGGCGGCATTATCGAGCAGGCCGGGCCACCGCAGGAACTCTACCATAATCCAGTCAGTCAGTTCGTGGCCGGTTTCATCGGCTCGCCGTCGATGAACTTCCTCAACGCAACGCTTGAGGCCGACGGCAATGGACTGGTCGTCATCCTGGAAGATGGCAGCCGGCTTGCGGTTCCCGTGACGCGGGCTCAGGAATACCTGGCGCATGCCGGCAAACCGGTCATCTTCGGAATCCGGCCTGAATCGATATCAAGCCTGACGCCGAAACCCGGCTTTGAAACCATTGAGGCGAATGTCGATCTGGTGGAGCCGCTGGGGCCGGAAACAATGATCTATTTCGACATCGGTTCGGTCAGCATGTGCGCTAATGTCGATCCGGAGAGCGATCCGCGTCCGCGCACGAAAATGCCGCTCTCCTTCAACATGAACCGTATGCACCTCTTCGATCCCGTCGGCGGCAAGTCACTTTCGGCCTGAAGTCTGGTAGGCTCGCGAACGCACCCGAGATGAAGGCCCCTCGGATTATCCGAGGGGACCGCCGCGATCACGCACCATCTGCCTGAGACGTGTGAAGACGGCTGGCGACTGGCGCACGCCGTCATGTTCGAATTCATTCGTCACCCAGGTCCTGATATTGCCGACGTCACGGGCGGTGGCGAGCGACAGCTCGGCATCGACATACATGTCGTCGAAATAGACCGCCGCGGCGACCGGGATCTCGCTCGATGACAGCCGCGCAGGATCGTAGAGCGGCTCGAACCCGTCGTAACGCGCCAGCGCCTCCACGGCATCGCGGAACGGCCGCAGCGAGCGGATTTCCTCAAACATCCACGGATACATCATCTCGCCGGTCAGATAGAGCGGCCGGCTCTCTTCACTGAATTCGGCAAATTCCGATCGGATGCGCTCCACGGCCCAACCCGTTGCACTCTTACCCTGCCCGTAAATGCTTTCCTGCAACACGGCGAACATCGGATTTCCGTCATAAGAGGTCAGCGACATGACTGAGGCCAGGAAGGCATCTGAAAAGCGTGTCTCTTCCTGATCGGAGAAGGCCTCGTCCACCAGCCAGTGCACATTCTCGTAACCCGGCGCCATGCCGAAATCGATGCCGATCGTCTGCAGCCGGCGCACCGTCAGGCGATCACCATCCGGAAGGCGGATGTCATTGGCGGCAATGCGCTCGGCGATACGGGCGATGCGATCGCGATCAGCCGGATATCGCTGATAATATTCCCGGTTCTTGGCCGCGACGCGCGGATAAGTGCGGCGATAGACGTCATCGGCTGTTGCCGAAAGCCCGGCCAGCCCGCCGGTGATATAACAGGCGGCCAGTCCCTCCGGGGCCTGCGACAGATAGGTCAACGTCAGGAAGCCGCCATAACTCTGGCCAAGCGTCTCCCAGCGTACCCCGCCGAACACGCTCTTCCGGATATGCTCGCAATCGGCAATGATACTGTCTGCACGGAAACGGCTGAGATAGTCGACCCCTGCCTTCCCATCCGCAAAGGCGGCCATGGTGGCGCTCTCGATACGGGTGCTTCGTCCGGTGCCGCGCTGATCGAGCAGCACGACGCGGTAGTTCTTCAGTGCTTCGCCCAGCCAGGAGGGGCCGCCACCGACTGGACGCGGCGATTTGCCGCCAGGACCACCCTGTAGGAACAGCAGGACGGGCAGTTTTTCCTGTTTACGCGTGGGATCGCAGACCTCGCGCGCAAAGACCTTGATCGATACGCCATCCGGCTTTTTCCAGTCGAGCGGCACGTCGACGAGATGGTCGCGGACATGGACGCCGGGGATCGTGTATTCGCTGACGAGCATGGTCAAATCCTGTAGATTGTTTGTCGACACAGTGCCTACAATTGCCCTATGCTGGAATCAAGCATCTAATTTCGGCAAAAATTACGGATATATAGCGTGTCTCTCCCAGCCTGGTCCCATCCCGTCGCAGCCATCACAGATGAAGAAAGGCAGAGCCGCCTGTCGCGCCTGCGCGAACGCATGCAGGCGCACGGCATCGCTGCCACCCTGCTCGGCCCGACCGAGAGCTTACGCTATTTCACCGGCCTCGTGTGGCACCTGAGCGAACGCCTGCTCGGCGCGCTCGTGACTGACGATAAGCTGACTTATATCGTGCCCGGTTTCGAGCGCAGCCGCGTCGAGACGCTGCCGCATCTGCCGGGTGAAATCGCCATCTGGGAAGAAGAAGAAAGCTCGGCGGCGCTCGTCTCGCGGCTGGTTGGCCCATCAGGCAAACTCGCCCTCGACGACGCACTGCCGCTTGCCTTCTATCATGCCTTTACCGAACAGATGGGCGCTGCGCGTCTCGTCGACGGCGGCCCGCTCATCCGCGTGCTGCGTGCCATCAAGTCGCCGGCGGAAATCGCCCTCATCCAGTATGCGATGGGCATCACGCTGGATATTCACCGCAAGGTCCGCGATACGCTCGCACCCGGCACCGCGGCTTCGGACGTGGTTCGCTTCATCGATCAGCAGCATCGGGCGGCAGGCGCCGACGGCGGCTCGACCTTCTGCATCGTCTCCTTCGGTGAGGCAACCGCGCTGCCGCATGGTGCAGATGGTGAACAGATCCTTCAGTTGGGCGATGTCATTCTCGTCGACACCGGCTGCCGCCTCGACGGCTATCATTCGGATCTGACACGCACCTATATGCTCGACGAGGGCAATGGCGAATTCGAACGCGCCTGGGCGGTCGAGCGCGAAGGCCAGCAGGTCGTTTTCGATGCGGCAAAACTCGGCGCACCCTGCGAAAGCCTGGATGCGGCTGCCCGCAACAGTTTTGCGCGCCATGGCCTCGGCCCTGACTACCGCCTGCCCGGCCTGCCGCATCGCGCCGGTCATGGTCTCGGCCTCGAAATCCACGAAGCGCCCTATATCGTCCGAGGCAACGGAACGCCGCTGGCATCAGGCATGTGCTTCTCGAACGAGCCGATGATCGTCTTCCCCAGCAGATTCGGCATTCGCCTCGAAGATCACATCTATATGGCAGAGGACGGCGCGCATTGGTTCACGACTCCGGCAGAGAACCCGTGCGCAGTCTAAGTTCCATCCCGCAAACAGGCGAAAAGCCTATTCATATCGGCCGTAATCGCCCTGATTTGCAGCCATCGCGTCGAGCCGCTCGTTTTTTGATAAGGCGCTTCCCGATCGAAGATCTTGCTGACACATTTTGTCATCGCAGCAGCGTAACAGGCTAGCTCACGAATGAATTGTCGTGGATGGAGGCTCTTCGAGCCTCCGACACTGGGGCGTCGGCCACATACGCGAGCAGATGATAAGGCCGTCGCATTCGCAGACCAGACAAATCTACGAAGGAGCAGATGATGTGGTTGAGTGATTTCGAAATCGTGCTGCGCGATAGAACCATACCGCGCGGCGCAGTCAGGATCGAAGAGGGCATGATCGCTGCCATCAAAGAGGAGCCGGTGGCTTCGGCCGATATTTTCGGCGATGGCAGGCTGCTGCTTCCGGGCTTCATCGATATGCATGGCGATATGATCGAGCGCGAGATCGAGCCTCGGCCGAATGTACGTTTCCCCTTCGAGCTCGGCATCTTCGAACTCGACAAGAAGCTTGCCGGCAATGGCATCACCACCGCCTATGCTGCTCTGTCCTTCCATGCCAATAGCAGCTACGGCCACATCCGGTCAGAAGAACATTCGCGCTCAATCATCCAGACACTCGTTGATCTCAGGAAGAATGATCTCCTGATCGACCACAGAGTTCACGCGCGCTTCGAAATCACCTTCACTCATGCCCGCGTCGTGATCGAAGATCTGCTGCGGGCAGGCGCTCTCGATCTCGTCTCGCTGATGGATCATACGCCGGGCCAGGGCCAGTACCGCGATGTCGAGCGCCATATCGAGACGATCGCGCATAACAACAAAATCACGGTTGAACAGGCTGCCCATCGCGTGCGGGAACGTATGGAAAACCGCGCTCAGAACAATGATGCTGTCGACAATCTGCAGGGCATCGCCGCCACGGCGCGCGACCATGGCGTCATCATCGCTTCCCACGACGATGACAGCATAGAAAAGGTTGCAATCGTCGAGGGGCTGGGCGCGCGCATCAGCGAGTTTCCGGTGACGATGGCCGCAGCACAGGAAGCCCGCAAGCTCGGACTTGCAACCGCCATGGGCGCGCCGAACGCGCTTCGCGGACTGTCCTATTCGGGCAATCTTTCCGCCCGCCAAGCCTATGAAAGCGGTGTTCTCGACATCCTGGCGAGCGATTACCACCCCTCCGCCATGCTGCCGGCCGCCATCGCGCTTGCCGAAGCCAGATCGGGAGGGCTGCCTGCCGCTGTCGCGCTCGTCAGCGCCAATCCTGCAAGGGCGCTCGGGCTGACAGATCGTGGTGCGATTGAGGTTGGGCTGCGTGCCGATCTCATTATCGCCGAGCGCGGCCGTCTTCCGCGCGTGCGAGCCACCTTCTGCCAGGGCCGGCAGGTCTATTCGGACGGAATTGTTTCGCGATACCAACAGGCTGCATAAGCGGCCTGAGTTCGAAAGACGCGGCAAGCTGCCCGCCGACAAAATACATCCGGAAATTCCGGATGTATCACTTGATAAAAATAACGCAACATCCGACAAACATTATGAAATCACCTAACAAATTATCATATTGAAATGCTATATTTCAATCTAGAGACTGACATCAAGTATAATTCGGTTTCGTCTTTGACATCCCCGATGACGATGCGGGCCGCGCCTATCTGAAGGATATCGGCAAACGCGGGTTCAACACGGATTTCGTCAACCTCGTGCCCGGTGCGACAGCAGCAGCCGAAATTCTTGTCGACCCCAATGGCGAACGAACCATCATTGCGCACGCCGGCCGCCGCAGGCCACGCATCAAGGCCCTGCCGCTCTCCGGCAATTGGACGATTTCGATCAGGTGGTTTCGCAATATCCGTTCACGGCTGAACGTCGGCCTGCGAATGTCATGATCGCTTCCCGTTCGGATGTGAAAGGGGTAGCGCAAACCGCCTGGCGAGATAGCCGCGCCGCGGCTCGAAACGCTGGTCCTGACGAGAGGCATGCAGCCCGTCGAGATCATCAGCGAGCAGGATTCCATCCTTGTCGAGGTGCCGCCAACCGCCTCGGTACGCGATACGACGGGAACGGGAGACTATTTTGCCGGCGGCTATATCTACGCCATGGTCAGAGGCCTCGATGCCGGCGCAGCAGCGCTTGCCGCATGCAAGGCCGCTGCTTCCCGCCTCGCCTCCTCCTGATAGCGCCATGCATGAGACGTGCGTCTCACACACTCCTCCCGTGAACAACCGGCCGCAAGCGATCCCTTGAAAGACGTCACCGCAAGTCTCACCTGATATCCTCCATTGTCCACCTGTCGAACTGACAGCCCTTTGCCATCAGCAGTCGCTGCCGGTCCTCAATGTCGACGCATCACGCGTCGGAGGAGATTTCATGGGATTCATTGATCGTGACATTCAGCCGTCATCAGACGCCGGACTGCTGGATGCCTATTCTGAAACGGTGTCAAATGCCGTCGACACGGTCGGTCCGGCTGTCAGCCGGATCGAACGCGTCGGTGGGCGGGCCGGCCATGGTTCCGGTTTTGCCATCTCTCCCGATGGCCTCGTTGTCACCAACAACCACGTGGTCGGCGATGCAAAGGCCGTCACCATCAAGACACCTGAGGGTACGATTGTCGAAGGCAGGGTCCTCGGCCGGGATGAAGACACCGATCTCGCCCTTATCAGGGCCAATGATTGGTCCGGCGCCTGGGCGCAGCTTGCGGATTCGAAAAAGCTGAAACGGGGACACATCGCGATTGCCATCGGCAATCCGCTCGGCTTCGAATGGACTGTCACGGCCGGCGTCGTTTCTGCCCTCGGGCGTTCGATGCGAGCAGCCAGCGGACGCTTGATGGAGGATATCATCCAGACTGACGCTGCCCTTAACCCCGGAAATTCGGGTGGCCCCTTGGTCTCTTCCCTGGGCGAGGTGATCGGCGTCAACACCGCCGTCATCCAGGGTGCGCAAAGCATTGCTTTTGCCGTTGCATCGAATACCGCCAAGCACGTGGTATCGGACATTCTGCGCTTCGGAGAAGTCAGGCGCGGATATATCGGCATTGCGGCCGATACGGTCGATCTGCATCGGCGCATTGCGCTTGAGGCGGGCGTTCCGCAGCGGACGACGGTGCGCCTGCGCCGTGTCGAAGACGGCGGCCCCGCCGCAAGGGCCGGCCTTCGTGAAGGCGACTACCTGCTCGCAATCGGCGGTCAGCCGGTATCGGGAATAGACGACGTCGTCCGGCTTCTGGATGGAGCAACGATCGACGCCGAAGTCGATGTGCTGATTTTCTCTGTCGCTGGCCGGATCGAACAGCGCACCGTCCGTCCAACGAAAAGAGCGAATTAGCTGGTCGCACCATGGCGGGCCTGGAAATCAGCCATTCAAGCAACAAGGCACCCGTCTTTCGGCGGGCGCCTTGTCTGTTTGCCTTTCGCGACATGAAATCGCGAGGATTAAAAGGATCCGGGCGCAACAGCGGCTGCGGCAAGCAAACCCAGCAAAGGCGATGGTTCGTTGGAGAACACGTCGTAGATGCAAGGTGCTGCAAAAACGGTTACGGCCAGAATACAGATGACGATCCTTTTCATCGAAGCCTCCGGGGACGCAATAAGTCTGCATCCCGTTTATCCTTGATGCCTTAGACGAGGTTCAGCTCGACATTGATGTTGCCGCGCGTCGCCTTCGAATAGGGGCAAGTCTGGTGAGCTTCCTCGACGAGGGCGCGGGCAACGTCCGGTTCCAGACCCGGCAGGCTGATGTTCAGGCGTGCCTGCAGGAAATAGGCGTCGCCGGTCATACCGAGATCGACTTCAGCATCGACAGCAGTATCAGCGGGAAGCCTCAGCTTGCGCTTGCCGGCTGCCAGGCCCATCGCGCCGATGAAGCAGGCCGACCAGCCGGCTGCGAAGAGCTGCTCGGGATTGGTGCCGGCATGGCCGCTGCCCGGAGGCGAAAGCTTGACGTCGAGCTGCGCATCGCTGCTGCGGGCCGAACCGTCGCGGCCGCCGGTGGTATGGGTCTTGCCGGTGTAGAGAACCTTTTCAATCGTCGTCATGTAAGCACTCCTTCGTTTCCTGCCGCTGCTTGCGACATCTGGTGACGGAGTGGTTTTTGACGGTCTGACGTATCCCGTATGTTTCTCAAATCGGCCGAAATGTATCAAAGCGTAGCACCGGCCGATCCAGACATTTTCATATACAAATCAGTGAAAAGCTCAGTTGGCGCGGATGGTGACTTCGGCCGCCAGCCCGCCGCCTTCGCGGTTATAGAGCCGCACCGATCCGCCGATCGCTGCGGCCAGCTGCTGGGCGATGGCAAGGCCAAGCCCCGTGCCGCCGGTCTCCCGGTTGCGCGACTGCTCCAGCCGGAAGAAAGGCTGCATGGCAGCTTCCAGCATGGCATCCGGAATGCCCGGGCCACGATCCATCACCGTGATGGCGATAGCCCCCTCGTCTTTCCGCTCGACGCCGATTTCGGCGGCACCGGCAAATTTCAGAGCATTGTCGATGAAGTTCGTCAGAATGCGTCGAAGCGCATGGGGTTTTGTCGATGCGACACCCTGCACGAGGCCTATAACGGCGACGGCTTTATCCATGTCCTGATAATCATAGGCAATACTGTCGATGAAGGATGACAGGTCGATACGCGAAAACTTCTCGCCATTGCCATGGGCGCTGCGGGCGTAGGCGATCCCGTCCTGCACCAACCGCTCGATCTCGCCGAGATCACGCACCAGCTTGTCCTTCTCGGGGGAATCGTCGGCCATATCGGCGCGCAGGCGCATGCGGGTGATCGGCGTCTGCAGGTCGTGGGAAATAGCCGCCAGAATCTGCACGCGCTCTTCGAGATAATGCGCAATTCGCTCCCGCATGGCATTGAAGGCGCGCGCCGCATGCGCAACTTCGCTCGGGCCGCGCTCGCTGAGCGGCGGCCCTTTCTTGTTGGGATCGAGCGCATCGGCCGCGGCAGCTAGCGCGCCGAGCGGACGAATCGCCTGACGGACGGCAAACCATGTGCAAAGCACGAGCAGCACCATCTGTATGGCGAGCACATAGGGCAGCCATGCCGCAATCGGCATGGGAGGTCGCGGCGTAATATCGATCGTCAAGGGGCTTCCGTCGCTCAGCGTCAAATGCGCCTGCAACCGGCTGATATCGCCGGGAATGGATTCCATACGGATCGGATAGGTGCCGCCGATCGCTTCTTCGATCCTGCCGCCGATTTCCCTGCCCTTGCTGGAATTGTCGGGCACGCCGGGAAGACCTGGTCCGAGTACGAAGCGATAATTGCCACGGCTCAAGCGGTCGAGCAGGTCGGCCCGCTGGTCTGCCGGCAGGCGGTCGAGAACAGCAATCGAGGTCGCGACGTCACTTTCCAGCGTACCAAGCATGACGGCCTTGGCGGACATGGACCGCTCGACGAAGAGGACGGTGAATGACAGGCCATAGGCAATCGCCAGACCCAATAGCAGGATAAGGAAAAGCCGAGCCCTGAGGGTGCTCGGCCATACCCCGGAACGAAGGGCAGCACCCACGCTCATGACCTGGCCTCTTCAATCTCCACCGGAACGGAAAACACGTAACCTTCGCTGCGCACCGTCTTGATATAGGTCGGCTCGCGGGCATCATCCCCCAGCCGCTGGCGCACGCGGCTGACCAAAAGGTCTATCGAGCGGTCGAAGAGTTCCGCATCACGGCCCTGCGTCAGGTTCAGAAGCTGGTCGCGGTTGAGCACCCGCTGCGGATGATCGATGAAGACGCGCAGCAGGCGGTATTCCGCACCACTGAGGGCAATTTCGGTTCCCTCCTTGTCGAGGAGGTGCCTACCTACCGTATCGAGGCGCCAGTCGCCGAAGCGCAGCCACTGCCCGGCCTCCGATATCTGCAGGTTCGGCGGCAGGGCACGGGTGCGGCGCAAGACGGCCTTGATGCGCGCCAGAAGTTCGCGGGCGGCAAAGGGTTTCGGCAGATAGTCGTCGGCGCCCATTTCGAGCCCGATGATACGGTCCATCTCGTCGCTGCGGGCCGTCAGCATCAGGATCGGTGTCGCCTTGTGTTTTCCGGCGCGCAGCTCACGGCAGAGTACCAGCCCGTCGTCGCCGGGCATCATGACATCGAGCACGATGAGGTCGACCGTATTGGCCTCGAGAAAGCTGCGCATCTGGCGGCCATCGGCAGCAACACTCGTGCGGAGACCGTTCTTCGTCAGATAGCTCGAAACCAGCTCGCGGATTTCACGATCGTCATCGACGATCAGGATATGGTCGACATGCTCCATGTCAGGACTTTCGGATCCTCTATCGGGTGGGCGCAAAATAGACTCGCTATTCTCTTTTGACTCTGAATCGGCTGCCACGAAACAGGAATTCCGTTCGCGGCGACGACAGTATGTTTCAGAAGAGATCAACATCCAGGATGGCCTGGGCGAAAGCCTGCGGCGCCTCCTGCGGAAGGTTGTGCCCAATGCCGCCGGTGATGGTGCGGTGTTCATACCTGCCGGTGAACTTCTTGGCATAGGCCGAGGGCTCCGGATGCGGGGCGCCATTGGCATCGCCTTCCATAGTGATGGTCGGCACGGTGATGACTGGGAAGGCGGCGAGCTTCTTTTCCAGCGCGTCATACTTCTTTTCGCCCTTGGCAAGGTCAAGCCGCCAGCGGTAGTTGTGGATGGTAATGGCCACGTGGTCAGGGTTTTCAAAAGCCTTGGCCGAGCGGTCGAAGGTCGCGTCGTCGAAATTCCATTGCGGCGAAGCGAGTTTCCAGATCAGCTTGGCGAAATCGTGCCGGTTGGCTTCATAGCCGGCGCGGCCGCGCTCGGTGGCGAAATAGAACTGGTACCACCAGGACAGCTCGGCCTGCGGCGGCAGCGGCTTCTTGTTGGCTTCCTGGCTACCGATCAGATAGCCGCTGACGGAGACCAGGCCCTTGCAGCGTTCCGGCCAGACAGCAGCCATGATATCTGCGGTACGGCCGCCCCAGTCGTAACCGCCTATAACGGCGCGCTCGATGTCAAGAGCGTCCATGAAGTCGATCATATCAGTCGCGATGGCGGCCTGCTGGCCGTTGCGAGGGGTCTTTGCAGAGAGAAACTCGGTCGTGCCATAGCCGCGCAGATATGGGATGATGACGCGATATCCGGCATCGGCAAGGATAGGTGCGACATCGACAAAGCTGTAGATGTCGTAGGGCCAGCCATGCAGCAAAAGCACAACCGGGCCGTCTGCCGGGCCGGCTTCGGCATAACCAACGTTGAGCACGCCGGCCTTGACCTGCTTCAGCACCTGAAACGAAGTATGTGTCCCAGCCTTAACAGTCGGCGCAGCCTGCATCGATTGGGCGCCGGCGGCGCTGGTCAGGCCGAATTCAGCCGCTGCCATCGTGATGGCAGCTACACCGAGGAAATGACGACGCTGAAGGTTGATTTCGTTGGACATTGGCTCTCTCCGTTTTCCAGTTGATGACAGGAAAAAACGGCCGGCATGTATCCCCGATGTTTCGGGCATCCTGTTCTATTGCATGCGGATGTAGCATCCGGCCTGTTGGATACGTTCTGATACAATTTGCCGCCGTCTCACTCGGACTGGCGGTGCATAAGGAAATCACGAAGCACGACGGCATTGTTGTGTTCGTCATCGTGGGCGGCATAGAGCAGCGTAACGGGGCCTTTCTTCGCGAAATCGGCCACGAGCTTCACTTCCTCTTCCTTGTGCTGAAGCTCCTCCGCGTAGCGCCTGCGGAACTCCTCCCAGCGTTCCGGCTCGTGATTGAACCAGTGGCGCAGCTCCGTGCTCGGCGCGACATCTTTCGCCCAGGCGTCAAGAGCGGCGCGCTCCTTGCTGAGGCCGCGCGGCCAGATCCGATCGACCAGCAGACGGGCGCCATCCGTACCTGCCTTGGCGGCATAGACACGCTTGAGCTTTATGGCTTCCGCTTTGACCACCTCCACATCCTCCGTGCCTGATCGACGATCTCCGCCGGGATGATTCCTGCCAGATAGAGCAACAATGGAGGAAGGATAGTGCAGCCGCGATCATGGCGCCTCCTACACTTCGGTACAGTTCGCCGCAAAACCGGACACATCCGGGATACATCGCCTCGACCAGATTAGCCCCGTTGCTGGTCGAGCGGCATCGCCGTCCAGAGCCCGTAACCCGGTTTCAAAGGAAACGATGATGACGCTTCTTGTCATTGCCTATCTCGGAGGGGCGCTGACCATATTCAGTCCGTGCATCCTCCCCATCCTTCCCTTCGTCTTTGCCCGCGCCGGACAGCCTTTCATGCGCAGCACGCTGCCGATGCTGATCGGCATGGCCGCCACCTTCGCGCTTGTGGCAACACTTGCCGCTGTCGGCGGAAGCTGGGCGATCAATGCCAATGAATATGGCCGCCTTGCCGCACTGGCCCTGCTCGCCGTCTTCGGCGTCAGCCTGCTTTCGCCACGCATCGCTGCTTTCATCACTCAGCCGGTCGTCGATTTCGGCAACCGCCTGCTGAATGCGTCCGGCAAGACCGGTTTTGCCCCGACAGCGGCAAGCGCGCTCATTCTGGGCATCGCGACCGGTCTGCTCTGGGCGCCCTGCGCCGGGCCTATCCTGGGTCTGGTACTGACAGGGGCAGTCCTCCAGGGCGCCAATCTGCAGACGACCTTCCTGCTGATTGCCTATGCCGCAGGTGCCGCCACCTCGCTCGCGGCGGCCCTTTCCGTCGGCGGAAGGATTTTTGCCGGCATGAAGAAGTCGCTTGGCGTCAGCGAGCGGATTCGCCAAGGGCTGGGAGCCGCCGTGCTTGCAGGCGTGGTCGTCATCGCACTCGGTCTCGACACCGGTCTGCTGTCGCAGCTTTCCTATGCCAGCACGGCGTCCTTCGAACAGGCTGTGCTCGACAAACTCAACGTGAAGCCGACCGACGGCGTGCCGTCCGAAGTTGCAAGCAACGACAAGATGATCGGCCTTGCCGATGCCAAGAAGCCTTTCCACAGCGACCTTCCGGTAGAAGGCTCTGCTCCGCCGCTCGATGGCGCCGTCGAATGGCTGAATTCGCAGCCACTGACCATGGAACAGCTCCGCGGCAAGGTGGTGCTCGTCGATTTCTGGACCTATTCCTGCATCAACTGCATCCGCACCATCCCTTACGTCCGTGCCTGGGCCGAAAAGTACAAGGACCAGGGCCTGGTGGTGATCGGCGTGCATGCCCCGGAATTCGCCTTCGAGAAGAAGATCGATAATGTCAAAAAGGCCATTGGCGACTTCAAGATCGGCTACCCAGTCGCAATCGACAACGACTACAAGATCTGGCGTGCCTTCGATAACAGCTACTGGCCGGCCCATTACCTGATCGACGCCAAGGGCCAGATCCGCGAACATCACTTCGGCGAAGGCAACTACCGTCAGACCGAACAAGCGATCCAGGATCTGCTGCGCGAAGCCGGCAGTGAAATGGCCGAAAGCGCGCCGGTAACACCGGATGCAAAGGGCGCCGAGGCAGGCCCGGACCTGAAGCATATCGGCTCCGGCGAAACGTACATCGGCTATAAGCAGGCGACCAGCTTTGCCTCCAACGAGAGCATGCGCGCCGATACCGCCAGAGACTATTCAGTCAAAAAGCTGGGCCTCAACCAGTGGGGTCTCGCGGGCAAATGGACCGTCGGTGCCGAAGAGGCCACGCTCGATCAGGCGGGCGGCAGCATTGCCTACCGCTTCAGTGCCCGCGACCTGCACCTCGTCCTCGGTCAAGATGCTAACGGCAAGCCCGTGCGCTTCCAGGTGACGATCGACGGCAAGGCGCCTGGCGCCGATCACGGAAGCGATATCGATGCCGATGGAAACGGCACGGTGACTTCGACGAAGCTCTACCAACTGGTGCGCCAGTCCGGCGACATCGAAGCCCGCAACTTCGAGATCCGCTTCCTCGATCCCGGCGTCCAGGCCTACGCCTTTACGTTCGGCTGAACCAATTATCCTCTCATCCCAGCCTCAAAACGACAGGAGCAACCACCATGAAACGCAGCTATCTTTCCACCCTCGCCCTTGCCTTCGCCACCAGCGTCATCGCCTTCGCCGCCCAGGCAGCCGAGGTGAAAAACATCGTGATCGTCCATGGTGCGCTCGCCGACGGCTCCGGCTGGCGCCAAGCAACCGACATCCTCGAACGCCGCGGCTTCAACGTCACCATCGTCCAGGAGCCGATCACTTCGCTCGCCGATGACGTCGCCGCAACCAACCGCGTGCTCGATCTGCAGGACGGCCCAACCCTGCTCGTAGGCCACAGCTATGGCGGCATGGTGATCACCGAAGCCGGCAACAATCCCGATGTTGCAGGCCTCGTCTATGTTGCCGCCTTCCAGCCGGACAAGGGCGAAAGCCTGATCAGCCTTGCGAGCTCGAAGCCTGCCGGCGGCATGAATATCCGCGAGACAAAGGACGGCAAGTATCTTTATCTCGACCCAGCCGCCTTCGCGAACGACTTCGCCGCCGATCTGCCGAAAGACGAAGCGGCCTTCCTGGCAAAATCACAGGTTTTCGCGTCCAAGGAAGCCTTCTCGGCAAAAGTCGGCGTACCCGCCTGGAAGACAAAGAAGAGCTGGACGATTGTCGCCACGGAGGACCGGTCGATCAATCCCGACCTCGAACGGGACATGGCAAAGCGGGCAGGAAGCGATGTCACCGAGATCAAGGCAAGCCATGCGGTCTTCGCCTCACAGCCGGAAAAGGTCGCGGACGTCATCGAGAAGGCTGCCGAGGCAGCAGGCAAATAATCAAGTCGTTAGGGCCGGCGGATCACTCCGCCGGCTCATTTTCTGTGAACGTGTCCCGCATCGCCTTTATGATGACGACGGCCGATGCCGAACCGGGGTCGATATGGCCGAGAGATCGTTCTCCAAGGCGGGCGGCGCGGCCGCGGGTGGCGACCATGGAGCGCGTCGAGCGTGCGCCGGCGTCAGCTGCCTCGACAATCTCGGCCCACATGGCCGAAACGCTCGCCTGCCGGTCGCGTGCGGCGGCTGCAGCTTCGGTTGCCGGGATCCAGGCATCCAGCATCGTCTTATCGCCACGCTGTCCCTTGCCGCGTTCCCGGATACCTGAGGTCATCGCCTCGACAATCGCCGCCTGGCCGGCAGCCGAGAGCGCTTCGTCCTGCTTCAGCGCCTGCGCCGCCTTGCGAAAGGCCGTGGCATAGAGAGGTCCCGTCGACGCACCGACTGCATCGAGAAAGGCCGAGGCTGCAATCGAAAACACTTCGGACGGCAGCATCTCACCGAGATCGCGCTTTGCCAGTTCGCCATTCACCGCCTGGAAACCGAGTGCCATTGTGATGCCATGGTCGGCATCGCCGATCGCGCCATCCAGATCGGAGAGATAGTCCTTCTCAGCCGAAATCGCGACCGAGATCCGGTGAAACATCCTGCTGAGGCGGCGGGCCGCGTTTGCCGACATGCGTATCCTCCCAATTCATGCAGCCCAGCCCCTGGGATGCTGTCTTCTCTTTTCAGTCTACGACCCTGAGGAATGCCGTATCGCAAGGATGATGCAGCATATCCGTCAGTTCCCGATCGAGATGCAGGACCGATATGGATGCGCCGACCATGTCGAGCGATGTGCAATAATGCCCCACCCAATTCGCCTCGATCTTGATGCCCTTTGCACTCAGCCGCTGTTCCACGCGCCTGAAGAGAATGTAGAGTTCCATCAGCGGCGTGCCGCCGAAGGAATTGACCAGCACGGCGACACGATCTCCCGACACGGCTTTCATCTCCGAGAAAATCCTGTCCATGACGACATCGACGACGGCATCGGCGCTCATCATCCTCTCACGCATCACGCCGGGCTCGCCATGGATACCCATGCCGATCTCGATGTCATCAGGTCCGATCTCGAAATTATGGCGACGCGTCTGCGGCAGCGAACTGGGTTCAAGCGCGACACCCATGGTGAAGGTCCGTGCATTGGCCTTACGGGTTACGGCTTCGCAGGCATCGAGCGACATGCCGCGGTCGCAGGCAGCACCGGCGATCTTGAAGATGAAGAAATTGCCGGCAACGCCGCGACGACCATCCCGGTCCTCCAAGGGCGAGGAGGAGATATCGTCGGTCGTCACGACCGTGCGGACCTCGATATTGTCCTCCGCGGCCATCTCGGCGGCCATCTCGAAATTCATCACGTCGCCGGCGTAATTGCCATAGACGAAGAGTACCCCCGCTCCGCCCGATGCCGCCTTGGCGCATTGCAGGATCGGCCCCGGCGGAGGCGAGGAGAAGATATTGCCGACCGCGACCGCATCGGCGAGCCCCCTGCCTACATAGCCGAGAAAAGCGGGTTCATGCCCCGTACCACCCCCGACGACCAGGCCGACCTTGCCGGCTCGGGGACCTGAACGGGCAACGAGCGCACGGTGGGAACTGTCGACTGGGCGAAGGTAGCTCGCATGTGCCTTGACGACGCCATCGAGCATTTCTTCCACGACATCGTCGGGGTTGTTCAGGAACTTCTTGATATGAGTTCGGAAGCCAGTCGGCGGTGTGGTGATCTCGCTGTCCACCTTCGGGCGCTGCGAGAGCTTCTGATCGACCTCCGTCACGCCATCGGCATTGAGAATGCCGCGGCCGGTCGCGGCATCGGTGATGAGCACATTGACATAGCCACCACGGAGTGCAGCAAGAATGGCCGGCACCTTGTCGAAACCGCCTGCAACGGCGATGCGCGTGTTGATCTTCTTCAACAGATCGAGCGATATGCCGACCGTGCGGTCGTCCAGCGGTCCCGCGACAGGGCGTCCGTGACCGTCGATAAAGCGGCCCGCCACCACACCGGTCGCATCCTTAGCCAGATAGTCCTGCAGCGATACGGAATCGAAAAAGCCGCTTGTATGGATGGTGGAATTCGGCCGCATGGAGGCGATGCCGAAGATCACCTTGTTCGCCCGTGAAAGCGCCTCGAACTGCCCGTCGATCAGTGGTTCGCGCAGCAACACGTCACGAACCGCGGGGCTGGAGACGATGGCAGGCGCTGCAATATTGATGAGCTTGGCATCGACCGCATCCGCAAAGGCCGCGGCACAGAGTTCCGGCGTAAAGGTGAAAGTCGCGCTCGTTCCGCCCGTCGCCTGCACGACAGTCATATCCTGAAGCCCAGGAATGGAAGCCTGCTCGCCGACCGCCATGATCGTGCGCCCCCAGACAACCGCCAGCGTGTCGCCGGATTTGAGGATCTTCTGCAGGGCCTGGGCGCCTGCAGAGCCAAGCCGCTCGATCAATGGACGGGTATTGTCGTCGCTCGGCACGACAAGACAGTCGCGCAGGCCGAAATGCCGCTTCAGTTCCTGGGCGATGGTCAGTGAGCTTAACCGCGCTGGTTCGATGGAAATATTGACGATGCCGCGGGCACGCGCATCGGCGAGGTAGCTGTTCACCGTCGCGCGCGAAATGCCCATCGTTTCGGCGATATCGCCCTGAGTCATGCCGTCTTCGTAGTAGAGCCAGCACGCCCATACATAGGGATCGTCCCCGTAGCGCAACGGAATGGGCTCGGCCGCGATATCAGCCGTACCATTCTTTCGTGCCGATGATGTCTTAGCGGTCATCCTGCCTGGTTTCCCTCATCCAAATCGACGGCGAAGATGAGCGTAAAAGCTGCAGTTTTCAACGTGCCCTCGCCTGATTGTTCCCGGCCGCCGCAGCAGCCGGGATGGTGATGCAAGGGAGGATCACGGGCTCTCACCAAAGCCCGGTCTGTCAGGCGGGCTGGAGCCTCGTCTCTACGCCATCGGCCAACGACTTCAGGATCAATGCGCAAGAGGTTGCGCCCGCATCAAGCACGCCGACCGAACGTTCGCCAAGGCGGCTGGCGCGACCGATCTTGGCGACGAGATCGCGCGTGCTGTCCCGTCCGGCTTCGGCGGCCGCAACGAGGGCCGTAAGCGCAGTGCCAAAGGATTTGCCGCTGCCGACCGCCGTATCGAATGCTGTGATTGCCGGCACGAGCGTATCGAGCAGTGTCTTGTCGCCGACCTTGGCCGAGCCGATCGCCTTGATACCGTCGAGGCCATTGTGCAGCATGGTGCTGAAGGTCGCGGCGTCGATCACATCAGACTTTTCAATGGTTTCGGCGAATTGGGTGAACATCACGCCATAGAGCGGCCCCATCGAACCGCCGATCTCTGTCATCAGGACCGTGCCAAGCGTGTCGAAGGCTTGCGCCAGCGACATGTCCGCCCCCTTGATGCGTTCGGCAGCCATGCCGAACCCCTTGGCCATGTTGACGCCGTGGTCGCCGTCGCCGATCTTGCCGTCGATTTCGCTCAGATAGGCGCGATTTTCGATGATCTTGTCGGCCAGCGAGAGAACGATATCGCCCGACCCGGCATTCTGAAATTGCTGCATTCCGCCTGCCTCCCTTCAGAGCATCGCCGGGCATTGGACGTCGATATCCAGAAGCCGTTTCAGTTCCTCGTCCAGTGCCATCACGGTCAGCGTTGCACCGACCATTTCCAACGATGTGAAATAATTGCCGATATAGACCTTGTGGATCTTCAGTCCGCGTCCAGTGATCTCGGATTCGATTGTGTCATGAAGAATATAGAGCTCGTTGAGCGGCGTGGCGCCGAGACCGGAGACGATGACGGCGACCTCGGTTCCGGCCGCAAGCTGATGGTCGTCGAGAACGATCCTCGCCATCTCTTCGGCGACTTCCTTGGCCGATTTCAGCGGTTCGACACGCACGCCGGGCTCGCCGTGATGGCCGATGCCGACCTCCATCGTACCCGGTTCGATGGTGAAATTCGGATGGCCGACGGAGGGCAGCGTGCAGGGGCCGAGGCCGACGCCGATCGAGCGGCAATTGTCGATCGCCTTCTGGGCGGTCGCACGGACTTCCTCGAGGCTCGCGCCCTCGGCAGCCTTGGCCGAGCCGCACTTCCACATGAAGATTTCGCCGGCAACGCCGCGGCGCTTTTCGCGCTCCTCGGGACCTGCCGAACATACATCGTCATTGGCAACGACGGTGGCGATCTCGATGCCTTCCTTCGCCGCAAGCTTGATCGCCATTTTCACATTCATGTTGTCGCCGGCGTAATTGCCATAGAGGCAGACGACACCCTTGCCGCCATTGGCCGTGCGTGCCGCATCCAGGAAGCTTTTTGCGGTTGGCGAAGAAAAGAGTTCGCCGACAGCGACAGCATCCAGCATGTTGCGGCCGGTATAGCCGATGAAGGCGGGCTCATGACCCGAACCACCGCCGGTGATGACGCCGACCTTGCCGGAGACCGGCGCGTGACGGGCGGCGATCACACGGGGATTTTCCGAAGACAGCCTGACGATGTCGGCATGGGCCTTGACGAAGCCCTTGACGGTATCCTCGACGACCTCATCCGGATTGTTAATAAACCGCTGCATTATAACTCCTATCTACCGCGCGTCAGATAATGGTGTAGCCACCGTCGACCAGAAGGTCCGCGCCATTGATCATATCGGCGCCGTCGGAGGCGAGGAACACCGCTGCCGCCGCAATCTCCTCGGGGAACGCGAAGCGTCCGGACGGGATGCGCTGTTTCAGCGCCTCACCACGCGGGCCATCCCATGCCTTTCTGCCGAGATCGGTCAGGACGACAGTTGGAGAGATCGTGTTGACGTTGATGCCGTGCTTTCCCCATTCGGCGGCAAGCGTCTTGGAAAGACCGATCACCCCAAACTTCGATGCGCAATAGGCGACATGCTGATCGATGGCGACAGTGCCGGCCTGGGAAGCCATGTTGATAATCTTGCCGCCCCTGCCCGCCTTGATCATGGCGCGACCGGCAGCCTGGGACACCAGGAACGTGCCCTTCAGGTTGATGGCGATGGTCTTGTCCCATGCATCGAGGCTGAGTTCTTCTGCAGGGGCGAGCATGACGACGCCGGCGCTGTTGACGGCGATATCGATGTGGCCGAACGCAGTCTCGACATCGACAACCACTTTTTCGACTGACTGCGGATTGGACACGTCGCAGACGAAGGATTTCGCACCATTGCCGAGCTCTTCAGCCTTGGCCTGTGCCACCGATTCATTGATGTCGATGACGGCAACGACGGCGCCTTTGGCAGCCATGGCGGATGCAATGGCGCTGCCGATACCGGATGCGCCGCCCGTGACCAGAGCGACCTTGCCGCTCAGGGAAAAGTTCAGATCAACCTGTTTGGAGTCAGTCATGGCTTTCTTCTCGATCTGTCGGGATTTGGGGCGGGATCCTCATCCCGCCCCAGAGAGGATCACTTGCGGGTGGAAAGCAGTTGATCGACGTTTTCAGTCGTCACCGGGGTCCACGGAACATTGTAAGTCTTATCCTTGCCATCGTTCCAAGGCATGTCCTTGTAGGTGGTCCAGATATCGGACTCCGGCTTGTAGTTGCCCTTCTTGGCGTTGAAGATCGCAAGATCCAGAGCACCCTGAGCCTGAGCGCGGGCATCCTGAAGGATCGAGGTCATCTCGCCCGCCTTGGCTGCGCGCAGAGCATCGGTGACGCCATCGATGCCGGCAATGGCGAAGCTCTTGACGTCGAAACCGGCAGCCTTGATCGCCTCAATGGCGCCAAGCGCCATTTCATCGTTCTGGCCAATAATGCCGTTGATCTGGTTCGGGTGAGCCGTCAGCCAGTTTTCCATCAGCGTCTGGGCCTCCGCGCGCGACCAGTTCGCTGTCTGGTCTTCGAGAACCTTCACATCCGGGCACTCGGCAAGCGCCTTCTTGTTGCCTTGCAGACGCTGGATCTGCGCAGACTGGCCGACCGGGCCTTCGATGATGACGACATTACCCTTGCAACCGATCTTGTCCAGCACGCTCTTGGCTTCGAGATAGCCCGACACCGTATCGTCGGAACCGACATAGGAGGTCAGTTGGTCGGAATTGACGCGGGTGTTGGAGCCGATGACCGGAATGCCGGCATCGACCGCGGACTGAACGGCAGATGCCCCTGCGTCGACGTCGATCGGTGCAAAGATGATGGCATTATATTTCTGCGTGATCATCGTCTTGAACTGATCGTGCTGGACCAGCGCATCATAGCGGCCGTCGAAAACCGTCAGTTCGACTTCACCGCTCTTGACGGCAGGGTGATCCTGCAGTGCCGCGGTCCAGATCTGCATGAACTCCGCGTTCAGGCCATAGGGGGCTGCGCCGATCTTGATCTTTTCCTGGGCTGCGGCCGACGTCGCCAGCAGCGCCGTTGCCGAAGCAAGCGCAATCAGAAGCTTTTTCATTTTCAGTTTCCTCCACCTTAGGTTTAGGCGTGCCGGCATGGCTGCCTGTCGGACGGGGCGAACGAAGCGCCTGCCCCGAATTTCTGCTGATGAGCTCAGGCTCCGAAATTTCGTTTCTGGTCGAGCATGACGGCGCCGACGATGAGGGCGCCCTTCAGGACCTGCTGGTAGTAGGACTGGATACCCATCAGATCGAGACCGTTGTTCATGACGCCGATGATGAGCGCGCCGATCAATGTTCCCGTCACGCGGCCGACACCGCCGGAAAGGCTCGTGCCACCGATGACCACAGCGGCAATCGCGTCCAGTTCATAGGCAACACCCGCCTGCGGCAGGCCCGAACCGGTGCGCGCGCTGAGCAGGATGCCTGCAAGCCCTGCCAGGCCTCCGGAGATGACGTAGACGGTGAAGCGGATACGATCGGTATTGATGCCCGAGGTCTTGGCCGCATGCGGATTGCCGCCGACGGCGTAGATATAGCGGCCGAACCGCGTACGGTTGAGGATCCACCAGGAGACCGCAAAGACGACCGCGAGCACGATGACCGGCGCGGGAATGCCGAACACATCACCAGTGCCGATCCAGCGGAAGGCGGGTGTAAGCGCAGGAACCGGACGGCCGCCGCCATAGATCAGCGTCATGCCGCGGGCAGCCGAAAGCATGCCAAGTGTCGCGACAAAGGCCGGGACAGAAAAGCGCGAGACGATCGCACCAGAGATCGAGCCGCAGACGACACCGACCAGGACACCGACCAGCAGGCCGATGGCAACCGGATAGGGCGAACCGATAACGCCGGCCGTTTCCGAAGTGGTGGCAAAACTGGCGCTGACGATGCCGGCGAGCGCCACGACCGAGCCGACCGACAGGTCGATGCCGCGTGTGAGGATCACGAAGGTCATGCCGATCGCCAGCACCCCGTTGATCGACGTCTGCAGCAGCACGTTGGAAATATTGCCGCCGGTCAGGAAGAACTCGTTCGAGAACGACAGGATAATGACTAGGAGCAGGAAGGCGAGGAAGATGCCGTATTCCTGCACGATCAGACGCCGCTGCTCGGTCTTGAACCAACCGCCCGCACTCTTATTGTCACTCACTGACACTGCCTGCTCCTCTGCCGCCGGACGAACGCGCTGACCTTGGTCAGGTTGATAAGTGGACGAGTGATTGGGCATTCGTCTCCTCCCGGCTATATATTCCGGCGCTCCTGCCGCCCCGCATCACCATGATGCGGTCCGACATGCCGAGAACTTCGTCGATTTCCGATGAGATCATCACCACGGTACCGCCGCCTTCGGCGAAGTCGCAGATGATGCGATAGATTTCCCGCTTGGCGCCGACATCGACACCGCGTGTCGGCTCATCCAGCAGCAGGACCTTAGGGTTGCGCAGGAACCATTTGCCGAGAACGACCTTCTGCTGGTTGCCGCCGGAAAGGCCCGACACCGGCATGGTGTCACGCGCTGCCTTGATCTGAAACTGCTCGCGCATGCGCTTACTGGCATCCACTTCCTTTGCATGATCCATGGAAAAGGCTGGGCTCAGTTCAGGCAGGCTCGCCATGCAGATATTGGCGCGAACGGAATCCGAGAGATTGAGGCCCGTCTGCTTGCGGTCTTCAGTGACCAGCGCCAGACCATGGGCCATCGCATCCGATGGCTTTGCAACCGAGATCGCCGCACCATCGACCGAGATGCGCCCTGCAGACGGTTTGTCGAGCCCGAAAAGGCAGTTGAAAATCTCCGTGCGGCCAGAGCCCATGAGCCCGTAAATGCCGAAGATCTCGCCCTTACGGGCGGCAAAGGAAATATCCTCGATCTTGTTCGGGCAGGAGAGTGCGCTGACCTCAAGACCGATATTCGATGTCGGCGTATTGGTCTTGATATATTCTTCGGCAAGCTCCCGTCCGACGATCATACGGATCAGGCTCGGCCGGTCGATCTCCGACAAGGCCCCGGCACCGACGAAGGAGCCGTCGCGGAAGACCGTGTAGGAATCGGCAATCTGGAAGATCTCCGACAGCCGGTGGGAGACGTAGACGATGCCGCGCCCCTGTGCCTGCAGCCGGCGGATCGCCGCGAAGAGCTGCTGCGCCTCGCGCTCGCCGATCGCCGATGTCGGCTCGTCCATGAAGATGACTTCGGCGTCGTGGCTGAGCGCCTTGGCGATCTCCACCAGCTGCATCTGCGCGACCGAAAGGTTCATCATGTATTGGGTGGCGCGGATATCGAATTCCAGCTCGTCGAGCAGCTTCTGCGCCGCCCTGTTCATGCTGCGAAAATCGATGCCGCCGAAACGAGCTGACGGTTCTCGACCGAGATAGATGTTCTCGGCGACGGTCATATGCGGAACCGGGCTCAGCTCCTGCTCGATAATGGCGATACCGGAGGCGAGCGCGTCTGCAGGACTGGAAAAATCCACCTCCTGGCCACGGCGGCGGATCGAGCCGGCATCACACTTGTGAATGCCCATTAGGATCTTGAGGAAGGTCGACTTGCCGGCGCCGTTGCCGCCGCACAGCGCATGGACCGAGCCGGCGCGAAGCTGGAAGCGGCCGTCACGCAGGGCTGCGACACCGCCAAAGGACTTCTTGAGCCCCTCCACTTCCAGCAGAAATTCCACGTCCGTCTCCTCCACGCATGCACTTGGCGAGCGCAAGACAGCGCGCCAGTCGACACCTGAAAACCTCCGCCCGATGTCGATACTGACAATATTCGATTCCTATTCGACAAATGTCAAGTGATGCGCAATCATATAAATGGCAGGGTATATCGAGAGCCGGAACGACACCGAAAAGGCCCGCATTTTCAGGCGCAAGGGCGACGTAGCGGCACGACTGAGGGTCTACAGAAAATCGAAAGCCGAAAGGAAATACGAACTGAAAATAGCATCGGGGCCGACAGCACCGGCAAACCGCTGGTCGATGTCATCACCTCTCATCCGACCGGAAAGATAAGCATCACGGTCACGGATCTGAGCGAGCCGGGTTCTATGTCGACGCGTCGCAGAAGGTTGTCCGGAAGGCTGTCGATAGCGAATATGGGCGCGCGGTCGGCCCCGAACGCGCCAAGACGATCGTCGACACCTACCTTGCCTCCAGCTTCGACCCGAACGGGCCTTCGGCTGAAAACGTCAAGGCAATCCGTCGCCTGGACGAGGCCAAAAGTTGAGTTTCGTCACGAGACCTTTTGCCGCCCGTAAAGCAGCAGCATACCGATGATGACAGCACCATAGATCAGCTGGCGACCAGCCTCCTCGATCTGCATGACCGAGAGGATCGACTGCAGCAGGGTGATCAGGATGACGCCGGCGACGGTTCCGAGATAGGAGCCCTTGCCGCCAAGAACATGCGTGCCACCGAGCACCACGGCGGCGATTGAGGGTAGGAGGTATGCGTCGCCCATGGACTGGGAGGCTTTCGAAGCATAACCGGCAAGAAGCACACCGCCGAGCGCACTAAGGCCGCCTGAAATGATGAAGGCTAGAAGGGTGATCCTGCGCGTATTGATGCCGGACATGTAGGCGGCGCGTTCACGGTTGCCGATCGCATAGAGCGCCCGGCCGAAGGTCGTGCGCGTCAAAAGGAACACGGCGAACAGACCAACGAGGAGCCACACCAGAACTCCGTTCGGAAGCCCCGGTATGGTGTAGCCCGTTGCCAGGAAGCGCATGGCAGCGGAAGCCGAATCCTGCGGCGAGAAGCCGCCCGTATAGACCACCATCAGACCTTGAGCGACCGCATTGGTGGCGAGCGTGATGATCATCGAGGGGATGCGCAGATAAGCGACTGCAATGCCGTTGATGAAGCCAATTGCAGCACCACAGAGAATGCCGAAGGGAATTGCGAGAACCGCGCCTGTCGTCCCATAAGCGGTGGCGGCGCATGCCATCATCGCCCCCGTCGTCACCACCCAAGGCACCGACAGGTCGATCTGTCCAAGTAAGATGACCGCCATCATGCCGGTTGCAATGACGCCGAGGAAAGAGGCCACCTTCAACTGCTGCATCAGGTAATCCGGGGACAGAAAATTGGAGGAATAGAGCGAGCCGCCGAGAAGCAGCAGGATGATGCAGCCGAAGGCGATCGCTACCGCCGGGTCGATACTGCGCAGCCGGGCGGGTAAGGGAATTTGCCGCATGGCGGAAGCATCCTCGCTCATTGGAACCACTCCAGACGATTGCGAACCCGCGACAGGCCGATGCAACCGATGCTGACTGCCAGCATCAGCACCACGCCCTGGAAGAGCGGCTGCCAGAGCGGATCGAGATCGAAGACGAACAGAAGGTCGCCGATGGTGCGGAAGGCCAATGCGCCGAAAACGGCGCCGACAGCGCTTCCCTTGCCGCCCGCCAGAGAAACGCCGCCGAGCACCACCGCCGCAATTGAATAGAGCGTATAGGCGTTGCCGCTCGCAAAGGCAGCCTCGCCCGTATAGGAAAAGAAGGTCAGATAAAGCCCGCCGATCGCTGACAGCAGGCCAGCCAGCGCGTAGGCGGCAAGCTTTGCTCGCTTCACCGGCATGGCGGACATGTAGGCGGCATTTTCCGCCGATCCGACGGCATAGGCGGTGCGGCCGAGCACCGATCGGCTGAAAGGCAACCAGATCACCAGGACGACGAGAGCGAGTACCACGAGGCTTGCCGGTATCAGACCGAAAAGCTTCGAGGTGAAAGTATCGGCGAGATCCTCGTTCACCGAGCCGCCAGGCGTTGGCCTCAGCAACAACGCCAGACCGTAGAAAACCGCGCTGGTCGCGATCGTGGTGACGATCGGCTGCAACCTGCCGAAGATGATGACGAGCCCGTTCAGCAGACCGCAGGCGAGACCCGTCAGCAACACGGCGATTACGCCAAGCCCGGTCTGCAGCGGCGTGCCCACCACGAGCCATGAGGCGAGGCAATTGCACAGGACGAGGATCATGCCGATCGACAGATCGATGCCTGACGTAATGACCACGAAACACTGCGCCATCGCCACGAAAGCGAGCAGCGTCGCCTTGTTGGCCGCCGTCTGAACCACATTGGGCGTGAAGCCGGCCGGATGGTTCGAGACATAGATGATGAACATCAGGATGAAGAGAAGCGCCGCAAAGAGCGTGCCCTTCTGCTGAACGTACCAGTAACGCCATTCCCCGGTCGCCTGCCTGCTCATTGGGTCATCCTTTGCTGCGCCTCGCCAGCGCCGATGTTGAGGGCGGCGCTGACCAGCTCATGCTCGTTGATCTCGTCTCCCTCGAGGACGCGGATGATGCTGCCGTCATACATGACAAGCACACGGTCGCAGCAGCCGACCAATTCGTCATAGTCGGTCGAATAGAAGATGATGGCAGCACCCGCGTCGGCAAGCTTGCGCAGCAAAGCGTAAATCTCCTGCTTGGTACCGACATCGATGCCGCGGGTCGGGTCGTTGAGCAGAATGATGCGTGGGTGGTTCATCAGCCATTTGGCGATCACGACTTTCTGCTGGTTGCCGCCGGACAGCGAAGCCACCGGCATGTCGATCGTTGCCGCCTTGATGGCCAGAAGCTTCAACAGCTCGTCGATCTCCCGAAGCTCTGCTGCCCGGTCGATCACGCCATTGCGCGAAACACGATCAAGGGCTGCGATCGACAGGTTTTCGCGCACCGTCATCGGCAGCATCAGTCCCTCGGTCTTCCGGTCCTCCGGGATGAGCGCCATGGAGATATCGCCGGATTTCGCCGCGCCGGGGCTCTTCAACCTTACCGGCCGGCCATCGACTGCCACCTCGCCCTTCAGGTCACGCAGCACGCCGAAAAGCGCCAGCAGCAATTCGCGCTGCCCCTGCCCGTCCAGCCCACCGAAACCGATGATTTCACCGGGCCGGACGTCGAAGTCGATTCCGGAAAGCCGGTCTCCCCAGGAGAGGTCGCGGCAGGACAGAACCGGCGCGTCTGCCTTCGATCGCAACGGCTTGGGTGGAAAGACATGGGTATATTCGCGTCCGATCATCAGCTCCACGACCTGCTGATCGGTCTTGGTGCCGGCGGGATAGGATTCGATGCTGCGGCCATTTCGGAAAACCGTGCAGTCATCGGCCAGTTGCGCAATCTCATGCATGCGATGGGAAATATAGATCAGCGCCATGCCCTCGGCACGCAGCTGTTTCAGCACCCCGAAAACCTTCTCGACATCCGATTGGGTGAGCGCCGAGGTCGCCTCGTCGAGGATCATCAGCCGCGGCTTGCGGGCAAGCGCCTTGGCAATCTCCACCATCTGCCGGCGCGAAAGGGCCAGATCCTTCACGAGAGACGAGGGATGAATATCGGCGGCACCGGCTCGGGCGAGCGCTTCCTCGGCAATCTGGCGCTGCTTATTGCGGTCGATCATGCCGAAACGCAGCGGCGGATTGCTGATGACGATGTTGTCGGCCACCGAGAGATCCGGAATGAGCGACAATTCCTGGAAAACACAGACAATACCGGCAGCATTGGCGGCGGCCGGCGAGGTAAAGGAGACTTCATCTCCGTCGAGCAGCATGCGCCCTTCATCGGGCGCCACCACTCCGGCCATGATCTTGATGAGGGTCGATTTGCCGGCGCCGTTTTCGCCGAGCACGGCGTGGATCGCGCCGGGGCGCACGGCGATATTGGCCTCCTTCAGCGCAATCGCGCCGCCATAGCGTTTCGATATGCCTTCCAGGCGCAGAAGCGGTTCGGAAAGGATCATGCATTCGGCCTCCATTCGGTCGCGTCGAGATCGAGACTGCGGGCGCAAACGCCCGCAGTCAGGTCCGGATGGTGGCGCTTACTGGTTTTCCTTGGTCTGCCCCATGATTTCCTGTGCGGAGAAGTTGATGCCGCAGGTGGGGAAGGAATTGCCGACGAAAAAGTTGTCGGATTCCTTGGGATAGTAGTCCACGCCTTCCTTGAAATCGGGATCGGAAACGAGTGCCGTCGGCAGCTTGACGGCTTGAGGAACGACCTGACCTTCGAGAGCCGCAATTGCAGTCTTAATGGCAACAGCAACCTGCGCCGGGCCGGTACCCGCCGACGAGCATTTCAGGCCATCCCCCGCATGGGCGGCGCAGAATTTACGGAAGCCGTTCTCCGTCTCACCGCCGAAGGGCACGAAGGGATGCTTCGCGTCGATCATCGCCTGCACGACGCCAGTGTCACCGCCCTGCGCGGTGATGCCATCGAATGGGCCATTGGTGGCAATCGCATCTGCCGCTGCCTTCTGCGCTACACCATCATCCCACTTGCCAACGACTTCAGTGACAGTGAATTTCTTGCCGGAAGCATCCAGAGCCTCATGAATCCCGGTATGGCGATCGGTATCGACGGATGTGCCGGCGACGCCGCGTACTTCCAGGATCTTGCCGCCCTGCGGCAGGTGCTTCACCAGCCAGTTGGCCCAGATGACGCCAAGGCCTTTCTGGTCGACGTTGACGTTGATCGCATCCTTGGTATCAAGGATATTGTCGAAGGCGACGAGAACAACGCCGGCTTCCTTGGCGCGCTTGATGACAGGACCGAAGGCTGTCGGGTTCTGAGCGTTGACGACGATGGCATCATAGCCGGCATCGATGAAGTTGTTGATCGCCGAAATCTGGGCCGGAACGTCCTCGCCGGTCGACACGACCTTGAATTCTTTCAGCTTGGCGGCGACATCCGGCTGGGCGGCATAGGCCTTTGCGGTCTGCACCATCTGGATGCGCCAGGTATTGGCGATGTAGCCGTTAGCAAGCGCTATGCGGTATGGGCCGTCCTTCTTCGGAAATTGCAGAAACTGAGTCTCGGCCGACCACGGAACCATGCAATTCGGATCGGCGGCGGGACCGGATACCACCTTCGGTTCCGCCATGGCCGTGCTGCAGAGCAGAGCAAACGCCGACGCGGAAAACGCGGCGACACGGGCCATATTCGCTTTCTTCACCTTGAGCATTGAATTCTCCTCCTCAGGCGGACCGAGCCGCCGCCTCCATAAATTCTGATTTGTACGCTGATCCCGGAAGGCTCCATCCCATCCCTTTCCGGTGCAATTTTAGCGTATCATAGTTGACAGCGCTGTCAAATCGGATTTGCTAGCGCTGTCAACTACAAATGAGGAAGAACAATATTTCGCAATTGCGAGATAAATTACAGATCGGTATGAATTTATTGTACAAAGCGAGACGACGATGCGAAGAGTAACTTTGGATGACGTGGCAAACCTGGCCGGCGTCAGCCCGATCACAGTATCAAGAGCGCTTCGCAAGCCCGATGCGGTCTCGGAAGCACTGCGATTGCGTGTCGATGCCGCCGTCCACGAGCTCGGCTATGTGCCGAACATAGCGGCCAGCCGGCTTGCCTCGTCGCGTACGCACGCGATCGGCGTCATCGTGCCGACCCTCTATAACGTCATCTTCGCCGAATACCTTTTTGCACTTCACGACGTGCTCGTCGGAGCGGGCTTTCAAGTCATCGTCGTCAACAGCCGGTATTCCGAACAGGAGGAAGAGAACGCCATCAAGGTGTTGCTCGGCCAGAGGGTCGAGGCGATCATCATCGCCGGCACTCACCATACGCCGCTGGCCCGGCAGCTTCTGACACGAGCGCATCTGCCTGTCATCGAGACCTTCGAGCTCTCGCCCGACCCGATCGATCTCAACATCGGCATGTTGCAGGATCGCGCCGGAGAGGCGGCAACACGGCACCTGATCGATCGCGGCTTTCATCGTATCGCTTTCCTGGCGGGCAGCCTCGACCATCGCGCCCAGTCGCGCTTCGACGGCTACCGTCTGGCGATGCAGGAAGCGGGCCTGCAGAACCTCGAAACCATTGCCCAGCAGCCGCGGCACAGTTCAGTCGCATGTGGTTCGGACCTTTTAGCCATCATGCATGAACGCGGCGACAGGCCCGAGGCGATCTTCTGCACCGACGACAACCTGGCGCTCGGTGCCATGCAGGAGTGTCGCAAGCGCGGCATCCGCGTGCCAGACGATATCGCCATCATCGGTTTTCATGATCTCGAATTTTCGGCGTGTGCGTCGCCGTCCCTCTCGTCGATCATGACAAGGCGTTTCGAGACAGGCAAGCTTGCAGCCGAAAAGGTACTGGCGGCCCTCGACTCAACAGGTCGGCAGCCGCCGCACCAGATCGACCTCGGCTTCGAGGTCATCGCCCGCGAGAGCACGGGCGTACCCATTGACGACATGGCTTCACGTTAGGCCGCAGCCTGAGCCTCGCTCCTGGCGATCATGACTGGAACACCCTTGTAGCTCGGCGTGCCCGACTTGCGGTCATAGTGATCGAGCGCGATCACCGCATTCATTTCCGGATAGTAGCCGGCCACAGAACCGACGGGGATATTGTATTCGACGGCCGTGAAGCCGATGACGGATTTTTCACCGCCGCCGCCCGTGACAGAGCGGATATCGATCCGGTCTCCATCACGCAGGCCTCTTTCGGCAAGATCCTGGCGGCTGATGAAGATCACATCGCGACGGCCGAAGATGCCGCGATAGCGGTCGTCGAGGCCGTAAACGGTCGTGTTATACTGATCGTGGCTTCGCAGCGTAGTCAGCACGAGCGTCGTAGGGTCCTTCAGGCGGGGATCTTCATCGAGACCGGGGGCGACGAGGAAGTTAGCCTTTCCGCTGGCCGTCCTCCAGACGCGGTAAGAAGCCGGAACATCGAGCCGGAAACCGCCGCGAACGCGAACACGGCTGTTGAATTCGTGAAAATCGGGGAAGACCACTTCGATCTTGTCGCGGATGCGGTCGTAATTGGCGATCAGCCCGGTCCAGTCGATGCCATATTTTGTACCCAGCGTCGCCATCGCAATACCTGCGATGATGGCAGGCTCGGACTTCAGCAACTCGCTCGGCGGCTTCAGGAAGCCGCGCGATGCATGCACCATCGACATGGAATCTTCCACCGTCACCGCCTGCGGGCCTGATGCCTGGGTGTCGAGGTCAGTTCTCCCGAGGCAGGGAAGAATGATCGAGGTCTTTGCCGTCAGCAGATGTGAGCGATTGAGCTTGGTCGCAATATGGACGGCAAGATCGAGCTTGCGCATCGCTTCGAAGGTGATATCCGGATCGGACATGGCAACGGCCAGATTCCCGCCGAGGCAGACCAGCGCCTTGGACTCGCCGGCTGCAATCGCTTCGATGGACTCGACCGCATTATGGCCCTTCTCTGCAGAAGGACGGAAGCCGAAGGCGCGCTCCATGCCGTCGATCAACGCTTTGTTCGGAATTTCGGTGATGCCGACGGTTCTGTCGCCCTGAACGTTGGAGTGACCACGCAGAGGGCAGAGACCAGCGCCGGGGCGGCCGACATTGCCGCACAGCATCAGGAAGTTGGCAAGCTGCTGGACATTGGCCGTACCGTTGGCATGCTGGGTAATGCCCATGCCGTAGCAGAGGATGACGTTTCGGGCATTGAGATAGACATCAACGGCGCTGTTCAGCGCTTCCATGGTGAGGCCGGAACAGCTCCGGATATCGGCCCAGCTGGTATTGGCGAGGTCCTGCTTCAGGGCATCGATGCCGACAGTGTGTTCGGCAATGAAGGCCCGGTCGAGAACACCCTCGCCGCCAGAGGAGAGATCTGCCTCGTCCCGCTCGAAAATCAGCTTCATCAGGCCCTTGAGCGCGGCGAGATCGCCACCGGTGCGGACCTGGTGGTAGGCCGATGCGATCGGTGTCGAGGAGAAGGTCGCCATTTCCACCGGGTTCTGCGGCGCGGCGAAACGCTCCAGCGCCCGCTCCTTCAGCGGATTGAAGACGATGATGGGCACGCCGCGGCGCGATGCCTCGTGCAGCGTTGTCATCATGCGCGGATGGTTTGTTCCGGGATTGTGGCCGAAGCTGAAAATGGCATCGGCATGATCGAAATCCTCAAGCGTCACCGTGCCCTTGCCGACGCCGAGAGACAACGGCAGGCCGACGCTCGTCGCTTCGTGGCACATGTTCGAGCAATCGGGGAAATTGTTCGTGCCATAGGCGCGCACGAAAAGCTGATAAAGAAAAGCCGCCTCGTTTGAAGCTCGGCCGGATGTGTAAAACTCGGCCTCATCCGGGCTTGCGAGCTTGTTGAGCTCAGCGCCAATCAGGCTGAAAGCGTCGTCCCAGTCGATGGCCTCATATTTGTCGGTGACGCCGTTGTATTTCAGCGGATGCGTCAGGCGACCCTGATCCTCGAGCTTGTGATCGATCCATTCCCAAAGTTCGGAGACGGTATGCTCGGCAAAGAATTCCGGCGTGACACGGCGGGCGGTCGATTCCCAGGTGATGGCTTTTGCACCGTTTTCGCAAAATTCAAAGGAAGACGTGTGCTTGGGATCGGGCCAGGCGCAGCCTGGGCAATCAAAACCTTCCGGCTGGTTTGCCTTGAGCAGGGTGGCGCTGCCCTGCGCGACGATCTGCTGATGCTTCAGCGTCTTCGCCACCGCCTTCAGCGCGTCCCATCCCCCTGCGGGACGCCCGTATTCCTCAACACCATCAGGACGTTCGTCGCTCATCTTCGTTCTCCGTCTTCAAGATCGCCCGACGATAACAGCGATGGATCGGGCCGTGCATTATACTGAGGCATAGGTAGCGCAGTGGCCGACAAGGGCATGGATGTTGCGGCCTCTTTTCAAAGGCCCATACGCGGACCAGACGCTGCACAGATATAAAGCAAAATGATCACTTTTTTATCATTATGTATTTATGCCTAAAATTTTGCCTTTTTAGCTTGTGCACTTTGCTGCGCTGCGTCATAAATGCGCAATGAGCCGGCTCGATCTGACCATTCTAGTGATCGACGAAAATACCATTCGCGCCTCCATCATCGAAGAGGGGCTGCGGGAGGCTGGCCATGCGCGCGTGACTGTCATTCACGAGGTTCAGGGCGTGGCGCGCATCATCGATACGCTACGGCCCGATGTCATCATCATCGATATCGAGAACCCCAATCGCGACATGATGGAGCATCTGTTCCAGTTGACCCGCACCGTCGGCCGGCCGATCGCCATGTTCGTCGACCGTTCCGATACGGCCTCCATCGAGGCCGCAGTGGATGCGGGTGTTTCGGCTTATATCGTCGACGGGTTGAAGAAGGAGCGTGTGAAACCCATTCTTGATATGGCGGTCAGCCGCTTCAATGCCTTCAGCCGGCTACGGCGCGAACTAGCCGACGCCAAATCGGCGCTCGAAGAACGCAAAGTGGTGGAACGCGCCAAGGGCATATTGATGAAGATGCGTGGACTGTCGGAGGAAGAGGCATTTGCACTGCTTCGCCAGACAGCGATGAACGAGAAGAAGAAAATGTCCGACATCGCCCAGAGCGTCGTCACCGCGGCGGGGCTTTTGATGTGATGGCGGCTCCGTGTGCTGATGTCCGGAGGAAGCCGGAGTGAATATGATGACGACAAATCTCGGCCCCGGCGCCAGCCTGCCCGCCCCCGCACGGCTCAATGGCGAAGGCGACAGAACATTGAGAGCCGGGTTCATCCCACTTGTCGATGCCTCCGTACTGATCGCCGCCTCCGAATTCGGTTTCGCCCGGAAGGAAGGCCTGACGCTCGATCTCGTCAAGGATGTCTCCTGGGCCAATGTCCGCGACCGCCTTGCCTTCCGGCAGTTCGATATTGCTCACATGCTCTCGCCAATGCCCGTTGCCTCCATGCTCGGCCTCGGCTCCAATCCATCACCGACGATCACGCCTTTCTCTCTCGGACGTGGAGGCAATGCGATCACGCTTTCGACCCGCCTGTTCGACAGGATGCGGAATGCGACCGGGCTTTCCGAAACTGCCAGTGCACTGGAAAACGCCAAGGCGCTCTCAACGGTGCTGGCGGAAATGAAGGCAAGCGGCGAGCCGCTGCCGACCTTCGGCGTCACCTACCCCTTTTCCTCGCATAATTATGAATTCCGTTACTGGCTCGCCGCCGGCGGCATCGATCCGGACAAGGACGTCAAACTCGTCGTCGTGCCGCCCCCGCTGGCCTCGGATGCACTGGCTGCCGGCGCGATCGACGGTTTTTGCGTCGGCGCACCCTGGAACATGGTGGCGTCAGAGCGCGGTGTCGGGCGTATCGTCGCTGCCAAACAGGATATCTGGCCATCTGCACCGGAAAAGGTGATCGGCATGCGCCCGGAGTGGGCGGACAGCCATCCGGAAACAGTCTCCCGGCTGATCGTCGCTCTCGACGCAGCGGCACGCTGGTGCGACAGACCGGAAAACCACGATGCGCTTGCCGAAGCCCTGGCGGATGCCCGCTATATCGCAGCACCGGTTCACATCATCCGTCATGTACTGGCCGGCGAGTTCAGCCTCGATGCAAAGGGCAACCGCCGCATCATCGATAATTACTTCATGTTCCATTCGGGTTTTGCCAACTATCCTCGCACGAGCCAAGCGCTCTGGATCTACAGTCAGATGATCCGCTGGGGCCAGGCCGAACTCGGACTCAACCCCGCACGCGCAGCCGCTTCCGCCTATCGCCCGGACCTTTATCGTGCAGCCCTTGGCGAGGGCAGCGCGCCCATCGATGCCGACGTGCGCATCGAAGGCGCCGACGAAAACGACCGCTTCATGGACGGTCACGTTTTCGATCCATCGAAACTGCCGGATTATATTGCGGGCTTTGAGGTGAAGAGCGATCTGCCCTTCATTCCGCACTCTGATGAGACCTGAAAGAGTTGCTGCATTGCATAAATCGCTTGCAGCATTTTCGATCTGCGACTGAGCAATCGCACAAAAGTTTTGCAGAGTGATTTCGTGCTTCAAAAAGCAGCGGCAGCTTTAATCCGAAGTAATCTCCTTTAATTTCAATAGCCTGCAGAAACACCAACAAACTGGCACGCTGCTTGCAGGGTTAAAACCGTACCGGTCAACGGCGACCGGGCGCAGGATGGGTGCGTAATAAGCGCTCACAAAAGACATCGACGTCGCAAGGTTTTTGCTGCCCGGGACTTCTCCCTTCCCGAGGACGCAATCTCCGAGCGGCGTTTTTTTATTTCGAAAATTCCGGCAGCCACCCAGAGGAGCCCGTGCATGACCAAGATTTTCACGACCGCGATCAGCCGTCGCAGCATGCTGAAGACCACCGCCGCCGCAGCCCTCGTGAGCGCTGTTCGGACGGCATTTCCTTCGGGCGCCTTCGCTGCTGCAGCCGCACCTGAAGTGACCGGCGTCAAGCTTGGTTTCATCGCCCTGACAGATGCAGCGCCCCTTATCGTCGCCAAAGAAAAGGGTCTGTTCGAAAAGCACGGCCTTCCTGAAGTTGATGTCGCGAAGCAGGCCTCCTGGGGTGCAACGCGTGACAATCTGGTTCTCGGCGGCGCGGCCAACGGCATCGATGGCGCCCATATCCTCTCGCCGCTGCCCTATCTCATGCACACCGGCAAGGTCACCCAGAACAACCAGCCGGTGCCGATGGCATTGCTGGCACGTCTGAACTACGACAGCCAGGGCATCTCAGTCGCCAAGGAATATGCCGATACCGGCGTCCAGCTCGACTCCTCCAAGCTGAAGGCCGCCTTCGAAAAGAAGAAGGCGGAAGGCAAGGAGGTGAAAGCCGCCATGACCTTCCCCGGTGGCACCCATGATCTCTGGATCCGCTACTGGCTCGCCGCCGGCGGCATCGATCCGGACAAGGACGTCTCGACCGTCGTCGTGCCGCCCCCGCAGATGGTAGCGAACATGAAGGTCGGCAACATGGACGTCTTCTGTGTCGGCGAACCCTGGAACGAGCAGCTCGTCAACCAAGGCATCGGCTTTACAGCGGCAACGACAGGCGAATTGTGGAAAGGCCATCCGGAAAAGGCCCTCGGCATGCGCGCCGACTGGGTGGAAAAGAACCCGAATGCCGCCAAGGCCCTGCTGATGGCCATCATGGAAGCCCAGCAATGGTGCGACAGCATGGACAACAAGGAGGAGATGGCGACCATCCTCGGCAAGCGGCAATGGTTCAACGTGCCGCCGAAAGATGTGCTCGGCCGCCTGAAGGGCGACATCAACTACGGCAATGGCCGGGTCGCGCATGGAACCGATCTCTACATGAAGTTCTGGGCCGGCGGCGTCTCCTACCCGTTCAAGAGCCACGACACCTGGTTCATGGCGGAGAACATCCGCTGGGGCAAACTCGCGCCGAATACAGATATCAAGGCGCTGGTCGACAAGGTGAACCGCGAGGACATCTGGCGCGAAGCCGCAAAGGACCTCGGCGTTGCGGCGGCCGATATTCCGGCCTCGACGTCGCGCGGCAAGGAGACCTTCTTCGACGGCAAGGTCTTCGATCCGGAGAACCCGTCTGCCTATCTCGACAGCCTTTCCATCAAGGCCGCTTCGTAATCCCCGCCTCCGGCGCGTGGGGCGCGCGCCGGCCTTTTATTCCATGAAGGAGCGAACGCATGTCAGCGCTTGCAAAGAATGAAAACATCAAGGCGGCTGTTGCGCCGAAGACGGCCAATGTCGTCCATCTCGCAAAGAAGCCGCCGCGCAAGATCGATCTGCGGCTCCTTTCGGTTGCTGCCGCCCGCAATATCGTGCCGCCGCTGATCGTTCTCGCGATCATTCTCGGCCTCTGGCAGATCCTCTGTTCCTCGCCGAACGCCTCGCTGCCATCGCCGCACCAGGTCTGGCAGGAAAGCTATGACCTGATCGCCTATCCTTTCTTCAACTACGGCTCGCAGGATATCGGTCTCGGCTGGCGCGTGCTGGTTTCGCTGCAGCGGGTTGCCTATGGCTTCGGCCTTGCAGCCATAGCCGGCATCGTCATCGGCGCGATTATCGGCCAGTCGGTCTGGGCGATGCGCGGCCTCGATCCGATCTTCCAGGTGCTGCGCACAGTGCCGCCGCTTGCCTGGCTGCCGCTGTCGCTCGCGGCCTTCCAGGACAGCAATCCTTCGGCGATCTTCGTGATCTTCATCACCTCGATCTGGCCGGTCATCATCAATACCGCCGTCGGCGTGCGCAACATCCCGCAGGACTATCGCAATGTCGCCGAGGTGCTGCGGCTCAACCAGTTCGAGTTCTTCTTCAAGATCATGCTGCCCTCAGCAGCCCCCTACATCTTCACTGGTCTGCGCATCGGCGTCGGCCTGTCATGGCTGGCGATCGTCGCCGCCGAGATGCTGACCGGCGGTGTCGGCATCGGCTTCTTCATCTGGGATGCGTGGAACTCTTCCCGCCTGCCCGACATCATCGTGGCCCTGGCCTATATCGGCGTCGTCGGCTTCGCCCTCGACAAGCTCGTGGCAGCCATCGGCAAACTCGTCACGCGCGGCGCCTCGGCCAATTGAGGGGATCGACCATGAACGCCTATCTGAAGCTCGACCATATCGACAAGCATTTCGACCGGGCCGGCGCCCGTACAGAGGTGCTGAAGGACATCAACCTCGTGATCGACAAGGGCGAATTCGTCTCGATCATCGGCCATTCCGGCTGCGGCAAGTCCACGCTCCTCAACCTGATCGCCGGCCTGACGCCTGTCTCGAAGGGCGCCATGCTGCTCGAAAACCGCGAGGTCAACGAACCCGGTCCCGAGCGCGCCGTCGTCTTCCAGAACCATTCGCTGCTGCCCTGGCTCACGGTCTATGAAAACGTCAATCTCGCCGTCTCGAAGGTCTTCCGCAATAAGAAAAGCAAGGCCGAGCGCCACGACTGGGTCATGGCCAATCTCGACCTCGTGCAGATGGCTCATGCGAAAGACAGGCGCCCCTCCGAAATATCAGGCGGCATGAAGCAGCGCGTCGGCATTGCCCGGGCACTCTCGATGGAGCCGAAGATCCTGCTGCTCGACGAGCCCTTCGGCGCGCTCGACGCACTGACCCGTGCGCATCTGCAGGACGCCGTGATGGAGATCCACGCCCGGCTCGGCAATACAATGGTCATGATCACCCATGACGTCGACGAGGCCGTGCTGCTTTCCGACCGCATCGTGATGATGACGAATGGGCCGGCAGCCCGCATCGGCGAAGTGCTCGACGTGCCGATTGCCCGTCCCCGCAACCGGATCGAACTCGCCTCCGACCGAACCTATCTCAAATGCCGCGAAGCCGTGCTGAAGTTCCTCTACGAACGTCACCGCTTCGTCGAAGCCGCGGAGTAAACCATGACCGAAAAACTCGTTATCATCGGTAACGGCATGGCGCCTGGGCGCATGCTGGAACACCTCTTCGAACAGGCACCCGGCCGCTATCAGGTCACGATCTTCAACGCCGAGCCGCGCGTCAATTACGATCGCATCATGCTCTCGCCGGTCCTCTCGGGCGAAAAGACCTACGAGCAGATCGTCATCCACGGCGACGGCTGGTACATCGACCATGGCATCACCCTCTATAAGGGCCACAGGATCGTTTCGATAGACCGCGACAGGAAGACGGTGACGTCGGATCATGGTGTCACCGAAAGCTACGACAAGCTCGTCATTGCCACGGGCTCCGTTCCGTTCATCATTCCCGTTCCCGGCAAGGATCTGCCCGGCGTCATCACCTATCGCGATCTCGACGACGTGCAGGCCATGCTGCTGGCGGCTCAATCGCGCGAAAAGGCCATCGTCATCGGCGGCGGCCTGCTCGGGCTCGAAGCGGCCGCCGGCCTTGCACAACGCGGCATGGATGTCACCGTATTGCACGTCATGCCGACGCTGATGGAGCGCCAACTCGATCCCGCCGCAGGCTACCTCTTACAGAAGGCGGTCGAGGACCGCGGCATCAAGGTCATCTGCAAGGCCAATACCAAGGCGATCATCGGCGACGGCAAGGTGGAAGGCGTCGAGCTCGACAACGGCACGATCATCCCTGCCACGCTCGTCGTCATGGCGGTGGGCATTCGCCCGAACGTCAATCTTGCCAAGGAAGCCGGGCTTGCCGTCAATCGTGGCATCGTCGTCGATGCCGGCATGCAGACCTCCGATGGCGATATCTACTCTCTTGGCGAATGCGCCGAAGTCGGCGGTATGGTCTATGGTCTTGTCGCACCGCTCTACGAGATGGCCCGCGTGGCAGCCGCCCATCTGGCGGGCGATACCAAGCCGGGCTTCGTGCATTCCGATACGCCGACCAAGCTCAAGGTCACCGGCATCGAGCTCTATTCTCTGGGTGATTTCGCCGACGGTGATGACCGGCAGGAAATCGTGCTGCGCGATGCTACTGCGGGCGTCTACAAGCGCTTGGTGCTGAAGGACAACCGCATTATCGGCACGGTGCTTTACGGCGAAACCTCCGACGGCGCCTGGTTCAACGATCTCAAGAAAAAGGCGGTCGACATCTCTGAGATGCGCGACACGCTGATCTTCGGCCAGGCCTATCAGGGAGGGTCCCCGCTGGACCCTATGGCGGCCGTTGCAGCCTTGCCGGATGATGCGGAAATCTGCGGCTGCAACGGCGTATGCAAGGGCAAGATCACGTCCACGATCACGGCCAAGGGGCTGACATCGCTCGATGACGTGCGCGCCCATACAAAGGCATCCGCCTCCTGCGGCTCCTGCACCGGTCTTGTCGAACAGCTCATGTCGCTGACATTGGGCGATGCTTACAACCCGAAGGCCGTGCAGCCGATGTGCACCTGCACGGAACTCGGCCATGACGATGTGCGCCGCCTCATCAAGGCAAAGAAGCTGAAGACCATTCCCGCCGTCATGCAGGAACTGGAATGGAAGACATCGGGCGGCTGCGCCAAATGTCGTCCTGCGCTGAACTATTATCTCGTTTGCGACTGGCCGGACGAATATGCCGACGACTACCAGTCGCGCTTCATCAACGAACGCGTCCACGCCAACATCCAGAAGGATGGCACCTATTCCGTGGTACCGCGCATGTGGGGCGGAGTGACCAATTCCGGCGAGCTGCGCGCCATCGCCGACGTGGTCGACAAGTTCGCCATTCCGATGGTCAAGGTCACTGGTGGGCAACGCATCGACCTGCTCGGCGTCGAAAAGGAAGACCTGCCGGCCGTCTGGGCCGATCTCGGCAAAGCCGGCTTCGTTTCCGGCCAGGCCTATGCCAAGGGCCTGCGCACGGTAAAGACCTGCGTCGGCTCCGACTGGTGCCGCTTCGGCACGCAGGATTCCACCGGCCTCGGCATTCGCATCGAGAAATTCATGTGGGGCTCCTGGACACCGGCCAAGCTGAAGATGGCAGTCTCCGGATGTCCGCGAAACTGCGCCGAGGCGACCTGCAAAGATATCGGCGTCATCTGCGTCGACTCCGGTTTCGAGATCCATTTCGCTGGTGCTGCAGGCCTCGATATCAAGGGTACCGAGGTGCTCGGCTTGGTAAAGACCGAGGACGAAGCGCTCGAACATATCGTGGCGTTGACACAGATGTACCGCGAACAGGCCCGCTATCTCGAACGCATCTACAAATGGGCCAAGCGCATCGGCCTCGACGAGATCCGCCGGCAGATCATGGAGGGCCATGACAAGCGCCAGGCCTATTACGAGCGCTTCGTCTTTTCCCAGAAATTTGCGCAGGTCGACCCCTGGTCGGAGCGTGTCTCCGGCAAGGACAAGCATGAATTCCGGCCGATGGCGACCATCGGTTTCAGTCAGGCGGCAGAGTGAGGAGATCAACCATGAACTGGCACCTGATCGGCGAGATCTCCGATATTCCTCTGCGTGGCTCCCGCTGCGTGAAGACCCCGCATATGAACATCGCCGTCTTCCGCACCAGCGAGGAAGAAGTCTATGCGATCGAAAACCGCTGCCCACACAAGGGCGGGCCGCTTTCCGAAGGCATCGTGCATGGCAATGCCGTTACTTGCCCGCTGCACAATTGGGTGATCTCACTGGAGACCGGCAAAGCGCTCGGTGCCGATGACGGCGCGGTGCGCACGATCCCCCTCAAGAACGAGGGCGGCACGCTCTATATCGCGCTCGAAAGCCTTGTCATGGCGGCCGAATGATGGGAGCGGAGGTCAAGACCACCTGTCCCTATTGCGGCGTCGGCTGCGGCGTGATCGCCAAGGTGGACGAGGCCGGCGCCGTGACCGTGAAAGGCGACCCTGAGCATCCGGCCAATTTCGGCCGGCTCTGCTCCAAGGGTTCGGCGCTTGCCGAAACGATCGATCTCGATGACCGCCTCCTCCATCCCGAAATCGACGGCAAGCAGGTAGAATGGGATGAGGCACTCGATCTCGTTGCGCGGCGCTTTTCCGAGACAATTGCCGAACACGGGCCGGACTCTGTCGCCTTCTATGTCTCGGGCCAGTTGCTGACCGAGGATTATTACGTCGCCAACAAGCTGATGAAGGGTTTCATCGGATCGGCCAATATCGACACCAATTCGCGCCTCTGCATGTCTTCGTCAGTCGCCGGCCATCGCCGCGCCTTCGGTTCGGATACGGTGCCAGGCCTCTATGGAGATCTGGAACTTGCCGATCTCGTCATACTGACCGGCTCCAACCTTGCCTGGTGCCATCCCGTCATCTACCAGCGGCTCGCTGCCGCCAAGGCTGCCCGGCCGGGCCTGAAGATCGTCGTCATCGATCCGCGCCGAACGATGACATGCGATATCGCCGACCTGCATCTCGCCATCCGGCCTGACGGCGACGTGGCGCTCTTCATGGGGCTTCTGGCCCACCTCGCGGCGAGCCCCGCCATCGACCAGAATTATATCGGCGCCCATACGGAAGGTTTTGGTGCAGCCTTCGCCGCTGCCGCCGCACTGACGGTAGACGACCTGCTTGAGCGTACCGGCCTACCGGCCATGCAGGTGAGGGAATTCTTCCGGCTGTTCGAGACGACCGAGAAGGTCGTCACCTGCTACAGCCAGGGCGTCAACCAGTCTGCGTCCGGCACAGACAAGGTCAATGCCATCATCAATTGCCACCTGGCGACGGGGCGCATCGGGCGACCCGGCATGGGGCCGTTTTCACTGACGGGCCAGCCGAATGCCATGGGCGGGCGCGAGGTCGGCGGGCTCGCGAATATGCTCGCCGCTCATATGGCCATCGAAAGTGCTGATGATCGCGACCGGGTGCAGCGCTTCTGGAATGCGCCCAATATTGCCGCTAGGCCCGGTCTGAAAGCCATCGACTTGTTCCGCGCCGTCGAGGACGGGCGCGTCAAGGCACTCTGGATCATGGCGACCAATCCCGTCGTTTCCCTGCCCGATACCACCAGGGTCGAGGCGGCGATTGCTGCCTGCCCCTTCGTCGTCGTGTCCGACATCCTGCACAAGACGGATACGACACGGCACGCACATGTGCTCCTGCCATCGCTCGGCTGGGGCGAGAAGGATGGTACGGTCACCAATTCGGAGCGTCGCATATCCAGGCAGCGTCCCTTTCTCGATTTGCCGGGAGAGACACGTGCCGACTGGTGGCAGTTGGCAGAAGTCGGACGCAGAATGGGCTTTGCCGCCGCCTTCGATTATCCATCGCCGGCTGACATCTTTGCCGAACACGCAGCCCTTTCCGCCTTCGAGAATGACGGCAGCCGCGACTTCGATATCGGCGCCTACGCCGAAACGCGTACTTCGGCATATGACGCGTTGAAACCGTTCCAGTGGCCTCAGCCTTCCGGGACGGACAAGCAAGAAACGCGGTTCTTCGCCGAAGGTGGTTTTTTCCATCCCGATCACAAGGCGCGCTTCATAGCCGTCGAGGCGCCGGCAACCGACAACACAGATGGCGCCTATCCCTTTACGCTGAACACCGGCCGCATCCGCGACCAGTGGCACACAATGACGCGCACCGGGAAGAGCGCGCGGCTATCATCCCACATTGCCGAGCCCTTCGCGGAAATCCATCCGCGCGATGCGATGGAACTCGGCATAGCCGATGCCGCCTTGGCCCAGGTCGAAAGCGCCTACGGAAAGGCCGTCATCCGCGCACTTGTAACTGACCGGCAGGCACGCGGCAGCGTCTTCGTGCCGATGCACTGGAGTGACCAGAATTCCGCACAGGGACGCATCGGCGCTGTCGTAAAACCGGCGACCGATCCCGTTTCGGGGCAGCCCGCCTCCAAGAATGTCGCCGTCGCCGTCAGCCGTTATCGTGCAGACTATTATGGCTTTGCCGTCAGCGCGGCGAGGCCCGAGGCTCCCGATGCGGACTATTGGGCACTTGCAAAGGCGGATGGTGGCTGGCGGCTGGAACTCGCGTTCAACAATAACCTCGAAGATTGGACGGCATGGTGCCGGCAGACCTTCGCCATCCCTGACCATGTCGAACCATTAGGTTATGCCGACCGTCAATCCGGTGACCGGCGCCTTGCCTTCTTCGATGGAGAGAAACTGCTTTCCGCACTCTTCCTTGCACGAGAGCCGGTTGCCGTCGCCCGCAATTGGGCGGTGTCGCAGTTGACCGCCGACCACCGCAACCTGCGCCGCCGCTTTGCCATCATCGCCGGCCGCCCGGGTGCTGACATGCCGGATCCGGGCGCGACGGTCTGTTCCTGCTTCAGCGTCGGCGTCAACCAGATCGTTGCCGCCGTGCGCTCCGGCTGCCGCAGCGTCGAGGCGATCGGCAGCGAACTCAAAGCCGGTACCAATTGCGGTTCCTGCCGCGCCGAAATCAGGGGGATCATCAATGCCTGTGTTGCAGACGCTGCCGAATGAGATTGCCGAGCGGACGCCGGCCCGCATGGCACCGCTCGCCAAACTGCCGGTTTTCTGGTCGCTCGCCGGACAGCGGGTCATCGTCGCCGGCGGCTCGGACGCCTGCGCGTGGAAAGCGGAACTGCTCGCCGCCTGCGGCGCGAAGGTCGAGATCTATGCTGAACAGCTCGGAGAGGCCTGTGCGGCTCTCGTCGAACAAGGATCCACGCATCCGAAAGGCGCACTCATCCATCGCCCTGCAGCATGGCACGAGGATGCATTTGCGGGGGCAGCCATTGCCGTGGCCGACTGCGATGACGAGACCGAGGCCAGGCTATTTTTCGAGGCCGCGCAGCGGGCCGGGGTTCCGGTCAACGTGATCGACAAGCCGGCTTTCTGCCAATTCCAGTTCGGCTCCATCGTCAACCGCTCGCCCGTCGTGGTATCGATCTCGACGGATGGCGCAGCCCCCATCCTCGCGCAGGCCATTCGCCGTCGCATCGAAACACTGTTGCCGGCATCGCTCAAATCCTGGTCGGCCCTCGCCCAGTCGCTGCGTGAGGAGATTGCCCTTCGTCTCAAACCCGGAGCAGAGCGTCGCGCCTTCTGGGAGCGCTTCGTCGATCGTGCCTTTGCAACTGCGCCGACTGAGGCGTGCGTACGCGACCTGCTTGTCGATATGAAACGGCCAGTTCCGACACGCCCCGTTGGACGAGTAACGCTCGTCGGCGCCGGCCCCGGCGATGCGGAATATCTGACGCTGAAGGCGGTGCGGGCATTACAGGCCGCTGATGTCATCCTGTTCGACGATCTCGTGTCGGACGAGGTTCTTGAACTTGCGCGGCGCGAGGCAAAACGTCTGCTCGTCGGCAAGCGCGGCGGCCGAACAAGTTGTCGGCAGGAGGATATCAACGAAATGATGCTGACCTTCGCCAAGGCCGGCAAGAATGTCGCCCGGCTGAAATCCGGTGACCCGATGATCTTCGGTCGCGCCGGCGAGGAAATCGCCTATCTGAAGCAGCATAACATCCCGGTCGAAGTCATACCCGGTATCACGACCGCAAGCGCGATGGCGTCACGGCTCGGCGTTTCGCTCACCCATCGCGATCACGCGCAAGCCGTACAGTTCGTCACCGGCCATTCGCGCCATGGCGACCTGCCCGAGGCGATCGACTGGCAGGCTATCGCAGACACAAGAAAAACGACGATCTTCTACATGGGTGGACGGACAGCCGGAGCAATCCAGAACAGGCTGATCGAGGCTGGTCTCGATGCACGAACGCCTGTTGTGATCGTCAGCTCTGTTGCCAATACCGACGAGCGCCGCTGGGCCGGCAGTCTGGAGGGCCTTTCTTCGGCCATGGCCGAAATCGGCCTCGACCGGCCAGTACTGATTGGCGTCGGGGAGGTTTTTGCCGCCTGCGACCTGATGGCTGAAGCCAATCTGCCGTTCTTTGCCCAGGCTTACTGAAGCGCCGGAGCGCTCAACAAAAACCCGTCTTGTCAAACTCACGCAACGGTTACGCCATTTTCCAGCAGCGCCTTGAGATCACGAACGGGCGGTGCCCCAAACTGTCGGGCATATTCCCTCGTGAACTGCGTGACGCTCTCATAGCCGACGGAATACGCAGCCGAACTGGCCGGAACGCCTTCCGAGATCATCTGCCTTCGCGCCTCGATCAGGCGCAACTGCTTCTGGAACTGAAGTGGTGACAATGTGGTCACTGTGCGGAAATGCTGATGAAATGACGAAAGGCTCATGCCCGCCTTCTCGGCGAGCTCATTCACTCGTAAGGGACGAGCGACGCCTTCGCGGATGATGGCAACAGCACGACCAATTCTCTCCGCGTGGCTATCTGTTTGACCGAGCGCCCGGATTGAGGCTCCGTGCTTGCCGGTCATCAGCCAGAAGTGCATCTCCCTTAGATGCTGCCTCGCCAGGATCGGCATGACAGCGGGCCGATCGATGAGGCCCATGAGCCTGGCGGCGATGTCCGCGACCTCAGTTTCGGTCGGGTCTACGTTAACGGGTTTCGAGGTCGAAGCTGTCATTGGACCAATTTCCGAACCCAGTTCGCGGATCATGGCGAGGTCGAGTTCTAGAACGAGAGAATAATAGGGAGCAATGCGGCTTGCCGTTGTGATCTGGCTCACCGTGGGGACGTCAGCGGTGATCAGGAGGCTATCGCCTGCGCCGAAGTCGAACGTTTCCGGCCCGATGCTCACTCTCTTTCGGCCTTGGAGAACCAGCGCAACCAGAGGCCTGTTGATCGCAAACTGGATTTCGCTTGGGTTCAGGGCGCGGATAGCCGTCAGACCGGGGATCGAAGTTGGTGCCGCTCCGAAGCGATCGACCTTGATGTCTGCATGACGGCGGACGATCTCCAGCAAACTCATCAGAACTCCTATAGCAATGGAGAAAAAGGCAAGTCGATATTGGTCGCCGGCCTTCAGCAACGCCAGGTTAGCAAGACTTCGAGCCATATCGCAAGCATGCGAGACGATGTCACTCTTCACTTTTGGACAAATAGGCAATTCGCTTGGAGAAATAGGCAGCAGTTCCCATCGGCCTCTGGGCATAGTGTTGATCAGCAATGAGCACAAAAGGAGTTGACCTATGACGACGATCTCAATCGTAACCGGCGGCAGCCGCGGCCTTGGACGCAATACTGCAATCAGCATCGCCAAGCATGGTGGCGATGTGATTTTGACCTATCGAAATGGCGCGGAAGAAGCCAAGGCTGTCGTGGCCGAAATAGAAGCTCTCGGCCGCAAGGCAGTGGCGCTGCAGCTCGACGTCGGTACCACGTCGGCGTTCCCGGCCTTCGCGGAAGCCGTTCGATCCGCTCTGACGGTTACCTGGTCGCGCACCAATTTCGATCACCTCATCAACAATGCCGGTCATGGTGAGATGGCGGGTTTCGCGGAGACCACCGAAGCGCAGTTCGACAATCTCTTCAATGTCCACGTCAAGGGCGTCTTCTTCCTGACTCAGACCCTGCTCCCGCTCCTTGTCGATGGCGGCCGTATCGTCAATTTCTCGTCCGGCCTCACCCGCGTTTCCTATCCGGGATTTTCCGCCTATTCCGCAGCCAAGGGAGCGGTCGAAATCCTCACGCTCTACCTGGCGAGAGAGCTCGGAAGTCGCGGTATTACAGCGAATACGGTCGCTCCAGGTGCGATTGCGACAGATTTCCTGGGCGGCGCGGTTCGCGATACGCCGGCCTATAACGAGGCCTTCGCAAACATGATCGCCCTCGGCCGCGTCGGATTGCCCGACGATATCGGCCCGATGATCGCCAGCCTGATTGGCCCTGACAACGGCTGGGTCACGGCACAGCGCATTGAAGTGTCTGGCGGTCAGAATATCTAGTCAGCCAGGCCGGTTCGGTGTTACGCCGGACCGGCCTCGGATGTCTTCGATGCATCTGCCCTCCCCGAGAAAATCTTGTTCCTCGACGTTCGGAAGGTGATTCGCTTCAATACTCGCGTCGTCGAGGCGCCAAGGCGGATTGGTTCTGCTGTCCTCGATTTTGAGCCAATGTTTATTGCGCTCTAATGCGAGTTCGGCAGCACGTCACTGATCTAACTCAGTGACAACGGATATTATTTGGCTCAAACATTTTGCGTCATTCTCCGATTCCCTGTTAGGCGACACGAGATCTCACATGTCTTCGAGACTGAATCGCAAATTGCAGATGCCCCGCCGCGACGACCTTGGCCTTCTGACAATCGCCAATGGCTCCGGCCTCTCCATATCCGCACTGCCGAATGGCGCGCTCTTTTCCATCGACTATGTCGATAGCCTCGGATCGGTGCAGATCAACCAGATCCAGGGATCGCCGCTTTCCGGCGGCGTGGGGCGTCTTTACCTGCGGATCGGCGGCAACAAGCCCGCCGTTGCAGAGATCGTCGGGCCTCGGGCGCGAGGTCGCTTCGGCCATGGTGAGACGGGCTTTTCCTGGAGCGGCGATGTCGGAGATGTCCACTATCAGGTGAGCCTCGTGCTTACTCCCTCCGAGACGACGTGGTTCTGGCAGGTTACACTGACGCATACCGGTAAGGAGACGCTGCCGGCCGATCTCGTGCTGGTTCAGGATATCGGCCTTGGCGATCGTGGCTTCCTGATGAACAGTGAAGCCTATGCCTCGCAATATGTCGACCACCATATTGCCGAGCATCCGGCATTCGGTTTTGTCGTGATGAACAGGCAGAACCTCAAGCAAGGTGGCGGGCGCAATCCGTGGCTCGCGCAGGGCTGCCTCGAAGGCGTCGCCGCCTATGCCACCGACGCAATCCAGCTCGTGCAATCGGCCGCCCGGAGCGACGATCTGCTGGTTGGCCCCTTCGGCACGGACCTGCCGAGCCAGCGCCGTCAGCATGAAATGGCCTGCCCTGCACTTCAATCAAAGCCGCTCTCCGTATCTGCCGAGGGCGTGACGGCGACTTTCTTCAGCTTGTTCCTTAATGATCATCAGGCGGCATCTGATGCTGCCGATCTTTCCCGCCTCGACCATCTGAGCACGATCGAAAAGAACGGTTCCGGACCGGCAGAGCGAACGCCGCCGCGCAGCATCCTGCAGGATGCCTCGCTTCTTGATGTCGACGCACTCGACGACAAGGCGATCGCCCGCCTCTATCCCGAACGCATGCTCGAAGAGCGTGTGGATGGAAAGCTCCTCTCCTTTTTCGTACCCGAGGGTGCACTCAACCGCCACGTCGTCCTTCAGGAGAAAGAGCTGCTGGTCGCACGCCGCCACGGCGCGATCGTGCGCAGCGGACAGAATATGCTACTCGACGACGCGACACTGGCCTCTACCTGCTGGATGCAGGGCATCTTCGCGGCACAGTTGACGATCGGTAATACCTCCTTCCATAAGCTGTTTTCCGTCTCCCGTGATCCCTATAACCTGACGCGGACCACCGGATTGCGCATCCTGACCGACGCAGGCCAGGGCTGGCAGCTTCTCGCTGTTCCCTCCGTCTTCGAGATAGGCCTCAGCGACTGCCGCTGGATCTATCGTCTTGCCGATCGCACCATCACCGTGACAGCCACGGCGTCCGGGGAGGATGCCGCGATGCAATGGGCGGTCTCGGTCGAGGGCAAGCCCTGCCGGTTCCTCGTCTTCGGCCATCTCGTTCTCGGAGAGCGGGAATATGATGCGAGCGGCCATGTCGAATTCGACAATGATGCCAAACGCATTCTCTTCCGTCCGGATCCGCACTGGCTCTGGGGCGAACGCTATCCCGATGCCAGCTACTGGCTGGTGAGCCCGACACCCGATGTCCTGGAGGCAATCGGCGGAGACGAGCTTCTCTATGAGGATGGCATTGCCCGCAACG
>Ga0209758_1000661_pt1 | contig 51579 bp, 58 predicted proteins | sample AraplaMF_Col_mMF_FD_184258 | JGI IMG/M metagenome (GOLD analysis project Ga0209758, IMG submission 184258) | Arabidopsis root microbial communities from the University of North Carolina, USA - plate scrape MF_Col_mMF (SPAdes) (version 2) | ecosystem: Host-associated > Plants > Roots > Endosphere... | reverse complement strand
ATGACCGCGAGTGTCGACATCGTTACTGGCGAGAGACGTCTGATCAGCTATTTCTTTTCTCCGCTCATTAAGACGTTTCAGGATAGCCTGCACGAACGCTAAGGCAACGTTCGGGACCTAGCGCGTTGCTCTCAGCTCGAGGCGAGTGACGCCTGCAGCTACGTTCACACCGGTTCCGGTTTCGCCGCTGAGCGGCTGCAAGGCGAAGTTCTTCGAATTTCCGCCCACCAGGGCATTTGCTCCGAGGCCGACACCGACGGAAGCAGCGGCCGAAGCGCCGACATAGGTGCCGGCAAGAGCGCCATCGCCGACGCGCGTGGGGGCAGTGTTGACGACGATCCAGCTGAGATAGGATTTGCCGGTGACGCCGATATCGAGGCCGAGCTTGCCGATCGTGCCTGTGTAATGCTCGACCTTGCCGGTTTTCTGCTTGAAGCTGCAATCGATCGCCTTGTTCGAGCCGATGATCATGGCGGCGAAGGCTGCGGCGATCACTTCCGGCATTCGGCTTTGCGGCATCGGTCGACAGGATCTGGCGGTAGCGGCGGGCTTCTTGCGGGTTGCAAATTGCACGACAAGGGAAGGCCCAGATTGGCTGCCGCTATCCAGCCCCTTCTACACGCCGCCAAATCTCAAAAGAGCCAAAACATGGAGATCGGTCTTGCACTCTTCGGCTTCCTCATCGGTCATGCCGCGGTAGAGGATTGAGCCACCTTCTCGCCGGCGCATGACGTAGCCTTCAAGTATCTCGCCGTCGACGCCCGTTACCGGCTCACATGCGTAGTACCAGTGTCAAGTTGTCAGCACCGTGCGGAGTCTGAAAAATCTGATTGGTCGCAACAGGACCTGGACGACGGACGCCTTGTCGGCATCCCCGGCGATCCCCGCGACGTTGCGCGTCGTCATGTGATATACCTTAACCCGCAGGCAGCGATATCAGGTTGTAAGTTACGCGTAAATCGTGCGGGCCGCGTTGCTGAAAATAATTCGGAAGGGTGAGTGGCGGGCTAGATGTCACCTTCGCTGTCGCGGGCTGTCTGGACGGCTCGGCATTTGAACTCAGCTCTTCGCAAAGTCCGCCGCAGTGAGGGGAACAGGTCTGTAGCCGTTGATGTCGGCAATGTCATATTCCTGGCCCAGCTCTGCCGCGACCAGGACCTTGCCAGATTTCGACATCAGCGCAGGGTCCCGCCAGAGCCCTGATATGACGTGGCCGATGAACTGCGGTGACTCGGAATTGGACAGGTCGAAATATTCGGCATTCTGCATGACGGCTTCGGTGCGCACCAGGCCGGGATAGAGAGCGACGGCGGCGACATGGTGCGGGCGCAGGTCATGCGCGAAGTCTGCGGCCATCTTGTCGGCAGCAGCTTTGGCGATGCCATAGATCGCGTTCCCGTCGTAGAGTTGCGCCGCCCAGAATGAAATATTGACGATCAGGCCGCGCTCCGCCGAGATCATGACAGGAGCCACTGCACGCGACATGATGAAAGCCGCCCTCAGTGCCGTGCCGATCATTGCCTCCCACCGCCAGACGGGCTGCTCCCAGAAGGCGCGAGGCCAGGTGAAATCGCCATCCTCGACCATGTTTTCATAGCCGGGCCATGCATTGTTCACCAGAATGTTGAGCTTGGTGCCGGCTCTGATCTCTTCGGCCACACGCTCGGTCTCGGCGTCGTTGGCATGGTCGCAATGATGAAGGACAAGGCGTCCGGGCAGTGTCGCAGCCTCAAGCGCGAGCCCTTCCAGAGAGCCTGAGCGTTTGCCCCCGCTTGCCTCCGCCTCGGAACGCGTCCTGCCGGTCACGTGAACCGTGGTGCCCTCGGCGAGCAGGGCAAGTGCAATTCCGCGGCCGACACCGCGGCTTGCGCCGGTTACCAAGGCGACGACATCTTTCATGCTGGCTGGCCTCCCTTGCGATGGCGATTTACCGGCGCGGCTGGTGAGCGCGCATCCAGGCTGCGGTATGTCTTGCCGGCAACGCAAAATACGGTGCCGCCGTGCCATTGTGAATAGAGGGTGACTGCTGGCGGTTCGAGGTCTCGTCCACTTTGCTTGCAGCAGATAGCGCTCGTGACGATTGTCTTCGCGGGCGGATGGTCACACTCGCGGACAAGCGGCGACCGGTTCGGTCGCCGCCTGCTCGATTCAGCGTATTGCCTTCAACTCGAGGCGAGAGACGCCTGCGGCGACATTCACGCCGCCGCCGGCAAGACCTACATCGCCGGGCCGAGTGATGCGAAGTTCCCCGACAAGTCGGATGCCCTCCCGCATCGACTGCTGCAGGAACAGTCCATCGATCTCAGCTTTATCGGATTGGGCCTGTCGGAACGCAGGACGCGCAGGCGGCAAGACGCCGCCTGCGGGGGTATACGTCCCGCGGCCTCGTCCTGAAGAGAACGCGACCGAAGAGGTTGGCCGTGAGGGGATCATCTGCGGCCGTGCACATATTTCTGGTCGGGTTTGAGAGCGATCGGCTCGCGATCGTTGGATACAGACCCCACCTCGTCATCGGCACTTTCATGGCGCAGCCCGACCCGGCGCAGGAACCGCATCAGCGCCCCTTCCAGATCGTCGACAAATGTGAAGATGACAGGGATGACGATGAGGCTGAGCAGCGTCGACATCATGACGCCGCCGATCACCACGATCGCCATCGGCTGCCGGAAGCTAGAATCGCCGCCGGTCAGGCTGAGAGCGACCGGAAGCATGCCGGACGCCATGGCGATGGTGGTCATGACGATGGGCCGCGCGCGCTTGTGGCAGGCATCCACGAGGGCGTCGAACCTGGACATGCCCCGGCGGCGCGACATGATTGCGTATTCGATCAGCAGGATCGAGTTCTTCGTCACCACGCCCATCAGCATGAGCAGCCCGATGACTGCCGCCATCGAAAAGCTGGTCCCGGTCAGCACCAGCGGCAGGAGCGCGCCGCCGAGCGAGAGCGGCAGAGCCATCAGAAGGGTGAGCGGCTGCAGGAAGTCGTGGAAGAGCAGGACGAGGACCGCATAGATACAGAACACGCCGATCGCCATGGCAAGGCCGAAGCTCTGGAACAGCTCCGAGCTGCGCTGAAGTTCGCCTTGTTCGACAAGCGTGACGCCGGACGGCAGATGCTGGAGCGCCGGCAGCGCCTGTGCCTCGCGGTTGACGTCGCCGAGGATACGACCGTTGAGTTCGACCGACACGGTGACATTGCGCATCCGGTCGATGCGGTCGATCTCGGAGGGGCTGCCGCCGATCCGGATATCGGCGATCGATCCGAGATCGACATTGCCGTTCGTGCCCGCCACTCGCATGTTCTTGATATCGTCCAGGCTGGTGCGCGACTCCGGGCTGAAGCGGACGACGATGGGAACCTGGCGCTGCGGCAGGTTGAGCTTCGGCAGGTTGGCGGAATATTCCCCGTTCGTCGCCACGCGCGCGGCCTCGGCGATAGCGCTTGACGTTACCCCCAATGCGGCTGCGCGCGCAAAATCGGGCGTAATCTGGATCTCGGGTGCCTGCCTTGCTGCGGTGGACGTCACCGCTCCGATACCGTTCAGCGTGCGGAGCTGCTCTTCGAGCGCAGTACTCGCGCTGTCGAGGGCGTTGGCATCGTCGCTGGCAAGGGTGATCTCGAGCTTGGTGCCGTTGGCGCCGCCGCCGACTGCGACACGCACGCCCGATAGAACCGAAAGAGCCTGCCGGATGTCGTTTTCGATTTCCGACTGCTTGCGGTCACGCTCGCCGATCGACGACAGCACGGCGACGATCGTGGCGGAATTGACGCTGCTCGTGGTGCTGGCGTCGGGGCCGCCGCCCGAAGATGTGGAGCCGACCGAGGAGAAGACACGGGTGACGTCCTGCAGCTTGCCGACGATATCAGCGGCTTTCCGGGTCGCGGTGTCCGTCTGCTCGATGGTGGCGCCCGGCTGCATGGTGAGCGTGATCTGGGTTCGCGCGTCGTCGGAAGCGGGCAGGAAGCCGGATTTCAGCAGCGGGATCGTGGACAGCGAAAGTGCGACGACGACAGCAGTTACGGCCACCGTGGTCTTCCGGCGATTCATGGCGGCCTTCACGACTGCCAGATAGATGCGCATGATGCGGCCGTCCTTTTCCTCCGTCGGAGGGACAGCCTTCATGAAATAGGCGGCCATCATCGGCGTCAGCAGGCGCGCGACGACGAGCGAGGCGAGGACGGCGACGGCGGCGGTGACCCCGAATTGGCGGAACAAAAGTCCCGGAATACCGCTCATAAAGGCCGTCGGCAGGAAGACGGCAACCAGCGTGAAGGTGGTTGCGATGACCGCGAGCCCGATCTCGTTGGCGGCTTCGAGGGCGGCATCGATCGGCCGCTTGCCCATCTGCAGGTGACGGGCGATGTTTTCGATCTCGACGATGGCGTCGTCGACGAGGATGCCGACTACGAGCGACAGTGCCAGCAGCGTGATGGTATTCAGGCTGAAGCCGCAAAGGTACATGACCAGGAAGGTCGGGATTACGGACAGGGGCAGCGCCACGGCCGAGAGGATCGTCGCGCGCCAGTCACGAAGGAAGAGCCAGACGACGATGATCGCCAGGATCGCCCCCTCGTACAGCATGTGCATCGAACCATCGTAGTTGTCGATGATCGGCCCGATCGTGCTGTAGGCTTCGTCGATCTGGACGTTGGAATGTTTGGCGGCGAACTGTTTGATCGCCTTGTCGATGTCGGTCGAGACGCCGCTGTCTGAAAAGCCATTCGAGCGCTTGATCTCGACCGCGATCACCGGTTTGCCGTCGAGATAGGCCATTGAGGACCGCTCTGCGAAACTGTCGGTGACGGATGCGACTTCGTCGAGGCGAACCTGCTGGCCGTTGGCCAGGGGAATTCTCAGTCCTTTCAATGCCTCGACTGATGGCAGAGCGCCGAGCGTGCGCAGCGTTTGACGGGTGCCGCCGATTTCGCCGAGGCCGCCCGACGTATCCGCCTGCACCGCCTTCAGCTGCGACGATACAGTCGCGGCGGTGACCCCGAGCGACGCCATTGTCGCGGGATCGAGATCGACGTGAACCTCGCGGTCGATCCCGCCGATGCGATTGACTTGTCCGACGCCGGACACCGAGAGCAGTGCCTTGGTCAGATCATTGTCGACAAACCAGGAAAGCTCGGTTTCGTTGAGAGCAGTCGAGCGGACGGCATAGGTGACCAGCGCGGAGCTTTGAACCGTAACCTTGGTGACGCTTGGTGTCTCCATCTGCGCCGGAAGATCGCCCTTGACGCTGTCGACGGCGTTGCGGACTTCGTTGAGCGCCGCTTCGCTGTTTTTCTCCAGCTTGAAGGAAACCTTGATCGAGACGGTGCCGTCGGTGATGGTCGTGGTGATGTGGTCGAGATAGCTGAGCGAAGCCAAACTGTCTTCGATGGTGCGGGCGACCTCGGTTTCGAGCTGTGCCGGCGCTGCGCCGTCGAGCGTCGCCGTGACGCTGATCGTGGGAAGGTCCATATCGGGGAAGTTCTGGACCGCCAGGGTCTTGAAGGCCAAGAGTCCCCCAACCGTCAGCATCACGAACAGCAATATTGCCGGGACGGGGTTGTGGATCGACCATGCCGAGAAGTTCATCAGTTTTTCTCCGCGATCTTCACGAGGTCATTGTCCGAGAGGAATGCGCCGCCCGAGGTCACCACCTTCGACGTCCGGTCTATGCCGGAGACGATTTCCACCTCGCCATTGTTGCGGCGGCCGGTTTCCACCCGGACCCTTTGCACCCGTTGATCCTCGCTTGCGGTGAAGACGTAACTGATCCCGTCCCGGAACACGATTGCGGTCTCGGGCACGGTCAGCGCCGGGGAGGTCTGCAGCTCGATGTTGCCTGTGACGTAAAGGCCCGTGCGTGGACGGGTGTCGGCCGGCAGCGTGACATAGACGATTGCCCGGCTGGTATCGGTGCTGACCGACGGCCCGACAAGCCTCACTTTGCCCTCGATGGCGTGGCCTTCAGGCCCGTTGACCTGGACGCTCAGGCCTTCCGAAATGCGTGGGAGGTAGCGAGCGGAAACCTCGGCCTGCCATTCGATCCGCTGTTGGCGAACCATGCGGAACAGTTCCGTGCCGGCGGAGACGACGGCGCCGAGATCGGCGGAACGCGACGTGATCAAGCCATCGTCGACGGCCGTGATAGTCGTCTGCGCAAGCTTGATCTTTTCGCTGTCGAGCGCGGCCTCTTCGGATGCAAGACTTGCCGTCGCCGTCTGCTCGTCGGCGAGATACTCGACGATCTTCTCATCGGAGAGCGCCCCTGAAGGCTGGAGCTGCCGCGCCCGGTCGGCATTGGCTTTGGCCTTCGAGAGGCTCGCCTTGGCGGTCGCGACGGCGGCCTCCTGCTTGCGAAGATCGGCGAGCACGCTCTCTTGGGAAAGCCGCACGAGCGTCTGGCCCTTGGTGACCACGGAACCGACATCGACCAGAACATCGGTTATGCGCAGCCCGCTCGTCTCGGAGGCGATGACCGCTTCCTGCCATGGTTTCAGCCACCCGCTCGCGGGAACGGTCTCAGGCCAGTCCCGCTGAGCCGGCGCCGTAAGGGAGACGGTGAGGGCGGTTGCCGCGGCCTGTTCCGCCATGGCGTTGCGGAGGGGAGGGAACAGCGCCATCGCAACGAAGGCGGAGACGAATAGTCTGGAGGTTTTTCTCAACGATGTATTCCTTGTCGTCAAGGCATCGGCGCCTTTTCCCGATCGGCGCCAATTCGACGAAGGATTGCCGCTCATGCACGACAACCGGGTTTCGGCGCGCGTCGATGTCATGGCAGGATAAGTAACGGGGCGAATGTTAAGTGCGGTCAAGTTAGTGTTAAGTTGGGTAAAACTTGGCCGCACGACGGTATTCGTGCTGTATGGCTTGTCGAAATTGATAACGGAAACGCGAATGAACAAGGTTCTCCTCATCGATGACGATGCCGAGCTGACGACGCTTCTGCAGGAATATCTGGTCGAGGAAGGATATGACGTCGCAACGGACACGGACGGCCGCGCCGCCATTGCTGCCGCTGCCGGCAATACGGTCGACATCATCGTGCTCGACATCATGATGCCCCGCATGAACGGGATCGAAGTCCTGCAGAGGGTCAGGAAGCTGAGCCAGGTCCCCGTCCTGATGCTGACGGCAAGAGGTGATGATGTCGATCGGATATCCGGTCTCAATCTCGGCGCCGACGACTATGTGCCGAAGCCTTGCTCGCCGGGCGAGCTTGCGGCGAGGCTGCGCGCCATCCTGCGACGCGCGGGTCAGCCGGCAACAGGGGTGTCGGCCGACACCGTAAGGGCAGGGCAGCTCGTGATCCATTCCGGCAGCAGAAGCGCCGAATGGCGCGGTGCGACTTTGGAGCTGACCGGCACCGAGTTCAGCCTGTTGGAAGTTCTCGCCCGCAGCGCCGGCCAGCTGGTGTCGAAGCAGGATATTTCGAAGCGTGCCTTCGGCAAGCCGCTCACGCCGTTCGACCGCCGGATCGACGTCCATATCAGCAGCGTTCGCCAAAAGCTCGGGTTGCGGGAGGACGGTCAATCCTGGATCCAGTCCGTTCGCGGCCAGGGCTATCAACTTCTCATGGACTGACCATGCCCCGGCTTTTCTGGAAGTTCTTCGCGACGATCTGGTTGACGCTTGCAACGACGCTCACGGTCATCATCGTGATCGTCAACCTCTTTCAGATCCCGCCTCCCGGCCGCGATCGGGAGTATCAGGAGCGCGCGATCATTCTGAATCTGACGGCGAACGTGCTCACAAGGGACGGGGAGGAGGCCGCCGCGCGCTTCATCCGCACAAGTGAGGTGACGACGCCGCTTGGGCTGACGCTTTCGAAGATAGCGGACCCGAGTGCGTGCGCAGGCGAAGGCACGGCGGAGGTGAGACCCGTCCTCAAGGACGGAATTTGCTACCGGATCTCCGTGGCGCCGGAAGCCAGCTTCCTTCTCAACATTATGGACAACCTGGCTCTGCTGGTGCCTTGGCTTTCGATCTTCGTTTCGAGCACGGTCGCCGCGGCCGCACTCGCCAGATACCTCATTCGTCCCGTCGTCCACCTTCGCGACGGCCTGAGCGCTCTTGCCCACGGCCGTTTCGACGTCCGTATCGGCGACAAGATGGCGGGGCGCAGGGACGAGGTCACCGCGCTTGCGCATGATTTCGATTCCACCGCCGCACGGCTGCAGGAGCTTCAGGATGCGCAGCAGAGACTGTTCCATGACGTTTCCCATGAGCTGCGTTCGCCATTGTCCCGCCTGCAGGCCGCCGTCGGCGTCCTCCGGCAGAGCCCGGCCAGACTCGGCGCCATGCTGGATCGTATGGACAGGGAGGTCGAACGGCTCGATACGCTGGTGGGAGAGGTTCTGACGCTTGCCAGGCTGACGGCGGGGTCCGGCCTGCCGCTGAAGACGCAGACCCTCGATGTCATCGAACTCCTGAACGAAATCCTCGGCGATGCGGCCTTCGAAGCCCAGGCGCGTAAGGTCTCGATCACCACGGGGGTCGACGGCGTCTTCCGGGCCGAGGTCGAGGGCGAGCTCATCTACAGGGCGCTCGAAAACGTCGTTCGCAACGCCGTCAAATATACGGCCGAGCATTCGTTCGTCTCGGTGTCCTGCGAGGCGGCGGCCGACCGCCTCAAAATCTGCGTCAAGGATCAGGGGCCGGGCGTCAGGCGAGACGAACTCGAACGGATCTTCCAGCCGTTTTCACGCGGGAAGGATGCCGTGCCGAGAGGCGGATACGGTCTGGGTCTCGCCATCACCAGGCAGGCCATCGAACGCCATGGCGGGCGCGTGCATGCGTCATTGCCGGAGGCGGGTGGCCTGGTGATCACCCTGGAGCTTCCCAGAAAGCCCAGATCCTTCTGCCGGGATTTTACCTAACTTTACAGTTTCTTAACCGCCATTAACCTTGGCGTCGCTAAGCCTGAACCCTCGATCCAGGTTCGGAAGGCTCGCCAGTGAGTACGTCGCTTTGCACAAGACTATCATCCCTCAGCTACGCCACATCGGGACTAGAGCGGTTCAGCTTTTCACGGAAGCGCATAACCGCTCTAAGTTTTTGTTTTTACGCAATTCCGGACGGAAAACCGCTTCGCACTTTTCCTGGAATTGCTCTCGCGCTTCTGCTGGCGGGCTGCGTCAGCGGCCCGGACCACGTTCCCCCGCAGATGCCGCTTCCGGCGAAATTCGAAGAGGGGAGTAACAAGAGCAATGGCAATGTCGTGACGGAGCAGTGGTGGACCGCCTATCGCGACACGAAGCTCGACGGGTTGATCGTTTACGGCCTCAGCGAGAACCTTGATGTGCTGCAGGCGCTCGAAAGCATCAACTCAGCTTCCGCCAACGTAACGATTGCCGGTGCAGGGAGCCTGCCGAGCCTGACTGTCGATGCATCGCATACAGTATCCGGCGAGAAGGGACGGCTCCGCACCACGGTTGGCGCCACGAACACAACGGGGGGCGATGCCAGCCTTTCCTGGCTGCTCGACTTCTTCGGCCAGTACCGTCGCTCGAAAGAGAGCGCGATTGCCTCGCTTGGGGCAGCCTATGCGACGGCCGACGATGCAAAACTCACCTTTCTGAAGGACCTGGTCAACAGCTATATCGACGCCCGCTACTATCAGGAGCGCATAGCGCTTTCACAGGCGAACTTAAGATCCCGCCAGCAGACCTACGAACTCACGCTGCTGCAGCTCAAGGCAGGTGCGGCCTCCCGCCTCGACGTCGTTCAGGCCGAGGGCTTGGTACAGTCGACGAAGGCCGACATTCCCGGCCTCGAACAGAGCTTCACCGAGTCGGCCCATCACATTGCAACCTTGCTCGGGATGCCGGCGGCCTCGCTGACGGACCAGCTGCGCAAGAGCGCGGGCCAGCCGGTTTTCCACGGCGACATTCGCGCCGGCATTCCGGCCGATCTTATCCGCAATCGTCCCGATATTCGCAAGGCAGAACGCGAGCTGGCGGCGGCCGTGGCCGATATCGGCGCAGCCGAAGCCCAGCTCTACCCGTCGATCTCGCTTTCCGGCTCGATTTCACCGAGCTGGGTCAAATCGTCAGGCGCCGGTGGCGGCGGTCTGACGAGCTGGTCTTTCGGGCCAACGCTCAGCCTGCCGATCTTCGATGGCGGCAAATTGCGGGCCAATGTCGAGATCGAGAAATCCGATGCCAGGACCCAATATCTGGCGTGGAAGGCAGCGGTGCTGAACGGCGTCGAAGAAGTTGAGAACGCGATGTCGGCCGTTCGCCGTGACACGCAGACGCTGAAACCGTTGCGCAGACAGGTGCAGACGGCGCAGGAAGCGCTCGCGCTATCGACCACCAGCTACAAGGATGGCGCTTCGTCGCTGCTCGATGTCCTGGATGCGCAGCGCTCGGTTTCCGATGCTGAGGAAAGCCTTGCAGCCACCGTGCAGCAGGTCGCGGAGGACTATGCAGATTTGTACGTTGCCGTGGGTGCCGGCTACGTGACTCAAGAAGGACACGCCGAATTCGCAGGGGCCAGAACGCAAGCGCGCGTTCCAACCAGGGTGCTGATCGACAAAAGTCCAGCGGATGGAACTGCGAGGCATGACAAACCTGCGAGCTCGGCGGACCGATAGCCTGCTCGTCGTTGAAGGCGGAAGCCAAAAGCGGCCACAGGCAAAAGCGGAAATCGTGTCCGGCTATCGACTTGGCGCAATGGTGGAAGGCGCAGCCTCAAAAGGCGGCGTTGTCGACCTAGCGCGTCGCTTTCAGCTCGAGGCGAGAGACGCCGGCGGCCACATTCACTCCGGTTCCGGTTTCACCGCTGAGCGGCTGCAAGGCGAAGTTCTTCGAATTTCCGCCCACCAGGGCATTTGCCCCGAGGCCGACACCGACGGAAGCAGCGGCCGAAGCGCCGACATAGGTGCCGGCAAGAGCGCCATCGCCGACGCGCGTGGGGGCAGTGTTGACGACGATCCAGCTGAGGTAGGATTTGCCGGTGACCCCGATATCGAGACCGAGCTTGCCGATCGTGCCTGTGTAATGCTCGACCTTGCCGGTTTTCTGCTTGAAGCTGCAATCGATCGCCTTGTTCGAACCGATGATCATGCCGGCTCCACCGGCGACTTCGCAGGAGAGGGTGCCGAGACGTTGCCTCGGTTCGTTTGCGACCTGCTCGGTGGCGTGTTTCGGTTGCTTGTGCTGGCTCGCGGCCTCGGCCATGGGAACAAAGACGAGGGAAGCGGCAGCGACTGTTATCATGAGGTTTTTCATGACGTTTCCTTTCATTTTCCTACGCGGAGGATAGTTCTAAACGCGTTCAATCGAACTTCGTTCAAACATCGAAAAGAAACGGCAGGCGTGGCCTCAGGCGCTGACGGCTTCCGCCGTGCCCGAAAAATCGACCGCGGCGAAGGCTGCGGCGATGACTTCCGGGCCGGCATTCGGCTTTGCGGCATCGGTCGACAGGATCTGGCGGTAGCGACGGGCGCCAGGCAGGCCGGTGAAGAGGCCGACCATGTGGCGGGCGATATGCTGCAGGCGGCCGCCATTGGCGATGTGGCTGATAGCATAGGCCATCATGCGGTCGCGCAACTCGTTCCAATCCGGCTCCGAGGCGGGAGCGCCGTAGAAGCGGTGGTCGACGTCGGCGAGGATGCCGGCATTCTGATAGGCGGCGCGGCCGAGCATGACGCCATCGACATGGGCAAGATGGGCTTTCGCCTCATCCAGCGTGCGGATGCCGCCGTTGATGCCGATGAAGACATCCGGGAAGCGGGCCTTCATGCGGTAGACGATCTCGTAATCGAGCGGCGGGATTTCGCGGTTTTCCTTCGGCGACAGGCCCTTCAGCCAGGCCTTGCGGGCATGGATCCAGATCGCGTCGGCGCCGGCATCGAGCACCCTCGTCATCAGGGTGGGCAGGGCCTGTTCCGGATCCTGCTCGTCGACGCCGATGCGGCATTTGACCGTGACGGGAACGTTCGCGACCTTCTTCATGGCGGCGATGCAGTCTGCAACCGTTTCGGGTGTCTGCATCAGGCAGGCGCCGAAGGTGCCGGACTGCACGCGATCCGACGGGCAGCCGACATTGAGATTGATCTCGTCATAACCATAGGGCTCGGCAATGCGCACGGCCTCGGCAAGCTTGGCCGGATCGGAACCGCCAAGCTGCAAGGCGACCGGATGTTCGGTGCCGTCGAAGGAGAGCAGGCGCTCGCGCGGGCCATGGATGATCGCATCGGCGACGACCATTTCCGTATAGAGCAGGGCATTGCGGCTGATCTGGCGGTGGAAATAGCGGCAGTGACGGTCCGTCCAGTCGATCATCGGCGCAACGGCGAAAACCGGCGCCTTGAAATAGCGCTGGTTGCTCTCGGATGCAGCCGTCTTTGCCGTCGTCATGATCTCAAATCTTCTTTCGTCTGGTCGTATGTCCCGTGGCCTCATGTCGTGGCAGAGGCTCGTTCCCGCAAGCCCTCGTCGGCGAAGCGCCGGATGGGACGAGGGCTTATACATGAGGCATGGGGATAAAGCGAGATGGGGTGTTGGGGGCACCGTCACCCGTCTAGAGGCTGCCTCGCGCACTTGACCCAGGTGTCGTTTTACAGGAAGGCAACGCAGGGCGATCCTGATATTCTCGATGTCAGGATCGAGCAAAGGAGTGCAATCAGCTTCATGGCCGACGACAGCGCAGGGATCAAGGCATTGCTTTCAATGCCCAGGCGAGACAACAGCGCCTATCTGGAAACGCTCCGGCTGGTGCGAGAGGCGTTCGCCGAGGCCGAGGAAGAATTTGGCGGCAAGGTTCTTGCGACGACAGACAGCGCCCGGGACGAAGCCGGCAATATCGTCATCATGACCGTGATCAGGCCGGCATAGTGGAGAACAGGGGCGAGACGATCGCCTGAAATAAAGGGTCGATTGAACCAAAGTCCTTCTGCCGCGTTTCTGCCACAAACAGGAGGATTTCGATGGACAACCTGCTTCTGATCGCTACGCTTTGTGGCCTCATGTCTTTCGCCATGGTCTGGATCCAGACAAGAGAATAGTTTTGCGCGTCAAAGACTTGGCGCTTTCCCGTCTTTCTGCCGGCGCCGCCTATCCTTGCGCTGGAAACCCACCTTTATACTGCCCTGAAACGATGCTCTTGACTTCTCCGAAAATGAGAACAAAATGAGAACAAATAAACGTTCTCATCTATGTTCTGATGGAGAGTTCGATGGCAGCAAGCCCGAGTTATTCAGGAGCAGCAGACAAGGCCATGGCCTTCGCCGCGCAGCTGCGCGCAGACCGCGAGCGCCACGAAGCACGCCGGCGGGAAGAACAGCGCCGCATCGAGGCGATGCGGCCGATCAACAAACATGTGCTGAAGGTGTTTGGCGGGCAGCAGCTGGCGCTGAAGCTGGATAGTTGAGGTTTGGGTTGTCCTTGTGAGTCCCCGAACGGGCGGCTAGAATCTGCCGTTCGGTATCATCTGTGGGTGGCTGACGCTACGGGATGTGCAAGGCGCCGCCGCTGAGGAATCGCGCGCATTCCCCTGATATTTTTACCATTTTCCGAGTGGGCAGTGGACGGTATGGAATTTCAGACATAAAAGAATTGCAACTATTTGGGGTGGGGTTTCATGAAGAGATTATTTTCGCTGGTGGCTGCGATGGCGCTGCTTGGATCGGGCGTAATCGCGCAAGATGCCAAGGAAGATCCTGTGGATATGGTGATCCGATTGACCGGACGGATAAATCCTTATCTACAGGCCATTTATCGGGATCACAGGGATATCGTACTGAAAGTCTACGCGGAGACGGGCCGTCAGAAATGGGTTGAACAGAAGAAAACCCTTGCGACGGTCATCGACAGGTATGGCACTCCGGCCCTCTCGCGCGCAGGCGACAGTGCTGTGATTGCAGTCATGGACAAGACGGCCGCGCTTGCCGATATCGTGGCCGCCAAATATCCCGAAGGCTGCGAGTATTTCTTCACCGGGAATATGCCTGACTGGTATTCCGTTGTGGAAGTCAGAAACGGTCGGATGGATGATCTGCGAGCGAAAACCTATGCTTATGAGGATGGGAAATTCCGCGCTCCGGTTGCCTTGATGTCCGGCAAGGAGCTGTACCGGATCATGACGCGGTACCTGGGAATGACCGGGAGCGAGATAGACAAGGTGCTGAAAGCTCCTGCCGGGATCAGCGACCAAGACATGTGCTCAATCGCAAAGAAACTCTATAACGTACGCGCTTTGCCGAAAGAGCTGCAGGGCGATTGGGGCAGGGCGTTGCTCTCGCTCGGTCCGTCCCCGGAGAAGCAAAAGCCTGCCGCAGATGCGAAGCCCGCACCGGGCTCGGCGGCGCAGGAAACGAAGGCTGGCTCCTTCGAAAAGGAGATGCAGGTTCTCGCCGGAATCAATCCTTTCGTTCACGCGGTCTTCATGGATCACGAGGATGAATCGCGGCAGTTGTTTGCCGAGGCCGAAGCCTCTGGAGGCAAGATCGATCCGCGAGTACAAGCGGCCGCGATGGTGGCGAAATACGGCAATCCCGCGCTGTCGCGGGCAAGCGACGCCATTGCGATTGATGTCTTGAAGAAGGCGGGCGAGCTCAACGAGGCTCTTGCGCGATACTATCCGCAGGGCTGCAAGGACCTTGTGACCATGAGGGTGTCGCAGAGCGCGCAGACCATTCCGCAGGTGAAAGAGCGCTACTTCCAATATCTGGAAGCCAAACGCCTGGCCTATGAGGACGGGAAGACCCGTCCGCCGGCGGCGGTGAAGCTGACAGCGCAAGAAATCTTGCAAATGATCACACAGCACCTCGGTGTGATGGCAGAGGAGACGCGCAAGTTGACGAAACTTGCCGAACTCAGCGACAAAGAGGCCTGCTCGATAACGATGAGGCTCAACGCAATAGATCCCGTGCCGGAGGCGCAGCGCGGCATCTGGGCGAGGACTGCCATGTCATGGGCCGGTTGAGCGCCGCCGCTGGGAGCCGTTTTACCGCCCGATATCGGCGGAACTTGCGGGTCGGTACGCCAAATCACGTTCGCAGGGCCGGTTAGGCCAGCGAGCGTGAACGCCAGTTGCGACAGATGACCGGCCTTGCGCCTCAACGGCCCTGGAAGATCTTTACGAGCTTTGAAGTGTAGCGGCGGTTCTTGAGATCGACCGTGTCCTGGTAGGTGGCGCGACCGGAGACGAGAGCCTTCAGATACCGGCTGCAGGCAACGCGCGGGGCGTCCTTCTCCGATACGTTCATGACGACAGCGGCGTTGTGGTGCCAGGTGGCATCGGTTGCACTCATCTGCTTGACACACATGTCCAGAACTTCGGTCCGTGCCCTCGGGCTGCCCTGCAGCATCGTTACCGTTGCATTATATTCCTGCTCGCTCGGCACGCAGCCGGCGAGAAGTCCAGTGGCAATCAATGTCATTGCAATAGTGGCGCGCATGATTATCCCTCAATTATAGTGCGGCAGCGTCTTGTGCTGTGATGGCAGGACTTCTTTATTTTGATTCTCGCTTCGCGGGAATTCTGTTCTTGGATTTCTTCGATTTCTTCTAAATACAGTTGAAGTTGAGTGGAGACGCGCGTGTGGCGGCGGGGCGGAAGGTTCTTGTAATGGGCTCGCCACTGCATAATTCCTTAAATCGGAATCGATTTAAGGATGAAATTATGCAGAAATTTAAAGTGCTGCAGCGTCCTTTGCGCGTCTGAAAAGACGCGCGGCGCTGTAGTGAGCCAGTGAATGCCATATAGCAATAGAGCCAACTTTCGATCGTCAGCGCCCGATCGCCGTCTCTGCCGTCCGATACGCCTCCGCTCGCTCTTTCTCCCGCGCCGCCTTCGCCACCAGCAGGCCTGCCACGACCAGCCCCGCCGCCATCACCCCAGCAAGCACCAGTAAATTCGGCTCGGCCGGCAGCGCCGCACCCGTTCCGGCGCCTCCCGACGTCGACACCACAATCGCAGCTCCCGCCTTCCTCAACGTCCCGGCAGCCTTTTCCGCCTTCACTGCCCCATCCGCCAGCGCGGCCTTCGCATCCACGCCCGGCTGGCTGCGCAGGAACATCGCCACGGCCTTGGCCTCGATCTTCGCCACGCGGGCCGACCAGCCCTTGCCGTAGGTCTTCCAGATCGCCAGGCTTTGCATGAAGCTTAGCCTCCGGGCGCAGAGGGCTTTGATTTCCCTGGTGCCGGCGGTGGCGGCCCTGGCGCGGGTGGTGGGGCCGAATTTGCCGTCGGCGGGGGCGCCGATGACGGTCTGGGCGTCGCGCAGCGCGCGGGCGGGGCCGGAGTTGACGGCGTAGTCGAAGGTGGCGAGGTCGAAGCCGGAAGGTAGGCTGTCGCCGCCGATCTCGTCCCAGTATTTCGCTTTGTAGATGGGTTTGACATCGTCGAGCGTCAGGTTGCGGATGTCGATGTTAGGGAAGGCGGCCGCCGAGATGCCGTATTTGGTGCCTTTCAGCGTGCCCTTGCCGATCTTGCCGCCCGTCCAGTTGCCGGGGTCGGTGCGCTCGGTGGAGAGGCCGCCTTCGGATGCAAGCGTGATGGAAAGGCATTCGGAGAAATTGGCCGCGGTCATGTCATATTCCTTTGTCGGTCGGATCGCGACAACCTTCCGACGGCAACAGTTGCCGCCGTCGCATGACGACGGCAAGCGGTGTGCCTGCAATCGGGCCTTTGCATCCGGCAATGGCGCGGCGACGCTTGCAGAGGTGAGGGTTTGGGCTTGGGTGGCGGGCCTCGCCGACATCTGGTGGCTGTCAGGGCGCAAGATCCAGGCGCGTGCGGTGAGGCTTGGGGGAGGTGGGGGCCGCCGCCTCCGCTACAGGAAGGCGGAGTGGGGCGCGGCGGCCCGGCCCTCGAGGGCCGATGGGACAACCGAGATCTTGCGGGATCGTTCCTCGATCATGCCTAGTCATATTGGGCTACTGCATAATTCCCTAAATCGGAATCGATTTAGGGAATTATGCAGCAATCCAAAGTGCTACAGCGTCCTTTGCGCGTCTGAAAAGACGCGCGGCGCTGTAGGGAGGGCTTCGGTGTCGCCAATTGCCTTTTGCGACGGGGGCGGAAAAGCGCGACGTTTCACTCGGCAACAGCAGACGCTCAGAATACGTCGGCGTAACCCGCGGCGGCGGCGAATGTGTTTTCCTTCAGCGTCACCCCTTGCGCCACCATGCCGATGGCCAACCGCACCAGGCGCACGTCGGGCATGGATTTGAGGCGCTGCGAGAAGGTGTTGACGGGCGGCAGGAAGCTTTCGCGGTAGCCCTGGTCGATCGCCCATTTGCGGAAATCTTCAAACAGTCTTGCGGTGCGCAGCCAGCCGCCCGGTGGTTCGGTGGCAGTGGGTTCGACGCGGATCGCGAACCATTCGTTCAGCGGATCGAGCAGCAGCCAGGAATTCAGCGCCTCCTTGGAGCTTTCGGGGATGGTGTAGCCGCCATTGCGCTTCAGCCGCTGGGCGCCGGCGACGGCAAGGCTGAGCAGCAGTTCCAGCTCTTCTTCGGCGATGCGCTCGGCAATGTCGGGGATGACCTCGTTGTCGGGAATGGTGCGGTTGAACTGGACGACGACGAGGCGGCGGCGCAGGCCGCGGTCGATGCCGCCGTTGAAGCGGGGCAGGGTATTGGTGGTGAAGCAGTGCAGGGCGCGGGGCGTGAAGCTTTCGACATCCTTGTAGAGGCTGCGGCCTTCGATGGGGTTGCCGGTGACCGCGGCCTTGAATTCCTCGCCTGATATCGCCGCAGCACTCAGTTCGTCGGCGACGTTTGCCGCCTTGCCGGCGAGATTGATGATGCGCTTCTCGTCATTGAAGAAGGCGGGCGAGATCGAGGAGACCGAGCCTTCGGGCAGGAGCGCGCGAAAAAGCGAGGCAATGGTGGATTTGCCGTTGCTGGCGGTCTCGCCGAGCAGGATGAAGGCCTTCGGCTGGCGGATGCGGGTGGCAAGGCCGAAGGCGGCCGCCCCCAGCATCTCGGCAACGAGGTCGATCTTGTCGGCCGCATCGGGATCGCCGAGGAAAGCGCCATGGAGCAGCCGGTGCAGCAGCGAGCCCTCAGGCGGGTGGCTCTCAGTGTGCATGACATAATCGGCCGATATGGTGAAGCGGAAGCGATCATCCGGCGCGTGCTCGCGGCAGATCACCTTGCCGGCGTCGTCAAGGGTGATGGTGCAGTTCTGCGCATTGACGCCGATGGCTGGATTGCCGAAGAAACCGGCATCGGCGGTGCGCGTACCGAACTCGTTGATGATGCCGTCGATCATGTGCCTGCCGAGCTTCAGCGGCTTTTCCTTCGGGCCGATGCCGATGGCATCGAAGGCATGCATGGCGAGGCGGATCTTCTGCTCGGGGATGGAGCGCCAGGCAAAGGGGCCATAGGCCCAGAACTTGCCATCGGCGCGGACGATCTGCCCTCCGCAGGCTTCCGCCAGATGCTCGTTGAAGATGCGCGCCAGCCAGACTTCGGAGCCGAAGGGCTGGCTCGGAAACCATTCCGGCATGCGGTCTATGCCATCGGCGCCCGGCGGCGGCGCCTTCGGCCCGGACTCGCCCGGCTTTTCTGCCGGCGGCGGCGGTTCGGCCGGGGCGGGCGTGTAGCGGCGGATGGTGGCGCGCATGAAGGCATCGAGCTCGAGGCGCGTCCAGCCGGCGTCGACGGCATCGGCGCTGTCCCAGCCCTTGCCGGGACGCTGGCCCGCCTGCCAGTCGGCGTGGGTGAAATGCCTGAGATCAGAGGCGGCCGCGGCATCGGCAAAGCCCGCGAGGCGCACGCGCGCGCCGAGGCCGGAGAGGATGGCGGCGATCTCGTCCGCCGTCGAAAGGCCGGGTGCGTCGAAATCCGGCCAGATCACCACGTCGCGGCCTGAAAGCGGCGACCAGTCGGTGTGCTTGACGCCCTGCGTGCCGCCGGCCCAGGAAAGCACGGTGCGGCCGGATTTCTGCGCCAGCCTGTCGCGGCATTTCTCGCCCTCGACGACGATCACCTGCTTCGTCTTGCTGAGACTTTCGAGGCCATAGAGCGGCCGTGGCCTGGGAAAGGGGCAGCGGCACCAGGTCTCGCTCCCATCCGGCAGACGGGCAAACATGACCATCGGTGTTTCCTTGCCTCCGTCGGCGAGATCATGGCGCAGCACATAACCGATGAGAGCGCCACTGGCCTTACGATAGGGAAAGACCATTGATGGAGCAAAGGAGCCCCATTCGGAGCGGTCGCCCTTGCGCTTGGGATTATAGAGGCGGATGCGGACGCCGGGCTTGATCGGCTCTGAAGGCGGCGTGACAGGGGTGATGCCTTCATAGGCGTCGCGCGCCTGCCGCGCGCGCGGGCTTACGTTGGGCCAGATATGGCTGGCGCCATCGAGATGGCTGGCGCCATCGAGATGGCTGGCGCCATCGAGAATACGGATGGCTTCCGCCAGGTCGACACCTTTGATCTGCCGCACGAAATCCAGGACATCGCCGCCCGCGCCGCAGCCGAAGCAGTGGAAGCGCTCGATGCCATCCTGGCCTGTGAAGATGGTGAAGGACGGCGTCTCCTCGGTGTGGAAGGGGCAGCAGGCCTGATATTCATGCCCGTTTCCCTGCAGCCTGCAGCCATAGTGCGCCGCTGTCTGAGACAGCGACACATCGCGGCGAAGCCGTTCGACATCTGAGGGCATGTTGCGGCTCTTGCAAGGAATGTTGTCGATATCGCAACATGGCCGGCGCGGTGCGGGCGGCGGCCATGGTCATTTCATGTGTCTGGGCGGCTGAGCAATTCCAGCAAAGGTGTACGCGGTTTTGCGTCAGGAATTGCGGGAAGGAAAATGCTTAACGGGACGCGGTGCTTGGAAACTTGCCTTCGAGCACCAGCCGGTAGCCGCGGCGATAACCGACATTGACAATGCCGATGCCGGAGCCTTCGAGCTTCTGGCGCAGGTGGCAGAGCGCCACCTTGAAGGCGAGATACATCTTGTCCGGTGATGGGCCGCCATCGGGGTCGTCGATATACATGGCGGTGAAGATGCGCTCGGTAATGACGGGCAGGCCCTTGCCCTTCCAGACTGCCTCGAAGATGCGTCCTTCCATGGGCGTGATGCCATAGTGATCGATGACGATCTCGGGCGCGGGAATGGTGACCGGCTGCTTGCAGCAGGGGCAGAGCAGGGGCTTGGTGATGGTGAGCGGGGCGGGTGCTGCCGATGGGGTCGGGCGTGTCGTGATCGTCTGCATATCGGTCCTCACTTGTTTGGAGACGCGCGCCGTCCGATCCGGCGGTTGCCTGATGTCGTGGGTCTTCGGTCTTGGGTCCTGGGGGATTTCTGTTTCCGGCGTGACTGAACCCTATGGCGGGGCCATCACCATCGCCCGGATGCGGTCTTCGAAAAGGGCGAGCCGGCGCAGCCGGCCCGCGAGATGCACGAGGTCGTCGACGGCTTCGTGATCGATCACCAGCAGTGTTTCGCCGGCCGCTTCGCCGCCGTGCATGACGCAGCGCCCGACCAGCGCATCGATCAGCTCCGATTGCGCCAGCATGGAGAGCGGCTCCCTACGCATCCTCTTCCTCCGGCATCAGGTCGGAGAGGGTGAGCGAAACGCCAAGGCGTCTTGCCGCTAAAAGAAGCATTACCTGGTCGCGGCCGTTGATGAGGCCGCGCTCATCCCGCAGCGCCCGCGAGATCTTGGAGCGATGGCGCTTGAGCTCGGCTGCGAGCTCGCTCGGCGTCAGCGCCAGTTTGGCGGCGACCTTCTGCCAGGGCGTCGGGGCCTTTGCCATGCTGATCTTCCCTCCTGCCATGCGGCTCTTGTTGTTGGAGTTGAGATTATGTTGTCGAAATCGCAACGTCAATCGCAAATAGGAAAAAATACCTATCTTTTGCACTTCGGTACGAAAAGGGTGTTTTTCGGCCGAAAGGCGGGTAACGGTGCAACCGCAGCAGATCAACCATGTGAAAGGTTGACGGCAAAAAAGCCCGGTGCGGTTGCTTGCGCGTCGTTGCGTTTTTTGCAACAAATCAGCAACGCTGCATATGTGCATGGGGACGCTGATGGCTGAGATCGATGGCGCCTGGTTTCACAACCAGCTTGATGACAGGGGGCAATCGCTGCGCGCGCTCGCCCGCCATCTCGGCAAGGATGCCTCCGCCGTTTCCCGTACTTTCTCGGGCAAGCGCAGGATGACGATGGAGGAGGCGGCCGAGATCGCAGCCTTCCTCGGGGTACCCGTGACCGAGGTCATGCGTCATGCCGGCATTGCTGGGCGTGCCGGCACGCCCGGGTACGGCGAGGGGCTGGGGCCGAAAATCCTGCTCTCGGCTACGATCGGCGAGGATGGCGAAGTCTGCTCGCTTGCCGAGCCGCAGCCCTTGCCGCAGGCGGTGCTCGACAAGGCGCAGCTGGCAATCGGCGCCGGCCGCAACCGCGCCATCATCGCCGCCCAGGTGCGCGCCTCTTCCGGCCCGTTGTCGATCTGGGACGATGCCGTGCTGCTCTTCGCGCCGGCCGACAGCATCGAGCCCGGCGCGATCGGCGCGCTTTCCATCTGCGGGCTGAAGGGCGGCAAACAGATCCTCGTCAAGCTCGACCGCGCCCGCAAGACCGGCGAGGCGAGGGTGGTTTCGCCGGCGGGGAAGATCGAGGAGGCGGTGCTTACGACGGCGACGCCGGTGCTGGTGCTGATACCGTAGGGACTGGTGTCAGAACTGTGCGAACAAGAGGGAAGCACGGGCGTGCCCCACGGAACGCCGCCTCGGCGATGTGGCGATGTGGCTTGCGCAGCTCAACCGACTTCGTTCAGCCATCCTCCGACGGCTTCATTGAAGCGTTCGACGATATCGGTGCGACCACACAGGCTTGGCGTTGTAAGGTAGCTGTATGTCTGCGTTACCGCCCGACGCAGCTCGTCCGCGCTCAGTTCCATTGTAAACACATTTACGAAGTCGTTGATGTCGACAACGGCAATATCGCGACCATACGGTGACAGAAAGCGTATCATCGCGGCAGGCTCGGCCAGATCGTGATCGCTGTTCACGTTGGACGCGATTATCGTGTATTTCTGCAGGCCCGCGCTGTCCATTTTCTTGCGGAAGTCGCCAACGCGATTTTTCCAGTCTGGGCGCACGGTTACTTCGTAAGCGCGAACAAGGTCCCCATTCAATAGTTCCTCGATATCGCCTGATGTCGTATCGAAGCGATCGGAGGCATGAACGTGGTGGGTCCGGATGCTGTAGCCATAGCGCTGCCGGTGGACAAACAGCAGCGAAGCGATCAGGAATTGCTGCACGTTGCCTTCGGACGGGATGGCAACCAGAGAGTAGAACAATTTACGTGCGCGAGCATATGTCAAAACGTCGTCTGCGACTGGCGGCAGCGGTGCAATGACCTTGCGGCTTTCGGCGAATCTTGCAGCCATATATTCTGCAGCAAGGGCACGATGTTCGGAGCTCAATTCGGCCAGCGTTCGAGCGAAAGAGTCGAAACGAGCGTCATTTTGAAGCCGTGAATTGGTGACGTTGCCTTTCCAACCCAAGTTTTCTCCAAAGGCCGTGATGGCGTTATGCAAGGTTATGTCGCGAAGCCCCAACTGCGTCGCCAGTCGCTTGTCACCATATTTGCCGCGAATGCCGACCGGTATCGAATTGCAGTCCCAATCGGCATCCACGGTTGAATAGAAGGCCAGGAACAACGACGCGAGACGGACGCTGTTGGACCCGTGTCCAAGTTGGCCGTCCGCAGCTGCTCGCGCCTTGGCATTGGGCAGGGCATGAAGCTTTTCACCCTCAATGAATGCGTCAATATGAGCCAGAGCTTCATCTACGGCGCGTTCGACCAATATATTGCGAGGCATTACGACAGCGCAAAAAGAGGTAGGCCTGCGTCAGGCTGATAATGTCTGTCGAGTGAAACCATCTGACCCTCAAGCTGCTGACGAAGGGCATTGCCGAGTGCATAACCCAGCATAGGCGGCACGGCGTCGCCTACTTGCGTATATTGAGATGAACGGGAACCGGCAAACCACATGTCGGCAGGGAATGTTTGAATGAGTGCCGATTCTTCCAATGTCATACGACGCGCGCCGGGCACAGCGCCATCGCGCGGCGCGCCACCCGCCATCAGATGTGCCGAATAGTCGGGTGCGACATCCATGGTATCTACCCAATGCGTTTTATAACCGCCCGCCGATGCCAGAATCGTGTGGCAGGGCCTGGATAGGTCGATTGGACGGCCACCCCCGTTATAAACATGCCCGGCATAAGGGCTCCGACGCGGATCGGGATCCTTCGCATAAATCACCGGGCAATCCGGCGGTTCTCCAAGCGGCTTCTCCTTGCTGATCACGCTTCCCGACGCGACATGGGGTTGATCGCCTTTGGGTCCATGTGTCGGTTTCGGAAACCAAAACGTCCCCTTTCGCATACCCACCATGATAAGCCGACGTCGGTTCTGAGGAACGCCATAATCAGAAGCCAAAACGACATGCCACGATACGTTGAAGCCAAGTGCTTCGAATTCGCTCAGCAGTTCTGCAAGGTAGTGCTCGCGCCCTCGCGTTGCCAAGCCCGGCACATTTTCTGCCAGGAATGCGGCGGGGCCTACTTCCTTCAGTGCACGTATGAACTCCGGAAACATGTTGCGAGCATCGGCAGTGCCGCGGCGCAGTCCGCCCGTTGAAAACGGCTGGCATGGTGGCCCTCCAAATACGACATCAACTTTTCCGCGATAACGCTCAAAGGAAACGTTGCGAATATCCTGATGGTAATGGTCTGCGGCTGGTGTGTGGGCATCATAAGTCCCGATCGCGTCCTTGTTCTTTTCCACGCATGCGACGGGTTCGATCCCGGCTCGTTTCATTCCCAGCGACAAGCCGCCTGGTCCGGAAAATAGGTCGAGTGCTTTCATATCGAAGACATGCAACGGCGCCATGCGGAATGCAAGATCGTCATCCGCAGTTTCGAATGGCTGCTCGGCTATTCACATCGGCGCGACAAACCTGCGCCTCCAGCGCCTCGCTGTATCGAGCGGCATTCCGATCTGAAAACAGATGTGCCGGGCGTGAGGTTTGTGCCCGGCACTTTTGTTTTATACCGAGCGCTCAGGCAGCCGGCGTCGCGACCGCCGGCTGCGTCGCCAGCGCCTTACGCAGCTGCTCTTCCTGCTCCGGCGAGAGCGAGGTGCGCAGGATGGTGGCGTGTTCGCCCTTGAATTCGGCCAGCACCTTCTCGGCCTGCACCTTGCGCAGCAGCAGGAAGAGGGCGGAGCTGTTGACGGGGATGGTGTCTGCCAGCTTCTTGATGAGATCGTCGTCGATGCCGTAATCGGTCATCGAGCCCGCGAGCGCGCCGGAGCCTGCGCCGAAGGCGCCGCCGAGAACCAGGCCGGCCAGCGGATTGAGGAAGAGCAGGCCGACGAGCGAGCCCCAGAGCGCGCCCGAGAGCCCGCCGCTTGCCGCCCCTGTCGCCGTCAGATTGACGCTCTGCTTGAGGCGCACCTTGCCGGAAGCATCGCGCACGGCGATGACGGCGTCTTCGAGATCGACGAGATATTCCTTCTCAAGCTGGACGAGCCGGTTGAGAACCGTATCCGCCTTATCGACAGTATCGAAACCAAGCACTACAAGTTCTGACATTGCTTACCCTCCAGTTGCATTTACAGATGCAGCAGATAGGCGTCGGCGGCGCTCTGTCCATAGGGTGGCCTTTATTTGCAAGGCTGTTGCCGGGAAATGAGAGATCTATGAAGGGTTGCAATTGATGCAGTGGCTTCTCCAGCTGACATCATGAGGCTTGCGGCTGATATCGACGGCCTCGTCCGAGACTGATGCCTTGCCGTTTCAGGCGGCAGTATCGATTTTCAGGTTTTGCTGATATCAGCGCAAGGGTAGGAGCCTTGCTCGGTTCCGGGAACTCTGTTGTGGATTCCCTTTGGCGGGCCATGTCGCTGTGGCTTGCCGGCGGGTAGATTTCGTCCGGTGACGATCGAAACCGTGCCGCCATATCGCCGGCACCCGCTCACATATCCGCGCAGGAGTCTCTTCATGCCGCTTCTCGATGCGAATCTCGCCTTTCCCATCACCTATCCCGATGGCCGGGTTTCGAAGGCGACGATGTATCTGAAGAACGTCATCGATCATCCGCGCATGGAGATCGGCGATTACAGCTATTTCACGCATTACGGAAAGCTGGAGGAGACGGCCGAGATCCTGGCACCCTATCTCGGGCGGGGTTGCCGGGAGCGGCTTGTCATCGGCAAGTTCGTGCAGATCGCCCGCGGCAGCTATTTCATCACCAGCTCGGCCAATCACCCGATGGGCGGCATCACCACTTATCCGTTCCGCATCTTCAAGCCGGAGACCTTCGGCTACAAGGATCTGCCGGTGAAGGATACGGTGGTCGAGCATGACGTCTGGATCGGCCATGACGCCGTCATCATGCCCGGTGTCAGGATCGGCGCCGGGGCGATCGTCGCTGCCGCCTCGGTCGTCACCCGCGATGTGCCGCCCTATGCGGTCGTCGGGGGGAATCCGGCGAGCATCATCCGCATGCGTTATCCTGTCGAGGTCATCAGCGAGATCCTCGAACTTGCCTGGTGGGGCTGGCCGATCGACAAGATCGAGGCCAATCTGCCGGCTCTGGAGAGCGGCGATCTCGCGGCTCTCAAGCGGGCCTGAGCGGAGAGGCGATGCCTGGGCGGATCATGGCAGGCATTTCGACACATCCGGTCGTGTTCGTTACTGCCGGTACTCACGCCGAACTCTTTGAATAAGGCGTTCATTTCCCCCGTCACATCACACCGGAATCTCCTCGGTGATCACCTCGAAGCGCTTGAGCACCGCAGGGCCGAAAGCCGTCGACATGGCGACGTCGGTGGCGTCGCGGCCGGTGGCGATCAGGATGCGGCCGATGCGGGGCGTGTTGTGGCGGGCGTCGAGCGTGTACCAGCGGCCGCCGAGATAGACCTCGAACCAGGCGCTGAAATCCATCGGGTTCGGGTCGACGGGCACGCCGATATCGCCGAGATAGCCGGTGCAGTAGCGTGCCGGGATGTTCATGCAGCGGCAGAGCGTGATGGCGAGATGGGCGAAGTCGCGGCACACGCCTGATCGGTCGGTGAAGCCGCCGAAGGCGGTTCGCAGCGGATCGGCCTTCTGGTAATCGAAGGCGATGCGGTTATGGGTGAAATCGAGGATCGCCTGGACGCGCGGCCAGCCGGGCGGTGTGCCGAAGAAGGTCTTCCAGGCGAAGTCGGCAAGGCGGTCGGTATCGCAATAACGGCTGCCGAGCAGGTAGACGAGCACATCGTCAGGCAGATCGTTGATGTTGTGCTGGATCGCACCTTCGGGAACAGGATCGGGCAGGCCGCTGTCATAGATTTCGAATTCGGTGGAAATGGTCGTCAGGCCTGGAGGTGCTACGATACGGGTGCAGGCATTGCCGAACGTATCGATGTAGCCCCAGGCTTCGATCGGCCGGTCGAAGCTCAGCACCTGTTCCGTCAGGAGATCCACCCGGCGGGACGGGTGAATGTTGAGGACCAGCAGCATGGGCGTTTCATGCTCGCATTCATAGCCGATGTGGAAGCCTGCACGTATCTTCATGAGTCGTGGTCCTTTGAAACAGCGTTTGTCCTGCAGGCGAATGCATCAGCGGGTCAGGCGTTCCGTCACCTGGCCTTTGCGGTATCGAATTCCTGTTCCGTGGTGACATTGACCTGCACCTTCATGCTGTCGAAATCGCGCGATCCGCCGTCATAGCTGCCTGACAGCGGCACGGCCTGGCGCGGGTCGCGGGCGACGCCGACGCGGATCAGGTCGCGGTTTCCGACGATGCCGTTGGTGGGATCGAATTCCACCCAGCCCGCACCCGGCAGGTAGACCTGGCACCAGGCATGGGTCGAGCCGCCGCCGAGCGTGACGGAGCCGTCGCGATCGGGTACATAGACGTAGCCGGTGACGAAGCGGGCGGCGAAGCCGAGCGAACGGGTCGCCTCCATCATCAGCAGCGCGAAATCGCGGCAGGTGCCGCTGCGCAGTAGAAGCGTGTCGCGGGGCGCCTGCGTGCCGTGCTCGAAGCGCCTGACATAGCTGAAGCTCTCGTGGATCGCGTAACAGAGCGTCATCAGGATATGGCCGGTGCGCGGTTGTCGAACAAGCGGCACGAATTGCCGCGCCCATCTGCCGATCTCGTCTGCGGGATCGGGATAGTGCCTGTCGATGGTGCGTTCGAGATCGATCGCCTCGTCCTCGTCATAGGTGAAGGGAAAGCTGAGCGCCTGGCGGTCGATCTCCAGATCGAGCGGCACCTGCGCCGTATGGTCGAGGCGGATGACGGTTTCGAAGCGCAGTTCGGCGGAGGCGGCCGTTATATCGACCAGCGCGATGCAGTTGCCGAAGACATCGTGAATCCAGCGGACGGATTCCGGTTTGGGGAAGACATCGAGGCTGCAGCTCAAAAGCGTCTGGTCGAAACTGTCGCGGGGGCGGAACATCAGCCGGTGCTGGCCGAAATGCACCGGCCGTTTGTAATGGTAGGATGTGATGTGGCGGACAGAGAAAATCGTCATCCTGCCTCCGTGTTTTCATGACATGGCATTCAAATGACCGCGGAGGAGGCGTCCGTCACTTCTCTCTGCGCGAGAGCGGATAGGCGGGCGCATCGTAGAGCACGCGGATCTGCCTTTCGTTGAAGCGGGCTTCGTTCACTTCCAGCACGCAGCCGCGCAATTGCGCGCCGGGCACCTCTTCCATGGCAAAACGCAGTGCTTCCGCGGCGGTTTCGAAGCGCTTGTAGCGTGGGCTGCGGGAGCTGCGCAATGTCTTGCCGATGTAAAGCCCGGCTTCGATCATATAGTTGAATTCTGCCACGTGATGGTCCCCTTGCTCGTTCCTGATATGGCCGAGCCATCCTGACGTCAGAGCCTTCCAGGACTGGCGTTTCAGGACGAGGCGGCGGGTAGTGTCGCCCGCGTTTTCTGGCGCTCGCGGCGTTCGTCCTGCCTGTGTTCGCGCTGTCTCAAGCGCAGCCGCTTGCGAACATCCTGAAGCTTTTCGGCATCGGAGGCTTTTTCGGGCTGCGGCGCGTGGAAGAGATTTTCCGCTGCGCGCTTGTCGGTGGTCATATTGCTATCCTCTCGGATGATGGGCGGGCGGCCGAACGGCCGTCGCGCCGGAGCGGGCGGCGTTACTTCTTCTTGTCGCTGCCCGTATGGCTGCTTGCCATCTTGACCTGCGTGCCGGGCGCAGGCGTTGCCGAGGATGCGGCAGAGCGGTCTTTCTTCGGCTTGCGGGTTTCTTTGTTGCTGCGGACTTGGCCTTTCGCCATGGTTTCCTCCTGGTGCGACGATGCGGGACAGATCAGGTATTGCGGCCTGCCGACGGCTGGCCGGCGCGGTCGTTGCGGCATCAAAGGGGCAGGGGTCCGATGCCGGAATGCTCGTCCAGAGAGGCTGCCAATGTGGAAGGACGCGATTGCTCTGCGGAATGCCCCAGGGAATGGATGCGCAGCGTGCTTGTTCCCCGGCCGGTCTCCGGCCTGTGGCTGAAATTGGGAAAAGCCACGAAACTTTCCACGGGTTCGAAACGATCGCCCTGCCGCCCGGCGGCTTGGGCACGATCGAGAATGCCGAGCGCCACATTCTCGCGGTAGCCGAATGCGCCGGTCCGGATGAGATTGCGCGACAGGCTTGGCGGATAAAAATCGGAAGACATCGCGTCCTCCTTTCGTTGGGGCCACGACTAACACCCTGAAACGGCCGTGCCCTTGAAGGGGCTGCCAACAAGCGAATCCTGCGCTTATTCGGTGCGCGGCGCAAGGCGTTTCTCGCGGGACAGGGGTTACGGCAGCTGTCGCGGCATGAACTTTTCGAATATTGCGCCGACGCCAGAAGCCGTTAATTTGAAGGCGGATATTTCAATCAACGGAAATCGAAGATGAGTATTGCTGTTTTGACGACCTACGTTCTTGTCGTGCTCGGGCTGATGGTGATTCCCGGGCCGGCGACACTGCTGGTTCTCGCCCGATCGGTCAGCGGCGGCCGGCGGGCCGGCATTGCAACGGGGCTCGGCATTGGGGTCGGCGATCTCATCCATTCCACTATGGCGACCTTCGGCCTTTCGGCCCTGCTTGCGACTTCGGCGCTCGCCTTCGAGGTGGTCAAATATATCGGCGTGGCCTATCTCATCTATCTCGGATACCGGGCCTTCATCGAAAAATCCGGCAATCTCGACATGGCGGCTGCGCCGGAGATCAGACCCGGCAAGGCCTTCCGGCAGGGGATATTCACGGAAATCCTGAACCCGAAGACGGCGCTGTTCTTCCTCGCCTTCCTGCCGCAGTTCATCCATCCCGAAAGCGGTTCGGTGATCGGGCAATTCGCGCTGCTCGGCATCATCTTCGTGACGCTCAGCATCTGCGTAACCTCGGCGCTCGCGATCGGCGCCGGCTCGGTGCGCGGCTGGCTCAACAGGAATCGGACGATCGGCCGCTGGCAGGGCAAGGTCATCGGCTCGATCTATATGGCGCTTGGCGTGCGGCTGGCGTTCCAACAGCAATAAGCGGCGCCCGGCTGCTGACACGACCGGGCTTTGAGTTGCTACCGCTTTATCGCGGCCAACTGACGCTCGAAACTCCCCAGATCGAAATAGTCGCGCCAGACGGTGATCCTGCCATTCTCCACCGTGATCGTGCCCATGACCGGCAGGGTGATCTGGCCGCCGCTTTCATGGGTGAAGATATCGATGTGCTCGTTCAGCACGACATCGCCGGAGACGGCGATTTCCGTGACCTGCCAGTCCACCTTGAAGGCGGAGCCGATGCCGAAATCGGCGTGGAATTTACGGACGTTTTCGCGGCCCACGATATCGGGCAGGGGCACGTTGTCGTAGAGCACGTCGTCGGCGAGCATGGCGAGCGCCTCCTCGATGCGGCCGGCGCTCCAATGGGCGAAGAAGATCCTTGCGGTTTCGAGAGGTGACATATCAACCTCCCTCAGCCGAACTTGACGAGGTTGAGGGCCGGCAGCGGACCGCCGGGGAACTGCGTCAGGCTGGCGCCGATTTTGAGCGGGCCGAGGTCGACGCCGGCAAAGCCGAGGCGCGTGATGATGTCAGCGACTTCCGCCTTCGCCTTGATGTCATCGCCCGAATAGAAGAGCACGCGGCTGCCGCCTTCGGCGTGCGGATCGGCAGAGACAAGATTGGCGAAGAGGTGGTTGAAGGCCTTGACGAGACGGGCGCCGGGCACGAGATCGGCGACGATTTCGCTCGACAGCCGACCGCCGAGCTCGGCCGGCTTGAAGAGAGGGGCCTCGATCGGGTTGTTGGCATCGATGACGATGCGGCCTGCCCAATCCGGCAGGCCGGACAGCGCGGCCGGCAGCTTCGACCAGGGCACGGCGATGAGGACGATCTCGGCCTTTGCCGCCTCCTCGATGGTGCCCGCGGTGATATGGGGGGCGAGCTCGGCGGTTAGTTCGCCGAGGGTTTCAGGACCGCGGCTGTTGGCGATCGTGGCGGAAATGCCGTTGCGCGAGAGAGCGCGTGCGAAGGCCGAGCCGATATTGCCGGCGCCGATGATACCGATGGACATGGCAAACTTCCTTTCTGCATGTCGTGTTGGTTTTGCTGGAGCCAATATCGCGCCGCCATTCCCCTTTGATTAGACCGGAATTGATGGTATCAGTTTCAAGCATCTCTTGAAGGTTATGGTTGATGGAAAGCCTGGCTAACCTGGAATCCTTCGTGCGCAGCGCCGAGTTCGGCAGCTTTTCGGGTGCCGCGCGGCGTCTCGGCCTGACGCCTGCGGCGGTCAGCCGCAATGTGGCAGCGCTCGAAACCAATCTGAAACTGCGGCTCTTTCATCGCAGCACGCGCAGCCTGACGCTGACGGAGGCAGGTGAGCGCTTTCTCATCGCCATGCGCGACCATCTCGAGGGGCTGCAGGGGGCGATTGCCGAGATCTCCAACGAGCATGCGGATCCGGCAGGCGTGCTGAAGGTCAGCCTGCCGCCCGGTTTAGGCACGGGCTATATCCTACCGATGCTGCCTGATTTCATGAAACGATATCCGCTGGTGCAGCCGGAATGGATGTTCGAGAACCGGCAGGTGGATCTGATCGCGGAGGGTTACGATGCGGCAATCGGCGGAGGCTTCGAGCTTGCCTCGGGCGTGGTGGCGCGGCCGCTGGCGCCCGCCCATCTCGTCGCGGTGGCGTCACCCGCCTATATGCAGGGCCGCGTGCCGCCGGTCGATCCGGCCGGGCTTGTGGGGCTCGATGGTATCGTCATGAAATCGATCAATACCGGGCGCATTCCGCAACGGCAGATGCGTAACGCGGCGGGAGAGGAACAGCCTGTCGATCTCACGGCAAAGATCGTCGTCAACGATCCCGCCGCCATGCGCAGTACAGCCCTTCTCGGGCTCGGGGTCACGTTGCTCTCCAAGCCGGATGCGCTTGCCCATCTCGACAGCGGCGAGCTGATCCGGCTCGTGCCCTCCTGGTATGTCGATATCGGGCCGATTTCGATCTATTACGCCAACAAGAGGCTGCTGCCCCTGAAGACGCGGGTATTCATCGATTTCGTCATCGAGGGTTTTCAGCGTCAGCGGCTGGCCGAGCGTTTTGCCGGCAGCTTGGGTTGAGGCCCATCGGGCCGGTAGCCGAGCACGAAGGCGATCACCTTCGCGGAGGACATTTCGCAGGGTTTCAGCGTGCTGCCGCTGGTCTCCAGCAGATAGAGGTTGAAGCTGACGATATCGGTGCCGGCGAGATCTTCGGCATAGAGCCAGATGCGCTTGCCGTCGGCCGAGCGCTTGACGGTCGCGCCCCAGCGGCCGGCTTCGAAGCTGCCTTCGCTGTAGCCCTCGGGGATAAGGGCGAGGGCGCGGGTGAAATCGTCTGCGGGGTTCATGCGTGTCTCTATGAGGTGGTGTTACACTGCATAGGTGGCGGCGCGGATGGTACCTCGCAAAGTCGCGTCGTCGGAAGCATCGGTAAATCTGTTAAACCAGCATGAGGCCGTGACCATACTCTTCGGTGAGCTCCTCGATCAGAAGCTTTTCACGAGGGGTCAGGTTCTCACGATCGACGAAACGCCAGTTCCGCTCGTACAAGGCAAAGGCTTCGTCGGCAGCAATGGGACGCGCAGGATCCCGATTCCACGCAAGCATCTTCAGCTCGGGGAATTCGGCAGGAACGATCTCGTTTCCAAAATGCGTCATGCGCATAAGATAGAACGGCGGCGTCTCGTTATCAATCTGCGACGCATGGCCACCCGCAGCCGCCTCAGTGCCCCGTCAGCACCAGCGTCTGCGCCGGCAGCAGCATGGCCTGCATGCGCAGGATCATGGCATGCACCACGCCGACCGTATCGACGACATGCAGGCCGATCCATCTGAAGGTGCCGATATTGGGGTCGGCCAGCGCATCGTGATTGTTCGTATAGGCGTTGGCGATGCAGCTGCGCTCTTTGCCCAGGAGAACAGGAGTATCGCCGGCGGGTGCTTCAATCCGAAAACGTCTTCCTCAAGCGATGAATATGGGCAGCACCGATGCCGCAGCAGCCGCCGATGATGGTCGCACCCGCTTCGGCCCAGGAGCAGGCATAGTGCGAATAGGCATCGTCATTCAGATCGCTGCGGGTGTCGTGCAGGCCTTCATTGGCGGCTGCGTCGCCCTGTTCCCCTTCGAAGGCATTGGCATAGACGCCGATTTCGAGGGGAGCGCCCATCTTCCGGAACACGCGCGCTGCCGTCTCCACGGCCGCCTGCATGACCTCGGGCTTGCTGCAATTGAAGAGGAGGGCTTCAGCACCCGAGGATGCCGCCCAGGATGCCGCGTCCTCGACCCTTTCGTTGGAACGGAGCCTCGGTTCTGCGCCCCTTATGGCTGCCTCGTCATCCGCCACCGTGAAGGAAATCCAGAACGGTTTGCCTGATGTCGCCACCGCCTTGCGGACGGCCTCTGCCTCGGCAATCAGGCTCAGCGTCTCGCCGAGCCATATATCGACGAAGGGGCCGAGGTTTTCGACCAACACCTCAAGATAATCCTGCACCCGCGAAGGCTGAAAGTTCTGCGGCTCGTATGAGCCGAAGATCGGCGGCAGCGAACCGGCGACCAGCACCTTCCGATCCGTAACGGCATCGGCCGCTTCGCGCGCCAGGCGGCCTGCGAGACGGATCAGCGCCGGGCCTTCCTTCCGAAACCGGTCCTCGCCGATGTGAAAGGGCACGAGCGCATAGCTGTTTGTCGTAACGATTTGCGAGCCGGCGGCGATGAATTCCTGGTGTACCTGGCGCACGATGTCAGGCGAGTTGATCAGCGCCAATGCCGACCATTCCGGTTGTTTCAGTTCGGCGCCCAGCCGCAGCAGCTCACGGCTCATGCCGCCATCGAGAATTCGGGTCGTGCTCACGAAGAGGTCTCCATTCGATCTGTCGCGCCGTGACAGGCGGCGGGTTTTTCATAGGAAAGTGGGTGGGGTGCCGATGGTTCATGCGTAAGTGAGTTCATGGCCGGTTCTTTGGGCCTAGCGACGGACCGGCACCTGCGCTTCGAAACCTCGAAAGACGCGGGCGATCACTGCGGTCAAGACGAGATAGAAGAGGGTGACGACCAATAGCGGTTCGTAGACGAGCAGCGTGTCCTGCCGGACCTTGTTTGCGACGGCGTAGAGATCCATCACCGTCACCGTAAAGGCGAGCGGGGTCGCCTTGAGCTGCATGACGATCTCGCCCGCAATGGTTGGCAAGGCGATGCGAATGGCGCGCGGCAACCAGATGCGACGGGTCAGCTTCCAAGGCGACAGGCCGAAGGCCCGGCCGGCTTCCAGCTCCCCGTTGGGAACGGCAAGCAGCGCGCCGCGCAATACCTCTGCCTCATAGGCGGCGTAGTTCAGCGTGAAACTGACGGCGGCAAAGAAGAAGCCTTCGCGCAGGATCGGCCAGAACAGGCTCTGGCGGATGCCGGGGATCATCGGCAGCAGCGAACCCACGCCGTAATAGAGAAGCCACAGCTGGATCAGCAGAGGTGTGCCGCGGAAGAAGGTGCAGTAGCCCCGCGCCAGCAGCCGTGTCAGTCCGCCGCCGCTGACCTGCGCGAAGGCGAGGCCAATCGCGATGACGAAGCCGAACACCACCGATATCACCAGCAGGCAGACAGTCTGCCAGGCGCCCGTCAAAAGCAGCGGCCAATAGGAGGAGATCCAGGTGAAATTCATGGGGCGTTCTCTTCAGGCAAGGCGCAGCTGTCCCCGCCGCATCCGCCCCTCGATCAGTTTGAAGAGGACGTTGGAAACGAGCGTGATGGCGAGGTAGAGAAGAGCCGAGGCGAGGAAAAAGACGAAGTAGTGTTTGGTGCTTGCCCCGGCAAGGCGGGTGGCGAGCGCCAGTTCCTGATAGCCGACGACCGCAACCAGTGCGCTGTCCTTGGTGACCGACATCCACAGATTGGCAAGGCCCGGCAGGGCGTTCGGCAAGAGCGCCGGCAGCAGGACCCGGCGAAACCTCAGCGCCGGCCCCATGCCGAAGGCCTTGGCGGCCTCGACCTGGCCAACGGGAATGGCGAGGATCGCTCCGCGCAGCACCTCCGTCATATAGGCGCCCTGAACGAAGCCCAGCACCGCGACGGCCGCGATAAAGCCGTTCACATCGACCGGCGGCAGGTCGAACGCGGCCAAAAGCCGGTTGAGACCGTCGGTGCCGGCATAATAGAGCCCGACGATCAGGATCAGCTCGGGAACGGCGCGAATGACAGTGGTGTAGACATCGAGCAGCAGGCGGAGAACGCGGTTGCCCGAAAGCTTTCCAAGCGCGCCGCCCGCGCCGAGCAGCAGGCCGATCGCGAAAGCGCAAGCCGAGATGGCGACCGTGGAGACCGCACCTGCCAAGAGAACGCCGCCCCATCCCGGAGGATAGGGGGACAGCAGGTCCAGAATGCCTTGTTGCGCGGTCGCCATCAGGACTGCTTACTTTGCGCCGTAGATGTCGAAATCGAAGTATTTCTTGGTGATCGCGTCGTACTGGCCGTTGGCGCGAACCGCAGCGATCGCCTTGTTCAGCTTGGCTTTCAGTTCGGTATCTTCCTTGCGCAGGCCGCCCGAAGTGCCAGCCCCGAGGATCTCCTTGTCGTCGGCGACGTCGCCCATGTTGGCGCAGCAATCCTTGCCGGCATCGCTTTTCAGGAAAGCATCAAGCGCCAGCGAATCGCCGAAAACATAGTCGATGCGGCCGGAGGCGAGGTCCTGAAAAGCCTCGTCGAGCGTCTGGTAGGTCTTCTCCTCCGCAGCCTCGGCGAAATACTTCTTGTAATATTCCGACTGGATCGTCGACACCTGGATGCCGATGGTCTTGCCCTTCACATCCTCGGCGGTGGCGCCCGGCTTCTGATCCTTGGGACCGATCAGGGTGCTCGGCGTGTTGTAATATTTGTCGGTGAAGTCGATCACCTTCGCGCGTTCCGCTGTGTTCGACATCGACGACCAGATCACGTCGAACTTCTTGCTCTGCAGAGCCGGAATGAGACCGTCCCAGGAAATGTCGACGATCGAGCATTTCTCCTTCATCTCCTCGCAGACAGCGTTCATGAGGTCGATTTCCCATCCCTGCCATTGGCCGGAGGCATCCTTGGCGAAGAACGGCGGATAGGATTCGTTCATGACGCCGAAGCGGACTTCGGCCTGCGCGGCGACGGCGGAAAGCGCAAGGGCAACGCCGGCGAAAAGGGTGGGGATCAGCTTCATTCGCAGGATTCTCCTGGTTTGTGTTATCGATGAGAGTTCGCGCGTCAGTGGGCGCTGAGACCGGTAAATTCCCGGCAGCGGGCACTCACCGGCGCCCCGAATATCTGCTCCGGCGGGCCTTCCTCCTCGATCCGTCCCTGATGCAGGAACAGAACGCGGCTCGAGACATCCCGTGCGAAGCGCATTTCATGCGTGACGATCAGCATCGTCCGGCCTTCTTCCGCGAGGTCACGGATCACTTTGAGAACCTCGCCGACCAGCTCCGGATCAAGCGCCGATGTCGGCTCGTCAAACAGCATGACGTCAGGATCCACGCAGAGCGCTCTTGCGATCGCCGCCCGCTGTTGCTGACCACCGGACAAGAAAGCGGGATAGGCGTCGCGTTTATCGAAGAGCCCGACCTTATGGAGCAGCGCCTCGGCCTTTTCGATGGCCTCGCGCCGTGAAATGCCCATGACGTGCACCGGCGCCTCGATGACGTTTTCCAGCACCGTCCGATGAGCCCAGAGATTGAAACTCTGGAAGACCATCCCCAGCCCGGTCCGCACCCGCTCGATCTGCCGCCAACTGCGCGGCTGCAGCCGTCCGCCCCGACCCATCTTCAGCAAGATCTCCTCGCCGTTGACCGCAATGCGGCCACGATCCGGCATTTCCAGGAAATTGATGCATCTGAGGAAGGTGCTCTTGCCGGAGCCCGACGAACCGATGATCGAAATCACATCGGACTTGCGGGCCTCAGTCGAAATGCCCTTGAGAACCTGTTGCGAGCCGAAGCTTTTATGGAGATCTTCGACACGAAGAGCAGGAGAGGACTGATCGGGCATGCATGGTTCCGGCTGAACTGAATTTGCGAAGGATAATGATAAAGTAACGCGGTTTTTTCGCGCAATTTTCATCCATTCTGCATATTTTGCGCAAAATAATCTTCTTCATGCGGCAAATGCGGCAGAATACGTGAAGTGCCGCGACAGAAATCGGACTGGACAATGGAACAACTGGATCGTTTTGACCGTGACATTCTCGATATCGTTCAGCGCGACTGCCAGCTGAGAGCAGAAACGATCGCCGAAAGGGTCGGCCTATCGGTCTCGGCCGTGCAGAGGCGGTTGAAGCGCCTGCGCGAGGAAGGGATCATCAAGGCAGAGGTGGCCATTGTCGACCGCAAGGCGACGGGGACATCGATGGTGTTCATCGTCGGGATGGAGATCGAGCGGGACAATTACGACGCGCTGGCGAAGTTCCGCCTCTGGGCGGAGAAGCAGGATCACATACAGCAGGTCTATTACGTCACAGGTGCGGTCGATCTGATCGCAATCGTCACCGCCCGCGACGTCGAGCACTATGACGACATCGCGGCTCTGATCATGGCGGAGAATCCGCAGATCCGCCGCATGCATACGAATGTCGTGCTGCGCGACGTCAAGCTCGGCCTGTTCGTGCCCCTCCAATAGCGGGCAGGCCAATGGTTTCACCATTGGTTCGGGTCGCGGCCGGTCGAACAGGTCGCGCCTTAATGCCCCGTCAGCACCAGCGTCTGCACCGGCAGCAGCATGGCCTGGATGCGCAGGATCATGGCGTGCACCACGCCGACCGTATCGATGACATGCAGGCCGATCCATTTGAAGGTGCCGATATTGGGGTCGGCGAGCGCATCGTGATTGCTCGTATAGGCATTGGCGATGCAGCTGCCACCGGGCGGCACGCCGTCCAGCCCGCCGGGGAAGAGGGGTTGCAGGAAGACGGTCAGCGTGCCGGGTTTTGCCAGTTGCGTCACTTCGACGAGCTGGTCGGTCGGGCGCAGCTGGCCGGCGGCGATCACATCCTGCACCTCCGTGACGACGAGCGGGATGATGGTGAAGGGTTTGCCGACGCAGGTGGCTTCGGCCACCATGCCGGGTTTCATCACCTGCGCCTCGATCTGGCCGAAACCGGCAATCAGCGTGCCGCGGCCGGCTGCTTCAGGCACCAGAATGCCGGCCGGACGCAGCATGGTGTTCAGCACATCGCCCTTGCGCAGCGTGAACTGCTGGACGGTGCCGGCGACGCCGGCTTTGACGACCGTCTTGTCGAGTTCCACCTGCGCGGCGGTGAGGGCCGCCTCGGCGCTGGCCTTCTGCGCCGGCAGGAGCGCGCTGAGCTTGGTCTGCAGCGTCTCCTTGTTGGCATAGGCGGCGCTGACCATGCCCCGCTGGCTTTCGACGGTATTGGTGAGGCGGTCCACCTCGCGGCGGGCAACGGCATCGTTCTTCAAAAGCTGGGTCTTCATCTGCAGTTCGTCGATCGAGACCTGCAGGGCGCCTTCGGCCTGGCGGATCACGCCGTCGGCGCTGGCAAGCTCGCTCTCGGCCACCTTGGTTTCGGCATCGACCTCAGCTATCTGCTTATGCGCGACGTCGAGGGCCGCCTTCTGGGCGGAATCGTCGAGGCGGAAGAGCGGCGCGCCGGCCTCTACCTTCTGGTTGATGCCGACATAGACTTCGTCGACCCGGCCGATGGTTTCCGGCAGGATGGTGACGCTGCGGAAGACGGCGGTGACGCTCTTCGTTGCAGGGTGGAAATAGAAGATCATCGTGATCAGCGAGATGGTGAGCAACAAGCAGGCCGTGATGCCCCAGCGCAGCTCGTACCACATGCTGTAAAGGGTGATCTCGCGGCCGATGCGCTTGTCCTGGACATAGCGCCGGTAGAGATAATCAGGGAGGATGGTCAGCATCGAGCACAGCATCAGTTCGAGCATGGTCAGATACCCCCTTCGTGCGGGCCGGTCTTTGTCGCCCCCCGGGCTGGTTGTTGTGCGTTCGTCTGGCCGGGCGGCTGCGGACGGGAGGCGGCAGGCACGGGGGCAATCGGGGCGCCTGCGATTGGGGTTTTGGCGATTGGGGCTGCGGCGAGCGGGGCTGCGGCGGCTGGCGCGTCGTTGACCGGTGCGGGGGCGGGCGGCGCGTGGGCCGTCTGCGAATGGGCGACTGGCGCGCCGGCGCTGTCGATCTCAGCGGGATCGCGGCTGGCGAGCCTCGCCATCGACCGGGCGATAGAATAGAGCGGCGTCGAAAAATCGGGAATGCGGATGAAGGCAAGCAGCAGGCCGATGATCCAGTAGATGTGATTGTGGGTGAAGAGCGAGATCAGAGCCAGAACCGCGACGATCTCCATCTGCACCTTGTTCGTCTTGTGCGCGATGCGCTCGGGAACGGCATGGAGCTGGAAATAGAGGTTGCCGATGACGAGAACGACCACCAGCAGAAACACGATGACGATGATGAAGAGAATGTCGGTCTCACCCGGCGCGGTGATGAAACTGGGCACATGATCGGTGAGGGCGGCGTGATAGGGTTGGGTCGCGGCCTCATCCGCTGCGGCCGCGGTTTGAGCGGTCAGGAGTGCCGCTGCGCCGATGGCGCTCCAGTTGCGGCTGCACTGCCTTGTCGTCTTGCTTTCATGCCCCATGCCAATGCTCCCCCGGACGGCATTTTAGTCTGGTCTTAAGTTTAAGCTCTTTGTGGGTGACACGAAAGTACGTAACGGTACTGCGAGGCGTAAATTCGAGGCCTGCGGGGGCGCACGGCACAAGATCTCTATTCGTAAATGGTCGGAGACGTCTCTTTCAGTCAGCCCGCCAGCACCATCACCGCCCGCCATCCTCCAGCCTATGTCGCATCCAGATATTCGGCTCCTCATAAAGCCCAAGCCCGCTCTCGCAATCGGCCATCAGCGGCGCCAGGCTGCCTTCCAGATGATACGGCCCGGAAACAGGAAAGCGCAGCCCGCTCCATTCGCTCCATTGCGACAGCGGCGCCTCGACCCGCATCGAGCGCGGCGCGACTTTGACGAGGCTCGCGCCGAGCTGCCAATGTTTGCGGACCCAGGGATCGAAGGGCGCGCCTGATGGCGTCGTCCAGGCGATGTAATCCGCGAAGGATGTCAGCGGATAGGCAGCCTTCTTCGTCGGGCGCACAGGGGCGACGAGGGCCTGGAGGCCGTGTCGTCTGGCATCGGCCTTCATGTTGCCGATCAGCCGCCCGGCCAGATCCGAGCCGCGCATGGCGGGCGATACGACGATGGCAAGTGCGGAGAGGGCATTGGATTTCTGGCCCGATGCGAAGGCTTCCACGCCGCCGGCGAGAACGGCATCCCATCCGGCATCGGGCAGGGAGGCGTCGTCGTCATGTTTGGGCCAGAAGAAGGGAATGCTGTTCGATGTGGCGACGACCTCCTCATTTCCGCTGTTATCCCTGCCGAGGGCCAGGAACTGATGGCGGCGTAGGTCATCCGAAAACAGGCTGTTCCAGTATTTGACGATAACCTCGTCACCGCCGATGAATTTCGGCCAAACCGCCGCGCCGAGTTCGTCGAAAGCGGGGATGAGGTCGGGCCGTTCCTCGGCGGAAGCAAGGGTGATCTCGTTATAGGCTTCTTCCATCATGCCTGAATTTCCCGAACTCGTCGCTGCGACCACGCGCAGTCGGCCCTAACAGCTCGTCATACGCAACCTTTTGTTTATGTGCCGAACGTAGAGTCAGCCCATGTAATTCCCGTGGGGTGAGGCAAATGGGATATGATCTTCATATCACCCGCAAAGAAAACTGGTTTGACGCGAGCCCAGGCTTTTCGCTGGAAGACTGGCTTGCCTATGTCGGAAGTGATGCGGAGCTGCGGCACGACGGTTTTGCCGAAGCTGCCTTGAATGGCGGCGAAGCTCTCCGCGTCGAACAGAAAGGCCTCTGCGTCTGGACAGCCTATTCTGGCGGAGAGCGTGGAAACGATCTGTGCTGGCTCGCCTGGAGCCAGGCCGGTAACATCGACGCCAGGAACCCTGATCAGGAAATTCGCCGCAAGATGGGGTCGATCGCCCAACGTCTTGGCGCCAAAGTGCAAGGTGACGACGGCGAGTTTTACGGCCCCGATGGTGAGCCTATAGCGGATATAGCAATGGCCTCTGCATCATCCATTGCCAAGCGCCCGTGGTGGCGCTTCTGGTAGCAAAGGGTGCCGGGAGGCTGGTATCAAGAGAGCGCCTGGCTCCGGCCGAAGGCGTTTCGCAAGGTCACCGGAGGAATTCGGCCCCCAACCCAGCGCTCTCTTGATGCTGCGATGATCGCAGCAGATGGTTGAGGCGGTGTCTTGCTATCTTTTCAGGCGCCGCGCGAGCAGCGCGCCGGCATCGCCGATGACGATCGCCGGGATCAGCACCAGCGCCATGTCATTGATGCGCGGCGGTACATCGACGACGACGAGATGCAGGCCGAACCAGGGATTGAGGATCTGCACCATGTAGATCGCCGCCCACCAGAGCCCGAAGGGGATGACGATGAGCAGACGGCCGAGGCGGGTGGCGCTCCAGCGGTCGGCGGCCTCGGCCACTGCAATGTCGCGGGCGGCCTCGATGCCCTTGATCACTTCCGCGGCGGCAAGCTTCTGCTGGTCGGTCTCGGCCGAGAGTTTCGCCTGATAGGCCGCGAGCAGCGGGCCGGTGAATTTCTCGATGATGCCGCCGAAGAGCAGGTCGCTCAGCCACTTCATTTCGTCCATCCGCAGCGATGCGCCAGATAATACCAGCCTTCGGCTGTTGCCGCGATGAGCGCGCCCGAGGCGACCTGAAGGGCCATGGCGACATCGGGATCACGCGAGATCATCTCGCCGAGATCGGGCGCGATCAGCCCGCGAGTGACGAGGATTGCGGCGAGATAACGCAAGAGAATGCGGATGAAGACGAGGGTCATGTCTGCTGCCCGTGATGATGATGATGGAGAGCGGCAGGATGGCCTGAGAAGGGTTGTCGGCGTGAACTTGGGGTGATTGCGGTTAATCTTCCTCGTGGCAGATCCTCGGGACAAGCCCGAGGATGACGCCGGGCGAGTGGCAGTGGCTCACCAAGAACCTCAATCGCCGGCCTCTCATCCGTCATCCTCGGGCTTGTCCCGAGGATCTGCCATGGTTGATGATGTTTGACACCAATCCAAGGTGACAGACGCAAAAAACGCTCCACACCTCTGCCGGTTCTACCTACAGAAACCGCGCGAGCGCGCCCGAAGCGATTGCCTTGATCAGCAGGCCGGCAAGCGGGGTCAGCACGATGGCGATGACGGCCCACAGCGCCTTGCCGATGCGGTTCGCCAGCTTCTCGACGCTGCCTTCGATGCGCAGAAGCGCCGCATTGATATGCGGCTGTTGCGCTTCGAGAGAAACAACACGCTCCTTCAAATCGCTGATCCTGCCATGGAGCTTTTCGAGCTCGTTGCGGGTGGTTTCGTCCATGATGCCATTCCTTGTTTGACATCATGGATAGGGAGCGAAGAGTTGAAATCGAAAATCACGGCTGGCCGATCTGCTTGAGGCCGGCATCCACCTTGCGGCCAATCTCGTCGGCTGGTGCTGCCGCCGCAAGGCCGGTGGCTGCGAGGATATCGGTTACGTTCTGGTGGCCGATGTCTCTATCGCCTGACGGGCGGATGGCATTTGCAAGTGCCCTTGCTTCACCATCGGTGCCGGCAGGTGGGCCTTCCGCGTTGCGGATGCCGGGCAGGGTGGCCATGACGGAATAGCCGGTATGCTGCGCCAGGAGGGCCGGCCATTCGGGGTCACTATCCTGTCCGCCGATGGCGGCGGTGAACACCATATCCGTCATGGCGAGCGCGGTCAGATCCATCGCGAGCGAGATGCCCTGCCGGGCGGCCGTGGTCGCATCGGCATCGGCGGCTTCGGCGGCCGCCTCGAACTTTGCGGCGAGATGTGAACCGAGGGCTGTGAAGAGCCGCAGGGTTTCGCTTCGGCCGGGACTGGACGGGTCCGGTATCGCCTGCTTCATGCACGCGTCGGCATGGGCAATGGCGCTCGCTTCATCCGCGCCGAACTGGCTGAGGCCCTTGTGATAGTGGGCGAGCCACGCCGGTATATCGATGAGGCGGTATTGCAGCGTCTGCGCAAGCCAGCCGGCCATCGTCTCCCATGCCGTTCCGGCATCAGGGAGAGGCTGGGATCGGCGCTTGGCCATGACAGGCGAGCGGCTGACGATCTCCTCCATGATGCCGGGCCGGGAAGCATTCTGCAGCCCGGCCGCGAAATCGCCTCTGCCTGCCGCGGCGATGATTTCGGCAAGCCGGTAGCGGCGCGAGAGCGCAGACGCCAGATCATTCGCCAGGCTGACGGCGGTGACATTCTTTTTTGCCAGGCGGGCCATCCGGCCGATGCGATCGGCGGAGCGTAATTCGCCGGCGCCCGTGTCGCTGAGCCATGCCTGCAGGGCCTTCAGATCAGCCGCACGGCCGGTCCCCTCAAAGGCCATCTTGAGGCCGGCATCGTCAAGCAGGCGCCTTGCATTCGCGAGCGGCTCGCTGAATTCCAGGTCGTAGATCAGGTGATTGACGTGCCGGTGCAGGACGGCGATGTCGAGATCGAGCGGCCGGGCGGTGAGGTCGACGCGAGACCTGCCATGACCGGCCTCGGTTGCGGATTTGGCGAAACGGCCGGCGGCAAGGGCCTGCGCCAGATCCGGGGCGGCATCGACGGCATCATAGGCCAGCGGATAATAGCCGCCTTTCAGCGCCTTGCCGGCGATGCTGACGGAGAGGGGCTGCACCCATTGCGGCGTGATGCCGGTCACACGCTTTTCGCGGGCAGCGATATCGGGCTCAAGGGCGGCGAGATAATCCCAGACGGATTGCACGAAGCCGGCATCGCGCGCATCGAGCGAGGCGAGCACGGCGGCGAGCCCGGCTTCGTCGAGGGCGCCTTCGATGCGGCTATCCGTCAGGCGCCGGCGATTGGCCTCGTTGCCGACATTCAGCGCAATGGCGATGGCCTCCCATTTCGACAGGGACTGTCCGAGGGCCGGGAGATAGCGACGGCTCGCCATCTGGCGTCGCTCCTCGTCGGAATAGACATCGTAGAGCGCCTCCAGATCAGCGGCGGCCTTTTGTTTGCGCAGCGCAAGGCGGCTTGCGGCGGCATCAAGCGGCGCCTTGATGGCACGGTGGGCTGGGCCGGCAGCAGTGGCGTCGAATTCAAGCAACAGGGCATCCGCCGCACGGGCCGGATCGAGGGGAGCACGCTCGCCTTCGGCCGAGCCGGCCGGTCTCGGTCTTTTCAGGGCGCTGATGAGGCTCGCAACAGTCGCCTCGACATCGGCTTCCTGATCGGCGTCGATCAGCTTGCCGGCGCGTCGGGCCGCATGTTCGAGATTCGTCAGCGCCGCGGCGACGGCGCGGAACCGCTCCAGCGTGATCTCCTTGTAGGACTGGCGCCCGGAGCCGATCAGCACACTATCGGGAATGGCGAGCTCGTTTTCCCGGCCTATCGCCTTCATGGCGTGAATATAGTCTCTGACGGCGATGCGCGGATCACCCTGTCCGCCCCGCTGACCTCCGGTCTGACGATCCGCCCGGCCGAGACCGTAGCGGTCGAGCAGGGCGTCGATCGCGTCCAGATAATCGATGCGGCCATTGTCGCGAAGGACGGCCGCGGCGAGTTTTTCGCGCGCCGGGCCGCTTGCGAGGCTTTCCGCTTCTGCCTCGAATTTTTCCACCTCGCCGATAATGTCGAGGCTTTCGGCATAGATCGCGTGATTGAGAAGCTGGCGGCGTTTGGCCGTGATCAGCCTGGCGATACGCTCGTCCTGTTCGTGAGGGGCAGCGTCTGCATCGCCGGCAGCTTTGCGGTTTGCCCTCTCGCGCCAGGCCTCATCCTGCGCCAGTTCGTCAGCCAGGCGGGCGGCTTCGATCGCGGTGCGCCGCCCGGCTGCGAGGAAGCGCGCGCCGTCCATGGCATCGGCCACCTCCATGCCCGCGGTCGCCGACAGCGCATAGGCCCTGGCGTCGCTCGCCGTCAGCCCATCGCCCGAGTCGGCAACCTCGATGAGGGCCGCCAGCTCGGCCGCCAGCCATTCGGCCCGCCTGTCATTGTGCACGGCCGCGATCGCCCGCTCCTCGGCCGAGCCGTCGATCAGCATGTCGCCATGGCGCTGCAGCATCACGCGCTCGACCTCGAACGCGATCGCATCCTCACGGCTTGGCGCCAGCGCCATGGCGGCCACCAGCTCATCACCGGAGCCGAGGCCAAAGAGATCGGCGACGATATCCGGATCGAGCCCGCCGTCATCGGCATAGAGAGAGTGCTTGCCGCGAGGAAGGGCTTCGAGGATGGCGGCGCCATAACGCGCCACGAGGGTGGCCTTGTTGAAGCTTATGTCACCAGATGGTGCGGGCGTTTCCTCATCCAGCCATCGACGGTTTGTCATCCATTCGATGGCGCGGTAGAGACCGGTGGCGTCGATCTCCTTCTCTACCGCGCGCTGGACGGAGGCTTTTTCTGCTTTGTAAGCCTTCTGCCCCTCGCGCCGTACAGGCTCCATCATCTGCCGCAGAAGGCGGGCCTTTGCTTCCTGTGACGCCAGCGCGCGCAGCTTCAGCAGCCGATCGTAGTGCGGCTGTGTCAGGCCGGCATATTGCGCATTGGCAAAGACCGGCTCATCGCCGCCGACATCCTGCTGGGCCATCTCGATTGCGGTGTCGCTGGCGAGCATCCGGAAGAAGATGGCGGCGACGTCGGGGGCGAGGGAAATATCGAGGGCGACGAGGCGGCGGTAGATCGACAGCAACCAGTCGCGGAATTGCTCGAAGACTCCGCGCATCTCGGGTGAGGGCGCCTTGGCTTCAATGAGATAGGTTTCGACGGCATGAGCGAAGCGGGACTGCATGGCGGTGTCGATGGCGGTGTCTTTGTGGAGGCTGCCGGTGGTTCCATGGTCGAGGGCTGCGAGTACGTCTTTTGCGGTGATCTTGGCGCCGATTTTGGCGGGGGTGGAACCGGCCGCCACAGCGCGGGCGTTTTCGCGCCACCAGGTTTCGAGATGAGCGAGATCCTCGATCACCGGACGGATGCCGTGTGTCACCATGTCCTGCATGGTTTCAAGGAAATAGCGGCTTGTTCCAAACAGGACAGTGGAGAGATCAGGCTTGCGGAAAATGTCAAGGATCGCCTCGCCGTCGGCGCTGTTCGGAGCGCGGGGCGTGGCATCTGTATTGCGGTTCGGGCGGCTGAATAGGAGGCCGGCTGCGGCGGGAACATGTGCTTCCGCCGACTGGCTGCGGGGCAAGGTTTTAGCGGACAGGACTTCGCTATCGGCTGAATTGTTGGTCAGATTGTTCAACGTGAATCCTCTTAGGAAATCGACTGGCGGTCAGGGCTCCTGGTGGGGACTGGTGATGCTCAGCCCGTCTGGATTGCGCTTCGTGTTTCCGGAATTTGTGACGCGGCCTGTCTTCTTCAGGACAGGAGAAGGCGACACCGCGCCATCGCCGACCCTTACGTAGCCGAAGGGTATCGGTTCGGGGGCGGAATCGCCGCGGTTGCCCGTCGGAACAAGACGGCGCGCGGGAGCGCCAATATGCGCGGCGGTAGCTTCGGAATAGTTGAGGGCGTCGGAGCCGAAGCGCAGACTGTCCCTGAAGTCCGCATCCGCTTTAGATGGGGAGGAACGGGCTAGGTAGCCTGCCATGGGGATTTTGAAGTCGCTGCCGGTATCCTTTGCCACCCGCATTGCGTGGGTGTCGGCCCCTCCGGACGGATCCTTGCCTGTCGCCTCGATATATTTCTCGATATCCTCCGACGACGCGTAGGCATGTTCGGCTTTGGTGTCTTTCAGCACTTCGGCGGTATGTTGTTGATGGCCCTCCGGGTCGCGCTCGCGAAATTTCGACGACTCCGCTGTCGTCGCCAGCTCCTCAAGTTGCTGGCGGGCCTGAACGGCCGCTTCGGGTTTTGATGCGGAAATATGTAGGGAACCGCGCTTGCGTAGAAGCAGTCTCTCGCCGAGATCGGTCAAGAGTTCCTTGCCCACACCGGCAAAGCTGCCGGCAATGAACGTGTCCTCGAATTTTTCGAGAATCTCCTGCTTGGGGTCGATGAGAAAATGCTTGATGGTGTTCTGGGCGACGAGCTGAGTTGCCTGCGCTGCACCATCCTTGACGATTGTTTTGACCAAATGTTGCGCGACCGTGCTTATGGGAAGGAACTTCAGTGCTGACGATGCGGCTTTTCCGAACGGGATCAGATCGGCGAGCGCGGTCGGGGCGTAGAGCATGGCCGCTAAGGTCTGCTTATCCTCCGGCAAACCCGCTTCTCTCGCAGCAGCAGTTCCGTCTCCTGCCGCTCGCAACGATTCCACAACAAGGCCGCCTACAATGCCTGCGGTGCTTGAGGGGCCGAGAGCAATTGTCGTTCCGGTCGCAATCAGTGCCTGGCCGAGGGTTTCACCGGTCTGCCGGGTGTAACTGTTTTCGTATCCAGGCGCTGCCGGCAGCATCGTCTTACCGTAATCGGCGAGGCGTTGTCCTCCGGATTGCAAGGCTTCAGACACCCCCTGCAGCAAAGGGGCAAACCGCTGCTCGACATCCTCAGGTACCGTGTCCCCCGCCAACACCTCAGACATAACCCTCTGCGCAAGATCCCGCGGAAGGATGTTTTGCTGATCGATTTTCAAACGTAATAGATCGACCTCATGAGGTGATAGCGACGCGGCTCTGGCGATCTCGACCATGAGTGCCTTTTGCGCTTCCGACTGGCTGCTATTGATAAGCTGACCGGCGCCTTCCATTATGCGGCCACCACCTACAACGACACCCGTAGCTGTGCCCTTGCCCAGCTCCTTGAAATTTTGGATTCCGCTCTCGGTTGTTACAGTGGTGGACTTGGAATTCAGTACCGCATTTACTTCCTTGTCCGTGGTCTTTCCTTCTCGCACGGCATCCAGATAAAGCGTGCCGGTGCCCGCGTCGAACCAAGGCTGCGTTCGGACTTTTTCTTTGAGCACCTCGTACTGTTCGGGAGACAGCTTCTTCGCGTTGCGGATCTCAGCAATGAGTTCTTCTTTTTTCCTATCGTCTTCGCTGAGACCGCTTTCGGCGGCGGAGGGAGCGTTTTCCGCGGTGTCTGGCCTAACGGCATTTGAGGCTGGCGCCTGTTGCAGTGTCGCTGGGCTTACAGGGCTTGTAGACGGAGGAGTTTCGGGATTCGTGGATGAGGCGACCGGCTCCTTCGCTGGATCATCGAAAGCCTTCGGCACCTGGCCGAACCGCTGCGCCATCTCTTCGAAGGAAGAGAGGTTGTGGATATCGTCCTTCGCCAGCATCGCTGCAGAGGGGTTTTCGAGGAGCCAGCTTGCCGTCCGCGGCGACAGCGCCAGAATGCGTCTGTTGCGTTCGGCGTCGATTAGTCCCTGAAAAAACTTGCGATTCCCCGGCATCATCGGGAGCGGCGGGGGAGGGTTTCCCGTAACGCGCACATATGTAACCGCGAGATCTTTATCTTCTGCAGCCTCATCTGGATTTTCATCCGAGGATTGAATAATGCTGCTTGCGGTGGCTGCGGACTGCTGGTCCCGCTTCCGCGACAAGGCGTTATTGTCCTGCATGCTATCCATGTCTGTCTCCCGTTCGGCGGAGAGACAGGGGTAGGTGCGGAAGAGTTGTTTTATAAATCGAGGGAGGGATGCCGATGGCAAACGGGACTGATGTGCGTGGGGCTTCGGCTGGGGGCAAAGGTGGCGTGGGAGCGGGAATTGCGATCCTGGCGGCGGTCGCGCTGGTCTGCACTGTCGCGCGGTTCATCGCGACGGGTGCGACCTATCCGGCGGCAGGGGCGCCCCGATTTATCGGCGAGATGATCGGCGGATCTCTGCCGTCGTTCGTCTTCGGGCTGATCGTATTTTTCATAGTCCGTTTTGTGAGGCGCAAGAGCGCAGACCGCTTCGCAGGGGTGCTATCCGGTTTGATTGTCGTGCTTGCGCTCGCGGGCCTTGGTTATCTCGGTGACCTCAAACATCTCGCTCGGTGAGAGTGGGACAGGCCGCGTCTTTTGCATCCCTGTAAGCGCATTGCCGCCGCCGGCAGATGGCGGATCGACATCGTCGGGCGGGAACCCGCTCGTAATGGTCGAATCGCATGCTGTGGCTTGCCGTGCTCCATCGGACCGGACGTGGAGCTGATTGCCGTCGCCGAGCAGGTTTGCGAGCGGCGGATATGGCAGACGGGCTGGGCTTACCGCGCAGCCCGCTGAAGTCTCCACATCAGATCTCCCGCGGTCGGCTTTCGGGCTCGACGATAGGGATTTTACTGATGGTTGCAATTCCTGCGAAAGGCGTAGGCGGACGCGATCGGATGCCGACGGGCAGTTTGCCCGCCGGCTATGGGCTTCAGAACGCCTCGCGGCTGTCGCTTCTGGGATCCCCCTCGATCTGGTGCGGCCGGTAGAGATCGCCCCGGGCGTTGCGCCGCCAGGGGCGGGCGAGATTGGCCGGGTCGGTGGTGATCTCGGCGATTGCGATGCCGGGTTTGCCATCATCAGGGCAACGAGCTGCCCACTGGCCCTTGGGGCCGGCGATGCCGCAGGGGGCGATGATGCTTTGCGGCGCGTGGGCAGCGTAGCTCACCCAGAATGTGTTGCTGGCCGCACCCCCCAGGACTTCAGCGGCGAAGGGAGGGGCGGCGGAGGGGACTTCGCCCGATGTGGAGAAGAGCACGCAGTCGACGTCAAGCCGCTCATATTCGGTGAAGATTTCGTGATAGTGCGACTCGATGCCGGCGGCGCAGCCGAAACGCATGCCGTCCACCTCGAAGGTGACGGGCATTTTGCCCGGCGAATACATGAAGGAAATCTTCGTGTGGGAGAGCAGGCGCTCGTCATAACGCGTCACCAGTTCGCCCCGATCGGAAATGACATAGAGGCTGTTATGCGGCCGGTGCGGCGGGGTCAGCCGGTGAGGTGCGCCGAAGACCGTCCAGAGCTTCAACTCCTTTGCGCGCTTTCTCGTCTCCTCCAGTTCCTCGCGCAGGACCTCCCATTGGTAACGGCTCCAGTCGGCAGCGCCGATCTCCCTGGGGCCGATTTCGGAAAGGAGGCGCTTGCTCGGAAAGCAGAGCGTTCCCTCCGGGAAGTGGATCAGGCGGGCGCCGGCCTTGCTCGCCTGGCGCATCAGGTGGCGCATTTCGGCGCCGTTGGTGCGGAATGCCGAGGCATTGCACGGGTCGAGGCAAACAGAAGTTTGGGCCACGGCCAGCCGCAGGGATTTGCCGGCGGGCTCATCCGGCTTTGGTTTGCGGAGATTGGTGAGGGCGGAAGTGTAGGATTCGCCGGTTTTTGCAGCGCGAGCGCGTACCCTGCGTTTGAGATTCCCGTTCTGGGTCATTGTCTGGCCTTTCCGTCACGGACGCATGTTCCCCGGCAACCACGCCCGAGCGATCGGACCAAGGTTTTCGAACCCGAGACGGAAGTCCCTTTGCCTCCGTTTTGAAGACCCTGCCGGGGAGGATCGCTGGAGGTTGGGCGCAGGCCACGCCTGAGTAAATGATGTCGATGCCGTGGCGATTCGTCAATCTGGGAAAAGGGCGTGATGTGGCCTGCGAAACGCGGCAGGGAGCCGCCGCGTTTCGGTCCTTACGTGGGGTCAGGCGCCTTTCGCTGCGGCAATGCCGTCGAGTTGCGCCATCACGTCTGTCGACAGTTCGATATCGGCAACCGCGAGATTTTCCCTGAGGTGGCCGCGCGAGGAGGTGCCGGGGATCAGCAGGATGTTGGGCGCGCGCTTCAGGAGCCAGGCGAGGGCCACCTGCAGAGGTGTGGCCTTGAGGCGGGTGGCGACATCAGAGAGCGTCGAGGACTGCAGGGGCGAGAAGCCGCCGAGCGGGAAGAAGGGCACGTAGGCGGTGCCCTCGGCGGCGAGCTTGTCGATCAGCGCGTCATCGTTGCGATTGGCGAGGTTGTACTGGTTCTGGACGCAAACGATTTCGGTGATCCTGCGGCCGTCATCCACCTGTTTTGCCGTGGCATTCGACAGGCCGATATGCTTGATCAGGCCTTGCTGCTGCAGCTCGGCGAGAACCGTGAGCGGCGCTTCGAGCGAGCCTTCGGCCGGGCCGTGCACATCGAACATGGCGCGCAGGTTGACCACCTCGATCACGTCGAGGCCGAGGTTTTTCAGGTTGCTGTGGATCGCCGCGGTCAGTTCTTCCTTCGAGAAGGCCGGGTTCCAGGAGGCGTCGGACCCGCGCAGAGCGCCGACCTTGGTGACGATGACGAGGCCGTCCTTATAGGGGTGCAACGCTTCCCTGATGATCTCGTTGGTGACGAAGGGTCCATAAAAATCGCTGGTGTCGATATGATCGATGCCGCTTTCGACGGCTTCGCGCAGCACGGCGATCGCTTCATCGCGATCCCGCGGCGGGCCGAAGACGCCCTTGCCGGCAAGCTGCATGGCGCCATAGCCGAGCCGCTTCACCAGGCGATCGCCGAGTTTGAAGGTTCCGGATTTTTCGACAGTAGACATGAATTCTGGATCTCCGATGGAAGGCAATGAGGGAGATAGGCCTCTAACATTGTTGCGACAATTGGCTATAATCCGGACGGGCTGTCCGGTATCAAGGACAATCAACAGAGGCAGGCACATGAAGCAGGGTATGCCTGACATCGGCGATGTCAGCGCCTTTCTGGCCGTCGCAAGGGCCGGCGGTTTTCGCGAGGCGGCGCGGGTGAGCCATATGAGCTCCTCGGCGCTCAGCGATGCGGTGCGCCGGCTGGAGGCGGAACTTGGCGTGCGGCTCTTCAACCGCACGACGCGCAGTGTGGTGCCGACCGAGGCCGGCCGCGGGCTGATGGAGCGGCTGGGTCCGGCCTTCGGCGAGATCGATGCGGCGCTCGATTTCGTCAAGGATTTTCGCGACCGGCCGGCCGGCTCGCTGAAGCTCAATGTGCCGGTCAGCGCCGCGAGGCTGGTGCTGCCGCGCATCGTGCCGCCGTTTCTGAAAGCCTATCCCGACATCCGCCTCGAAATCGTCACCGAGGAGAATTTCGTCGATATCATCGCCGCCGGCTGCGATGCCGGCATTCGCTATGACGAGCGGCTGGAGCAGGACATGATCGCCG
>Ga0209758_1000656_pt1 | contig 52042 bp, 47 predicted proteins | sample AraplaMF_Col_mMF_FD_184258 | JGI IMG/M metagenome (GOLD analysis project Ga0209758, IMG submission 184258) | Arabidopsis root microbial communities from the University of North Carolina, USA - plate scrape MF_Col_mMF (SPAdes) (version 2) | ecosystem: Host-associated > Plants > Roots > Endosphere... | reverse complement strand
ACGACCTGCGCAGTCGCGGCGTCAGGCTGCGGCCTGGCGATCGCCTCGGGCTCGGCGCCCTGTCGCGGGTGCGGCCCACGCCAGGCCTGCGGCTGGACACGCGCTGGGAGGGGCTGACGGAATCGCCGGCAATGGTCAGAGCGCGCTTCGAATAGCATCGTCGGATTTGGGAGAGGGGCATGACGAAGAGATTTGCGAGGGCTGAACACGTCGTCCTGTGCTGGCTGGCAACCGTCGATGCCGCGCACAGACCCAACGTGACACCAAAGGAAATTTTCGCCGAAATCGGCGATGGCGCGCTTGTCATTGCCGATATCGCGTCGGCGCGCAGCGTCCAGAACATCAGGGTCAATCCAGCAGTCTGCGTCAGCCTGATCGATATTTTCCTGCAGCGCGGACGCAAGCTGGAGGGCACGGCCGGGATCATCGCGCCGGATCATCCTGATTTCGCCAGGCTGGCCGCGCCGTTGCTCGCGATGAGCGGAAGCAAGTTTGCCATCCGCCATGTGATTTCCGTCCGCGTCGAGCGCGTATCGCCGATCCTTGCGCCGAGCTACCGCTTCTATCCCGAGCGCAGCGAAGAGGAGCTGCAGCGTGATGCCTACCGAGCCTATGGCGTCCAGCCGGCCGGAGCCTGACGACAGACCAGGGCCAATATCCGGCCTGCGGGCCGGGAAGTCGATTGAGGTCGCAAACTTGTAGCGGGTTCCGGCGCATGTCGCTGTGTGATTGGCCTCACAGCAACCGATGCTCCCCTGATGTTATGTGTATCACCACTGATCGAGAGGGGCAGCCCCTTCTAAGGCGAACAGGAGATGGTGATGACCAGGTCTGAGAGCTCCGAGAACTCGGAGGCGACAATGTGCGCCGGTGTCATTCGTTCGGATGACCTCATTGGATCGGCCACCCGGTAACCTTGTCCGACATCCCAACTGCCCACACCACCCTCAAAGTCGAGACCGAATAGAACTCAAAATTCCGGTCGTCGCGTCGACGACTTGCAGCGCCTGTTGAGCCTTGGCCAAGGCGAGGGACGACCTCGCGCATTGATCGGGCAGCTGGGCGATCTTCTTGCGCTGGCTGGTCAGGATATTGGTCGACTGCTCGACGGCGAATTTCACCACGTCGCGGGTCGGGTCATTCTCACTGACATTGGTGAGATCTTTCTCGATCGTGATCAGATATTCGAAACTGGACAGCTCTTGAGAAATCTCGACGAGATTCTGAATTGTGGATTTCACGCAATCGGCATCGACGGCGGAGATGTCGGGCCGCTTCGAGGTCTGTACGAGATCGCCCATCAGGCCCGCGAACATCGGCCTGAGATCTTCGACCCTCTTCAGGTCGGCCTGGCTCAGGACGCCGGCCAGACACGCATTCGTGGCGAGCAGCAGCGCAAGCCCGGGCCATGTCAGCCGAGCAGTCAGAGCGCGGGCAGTTGCGACGGGCGTGATGCGATCGGCTTGCCAATTCATCTGATGGGCCCGATGTCCTCTGCCTCGACAAATGCAGTTCTCGTAGTAAGCTTAGCCCCGCTGACAATTTCGCTCAATCCTATTCTCGGCGTCGTGTGCGTGGATGATGGCGCTGCAATATTTTCGCGGAGGGGCGCAGCGTGACCGATGGCACTGATAGAATCTTCCGCGCCAGCGCGCTGCAGCGCGCGGCCTCGCCGGAGGAGCTTGATCATCTCGTTGCGATCACCAGGCCGGCCGACTGGATCCTGACGGCGATCGTGACGATCGCGATACTCGCGGCGCTCGTCTGGGGCATTTACGGCCGGATCCCGTCGCGCGTCTCCGGCCAGGGAATCCTGGTCGGCAGCGGTCGCGTGGTCGATGCGGTTTCTTCTGCCGAAGGCAGGCTGGCTTCGCTCAGCGTCTCTGTCGGCGATCATGTCGAGCGCGGGCAGGTGATCGCCCAGATCTCGCAGACCGAGATCGAACAGAAATACCGCAACGCCGTCGAAACCTACAAGGAACGTCAGCGCGAGCACGACGACATGGCCGCGAAAGTCGCCGCCGAGCTCGCGATCAAGGCCTCCAATTTCGAGAAGCTCGAGGCGGCCTTCAACAAGGTCATCGAAGCGACCGATCAGCGGGTCCGGGCCCTTGCCGTCGACGTGCAGAATCTCGAACAGCTGATGGTCAGGGGCCTGACGACGCGAAAGACGCTGGAGGATCGCCGCCTCGAATTGACCGAGGCGCAGCAGCGCCGGACGGATTCGCAGAACGAGATCCTCAAGCTTCACGCGCAGAAGACCGATCTGGAAACCCAGCGCGAGCGCGAATTGCAGCAGGCCGAATTCGCTTCCAACAATGCGCGCCGTGAGATGCAGGCGCTGGCCGGTACTTTGGGACGCAATTCGCAAGTGCTCAGTCCGATTGCAGGCCGCGTGCTGGAGATCAAGACATCTTCCGGATCGGTGCTCGGCGTGGGCACGCCGGTGGTGCTCATCGAAGACGAGGGCGCGCGGCTGGAGGCGGTGGTCTACATCCCCGCCGAACAGGGTAAGAGCGTCAAGCCGGGTTATCAGGTGCGCGTCGCGCCCAGCACGGTGAAGCGCGAGGAGTTCGGAACGATGATCGGCGTGGTCTCGAGCGTCTCGGAATTTCCGGTGACGCCGCAGGGCATGACCGCCGTGCTTCATAACGACCAGCTCGTGAAAGTGTTTTCGCACGACGGTGCGCCCTACGCCGTTACGGTGTCGCTGGAACAGGATCCGTCGACCGCAAGCGGCTATCGCTGGGCTGTGGGTCAGGGACCGCTGGTGCATCTCACCAGCGGCACGCTGGCGCAAGCCGAGATCACTACGCGAAGCCGCCGCCCGATCGACCTCGTTGTCCCCTTGCTGCGTAAGTGGACGGGGATCGATGGATAGTCCTGCCCCGCCGACTGCAGGCGTCAAGCGCACGCCGACAATCCTGCAAATGGAAGCAGCCGAATGCGGCGCCGCGTGCCTTGCCATGGTGCTGGCGCATTACGGGGCGTGGGTGCCGCTCGAGCGCCTCCGCGTCGAATGCGGCGTCTCCCGCGACGGCAGCAAGGCCAGCAACGTCGTCAGGGCGGCAAAGCGTTTCGGGCTGTCGGCGAAAGGATTTCGGCTCGATCTTGCCGCGCTCGGCTCGGCGCCGACGCCTTGCATCATTCATTGGAACTTCAATCATTTCGTCGTCCTGGAAGGCATCAAGGGCAAGTCCGCCTCCATCAACGACCCCGCCTTCGGACGCCGGCAGATCGGCATCGACGAACTCGACAGGTGCTTCACCGGCGTCGTCCTCACCATGGAGCCGGGGCCGGGCTTTGCGCCATCAGGCGCCAAGCCGGCCGGATTGCGGCTGCTGCTGCGGGAGTTGCGCGGGTCGAAAGCCGCGGTCGGGCTGCTCATCCTGCTCAGCTTCGTCATGGTCGTGCCCGGTCTCGTCGCCGCGAGCTTTTCCAAGATCTTCATCGACGACATTCTGATTCAGCATCTGAACGGGTGGTTGCGTCCGCTGCTGATCGGAATGGCCGCAACCGCGCTGATCCGCACCATCCTGGCGCTGCTGCAGCAGTCCCTGCTGCTGCGGCTCCAGACGAAGCTTTCGGTGGTGATGATCAGCCGCTTCCTCTGGCGGGTGATGGCCTTGCCGATCGAGTTCTTCACCCAGCGCCACGCCGGCGATATCGCGGCGCGGGTCGGGGCCAATGATCAGATTGCGCGACTGCTGGCGGGCGGCATCGCCGCGAATGCGCTCAGCCTCACCTCGGTGGTGTTCTTCGCCTTCGCGATGATCGTCTATGATCATTGGTTGGCCGCGGTGTGCATCAGCCTGTCGCTGCTCAACGTTCTCACCTTGCGGCTGTCGATGCGGCGCAGGGAGGATCTCAGCCGCGGGCTCTCGCTGGAACGCGGCAAGCTGCTAGGGGCCGTCGTCAGCATCGTCAGGTCGATCGAGACCATCAAGGCGAGCGGGCTGGAGGACGAGGCGTTCGGACAATGGGCCGGCGTCCAGGCCAAGGTCCTGAACGCCGAACGCGATCTGGCGTCGTCGTCGATCATCCTCGACATGATCCCGACCCTGATCGCCGGCCTGACCATGACCGCGATCCTGGTCCTCGGCGGTTTCAGGGTGATCGAAGGCTCGCTCAGCCTAGGCAGCCTCGTTGCCTTCCAGTCACTGATGGCGAGCTTTTCCGAGCCGGTGGCGACGCTCGTCAATCAGGCCGGTAGCTTCCAGCTGATCAAGGGCGCGCTCGACCGCCTCGAAGACGTCTACAATTATCCGCTCGGCGATCCCGCGCGCCCATCGGACAAGGCCTTTCCTGCGAGGCTCGCTGGACGCATCGAATTCAAGGACGTGCAGTTCGGCTATTCGCTGCTCGAGCCGCCGCTGATCTCGGATCTTTCGATCACCGTGACCCCGGGCTCGCGCGTGGCGTTGGTCGGCGCCTCCGGCAGCGGCAAGTCCACCCTGGGTCGTCTGGTCTGCGGGCTCTATAAACCCTGGGCGGGAGAGGTTCTGGTCGACGGGACGCGGCTCGCGGACATCCCGCCCGACATTCTCGCCAACTCCATTGCCTATGTCGATCAGGACATCTTCCTGTTCGAGGGAACGGTCCGTGACAATCTCACGCTCTGGGACCGGACCATTCCGGACATCGATCTCACCCGCGCGCTCAAGGACGGCGAGATCCAGGACGACATCGCGATTCGCGCCGGCAACTACGATTCCTATGTCAACGAAGGCGGCACCAATTTCAGCGGCGGCCAGCGCCAGCGCATCGAGATCGCCCGTGCGCTGGTCGGCCATCCCTCCATCGTCGTGCTCGATGAGGCGACCGCGGCGCTCGATCCCGTCACGGAGAAGGCCATCGACGATAATCTGCGCCGTTGCGGCTGCACCTGCATCATCATCGCCCATCGCCTCAGCACGATCAGGGACTGCGACGAGATCATCGTCCTGCGGCAGGGCAAGGTCGCCGAGCGCGGCACGCACGAAACACTTCTTGCCCTGAACGGCGAATATGCCCGGCTGGTGTCGCAGGAATGACGGTCGCCATCGACAATATCGTGTCAGGTGCGAGCCTCGTGGGGGCGGGGGAGGTGACTCTCGACGGCCGCCGGCCCGTTCTGCTCGACCACCACGGTTATGTGTTCGAAATCGTCAGCGGCCATGCGGACGTCTTTGCCATTGAGGTCAGGGATGGCCAATCCGGCAGCCGCCATCATCTATTCCGCGTCGAAAGCGGAGATGTCGTTCCCGATTTGCCTGGCTTCCCAGCGTCGTCCCCGGACGGTCTGCGCTTCATCGCGGTTGGCGCGCAGGACACCCGGGCGTCCGTCGTGGCCAGGACCGATCTGGTGCCGGAACAGGCGGTGCGCTGGATCGAGCGGCTGGCCCGCTTCATCGCAGGGCCGGCGCCGTCGTGGCAGATGGCCGAACTGCCGGAGGGCGAGGTGGCGCTAGCCGCCGGCGAGTCGCGTCGCGGTCCGATGCGTGGTCTGCTTTGGCTCAATGTGGCGCGTGGTTCGCTGAGGCTTGTCGGGACCGGCGTGCCCTATGCCGCCGGGAGTCCGCCGCTGCCTCTGACGTCCGGTTTGTGGATCGAGGCGGGCACCGACGGATGCGCCGCGAGCGCTGCCGCCCGAGCGCCGGCGGCCGATCTGATCTGGCCGGCGCTCGATCAGTTCCACCTTTGGTTCGGTGAGTGCATCCAGAACATCCTGATCCGCGATACGCAGAACGAGAGCGCGCGGCTGGAGAGCCGGACCGGGCTCGTCGCGTCGCAGGCGGTCGAAGCCTTCGACCGGCTTTCCGGCATCATCGTGCGGCGCTTCGATCATGATGCGGTCGACGCCTCCTGGTCTGACAGGCTGGCCGGCGCCTGCCAGATCGTCGGGAGCGCGATGCGGGCGCCGATTGCGATCTCCGGCCGTGTCGATGGCAGCGCGCAGGATTTTGCTGGCCTCGCCCAAATCGCGCAGGCGGCGCGCCTGCGGTTGCGCCAAGTCCTGCTGCGAGCGAACTGGTGGAGACTGGATGCGGGACCGCTTGTCGGCTGGTACGGTGAGACACGCGCCCCGGTCGCGCTCGTCTACGAGCCACGCCGCGGCTATCTGATGATCGACCCGATCACGAAGGTACGCCGGCCGGTTGATCGCAGCATAGCAGCGCAAATGGCGCCGGAGGCGGCCACGTTCTATCCGCCGCTGCCCTCACGCGCGCTGAAATTCACCGACCTTCTGCGATTCGCGCTGCGCCATGCCCGCGGCAGCGGGCTGCGCATCGCACTGTCGGTCGTCATGATCGGCCTGTTGTCGCTGGTGACGCCGTTCGTCACCAACCTTTTGATCAGCTCGATCATTCCGCGATCGGAGCTGGACCAGCTCGCCTTCTGCGCACTCGCGCTTGTGCTCGCCGGCCTGTCGGTGGCCGGCGTCCAGGTCATGCAGGGCTTTGTCATGTTGCGGATGGAGGCCACGATCGACTGGCGGCTCCAGGCGGCGATGATCGACCGCCTGCTGCGGCTGCCGACCGCCATCTTCCGCGAGTACACGGCCGGCGAACTGGTCGACCGCGCCATGGGCATCGATGCCGCGCGGCGGGCCCTGACTGGTCACGCCTTGCGCGGCATGATCGCCGGCCTGTTCTGCCTGTTCAGCCTCGGCCTGATGCTTTACTACAATCTCAAGCTGGCACTGGTCGCGATCGCGCTGACATTCCTCAGGGCGGTCGCCATCATCGGCACCAATCTGGTGCGGCTGCATTTCGAGAGCAAGCACTTCAATCAGCAGGGCAAGGTCAGCGGATTTGTCCTCCAGCTCCTGACCGGCGTCGGCAAACTGCGCGTCTCGGCAGCGACGTCGCGCGCGCTCGCGATCTGGTCGAAGCAGTTTGCGAGCCAGAAGCAGTATTTCGTCTCGTCTCAGCTGGCCGGCAACGGCCTCGGCGCGTTCGAGACCGCGTTTCCCACCATCGCGACGCTGATCATCTACGCCTACGCGTCCTATTCGAGCAGCGGGCTGCTCACCGACATCGGTACCTTCTTCGCGTTCTTCTCCGCTTTCGGCCAGTCGATGGGATCAGTCGGCTCCTGGGCCGCCGGCGTCAGCGAAGCGCTGATCGCCATCCCGCCGCTGCTTCGGCTGCGGCCCCTGATCGCGAGCCCCACCGAAATCCCCGATGACCGGAAGTCACCGGGAGAATTATCCGGATCGGTCGAGCTCGCGCGCGTCTCGTTCCGCTATCTCCAGAACGGGCCTCTGGTGCTCGACAATGTCAGCCTGAAGATCATGCCGGGCGAGTATGTCGCGGTGGTGGGGCCGTCCGGCAGCGGGAAGTCGTCCCTATTCCGGCTGCTGCTCGGGTTCGAGCGGCCGGAATCTGGCGCGGTGTTCTACGACGGAAAGTCGATCGAGACGCTGGATGCGAGCGCGCTGCGGCGCCAGCTCGGCGTCGTCCTGCAGAACGCCAGGCTCGCCAACGGCAACATCTACGAGAACATCTGCGGCGGAATCCGGCTGCCGCTCGAGCAGGCCTGGGAGGCGGCGCGTCTTGCGGGCATCGCTGACGACATCAAGGCGATGCCGATGGGCATGCTCACGCAGGTGGCCGAGGGTGTCAGCACGCTCTCCGGCGGACAGCGCCAGCGCATCATGATCGCACGGGCTATCGCGCGGCGGCCGCGCATCCTGTTGTTCGACGAGGCGACGAGCTCGCTGGACAATCGATCCCAGGCCATCGTCAGCGATGCGCTGGAGAACCTGAACGTAACCCGCATCGTGATCGCGCACCGGCTCAGCACCGTGCAGCGGGCCGACCGGATCATCGTGCTGGTCGACGGCAAGATCGTGGAAACCGGGACGTTCGCCGAGCTGAATGCCGCCTCCGGCATGTTCGCCTCGTTCGCGCGGCGTCAGATGCTCTGATCGGCTCGCCGGGTTTCGCGCAAAACAAAAACTCCCGGACGTCCTTGTCCGGGAGTGACTTGGGCGAAGCTGCCAGCTCTGTTCGGCCGGGCCCCTAGTTCAGCTTCATGTGGGAACCGCCACCGGCACCGGTGACGATCCCGCCGACCAGAATGACGCCGGCGGCAATGCCTGCCACGACCGGGTTGGTGAAGAACGACTTCAGCCCGTGCTCGATGCTGTGCACGAGGCTGCCGAACCAGCCGCCGCCGGCGACGTTGTCGAGCTCCTCCATCGAGAGTTCGCAATTGATGCTGGCGTCGTTGAACTCATGAGTCATGTTGTCTCTCCTTTTTTTTGATGCCGCGGGATGATCCCCGCAACTGTGGACAGCATGCCGCATGGTTCACGCGAGCGCCGTGACCGGTATCACGTTGCGCTCGCTGTCGCGAATTTCGTCGCGAAAGTCCTATCCGTCGTATTGATCCGGCCCCATCGCCCACGAGGCCTGATCGTGGCCGAACGCGTAGTTGCGATTGTTGACCACGGGATTGCGATTGACCAGCGGCCGCATGAACATCGGATGAGTCGCGCTGCGCACCTCGTGCTCCACGGTGAAGACAGGCTTGCCGCTGTCGAGATCGACGATGTCGCAGAAGCGGTATTGGTATTGGTTGTCCTCGCGCGAGATCAGCTCGCGCGCCAGCAGCTTGCGGTATGGACCGGAGAAATCGGTGATGTACATCTGCACATGGTGGCCGTCGTAAGCGGGCTGCGGCCGATCGGTCTCGCGGAACAAGAGATACTGGTCACGGCCGGTCTTCACCGCCGCAACCTTGCCGTCGCCGTTGCGCAGGGCCGCCGGCATGCCCATGATCTCAGGATAGAACGCGCAGATCGCCTGTGCCGATCCGGCGGGCACCTCAAACTCGACATAGGGGATGCCGAGCGTGATGCGGCCGAAGCGCGCCGCGTCGGGCTCGTAAATGCGCAGGCGGTTGCCCCACGGGCACGTCGCCTCGACATAGTCGTTGCGCTCGGCGTAGGCGAAGGCGGTGCCTTCGAGCTTTCCCGCTACCGAGGCCAATCGTGCCAGCAGCGCCTCGCGTCCCTCGACGACGAGGCCGGTATGGCCGCGCAGCACCTGCGGCTTGCCGCTCGGGAGATGAAACTGGCTGCGGCCGACGTTGATCCACATGTTGGTGTCGGACACCATCAGATAGGGGTCGCGGGTAAGTCCGAGGCCAGTGACATAGAACAGCGTGGCGAGGCGCTGGTCCGGAACCTGGATGTTGACGTGCTCGAAGTGGATGGCGTTGCCGAGATCTTCTGCGGATCGATCGAATTGTTGCGGCATGGATGAGCCTCTGGCTGGAGGGGCGGATGGGTTCATACTAGAGCAGAATGTCCGCCAGCCGAAATGGCCGGCCGATCACATCTTGCAAGGCACTGCATAGCATGCGCTGCCACCTTGCCGCGGCACTCATTCCCTGTAATCTGCGCGGAAATGCTGGAGGGAATGAGGTCGATGGGGGGAGTTCTGCAAGGCGTGCGCGTCCTCGATTTCGGGCGCTATATCGCAGGGCCCTATTGCGCGACATTGCTGGCCGAGTTCGGTGCCGAGGTCATCAGGGTCGAAAAGCGCGACGGCAGCGAGGATCGCTTCGTGGCGCCGGTCGGCGAAGGCGGTGAGGGCGCGCTGTTCCTGCAGATCAACCGCAACAAGAAGTGCATCACGCTCGATCCGATGACGGCGGAGGGGCAGGAGGTGACGCGCCGGTTGGTCAAGACCGCGGACGTCGTCGTCGCCAATTTGCCGCCGCAGACCTTGCGCGCGATGAAGCTCGATTACGATTCCCTGAAGGCCATCAAGCCCGACATCATCCTGACCACGGCGACCGCATTCGGCGGGCCGGGGCCCTGGTCCGACCGCGTCGGCTTCGACGGCGTCGGGCAGGTGATGTCGGGCTCGGTCTACATGACCGGTGCGGGCGACCCGCCTTACCGCGCGGCGGTGAACTGGGTCGATTTCGGCACGGCGCTGCACTGCGCGTTCGGCACGCTCGCTGCGCTGATCGAGCGCGGCAAATCCGGCCGCGGGCAGATCGTCGAGGGTGCGCTGCTCGCGACCGCGCTGTCCTTCACCAATGCCACGCTGATCGAGCAGGCGGTCATCAATGTCAATCGTGTCCCGACTGGCAATCTCGGCCAGACAGCCGCGCCCGCCGATATCTACCGCACCAGGGACGGCTGGGTGCTGTGCCAGGTCACCGGACATCCGCTGTTCAAGCGCTGGGCGAGGCTGATGGGCGAAGAGGAGCTTTGGCTGAATGATCCGCGCTTTGCCGATGACATCAGCCGCGGCAATAACGGCGCCGTCATCAGCGAGCGAATGGCGCGCTGGTGCGCCGAGCGCACCACGCAAGAGGCTGTGGATACTCTCGGCAAAGCGATGATTCCGACCGGGCCCGTCTTGAGCCCGCAGCAGGCGCTGGATCATCCACACATTCGCGCCGCAGGCTTTCTCCACGAGGTCGACTATCCCGGCTTGCCGAAGCAGGCACCAATTGCCCGCGCCGCGATCCGGCTGTCGGAAACGCCGGGGGAGATTGCGGCGCGTCCGCCGACACTCGGCGAGCATACTGATTCCGTGCTGGCGGAACTTGGCTACGACAAGGCTGCGATTGCAGCACTTCGGCAGGGCGGTATCATTTAGTCGCTGCATCGAGACAAGAGTGGAAATGGGCCAGCACGTCTGCTAGACGACTGGCGGCCTGTCCTCGCGCTTGTGCGTTGGCCGACGACCTTTGCGTCGTCTGAGGTTTATGGGAGGCGCATGTTCGTGCGCCTTGTCCCATTGCATGTCCGCGACCGAATCAACACGAGCCCGGCTGCGCGTGCCATCGACGATTGCTTACGACGAGAATGGATCAACGTGCGTCATTCCAAGAAAGTGCGGCCAGCAAAGAACTCGCCAATCAAGAGTTCGCCCAACAAGCGCTCGCTCGCCAAGAGTCCAGCAAAGCGCTCCACAAGCAGGCGCACACCAGCCAAGACTTCGCCGAAGCCGAGCAAGAATCCGCAGCGCGCAGCGATTTCGTCGTCGTCGCCGCTCGGCATGATGGCGCTGCATCTGCTGGCGCAGTGGAAGGACTCTGGCCGTAGCGGCGTCGTCTTCCTCGCCGAGAACGAGAACAGGGCCGAACGGCTCGGCAGCGTCATTCATGCGCTGGACCCGTCCTGCGAAGTCCTGGTGTTTCCCCGGCTGAACACCTTGCCGTTCGATCAATTGGAGCCGTCGCGCGAAATCGCAGGCCGCAGAGCCCAGGTGCTGCGGCGTCTTGCGAAATCCAAACAGCCGATTTTTCTCATCTCCACCGCGGAAGCCGTGATGGAGCGCTTGCCGCCGCCGGCGAGCCTGCTGCGCCTGAACACGAGCCTGAAGGTCGGCGGCTCGTTTTCGGAAGCCGAGCTTCGCGTCCGGCTGGAAGAGCTGGGTTATGACCTCGACGACGAACCGGACTATCCGGGCGGCGCCCTGTTTCACGGCCAAACCTTCGAGATCTTTCCCGCAGGCGCCCTGGGGCCGTTCCGGGTGGAGCATTCGGCGCGCACGATCAAGCGGATCGTGGCGTTCGATCCGCAAGAGCACGAGATCATCTTCGAGACCAAGGAACTTCTCGTCGATCCCATGTCTGAACGAATAGCGATGTCAGGCGCGCGGGCGAGGCGCGTGACGCTGTTCGATTATTGCGGGAAAGCCAGGTGGATCGCCGATGCCGGCGCTCCCGTGCACGCCGATGCCTGGCTGAGCACGATCGAAGAGGCCGCCGGCCGCGCGGACCGGGAGCGCGAATATCTAGGGCGGAGCGACTGGAAGCAGGCGATCCGAGGCATGAAAGTGCTACCGCGCAGCGCTCCGTTCCAGCCAACGCCGGAATTCTCCAAGCTGACATCATCGAGGAAAGCCCTGCGCGCCTTCGTCGAGGACGTCAGGCGCGCGAGTTCGCGCCTGATCTTCGTCGCGGCGCAGGAGGACGATCTGCGCGTGATGGAGCGAATGAGCGGCGTCAAGGTGGAGCGCGTCGCGGATTGGGACGAGGTCGAGAGCGCGCGCCAGCGCGACGTGGCGCTGCTGGCCGATCTCGACGCCGGCTTCGTCATTCCAGGCAAGAAGTCTGCCGTTGTCCTCACCGCGAGCGACGTGCTCGGCAGCCGCGCGCATCATCCGCAGCCGATGGCGCGAAGCTGGGGTGCGGCCTTCGATCACGCCGACGTGCCGGAGCAGGGCACGGTGGTCGTGCATCTCCAGCGCGGCATCTGTGTGCTCGACGGCCTGCAGACTATCAACACCGGCGGCGGTGCGATGCGTGAGATGGTCAGGCTATCCTTCGCCGGCGACAACGCGGTCCTGGTGCCGCCGCCCGATCTGGCGCAGATGTGGCCCTACTCGACGGAGCGCGGCAAGCTCGCGCTCGACAAGGCGGATGGCAGCACCTGGTGGGCCCGCCGCGGCGAGGCCGAACGGGAGATCCAGGCCGCCGGCAAGGTGCTTGCCAAGCACATCAGCCAGCGCAAGCGGCGCAAGGCGGCCAAGCTGGTCCCGCCGGGGGCGCCTTACGAAAAATTCGTCGCGCGCTTTCCCTATTTCACGACGGTGGATCAGGCCAAGGCCATCAACGACGTGCTGGATGATCTCGCATCCGGCCATCCGATGGACCGGGTGATCTGCGGCGACGTCGGCTTCGGCAAGACCGAGGTGGCGCTGCGCGCGGCGGCGGCCGTGGTGCTGTCGGGCAAGCAGGTCGCGATCGCGGTGCCGACGACCGTGCTGGCGAGGCAGCACGTCGCGACCTTCCGCAAGCGGTTTGCGCCCGTCGATATCGAGGTCGGCAGCCTGTCGCGCGCCACCTCTGGCGCCGAAGTGCGGGAGACCAAGGAGGGCTTGCGCAGCGGCCGGATCAAGGTCGTGGTCGGCACGCAGGCGCTGACCTCGAAGGACGTGAAGTTTAGCGATCTCGGCCTCGTCATCATCGACGAGGAGCAGCATTTTGGCGCCGCCGAGAAGGCAAAGCTCTCCGGGCTTGCCAAGAATGCACATACGCTCTGGATGAGCGCCACGCCGATCCCGCGCACGCTCGCAGCGGGGCTTGCCGGCTTCAGGGATCTGAGCGTCATCGCCTCGCCGCCCGTTCATCGCCTGCCGGTCGCAACCAAGATCGCGCCCTTGTCGGATGCCGCGATCGCCTCGGCGCTGCTGCGTGAGCAGCGGCGGCACGGACAGAGCTTTCTGATCTGCCCGCGCATCCAGGATCTGGAGCCCATGCTGGCGCGCGTGCAGGCGGTGGCGCCCGATCTGAAGATCGTCTCTCTGCACGGCAAATTGCCCGCCGACGAGATCGACGACCGCATGATGACCTTCGTCGAGGGCAAGGCCGACGTTCTGCTCGCCACCAACATCGTCGAGAGCGGTCTCGACATCCCGCGCGCCAACACCATCGTGGTGTGCTGGCCGGAAAACTTTGGCCTCGCCCAATTGCATCAGTTGCGCGGGCGTGTCGGTCGCGGCGGCATCCGCGCCTTCGCCTATCTCCTGACCGAGTCGGCCTCGGGTCAATCCGAGAAGCGGCTCGCGGTGCTGGAGGAATTCAGCCGGCCGGGTGCGGGCTTTGCCATCAGTGAGCGCGACCTCGATCTCCGCGGCGCGGGCGATCTGTTCTCCGAGCAGCAGTCCGGTCACGTTCAGGTGTTCGGCCCCGTGCTCTACAGCCACCTGTTGAAAATGGCATCGGAGAAGGTCGATGACGGCAGGTCCGTGGTGTGGGTGCCCGACCTCAACCTGCCGGTCGCCGACATGCTCCCCGCGAGCTACGTGCAATCCGCCCCGGTGCGGCTGGAGCTCTATGCCCGTGCCGCGCGCTGCGCCAGCGAGGACGAGCTCGAGGATCTCGAGGAGGAGACCTCGCGCCGTTTCGGACCATTGCCGCAGGCCGCCCGCGATTTCTTTGCGGCGGCGCGATTGAGGCTGGATTGCAAGCGCAGAGGTATCATCCGCCTGGATGTCGGCCAAAGCGCGGTGGCTGCGACGTTCCTGCCGGGACGATTGCGGAAATCCAAAGGGAAGTCGCTGCAACGTGACGGCGATCGCGTCGTCTATCACGCACCGATGCGCGATGCTCCGTTCGACCGGGTCGAGGAGCTTCTGGAGCTTCTGGACGAAGCGTGATCGCGTCAACGCAATCAGGCGCTAAAGCTCAACGGATTCACATAGCCTAATGCGGAAAACACCTGGACAAGCCACAATCGTTCCGGGAACGGGGCTACGACGGCAATGGATCGCGTCGAAAAGGTATTCGTCGGGACAGCGATCACGGGCTTTCTCATTATGCTCGGGGCGATCATATGGATGATGTTGAGCTAGCGGGCCGGGCAGCCTCGGCCCTTCGCATCGCCCTGCCATTTCTTGCAATCTTCGTTTGCATTGCGGTCGCTGCGTGGCTGACCTGGAGCAGGTTGCTCTAGGCAGGTCAGGATCTACCGCGGCGCAGGCAGTCGCCGCGCGTCACAGCTGGCGCGGGCCGATCAGTCCGCCGAGCCCGCGGATCATGGCCGCGATGTCGATCGGCTTTTCCCAAAGCAGGACGTCCTGGAATTCAGGTGCAATGCTGACCGGATCATACCCCGTCGTGAACACGAACGGCACATGGCGCGTTCTGAGCTCTTGCGCGATCGGAAACACCATCTCGTTGCGGAGGTTCACGTCGAGCACGGCACCGTCGAGGACCGAGCCGTCATGGAGGATGCGTAGCGCGTCCTCGATTTCACCGACAGGTCCGGCGACATCGGCGCCCACAGATCGCAACGCACGGCTGATGTCGTCAGCGAGAAAATATTCATCCTCGACGACGAGAACCCGGCGTCCGGACAATGATGCGCGCTCACGTGACAGCGTTGCCGATATCATCATGCTTCCTCCACCGCCCGAAAGACATAGGAACCATACGGCGAAGGGCCGTCTTGTTGCAAACGAAGCATGCGATGGTGGGTTCCCGATGAGCAACCGCGACATCATTGTGATCGGTGGCTCCGCCGGCGCCACTGCCCCGTTGAAGCAGATATTGGCGGCACTTCCGCTCGACTTGCCGGCGGCCATATTCATCGTACTGCACATACCGGCCCAGGGCATCGGTATCCTGTCGACGGTTGCTGCCGCCGCCGGAAGGCTGCCGGTGCATCAGGCCGTCGATGGAATGGCCTTCGAGCGCGGCCACGTCTATCTGGCGGCTCCCGACCATCATCTTCTGCTCTCGGGAAATCATATCCAGCTTGGGCGCGGACCGCGCGAGAACATGGTCCGCCCCGCCATCGATGCCCTGTTCCGGTCGGCTGCGTTACATCACGGGCCTCGCGTCATCGGGATCGTCCTGAGCGGTCTGTTGTCCGATGGCGCCGCCGGGCTCCACGCCGTCAAGCGCTGCGGCGGAGTGGCTCTGGTCCAGGATCCCGCCGACGCGATTTCGCCGGAAATGCCGCAGCGCGCCCTGGAAGCGACCATCGCCGATCTCTGCGTCCCCGCCGCAAAACTCGGTGACGTCCTGTCCGATCTCGCGCGGGAGGTGCCGGGTGCTCCCCTTCCGGTGGCTCCCGACATCCGCCTCGAGGTCGAAATCGCAGCCGGCGAAAGGATCGGCGCCGCAAGCCTCGCCAGGATCGCCGATCCCGCGGCGCTGACTTGTCCGAGCTGCGGCGGGGTGCTGTCCGCGGTGAAGGGTGGCCAGCCCATGCGGTTTCGCTGTCAGGTCGGGCATGCCTATACCGCCGACGCCCTCGCCAAGGAGCAGGAAGGGCAAGTCGATGAGGCCCTGCGGGTGGCGCTGCGCATCATCGAGGAACGCGCCGAGCTGGTGCAGCGCATGGCGGACGATGGAAGGCGGAGCGGCCGGCCTGCGGTCGCCGAAATGTACGACCTGCGCGCCGCCGAATATCGCGAATATGCCGACATGATCCGGCGTGTGGTGCTACAATCTTTCGATCCGGCGATCCGCCCGCGAGAGACGTAAGGCGTTAGCGATGGCGAGCTCCCTAGCCCAGCGGATTGAACAGCTCCACGCCGAGCAGCGCCTCCTTGTGAAGGCGGATGCCGACATCGACGAGGGCTGGCTCCGGATCCGTAACCAGGAGGATCGGGTGCGCGAGCTCCAGGCCGGCGGACATGACACGCGGCAAGCCGAACGATTGGTCGAACTGCTCAAGCAGACGCTTCTGGAATGGGAGCGGCATCGCAGCCTGATCGTCGAGCGGGTCAACTACCTCCAGCGCGAGGTCGATTCCGTCCCGCCCGCGGCCGGCTAACCCGCCGTTTTTCCGGGGAATCCGGTCACCCTTTCCGTCTGTCTCATGAACCTGTCTCCAGGCGGAACGCGGAGCTATTTCCGCCATTTAGCTGTTGGGATAGCCTGGTTTTCTGCTATCTGCAGACGGCTGGGTTCCTTGATGCCCGACAACGAGAGTAACGGCAATTATGGATGAAGTCGGCAAAGCGCCGGGTGCTGGGGAGCGTCAGATCAAGGCCCCGTTGGTCATTGGCGTAGGTGCCTCGGCCGGCGCGATCGACAGCATCGAGCGCTTCTTCGGCAAGCTGGCGCTCGGCGACGACCAGGCGGTCGTGCTCGTGCTTCAGAATCGTGAGGCGCTCTCCGACGAGCGGCTGAAGGCGATCATCCAGCGTGCGGAGGGAGCCGGACTCTCCGAGGTCACCGACGGGATGACGCTCGAGGGTGGAACGATCTACCTGAGCCCTATGGCCATGATCACCACCATCCAGGGCGGTCGCCTCGCGGTCCGGAAGGCGGAGCAGGGGCCCGGCGAGCGGGCGACGATCGACAGCTTCCTGGTGTCGCTGGCGGAGGAGCGCGCCGAGCAATCCATTGGTGTGCTGCTGAGCGGAACGGACGGCGATGGCACGTTGGGTGCAGCCACCTTGAAGGATCATGGCGGTCTCGCAATCGCTGAAAAGCTTGGCGAAGAGGATGCCGAGCATCTGATCGACAGCAGCAAGCCGGCCGCCATCGCCGACTACGTGCTGGCGCCCGAGGACATTCCCGAACATATCCAGGTCTATGCACGCCATCTGCGGCGTCTGGAGGAGAAACAGGGTTTTGACGAGGTGCTGGCGGCCGCCGCGACCTCGCTGTCGCGGATTGCCGACATCCTGCGCAACAAGACCGGCAACGATTTCCACGGCTACAAGCAGAATACTTTCCTGCGCCGCGTGCAGCGACGCATGCAGGTGGTGCAGATCGAGGAGATCACCTCCTATGTCGACTTCCTCAGGAACGACAAGGACGAGGCCCAGCATCTCTTCAACGATCTCCTGATCGGCGTCACCGAGTTCTTTCGCGACAAGCGCGAATTCGAGGTGCTCGAGAGCCAGATCATTCCGAAGATCTTCGAGAACAAGGCAATGGGGCAGCAGGTTCGAGTCTGGGTGCTCGGCTGCGCGACCGGCGAGGAAGCCTATTCGATCGGCATTCTGCTGCGGGAGCATATGGCGAGGATGGATTCCGCCCCGCAGGTTCAGATCTTCGCGACCGACATCGATGGAAGGGCGCTCGCGGCCGCGCGCGTTGGCCGCTACCGCACCAATATCGAGCAGGACATGACTGCCGAGCGCCTGGCGCGCTGGTTCGTCCGTGAAGGCGATACCTATTGCGTGGTCAAGGAGCTCAGGGAGATGTGTATTTTCTCCCAGCACAACGTGATCAAGGACGCGCCGTTCTCGAAACTCGATCTGGTCTCCTGCCGCAATCTGCTCATCTATCTGAACGCCGAGCTTCAGAACCGCGTCATCCCGCTGTTTCATTTTGCCCTGCTGCCGGAGCGCTATCTGTTCCTCGGCAATTCCGAGAACGTGACGCGGCATCCCAAGCTGTTCGCGCCGGTCGACCGCCGTGCGCGCATTTTCAAGAAGCTGGATACGGGCACGCGGCTGCCGCCGGAATTCCCGATCTCGACCTCGGCGGGCCGTGTTCCGGTCGAGCTGCCGCCGGTTCGTTCGTTCGGGCCCGACGTCGGGTTGGAGCGCCGCGCGCAGCGGATCGCCGAGCGTTATGCGCCGGCCTATGTGATCACGGACGACAATTTCCAGATCCTCCATTTCTCCGGCCGCACCGGACGCTATATCGAGCCGACGGCGGGGGCCGCTTCGCTCGACCTGCTTCAGCTCGTGCACCGCGACCTCCGTCTGGAATTGCGTACGGCGCTCAGCCGCGCGGCCGAAACCAGCGAGCCCGCCCACGCCGACCAGATCCAGCTCGGCGTCAATGGTCATCGGGTGCTCGTCGACATCACCGTGGAGCCGATCCAGGAGGGTGCGAACGCCCATCGCAATTTTGTCGTCCTGTTCAAGGACAGTCCGGCGCGCGGGCCGGAAGCAAGCGACAGCAATCCAGGCAGCCTGGTGCGAACCGAGCATGTCGAGCGGCTCGAAAGCGATTTGCGCGCGACGCGCGAGCGGCTGCAGGCCACGATCGAGGAGCTCGAAAGCACCAACGAGGAGCTGAAATCCTCGAACGAGGAGTACCAGTCCCTCAACGAAGAGTTGCAATCGGCCAATGAAGAGCTGGAAACCTCGCGCGAGGAATTGCAGTCGGTCAACGAGGAGCTGACCACCGTGAACGGCGAGCTGGCGCATCGCGTCCAGGAGCTGACGCGCGCCACCAGCGACCTGAAGAATTTCCTCGAGAGCACGCAGATTGCAACCGTGTTCCTGGACAACGACCTGCGCGTGATGAACTTCACGCCGGCGATCACCCAGATCCTGCATCTGGTCGAGACCGATACCGGGCGCCCCATTGCGCACATCAAGGCGCGGATCCCGATCGAGGAGCTCTATGACGAAATCCGGCGCGTGCTGCGCACCCTCGCCAGCGCCGAGCGCGAGCTGACCGCTCCTGACAGCGGCACGCGCTACATCGTGCGCATCCTGCCGTATCGCAGCATCGACAATTTCATCGCCGGCGTGGTCATCACCTTCATCGACGTCACCGCGATCACGCGTGCGGAGGAACGGCAACGGCTGCTGCTTGCAGAGCTTCAGCACCGCGTGCGCAACACGCTCGGCGTCGTCAGGTCGATCGCCCGCCGTTCGGCCGAGACGAGCTCTACCGTCGAGGAATATTCGGCGCATCTGGACGGCCGCCTGAACGCCTTTGCGCGAACCCAGGCGCTGGTGACGCGCGATCCGGAAGGCGGCGTCGATCTCGAATACCTCGTCGTGGAGGAACTGCTCGCCTACAACGCCCGCGAGGGCGAGCAGATGCGCGTGTCCGGCCCCGTGGTGCGCTTCCAGCCCAAGGCGGCCGAGACCTTTGCGCTCGCGATCCATGAGCTGGCGACGAATTCGCTCAAATACGGCGCGCTCGGGCATCCCTCGGGCCGCCTCGAAATCTCCTGGCGCATCGATGAATCCGCCGATCCGCCGCAACTGCTGTTCGACTGGCGCGAGCGGGGCGGGCCGCCTGTCGCGGAGCCGACGCGGAAGGGCTTTGGCTCGGAGCTTCTGGAGCGGACTTTGGCGTTTGACCTCAAGGGTCACACGACGTTGTCCTTCAACCTCTCAGGGTTTCACTGCGAGATTGCAATTCCCTTGACCAAGCGAACCTTTCACACGCCTTCGATGGACGGCTGATGCGCGCCCAGAGCAAAGAGGGAGGTCTGGCACAGGCGGTCGTACGCCGCTTCAACCTGTTGCGGCCTTTGTCCGAGGAAGCCGTTGCGGCCCTCGAGCAAGCCATTCTCGAAGGCCTGTTCCGGGCCGGTCCCGGGGAAGATCTGGTTGTGGAAGGCGATTCGGTCGACGGCGTCCGAATCGTGCTCTCGGGTTGGCTGTTCCGTCACAAGACGCTCGAGGATGGCCGGCGACAGATCGTCAACTTCATCCTCCCCGGCGAGACCTGTGACGCATACGCTTATCTCCTGCCCACCATCGACCATTCGATCACGACGGCAACGCCGGTTGCCTACGCCGAGATCAAGCGCCCCCGCTTCGAAAAGCTCATGGCAAGCGATCGCACGCTCGCCGAAGCGTTCCTGTGCGAAACGGTGCTCAACAGTGCGATTCAGCGCGAATGGGCCATCAACCTGGGACGGCGCGCCGCCCTGGAGAAGGTCGCTCACCTGTTCTGCGAGATTTACGAGCGGCTTCGCCCGGTCGGTCTGGTCGATGGCGCCTCATGCAACTTTCCGGTGACCCAGATGGACCTGGCCGACGCGACCGGGCTTTCCGTCGTCCACCTCAACCGCACGATCCAGGAGCTGAGGGCAGCCGGGTTGATCACGCTGCGGGAACGGATGCTCACGATCCCCGATCTGGATGCACTCAAGAGTGCGGCGCTGTTCTCGCCGGGATATCTGCAACTCTACGGGGGGGGGTGATCAAGAGTGCGCGCGCATCGAGTCGCGGCTTTGCTGCCGATGATCCTTGCCGGGGGTAGGAAGACAGCACGGAATCGCGATCATTTGATCATTTGCCCTCGGCGGTTAACCTATGAAAATGCCGGAACTCCCGTCGCGCCGGAAGCTACGAACGTTGCCGGCTCGCTTCATTCGGCCGGCAGAAAAAGGCCCCGGCACTAAATTCCCCGCCGGGCCAGCGGTTTCGACAATCAGTTCGTAGGTATCTGATGACGGCCAAACGTAATCGAAGGAAACAGACGCAATCGCTCCAGGAGCGGCTGATGACATCAGCTGATATCGCCAGGGAGCGCGCTCGCGGGATGCCGCCCGGCAAGGAGCGCGAAACTCTGCTGAGGCGCGCCAAGCAGAACGAGGTGGCCTCCAACCTGACCGATTTGCTGAGTGCGCCGGGCTACAGACGACACGGCGGGTCCTGATGCAATCCGTCAAGCACTACCGCGCCTTCCAGATCGATCCCGACGGCCATGTATTCGGCTGCATCAATCTCGTTTGCGGTGACGACGAGGACGCCAAGCGCCAGGCCGCCGCTCTCGTGCTGGTCCACCGCATCGAGCTATGGCGTCTGGACAAGCGGATCGCCCGGTTCGATCAGCCCGCAGAGCTAAGTCCGCCGCCAGCCCTCAGCTAAAGCACGGTGAGCTTCGGTTGAATCGATGCGAGCCAAGGGGACACCTCTCCCGCAGGGAGAGGTCGGATCGCATCGTAAGATGCGATCCGGGTGAGGGGTTACGACCTCACCGGATGCTGCGGCCCCTCACCCGGAATTTGCTCTCGCAAATTCCGACCTCTCCCCGCTGGGGAGCGGCTGGAGCAAGCTCACCTTCACAAAGGTCCAAGCTCAAAGCGAGCTGCCGCCGCAGATCACCAGTTGCTGTCCCGTGATGGCGGCGGCGTCCGGTGAAAGCAGGAAGGCCACCGCGGCGGCGACTTCCTCCGGCTGAATGAAGCGGCCGATCGGTGGCAGTTTTGGCGCGACAGCGGCGCGCGTCGGATCTTTCAGCATCGGCGTCTCGGTCGCGGCCGGTGCGACGACATTCACCGTGATGCCGCGTGGCGCGAGCTCGCTCGCCCAGGACCGCGCCAGCGCGACCAGCGCCGCTTTGGTCGCGGCATATTGACCGCGCCCCGCGGCGCCCGATGCGGTGCGGCTGCCGATGAAGATGATGCGGCCGCCTTGCGGCAGGCGCGGCGCCAATGCGTCGGCGAGACGCGCGGCGACGTCGACATGCAGACGCCACATCGTGGCGCCGTCGTCATGGTCGAGCGATCCGAGCGGAGCGACTTTCAGCAGGCCGGCCGCATGGACCAGCGCAGTCGGGGCGAGATCGGCGACTGCGGTCGCAATCGCATCGACATTGGCCAGATCGAGCGGCAAATGCACGAACGCCGGGTGGTCGAAGGTCACAGGCCGGCGGCTGATGCCGGTGACGCGCCAGCCATCACGCAACAGCCGCTCGACGATCGCAGCGCCGATGCCCGAACTGGCGCCCGTGACGAGAGCGTGTGGCTGCTTGTCCATGCCTCAGCCTCGCGTCACCCACGGCTCGCTCACACGCACATATTTGATGGCGCGGCGGTGGAAGGTGAAGGCCATGTGGATCGCGCCGTCGGCGGTCTGCTTGACGGAGGGGTAGGACAGCTCGCGATTGGTCTGGTCGCGCGAATTGTTGGTCATGCAATAGCCGTCGCCGGTCTCGACGTCGCGCTTGGCCCATGTTCGTCCGCCGTTAGCCGAGATCGCCAGCGTCATCGGCGCTCGCGGCGCGCCCCAGAAGGCGGTTCGTCCGTCCGATTGTCCGTCGTCGCCGGCAAGCACGGGCGGAAGGTCGTCCTCGATCTCGTCATAGAGCGAAAGCCTGCGTCCGGTGGCATCCCTGGCGCTGGAATCGTTGAAGACCAGTGCGAGGTGGCCGTTGCCGAGCCGCGTCAGCTGGATCGAGGAGTTGTTGTTGGGTAGCGCGGTCGCCACGGGCGCCGACCACGTTCGGCCGTGATCGGTCGAGCGGCTCTGATAGATGTTGTCGGCCCAGCGGCTGCGATACACCGCAATCAGCGAGCCGTCGTCGAGGCGTTCGATGCACATGTGCACGCAGCCGCGGCTGCCGGGGACATCGACATCGCGCCAAGTGGCGCCCGCGTCGGACGAGATCTTGACCGCGCTGGTGTCCTCGTCGCCGTTCCATTTCTTGCCCGGCGTGCTGTGGCAATAGAACACCGGCAGCAGCCAGTCGCCATTGTCGAGCACGACGATCGGCTGACGGATGAAGGTGCCGCGGCCGCGCTGCTCGGGAAACAGCGTCTCGATCGGGCCCCAGCTCCTGCCGTCATCGCGCGAGAGGCGGCGGCGGATCAGCGCCGTGTCCTGGTTGCCGGCGAGCTGTGCCGTCCACATCAGCCACAGCGTGCCGTCGGGGGCAGGGAACAGCACCGGGTTCTGCTCGGAGCGGGTGGAATCGTCGGACAGTTTTTCGGCCGCTGACCACTCAGTCGCACCGCGCGGAAGCCGCGAGAAATACACCGAGATATCGGACATGCCCTCCTGCGTGCCGCCGAACCAGACGCAGGCGAGATCCCCACCCGCGAGCGGCATCAGGTTGGCAGCGTGGTTCTGCACGCAAGGCGAGGGAATGAAGGCGTCGAACCTATCGGGATCGCCGGCTGCCGGGCGAACGGCGCCGTCGGCGGCGATCTCGATGTCGGTGGTCACGACCTCGGTACCGATGGTCATGTCGAAGTCCTTTCAACGAATGCATTGGGTTGCGCGGCCTGCGGCGCGGCGGGAGCAGGGCCCAGCACCAGGCGCTCGATCGCCATCACCACCAGCGGCGTCAGGGCGGCGACGTACATGTTGTCGATACCGAAGGGATTGCCGAGCAGGTACCAGACCGTGGTCGAGACGGCGGCGCCGATCAGGCCGGCGGTGGCGCCGCGGTTGCTGGCGAACAGCGGCAGATAGAAGCCGAGCATCGCCACCATCGTGATCGACAGGCGCAGCGCGCGGGTGAAGAACGACAGTTTCAGGATCTCCGGAATGAAGAACACGAAGACCAGCGGCACGATCGCGATCAGAACCGAGAACACGCGAGTCATCTTCAGCTCGCGCTCGGGCGTCGGCTTCCAATAGGGCACGTAGAAGTCGCGTACCACGAGCGAAGCGATCGCGAGCGCGACGGTGCAGACGCTGACGAAGATCGAGGCGACCAGCGAGGTCGTCACGAAGGCGGAGGCCAGCGGCGGCATCTTCTCCAGGAAAACCGGCAATGCGTAGAGGCTCTTCATATCGGGATAGAGGAACTTGGCGGCGACGCCGATCAAGGCGAGCAGGAAGCCGAGCGGGAGGCAGAACGCGGCGGCATAGAAGGTCGCCTTGCGGGCGTCATCGGCGCTCGGCGTCGAGGCGATGGCCTGGACGATGAACTGCGTCGAGAAGATGGCGCCGACGGTGCCGAAGGTCCAGGCGAAGATGGTCGCAAAGCCGATCTTGCCGTCCCAGCTGAAATAATAGGCCGGAAGCTTGGTCTGCATCGGCGCGATGCCGCCGGTCAGCGACATCGCGACCGCGAAGATGATGATGACGCCGACGACCTTGAAGGCGCTATGCAGGATCGTCACCCAGGCGACGCCCTTCAATCCGCCGAACACGTAATAGAAGGTCGAGACCACGGCGATGATGCACATCGCAACCGGCAGGCTGACATGCAGCGCGGTGGCGATGGCGGCGGCACCGCTGACATAGTTGCCGACATTCACCAGCAGCAGCGCATAGATCATGATCACCGACACGGTGAGCATGGTCGACTTGCCGTATTTCTGCGCGATCGCCGCCGAGATGGTGTATTCGCCGGAATTGTAGAGCTTCTTCACCATTAAGAGGCCGAACAGCAAAAAGCCGATCGAGGCGCCGAGCACGGCCCATCCGGCGGCCATGCCGGATTGAAACGCCTCCTGCGCCGTGCCGACGGTCGATTTGGCACCGACGAATTCGCTCATCATGAGCACGCCGACCACGACGGCCGGCATCGCGCGGGAGGCGGTCATGAACTGATCGCTGGTGCGGCTGCGCAGCTTGTACGTGAGCCATGAGGTGAATGCGATATAGGCGACGATCATCGTGACGATGAGCGTGCTTTCGCCGTTGAGCAGGGCTTGCATCTCTGACGTTTCCTCTGGTGGCGCGGGAGCGGTGTTGCGAGCCCGCTTTTTGCCCGACGGCAAAGTGTTCGGAATACGAACAATTGTTGTTGATTGCTATTAGACCTGCTCGGGCGCGGTGCGTCAAGCGCACCTGCCGCACGCCGGCATTGCTGCAGACCGTCCAGAGGGTTGCAGAGACGCATCGGGCCGGGCCGTCAGGCCCGGACCCCTCCGCGGTGTTGCGCCGGTCAGTTCGCCGACAGCGCCGTCTTGGCGACCTCGGCCATCCAGCCCGATGCGACCGGCAGGATGGCGTCGTTGAAATCGTAGCGCGGGCCGTGCAGCTCGGCGCCGTCGCGCAGGGGCCCGTTGCCGATCCAGACGAACGCGCCGGGCCGATGCTGGAGATAGAAGGCGAAATCCTCGCCGGCCATGCTGGGTGCGAGATCGCGCCGCACGGGCGCGCGCAACCGGTCCGCGGCCATGCGCGCGAAGCCGGCTTCATCAGGCGAGTTGACGACGACGCCGACGCCCATGACGATGTCGGGGGTCACCTTGACGTCGAAGCTCGTGGCGATGCCGGCGCAGATCTCGCCGAGCCGCTTGAGGATGATGTCCTTCACCTCGTTGCGGTGATGCCGCAAGGTGCCGCGGATCACGACCTTGCCCGCGACTTGATTGGGCGCGGTGCCGCCCTCGATCGTGCAGAGCGAGAGCACGGCGGTATCGAGCGGATCGACGCTGCGCGACACGATTGCTTGCATCGCCACGATCAGATGACCGGCCGCCATCACGGGATCGCGCGTGAGGTGCGGCATGCCGGCATGCCCCGCATGGCCCTCGATGGTGATGGTGACGCGCCCGCCTGATGCCATCACCACGTCGTCATGGACCGCGATGGTACCGGCCTCCAGGCCCGGCCAGTTGTGGAAGCCGAACACCCGGTCCATCGGGAAGCGCTCGAACAGCCCGGCCGCGACCATCGCGCGCGAGCCGCCGAAACCTTCCTCGGCCGGCTGGAAGATGAAATCGACGGTGCCGCTCCAACTGGTGTCCGCGGCGAGCAGCGCGGCGGCACCGAGCAGCGCGGCGGTGTGCCCGTCATGCCCGCAAGCGTGCATCACGCCAGGCGTTTTCGAAGCGTAGCTGAGTCCGGTATCCTCTGTGATCGGCAGCGCGTCCATGTCGGCGCGCAGGCCGACGCGCGCTCGTGCCGATCCGCGCGTCAGCGTCGCGACTACGCCGTGACCGCCGATACCGGCTTCGAAGGGAATGCCGAGCTCGGTGAGCCGCTCCTGCACGAAGGCGGCGGTCGCCTTCTCCTGCAGCGACAGTTCGGGATGGGCATGCAGATGCTGCCGCCACGCGGTCAGTTTCTTGTGCAGCTCAGGGGTCAAGGCGCGGCTCTCTCTGATGGTGATGGCTGCGGCTACCATAGCGGATTGTCCGCGGCGTGCATCCCGCCTCAGGGAATGCCTCGCGTGCAGCCGCATCGTCATGGCCCGGCTTGACGGAGCCCTAAGGCGAAAGCTTCGCCAGCCCCTTCCAGTCGAAGCTGATGCCGTGGCCCGGGCGGTCCGGCGCCAGCGCCTTGCCGTCTTCCAGCACCAGCGGATGCTCGATGTATGTGTCCAGCCCGAAGCCGTGCGCCTCCAGATAGGAGCGGTTCGGGCAGGCCGCGAGCAGGTGCACGGTGATGTCGTGGGCGCCGTGGCTGGTGACGGGCAGGTTGAAGGCTTCGGCCAGCCGGGCGATCTTCATGAAGGCGCTGACGCCGCCGCAATTGGTGACGTCAGGCTCGGGATAGGATACCGCACCCGATGCGATGTAGTTCTTGAACTCCCACAGCGAGCGCAAATTCTCGCCCGCCGCGATCGGCACACCGCCGGCTTGCATGATGCGGACGTGGCCGGCGACATCGTCGGGAATGATTGGCTCTTCCAGCCAGGTCAGATCGTAGGGCGCGAACGCGCGGGCGCCGCGGATGGCTTCCTCCACGGTCCATTTCATGTTGGCATCTGCCATCAGCGGAAAGCCGTCGCCGAGATGTTGTCGCATCGCCGCGACGCGTGCGACGTCGGATTTGAGATCGGGCCGGCCGACCTTCATCTTGATGGCGCGAAACCCTTTGGCGAGGTTGCCGTCGGTCTGCTTCACCAGCGCATCGACCGAGAGATCGAGGTCGATGCCGCCGGCATAGCACGGCACGTGAGCATCGAAGCCGCCGAGCAGCCGAAACAGCGGCAATTTGGCGCGGCGCGCCTTCAGGTCCCACAGCGCGATGTCGAGCGCGGACAGCGCCAGCACCGAAGGCCCGCCGCGTCCGCCATAATGCAGGCCCCACCAGACATGATGCCAGATCGCTTCGGTATCGTCGGCCTCGCGTCCTTCGACGAGCGGCGGAATCTCTCGCTTGAGGATGTCGGCGACGGCGCCGCCGTTGCGCCCGACCGTGTAGGTGTAGCCGACGCCTTCGGCGCCGTCGGCGTCGCGGATGCGGCAGGTGATCAACTCGAACGCCGACATGTCGCCATGGGTGGAGTCGGAGAGCGTGACGGGGAGGGGAATCCGGTACAGGGCGGATTCGATTGTTGCGATGTTTGGCATGGGACCTCCCTATGTTTTCTTTTTGGTGTTTCGTAGGGTGGGTTATGCCCTGCAGATGCACTTCGCGCATCTGCAGGGCTAACCCACCCTACGACCTCACCGCATCGTCGCAAGCTGTAGTGCAAGTGCACACGCCCGATCGTATTCGTCGAGATTGATCCACTCGTCGACCGTGTGCGCCTCGTTCTGCCCCGCGCCGAAGGTCACGGTCGGGATGCCGTGGCGGACCATCCAGTTGGCGTCGAGCCCGCCATTAGCGGCGCGCACGTTCGGCGTGCCGCCGACGGCGGACACGGCCTCGATCGCGCGCTTCACGACGGGCAGGTTCTCCTTCATGCGGAACGGATAATAGTCGGTCTCGGCCTTGAACTTGACCTTGCCGGACTTGCCTTGCGCGTTCGTGACTTTCTTCGCCGCCTTCTCGAACGCGGCCTTGTAGGCTTTCGTGATCTCCTTGAAGAATTTCCCGTCATGGCTTCGGCATTCGCCGCGTACATGGACGTAATCGGTCACGACGTTGGTGGCATCGCCGGCCGGGCGGCCCTCGCCGCCGGTGACCGGGCCGACATTGCTGGTGCCCATCCGCGCGCTCGCGCCCTTGCCCTTCACCACCTTGCCGAACCAGCCGCCGGCCTTCACCTCGGCCAGCGCGAGCGCCATGATCATGGTCGCGGAGATGCCGCGTTCCGGCGCCACGCCGGCATGCGAGGCGCGGCCGAAAATCTCGACGGTCCAGCGGTCGGCGCCGACAGCGCCGATCACGACGTTGGAGGCCGAGCCGCCGTCATAGTTGAAGGCCATCACGGGCGAGCCCAGCTCGTCCAGCTTGACGTGGCGCGCCCCATAGAGCCCGCTCTCCTCGCGCACGCAGAACAAGAGCGTGATCGGCGGATGATCGAGCTTCTGCTTTTCCAGCTCGGCCGCCAGCGTCACCAGCACGCCGCAGCCGCATCTGTTGTCGCCGCCGAGCGCGGTCTTGGCCTCGTTGACGATCTTGCGGCCGGATTTCTTCGGCTTGGCGCCGGCGCAGAGCGGCACGGTGTCCATGTGGGTCATGAACATGATGCGCGGCTGGTTGTGCAGCGCGCCGCGGCCGGGCAGGTCGACGATGAGGTTGCCGGTTTCGGTCGGCACGGGGATGCGCGTATTGGCATCGTCGAGCCGGATCGCCTTATCAGGCACGCCGGCCTGCTTCAGCGCGGCAGTGAGCTCGCGCCCGATCGCCGCCTCCTGCCCGGTGACGCCCTCGACGGAGAGAAAGCGCATGAGACGGTCGGTGGCGGCCTTGGTGTCGACGGGCATGGGGCATTCCTTTGATGCGCGGAGTCGTAGGGTGGGTTAGCCCAGCGAACTGCGCTTCGCGCAGTCGCAAGGCTAACCCCACCCTACGAAGGCGACGAGGTGCAAGTCAAAAAGATCACCACCCCCGCAACCAGCGCCGCCGCCATGAACAGCAGCACGGCCGGCAATCCTGCGAACGCCGCGACCGCGCCGGTGAGCGACTGCATCAAGGCGGTGCCGAGGAAGAAGGCGAGGTTCACCGCCGCGAGCGCCTTGCCCGCGACTTGCGCGTCGACGAGCTGCCGGCACATGCCGAACAGCAGCGGCTGGGCCGAGGTGGCCAAGCCGATCAGCACGAACAGCGTCAGATCATATTGCGGCGGCATGACCGGTACGCCGAACAGCCATGCGACCGCATAATGCGGCGCTCCCAACGCCATCAGCATCACCAGCAGCGCCGCCAAGGCGTGCGCGCCGGCCACGAGCTCCCTGCGGCGGCCGATCCTGCGATCGATCATGCCCATGCACAGGGGACCTGCGATCATCGCCAGCGTGTAGGCGCCGAGCTGGTTGCCGGCCTCGACCCGCGTCAGTCCCTTGATCTGCATCAGCCAGGGGCCGCCCCACAGCCCGCGCAGCACCAGCGATGTCGCCAGTGACACCAGCGCCAGGGCGATCAGGCCGCGCAAGGGGCGCGACAGTCCGAGCCTGAGCACCTCGATCATCTGCGACAGCGGCGAGGAGTCGTCCTTGTGCTCGGCCGGCTGGTTCGGCACCAGCGCGAACACGGCAAGCGCCACCACGACGCCGCCTGTTGCGGCGATCCAGAATCCGGCGCGCCAGCCGTAAGTGTCGACCACGAAGGCGAGCGGGCTTGCGGACAGCAGCATGCCGATATTGCCGATCGACAGGATCGCGCCCGACCACAGACCGAAGCGCGCCGTCGACAGTTGCTTCGCCGCCAGCGTCATCGGGCACATCAGCATGCCCGAGGTGGCAATTCCGAGCAGCAGCTGCCCAAAAGCAAAGCTCGAAGGCCCCGTCGCAAAGCCCGAGGCGATCGCGCCGATCACGGTGCCCGCGAGCAGGCTGAGCGACACCGGCCGCACGCCAAAGCGGTCCATCGCCGCGCCGACCGGGATTTGCGAGGCCGCAAAGGCGAAATGATAGACCGAGGTGAGGCTCGCCAGCGCCTGCGGGTCAATGCGGAAATCAGCTGCCATCAGGTCGAGGCTGAGCGCCGGGATGGTGCGCAGCAAGGTCGACAGCATGTGCCCGCAGGCGAGCGCGACCAGCGCGAAGATCAGCGTGCGGGTGCCATGTCCCGCCTCTTCACTGGCACTCATCAGCGTCCCATCCCCTGAGCTTTTTGCGTGCCGTACACGATCGGATGGCCCGTGCCAACAGCCGGAGGCAGGCGTTGGCGCAGGGCGGACCGGATCTGGGGACAGATCACGCCAGCAAAGGGTTTGGCAGCCGTTCCATGACGGCCGACCCCGGCGATCGAGCTCGGCCCGTTTCAGACGTCAGGCCGATGAACCGGCTCGACCGTCAAGACGTTGTCCTCGGGAAAACGTGGTATGATGGAGAGCAAGCGCTCCTGATCTGCGGTTGCCAGCGGTGATGTCTTTGTCCGAGAGTACAAGCCAGACGACCAGTGACTCGGCCCGCCGGCAGCGGAGAAGAAGCAATTCCTTGCTGTTGGCTCTCGCGGTCGGGTTTCTTGTTTTTGGCGCGGCGTCGGGTGCCCTCTATTACGCGTTGCGGCCGCACGTGCTCCGCATCGCCGTGGGGCCGCCGGGCAGCGACGATGACAAGGTCATTCAGGCCATGGCCGATGCCTTCGCTGCCGAGAGCCGAACTGTCAGGCTGTCGCCGGTCAGGACCGAGGGGGCGGCGCAGTCCCTTGCCCTGCTTGGCGCCGGCAAGGCGGACCTGGCCGTCGGCCGCGGCGATCTGGACATGCCTGCCGAGGCGCAGCAAGTCGCGGTCGTGCGCAAGAACTTCGTTGTGCTGTGGGCGCCGTCCGGACTGGCAACCAAGCGCTCGAAGAAAAACCCGACGCCGAAAATCAAGGAGGTTGCCGATCTCGCCGGCCATCATGTCGGCATCATCGGCAAGACTCCGGCGAATGCCGCGTTGCTGCGAGTGATCCTGGGCGCTGCCGGGGTGGACGCCGACAAGGTCGCGGTGACGCAGTTCGGCACTGAGCATCTCGAGGAATTGGCGAGCGATCCCCATCTCGATGCCTTCATGGCGGTCGGGCCGCTCGACAGCAAGATCACATCGGACGCCATTGCTGCGACCGCGCGCCTGCGCGGCGAGCCGAAATTTCTCGCCGTCGAGACCTCGGAAGCGATCGCCTTGAAGCACCCCCGCTACGAATCCGAGGAGATTCCGCCCAGCGTCTTCAATGCCGAGCCAGCCTGGCCGGATGACAAGGTCGAGACGGTCAGTGTCAGCCATCTCATCGTGGCGAGAAAGGCCCTGTCCGAAACGACGGTCGCCGCTTTCTTTCGCGAGCTCTTTGCCGTTCGCCAGGCGATCGCCAGGCAGGTCCCCGGCGCTGCTCACATCACCAAGCCGGACCTCGAGAAGGACACGGAGCTGCCGGTCCATCGCGGAGCGGCAGCCGTGATCGACGGCAACGAACGCACCTTTCTCGACCGCTACGGCGATTACTTCTGGTTCGGGCTGCTGCTTCTGTCCGGCATCGGCTCGGCCGCCGCCTGGCTGCGCCGCTATCTGAACCGCGACGAAAGAGAGGAAAACACCAGCCATCGCAGGAGAATCCTCGCCATGGTGTCCAGCGCGCGGACCGCGGAGTCCAACCAGCAGCTTGTGACCCTGCAGCGCGAGGCCGACGAGATCATCCGCGAAACACTTGCGTGCTACGATGACGGCGCGATCGAGGATGAGGAGCTTGCGGCATTCGGGCTGGTGCTCGAGCTGCTGAGCAACGCCATCGCCGAGAGGCGGACCACGTTGCAAAGCGCCAATGTCGAGACCGTGCGAGGGCCAGTGACAATGGCGCGAGGATCAGGCGGCGCATAAACCCTTCGTAAGGTCTCGGCCGGCTCGACAAAGTCCGAAAATTGCCTTCGATGCGGCCCTCGGCATCGCGGATGATGCGCAAGACGGAGCCGAACTGATTTCGCCAGGTGCCAATCCATGCCATGTCGGTTCTCCCTGGTCATTTGCGCGGCGCGACGCTGAGCCGGTGCAGCCGCTGCAGTTCCTTTTCGGCGTCCCTCATCAGGCCATGAGCCGCTTCGCGCTCATGGCCGACGATGAACCCCGACGCAAAAGCCTGGGCGCGTCGGTTCGTCGGCGGCGCCGTCAGCGCCGCCTCGGTCGCCAGCTCGCAATGCGCCATGAAGTCGTTGAGCGATCCCAGTGCGGATTGAATCTGCTTCAGTCGGCGGGAGAGGCTTGCGAGCTGCTTCTGGTCGCGATCGGCGTAGAGGCTCTCGAAGAAGTCAACGGCATAGCGGATCTTCTTGACCTTGATCCGCAGCTTGTGGCGCTGTCTCGGGTCGAGGTCGTCGAGGTGTTTCCCCTGCTTTTGCGCCTTCTTGATCCGCCGGTCGAGCACCTCGGCGGCGTAGGCGGCGATCGTGCGCCCGTCATCGCAGTGGGATCGCCCGGTTTCGATCCACTCGATCACGTCGATCAGCAATCGGCGATAGCGGGGCGATGCAATCGCGTCGCTCGCGCGGGCGAAGGCCGTCGTTCGCTGCCTGGAAAACCTCTTCTGGATCGCGCGGACGCCTCGTCTCGGCAGGCCCTGGCCGGCCACGGGCGCGATGCTCTCGTTGAGAAACACGTCGATCTCGCGCGCCGGCGCCAGCTCGCTCGTGAGCCATTTCAGCTCGCTCTTGATCCGCGCGGTGCTCGCGCGCGGCAGCATCTCCTTGAAGAGCGAGATCGCGGCCCGCAACCGCCGCAAGCCGACACGCATCTGATGGACGCCTTCGGAGTCCATCGCGCGCACCGGATCGGCATTCGCCGTAATCTGCCGCAGCGTCGAATGCGCGATGACGGAAAACGCCTCGCGCGCAGACAGCGCCGGTTTCAGCGCGATCGGTTCGGCATGCTGCGCGCCGCCGCCGCCTCCCGCGATCAGCTTGAAGCCCCGCTCGGATTTCGAACGCAGGTCGAGCTCGGCCCCCGTGGTGCGTTCGAGACGCCGCGCCAGGTGGAACAGATCTGCGATGCGCCCGGACTTCAACTCCAGCTCGAGCTCGGAAACGGGTCGCGAGCGGCGTCCGGCACTGATCCGGCCGCGATCGAGCGCGAGTTCGATCTCGCTATTTCCGACCCGTTTCGCCTGTGCGGTGCGATGAATGTCGGTCTGGAACACCGGCTTTAGCTTGCGGGCAAGCTTTTTGGAGGCGAAGTCATCGAGCGGAGAATTCTTCGCCTTGGCGAGATCGGGCTTCGCGCCGGCAATTTCGCTTTCCCATTCGCCGCGCGTCACGCCACCGAAGCCGCCCGCCTTCACGGTCTGCACAAAGCGGCCGTCCATCTTGCGTACCCGCAGCGTCGCGCCGTGGCGCCTGAGCTTGTGCTTGTTCGTATCGAAGTAGGTCGATAGGAGCGTCTGCTCGGACCGGTCGCGGCGCCGCCCGTGATTGCTCAAGACCGACGATATCCGCCGCGGCGCGATCCGGAATTTCAGTTCCGTCTCTGCGTTCATGGCAAGCTCTTTCCGTTGCCCAACCAAAGTGGCGCAGGCGCGGGAAGTTCCCCGCTTGCGAGCATTTTGGTTCGAGCAACGCGTGCGAACTGCACGTCATCGAACGTCAGGGAACTCGCTGCGCGCGTGGTGATCGGAGCAGCGACACCGCACAAGTGAATCAATGAGGCGTTCTTGTTGAAGCCAACGAGGCCATTGTCGAGATGAACAAAGGCAGGCGGCTCGCATGTGGAAAGAAGCGGAAGTGACGGCGCCACGAGATCAGTGATACTGTCGTCACAATCTGTGTGATTCAGGATTAGGAGCATCCCGTTATATTTCAGTCAAAGCAAGCCCAATGCAGCTCTTGACGCCGCGGCTCATCCTTAGGCCATGGACGGATTCAGACAGGCTGCCCTTTGCAAAAATGTCTGAAGATCCTGACGTGATGGAATTCCTCCGTCCGCTGGCGACGCGGGCGGCAGCGGACGCTTGGATCGACTTCCAGAAGAGCCACCAGTCGTCTCACGGCTTTTGTATGTGGGCCGTCGAGTCGAGCGCATCTGACATATTCATGGGGGCGGTCGGACTCTTGCGGATTGGCTTTGCCGCACGATTCACGCCTGCGGTCGAAGTCGGGTGGCGGCTGGCCCGGCCGTTCTGGGGACAGGGATTTGCCATCGAAGCTGCGCGAGCATCGTTCGGCTTTGGTTTTGAGCAGCTTCATCTCGCGGAGATTGTTGCGCATGCAAGCATTCGAAATACGCGGTCCAGACGCCTGATGGCGAAGCTTGAGATGTCTCACGACCCTGCAGAGAACTTCGATCATCCCCGCATCCCGGAAGGTGATCCATTGCGGCCACAAGTTCTCTACCGGCTTACACGAGATGCATGGGTGTCGCCGATGAGACGGCCTGCTCAGCTCGCGCACCTGTCGCGTCAAGCGCCTGAAGCAGCATCCCAGGATGCGGCTTGGAGGGCGCCATGTCTGCGGCCTGGACGGTCCTGAAGTATTGTCGCCCACCCAGCGCTTCCAAGGCCGGAACGACGGCAGGTAAGCGCTTGTTTCCACAGCGCTATCTACATTTAATATAGCTATTAAATCTATATAAATAAATTAAATAGAATATACTATATTTAATTGATAGAATGGAACCCGATGGCGTTCGAGTGGGTAGCACGCTCCGGGCGCCGCAGGAGCCGGGGGGCCGGCTCAAAGCAAGTGGAGGAGCCCTTCATCATGGACCGGCGGCAATTGAATGGCATGTCCATTGATCGGTTGTGGGCCCTTCACACAAACCTCGATGAAGTCCTCACCGTGAGGCTGATTGCACTTAAAAGTGAACTTGAATTGCGCCTCGGAAAGCTTCGTCAGGACTATGATTGTGCGGCCGTTCTGCACGAACGCGTTCGGGTGCTCGTTTGCCAGCTTGCTGAGCTCCAGAACCTCCAAGAGAGGGTGCAGAAAGCCCAGGAGAGGACCGTCTGCACCCACACGTATAAGGAAGCCGTCCGGATCGGGAGGCCGAGCTGCCGGCGCTGATCTCTTTTGGCGTGCGTTGGCACAAGCCTTGAATTCGCTGCGTTGGAGCGGTCTCACCACAGTAGCATCGCCCAATGGTCGGCGCCTGAAAAGAGATCGGTGGCGCGCAGGAGCCTTGCGCTCCGTGGAATCGAAAAGTTGATCACTTGCGGCGCCACGCTTCCTCGACGCCATGCCACGCTTTCGACGCCACACGCCAACGCATGCCGACGGCCCGCCGCACCCGCCTTCATTAACTTTTGGCTGAAGCAACATATGTTGAGGTCGGAACAACGCCGCGGGATTTTAATCTCGATTGCATCATTTTCCCGATTGGTCCAATGGCGGGCCATGATCCAAGTTTTCTTCGAAGCTTGGTTTGGGGGCTTCCACGACATGCGAGAACATCATCGTCAAGCGGTTGATGCCGCTGTGCTGCTGCGTGAGCACCTGGAACAGCTCACGTCTCAACTGTGCGAACTGGAAAGTCTTCGTGCCCGCGTGCTTGAGGCGGAGCGGAGTGCTTCGGTCATCGCCGCAACCGCTCCGCCGGCTCCGAGACTTGCGAAGTGTTAAAGCGAGGACGAGATCCCAAGCCACTCGCACGATCTGCGCAGTCATCGCGCGAAATGGCTTTGCGTTGCCTTGGCATGGCTGGACCTTGCTCGTACTGAGACCTTTCAGCACAAGGTCGAACCTCAGGCTGCGCGCTGGCAGCCCCCGCAAGCTTCATCGAGACCGCACCTACGTAGCGGGTACTTGTGACCGAGACGCAGGTCTCAGACGTGGAAGCAGTGGGGTCGCGTTCTCCAACGAACTCGGCTAGCCTTCCTGATTGATCCTCGCCTTCTTGGAAGTGCAGGGCCTAGTCTTCTTTGCTCGGCCTTCCGCACGCGGGATCGAAGGTCTTCCAGTTCTGATAGCTCAGAAGCGAGTGCATCAAGATCCTGGCGGAGGATAGCGGCCCAATCACGCTTGCTCATGGAATGCCCCAGCCGACATTAAAAAGCGCGGGAAAAATATGCAACGCAGTACAACCTCTGCGCTTACGCTCGTCAAGTATGCAATCGAGAGGAAGTGCAAGTCGCAGGGTCAGTTACATTTCGTGATTGAACCTTTTTAACATAATTTAATTCATTTAATTTGGACTATATTAAACTACCCCAAGTTGAAGGTCAGGGAGAAATGTGATGCCCTCCGAAGACGAAGACCGGCGTGAGTTTCTCAAGACTTGCGGAAAATTCGCAGCAGTCACGCCGCCAGCCATGACCATGCTGCTGTCCACCTCCCTCACGTCAAACGCAATTGCGCACTCCGGAGGTGCGGGCGTCCGGCACGAGCACCACGACCACGACCACGACCACGACCGGGACTAGGGCCGGTAATCTTTCCAAAGGAACGATGAGGCCGCCTTGCAGGGCGGCCTCAATCAATTGGGGCCGAGTTCTCTCGCGGCCGTCTTTGCGATCTCGTCCGGGTCATGAGTGCCCGCGGCGTCGATCTCGATCACCTTCCGCGCGACGATCTCGCAGATCGGATCGTTGCGATCGACCAGATGTAGTGATTTCAGCGCGGCAACGAACGCCTGACGGAGTCGTTTAGCGTCTGCCGAGCTGGCATTTCCCAAGAGCCCATTGATCGGCATTGCTTCTAGCCCCGTTACGCCACCCTCTTTTAGGGAGGCTTGCCCACAGGAATGCTAGCAAGCATTTCAGGTCACTTACAGATTCAAATTGCAGAGTTCAGCCAGGAGCAACGGCTGCTGCGGCGGAAAACATGGAAGAGAGGGAACGCTTTGCGGATTGCCGAGTTTTCCCGATGCCCTTCCCCAAGGGCGACCCCGATAGGCCCCAGCTCGCCCCTGCCTACGGAGCTGGGGCCATTTCTTCGCACGAGTTTCTGCGTGTAGGGCGACCTCAGTTCTTCGTTAGCGGCTTTTTTGGCCCCTCAGCGGCCGCGTCAATATCAGCCGCGGGTAATTCGCTCGTGCGGTCCTTCAAGTCGGCCGCCCGCTGGATCAGTCCCGACGCAACCCGCGGGTCCTTTGTGGTTTTTGCCATTCGCAGCAACGTTGCTGCCGCCTCTCGGGCGAAAGAGGTATAACGCGGCACGTCTTTTTATCCCATCGAAGTCCCCATGGGATGAGTCACAAACCCGGATTGCGTTCCGGGCTTTGTACAAAAATGTACACAGGCGACAAAAAGGCCTCAGCTCCGCGGCTGACGCCGAGCTGAGGCCGTGGTCGGCATCACGTTGTCGAGGCGTGAGCCGGGACTGTCAACTTAGCTCCGGCCTTTTGGTTCCCGCTGTTTGCAAGCAAGCGTTCGTTCTTGAGAATGCCTTCGCGCGCAGGACAGAGCGGCTGGCTGATGCCGGTTGGGAATCATCGTCGCCAATGGCTTTGCAAAATGAAAGAGGCCGCCAACTGAAGCGGCCCTAGTATAGCTCCCAATTCCTTCGGCGCTCCTTTGTGAAGCGCCGGGTATTAATCTTCTAGTCGGGCACCGCTAATCGCAGCGGCGGATCCTGCGGACCGAACCGTCGTCGCGCTCGATCGTGACGGTGCGGCATCCACCGCGATATCCGCGATCATATCCGTAAGCGCGATAAGCAGGTCGATCGTACTCTCGGTAGTAGCGTCGCTCCGGGCCCACTCTCACGCCGCCGAGTGGCGTATCAACCGCAACTTGAGCTGACGCGGGTGCAATGGAGATCGGCGTAGCGATAGCGAAGCCAGCGACCGCCAGTACACCTGCCAATAACAGAGTTCTCATACGAGTTCCTCCTAAGTCATTGCAATTGCATTCCAACATCCGAGGCAGGGGCAAGGTTCCTGCACGAACTTCATCCGAAAAACGGCGAACGGCCAGAATGTCTGTTGAGGGTCAAAATGCGAAGAACCCAGGTTGAGCAGATCTGGTCTCCGTCAGAGGCAGCGCAACTTCGCACAACGGCGGAAGGCGCCGATCATCACTGCTCGGCGTGCGAACAAGTTCCTTAGTGGACACAAAGCAGGCTCCTGAGTTTTGTCGCCAACCCAGCGCTTCCAAGGCCGGGAGGCGCATTGTTCAAATCGCGAAGCAGTGTCGCGATCCCATCGAATGGCCTTTCCGCAAAGTCCGGCTCGGACCTGAGCTGACGTAAGATGCGTCCATAGGCTCTGACCATGTCTTGGACCGGAGCTCGTGGTCCAGCAAGTTGCGCAAGAACGCGTTCGAGAGACATACCGATCAGCGCGAGGCTGTCCTGAGGCGACGGGACCGGCAGGCCGAATTCCGTGAAAGCCAAGCGATGGCATTCCAATATGAGTGCCCGGCTATCGACGAGCGTTCCATCAAAATCAAATATAACCAACTTCAAAGGAAACGCTTTCGGCACCGAAAGAAATGCAAGTCAAGCTCGAAGTAACAATAAGCAGGCAATTGCGCAAGCACGACCCATCCAGTCCCCAATGTACGGACACCGGGACGTGGTTCGTTGATCCACGCAAGCGCGGCAAGGCAGGCGCCCCCATGCATGCGGCACTGTGCCCCGCCGCGCCGTGCCGCGATCAACGGCGAAGCCGTCAAAACCGTAGCTTGCTCGCGTCATCAAGGCAGTGCTACGTTTCCACCCGGCGCCGATTTGACACTCAGCTTGCGGGCGCTTCTCAAAATGCAGCTAAAGCGAATGGCCAGTTCTGCATCGTCCCGCAACAGGAGCATCGTCGGTCGTCCCGCAGGGGAGGACAAGATGAAATTTGCTGCGATCGCCGACGTCCATGGCAATTGCCCGGCGCTCGAAGCCGTACTCGGCGATATCGCCGAGCTCGGCATCAGGGAGATCGTCAACCTCGGTGATCACGTCAGCGGCCCGCTCGAGGCTGTCAGGACGGCGGACCTGCTGATGGAGCGGGGCTTTCCATCGGTGCAGGGCGACCAGGATCGCGTTCTCGTCGAGCTCTGGCGGGGAGGGAAATCGACAAGGAGCGATTTTTCGCAGCTGGAGCGCAGGCACTTCGAATGGATGGCGGGCATGCCGCCGACGCTCGCCTATCGCGAGAACGTGTTTCTTTGCCATGCGTCCCCGAAGGACGACGCGGCCTTCTGGCTCGATCACGTCGCTGCCGACGGCAGCGTCCGCGCAAGTCCGATAGATACGATCGAGACCGGCGCCGGAGGTATCGGCGCAGAACTCATTCTGTGCGGCCACACGCATATCCCGCGCGTAGTCCGCCTGAGGGATGGGCGAATGGTCGTCAATCCCGGCAGCGTCGGGCTGCCAGGTTACGATGGACGGACGCCTGTTCCCTATGTGGTCGAGGTCGGCACGCCCCACGCCTGCTACGCCATTCTGGAGCGGACCCGCGCCGGCTGGTCCGCGACGATCCGCTACGTGCCCTACGATGGCACGGCCATGGCTGCACTTGCGCGCGACAAGGGCATGCCGAGCTGGGCCAGCGCGATTGCCAGCGGCTGGGTTGAACGATGAGCTCGCGAGGACGCGCGGCAGCAAACTGCCGCTATTGCGCAGTCTCTGCGAGCAGCGCCGTCGGAAAGACCGGCTTGGTGATGAACCTTGCCCCCGGCGGCAGAGGCCCAGGCAGCGGACGACCCGAGATCACGACGATCCGCATGCCGGCGTTCTGCTGTTGGGCAAAGTGAGCGAGATCGACGCCGTTCATCTTCCCGACCAAGCTGATGTCGGTGACGATCAGGGATGGATGTCGTGCCTTCACCGCTAGAGCGGCCGTCTCGGCGTCCTCGCACTGGAGCACGTCGAAATTGTTATCCTCGAGCAGCATCGTCAGCATCTCGCGCTGGATATCGTCATCCTCGACGACGATCGCGATCGGCCGGATCGGCTTTGATTGGCCCATGTTGCACCTCACTTCCCAGCTTTTGTTAAGTGCGGACGAGGGGAATCCGTTCCCGCCGCGCTGTGTGGGGTTCCGCTCACGTCGGGGTTGCCGTTTGACAGAGATCCCGCGGGAAGCTTGCGCAGAAAAGTTTCCGCTTCGATCAGCACCGTCCGTACAAATTTCCGCTCCTCGATCGCTTCGCTGGTGAAATAGCCGTGCTTGACGGCATTGCCGTTTCCAAACGGCGCTCCCGATCCCCATGCTCCGCCATGCATGCGGCAGCGCAGCTTGCCGCGCAGCGCCGGTGCGCGGCAGGTTTCACCGTTGCGTGTCCGCGCGCCACAGCGCGGGCTTGCCTGCATCGGATCGGTGTTGCGGCTGTGGCTCACGCCGTGACCGCATCCGCGAGGCCCGGCTGCGCCGCGATCACGTTCGCGTGCTGCGTGAAATGGCCCACGACGGCCTTGCCGCCGTCCTGCACCGACAGATTCTGAACCGTGATCGCACAGGCACCACTGCTGCGATGACGGTTCAGCGCCTCCATCTGGGCTGCATAGGTGCGCGCCAGCCGGGTCAGGGTGCGCGTGAGGCTTTCCTGCTGCGGCACGTCGTCGGTGCAGGCGAGGCGGCAGGCGCAGCGCATCGAGGCGATGTGAATGCTCACCATCTGCGTCGCCAGCATGGCCTCGAGCGAGTCCTTCGGCGTCATGCTCTTCAGCATCGAGACCATGAAGGACAGATTGCCCTGGTCGGGCTTGCGCGCAACCGCGCTGGCTTTGACCAGCTGGCTGAGCAAGCCATGCAGCGCGTCGCGGTCGACGGCACCGAGTGCATCGGCGAGCAGCTTTTCGCCGGCACGCGTATCGGGATGCTCGATCACGATGCGGCCGCGGCGGAGCTTGACTTTCGGGGTTGCGATGATCGCGGCGGGAGCGCCTGCAGCGACGGGCATCATCTCGGTATGTGTCGGGGAAGTCATCATGCGATGGGTCCTTTGCCGGCGCAGAGCGCGAAGGCTCGCCGCGCGGCGAGCCGATCGCGCGCTTGCTCTGCGGCGGTTGCGATTTTTCAGAGGTCGATGGGCGGGTTTACGCGCAACCGGAGGCGGGGTGCCTCATGATCGAGGGGCAGGGGGACGCCGGCCGATACTCGCGATGATGCCATTGTGCACCTGTTTTGCCCGACGAGTCAAACCGAGATTCTGAAAATCAGCAGTTGCCTCGCGACGCCCCTCGTTCCGGCAGGCGAGGGCTACGGTGCATGGGGTTGTTTTCGCGTTTTGCTGGATGGCGGCGCCCGCCTGTCGCGACCGCGCCGGTCACCGACGATGAGAGGCCGGCCTGACCTAGCCCGCGGAGCGCTCGCGTGCCGCGACACGGATGGCGTGGGCTTTCGCGCCCTTCGCACGGGCCGCAATCATGCTGCGCCCCTTGCCATGCGCTGCACCGTTCTTGTGGAGCAGGGCAACGAGACGCTTGCGGGCGCGGTTTGCCGAGAGCCGTGCCGCCATTTGCTCGGCCTTGCGAATGATGGTGACGGTCGAAGGCGCAAGGTTCGCGGGTACCCAGGCGACGTCCTTGCTCTTGGACAGGCTGCCAACGCCTTCGCACGGCGCTTCGCGCGGCAGGTCGATCCGGATCGCCAGGGCTTGCGAACGTTCGATCCAGTCCTCGGCCTTGGTGCCGGTGATGATGCGGACATAGTCGCGCGTCTCGCGCGGCAAGTCGCTCTCCTTGGCGAGCCATTTCTGGATGCGGCCTGGGCCGGCATTGTAGGCGGCCGCGGCGAGACCGAGATTGCCGAAATCATCGCGGAGCTTGCGCAGGAATTTTGCCGATGCGGGCAGCGCCTTGATGGGATCGAAGGGATCATCGAGCCCGACCTCTGCGGCGGTCTCCGGCATGAATTGCGCAACGCCTTGCGCGCCGGCCTGGCTGACCTCGTTGGACTTGAACCGGCTCTCCTGCCAGAGCAGGCGGGCGAAGAACGGCACGGGAATGCCGCTCTCCTCGGCCGCTTCCTTGAGGGCGCGGCAGAATTGGTCAGTCGGCGAAACCGGAGCCAGTTCGGCCGTTTCGACCACGGGCGGCGGTTCGATCGTCTCTTCGTAGGAGGCGCGCGCATTGGCGAGCTCGATGGCCTGCACGCTTGCGAGGAAGAGCTCGGCCAAGGGGACCAGCGAGGGGGCGCGATCGGACTTTGGCGTCGCATTGTCGAAGTGAGAGCTTTGGGTCGGCGGAGAGCTGACGTCGCACATCAGAATCAGGAACGCAGCGCAAGCCGCGACGAGAAATCGCATCTCGGTAAGAGTCCTCGAACTGTGGGGAACGACCAGCGGCGCGCCGGTGACAAGGACTTGTTAACCGCAATTGCGGCGAAGCTGCGATGGCTGAGGACTTCCGGTGTTAGTACGGTGTTCCCGTCGCGGGAACGTGGTGCTGGTTCGATTTCAGCCGGCAATGAAGGCGAGCAGGGTGCCGTTGGCTTTGGCGGGCGGCACGACGATGGCTGTCCCACTGCGGACGCCTGCCGAGCCGAGCGCCTTCTCGGTTGCCGCGAGGTCGCCGCTGACGAGCACCAGCGCCGCGCCGCCGCGTTCGGAGAGGCCAACGAGCGGCACGCCGGGATAGCGCTTGCCGAGCTGGTCGAGCGTCAGATACACAAAGGCAGCGCGGTCGCCGCCTGAGGTCACAGTTACCGCACCGTTGTTCTCCGCTTTCGGTTCGCGATCGATCAGCCGCGCCAGATGCGCCGCTTCCTTCGCGGGCTCAGGCGTTGCGATCAGCACCTCGCTGATCCGCTTGGCCGCATTGGCGTGGGTCATCAGCTCGGGGATCCACACCGTCTCGCGGGTCTTGTGCTGGCAGGCGAAGATGCGCACGCCGCCCGGCGCTTCCGCTGTCGGCCACATGAAGGTGCGGAATTTGGCGGCCGCGACCGTGCCATCGGGCAGCGTCACCGGCCGCTCGAAATCGGTCGGACCGATCGGGGTAAGGCCACGTGCGCGGATCTCCTCGGCGCCTGCAGCGGAATCGATGGCGGTGAAGGCGATGCGCTCGATGCCTTCGCCGTGCCGGTCGACAAAGGCCCGCGCCGGCGCGTTGTGCTCGGTCGGGACAAGCACGCCAAGCAGCTCCATGTAGTCAGGGTCGAACATGATGGTGTAGTTGCCGGTGCCCATATGCGCGCTGTGGGTGCCGCGCGGCGAGAGGGTGAAGCCGAGCCGCCGGTAGTTTTCGGCGGCGCTGTCGAGGTCTTTCACCATGACCACGGCGTGGTCGATACCGATGATGTTCTTGAGGGCCACTGTGATTTCCCGGTGATTTTGGACGGCTTGAGCTGCCGCTGTCCCTGTCTACGCCGGATGGGCGATCAAGTCATTTTCAATTCAGTGGGAGGTCAGAAATTTCATTCCGCGAATGCGGCATCGACACGTTACGGTGTCAGCGATCCTGCTTGCCGATATAGGCGGCGAGGGTGGCGCGCTCCTCGCCGGTCATTTCGGTGATGTTGCCCGGCGGCATCGCGTTGGACCATGCGGCGACGCGCCCGATCAGGCGGATGTTGCGGTGGATGTTTTCCGGCGCATCGAGCAGAATGCCCTTCGGCGCGGTCACGATGCCGGCCCAGACCGGCTCGGCGGCGTGGCACATGCTGCAGCGGGACATCACGATGTCCTCGACATTGGCGAGCGTCGGTTGTGCCGACAGCGCGCTCGTCTTGACCTCGCGCGGGCCGGCTGCGGACAGCAAGAGGATCGCGATCGCACCCGCTGCTGCGACACCCCACACCCACCATGGCGATTTGCGTCCGGCATGGCCTTCGTTGAAGAAATGGCGGATCACCGGCCCCAGCGCCAGCACGATCGCAACGATGATCCAGTTGAAGCGCGTGGCATAGAGCAGCGGATAATGGTTGCTGATCATCAGCACGACGACCGGCAGCGTCAGATAATTGTTGTGGACCGAGCGTTCCTTGCTGGTCTTGCCGAGCTTCGGGTCGGGCGCCTCTCCCGCGATCAGGCTGGCGACGATCTTCTTCTGGTTCGGGATGATCACGGCAAAGACGTTGGCCACCATGATGGTTCCGATGATCGCGCCGATCTGGTTGAAGGCGCCGCGGCCGCTCAGCACATGGGTGAAGGCGTAGGTGAGGACGACCAGGAACAGATAGCCGCCGATGGCGAAGGGCAGCTCGCGCTGCGCGAGGCCAGTGCGACAGACGGCCTCGTAAAGAAGCCAGGCCAGCGCGAGGCTGCAGAAGCTGAACAAGCCGGCCTGGGCCGGTGTCAAATCGAGGACCGACTTGTCGATCAGGAACAAATCGGCGTCGAGATAATACACCACCACCATCAGCGCGAAACCGGACAGCCACGTTGTATAGGCCTCCCATTTGAACCACGTCAGCTCATCCGGCATGTGGCTTGGTGCCACCAGATATTTCATGATCCGGTAGAAGCCGCCGCCATGAACCTGCCAGGCCTCGCCCTGCACACCGTCAGGCAGATCACTTCCGGGTTTGAGGCTGAGGTCGAGGGCGATGAAATAGAACGAGCTGCCGATCCAGGCGATCGCGGCCACCACGTGCAGCCAGCGCAGCAGCAGGCTTGCCCATTCCGTTACGATTGATCCCCACATGATCACCCCACCAACCGCGACGCCGATGCCGCAGCTTTGATGACCGCAACCGGCGGTCGTGTCCCTACAATGTGTTGCACCGATCCGCGCCGTTTTCCAGTACGATGGGTCACGCCAAATGCACATCGTGCGGGCATGAGCTGACGTGGGATGCAGCAGCTAAAGTCGGGAGGAAGGTGACGTGATATCTCGTGTCTCGCACATTGCGCTAGCCGCATGGCTGGGAGTTGGCTGCATTGGCGCGCAAGCGGATCCCGTGCTGCAAGGCAAGAACGCTTTTGGCGACTGGCAGGCCGACAGGCCCGGCACCGTCAGGCTGATCCGCCCGCAGGACCTGCCGGCGCCCGGCGCCTCGCGCTCGGTCTCCAATCCTACGCGTGTGACGGCGCGCGGTGGTGCTACGCCGCTCGTGCCGGAGGGATTCAAGATCGAACTGTTGGCCGACGGCCTGTCCGATGCGCGCGTGCTGCGCGTCGCGCCGAACGGCGACATTTTCGTTGCCGAGACCGGACCCGGACGCATTCGCGTGCTGCGCCTCGGGGAGGGCGGCAAAGTCGCGACCAACGAGGTCTTTGCCAGCGGGCTGAACCGCCCGTTCGGAATCGCCTTCTTCCCGAACGGCGACAATCCGCAATGGATCTATGTCGCCAATGCCGGCAACCTCGTCCGCTTTCCCTATCGCGTCGGGGATCTGAAGGCCTCGGGCAAGCCCGAAATCATGGTGGCGAACCTGGCGCACGGATCGGGGCACTCCACCCGCGATATCGTGTTCACGCCCGACGGAAAGCGCATGCTGGTGTCGGTCGGGTCCGCCAGCAATGTCGCCGAAGGCATGGGGAGCCCGCCCGGCGGGCTCGAGGCCTGGTCGCGCGCGCAAGCCCTCGGCGCCCCCTGGGGTTATGAAGCGGAGCGTGCCGCTGTGCTCAGCTTCAATCCCGAAGGCAAGGACCGCAAGCTCTACGCCACCGGCATTCGCAACTGTGTCGGCCTCGCGATCCAGGTGCAGACCGGGCTGCCCTGGTGCTCGACCAATGAACGCGACGGTCTCGGCGACGATCTCGTGCCCGACTACGTCACCAGCGTGAAGGAAGGCGCCTTCTACGGCTGGCCGTGGTTCTACATCGGCAACAACGAAGATCCGCGCCACGCCGGTGCGCGGCCGGATCTGAAAGACAAGGTGACGGTGCCGGACGTGCTGGTGCAGGCGCATTCGGCCTCGCTCGGCATGACTTTCTATAAGGGCACGCAGTTTCCATCCGAATATCAGGGCGACGCCTTCGCCGCCGAGCACGGCTCCTGGAATCGCTCGAAGCGCACCGGTTACAAGGTAATCCGTATCAAGATGAAGGATGGCAAGCCAACCGGCGAGTACGAGGATTTTGTCACCGGCTTTGTCGTGAACGACGCCCAGGTCTGGGGACGGCCGGCCGGAATCGCGGTGGCCAAGGATGGATCGCTGCTGATTTCGGAAGACACCGGGGGCACAGTCTGGCGGGTGACGTATTCGCACTGAGCGAGCTTTTTTCGCCTCTGGCAGCAAGCGGGGGGAACGAGACCTACCCGCGTCTCACGCTCGCCCCGCCATCGACCGGCAGCGTCACACCCGTGATGAAGTTCGCCTCGTCGGATGCGAGAAACAGCGCGGCATTCGCGACGTCCCAAGCCGTGCCCATCTTCTTGCGCAGCGGCACCTTGCTATCGCGTTCGGCCTCGACCTCGGCGCGAGTCTTGTGCCACTCACGAGCGCGGGTGTCGACCGCCATCGGCGTGTTCATCAGGCCGGGCAGGATGACGTTGGCGCGGATGCCGTATTCGGCGTTCTGGTAGGCGAGCTGTTCGGTGAAGGCGATCATCGCCGCCTTCGTCGCCTTGTAGGCGACGTAAGGGTAGGTGGTGATCGCGGCCATCGAGGAGATGTTGATGATGGCGCCGCTCTTCTGCGCCCGCATGATCGGGATCACCTCTTTCGCGGCGAGAATGCAGCTTTTCAGATTGATGGCGACGACGCGGTCGAACGCTTCCTCGGTGATCTCTAGCAGTTCGGCATCGCCGCCGGACAGGCTGACGCCGACATTGTTGTGCAGCACGTCAATGCGGCCCCAGCGCGATTTTGCGTCGGCGACCATCGCCTTGATGTCGGCAGATTTGGTCACGTCGGCCCCGAAGGCCGCGGCGGTGCCTTGTTTGGCGGCGATCAGATTCACGGTCTCCTGCGCTGATTCCAGATGATGGTCGACGCACAGCACCTTCGCGCCCTCGCGCGCAAAGGTCAGTGCGGTGGCGCGGCCGTTGCCCATTCCCTCGCCGGGGCTCTGGCCGGCGCCCACGACGATCGCAACCTTGTCCTGCAGGCGCATGTCAGTTCACTCCCGGCATCGGTACCGCTCGAGTACCTCGTTCCATCCCGTCGTTTTTTTCGACGATAGCAACGGACTGCGAACGTGAGAAGGCCGGGCGTCCTTCTCTCATGTCATTGACATCGCATGAATTTGCATGCCGCCCCTAACATTGCCCCGGCGGCTGTAGGAACCGAGTTCACGCGATCGCGTTTGTTGCGGAGCCTTTCCCCACGCTAGGCTCTTTCCCGGGGCTCCCAACCGCCAGTGGCTTGCCGATGAATCTGCTCGATCCACAAGGCCCTGTGGCTGCGGCCAACAGCACCATTTTGGTTGATTCCGTCTTCATCATGCTTGCGATCGTGGTGCCGACCATCGTCGCGATCCTGGCTTTTGCGTTCTGGTTTCGCGCTTCCAACCCCAGAGCGAACTTCCAGCCAGACTTCGTCTATTCCGGACGCGTGGAGATGGTGGTGTGGGCGATTCCCGCGTTGACCGTCATCCTTCTCGGCGGCGTCGCCTGGATCGGCTCGCATCAGCTTGATCCCGCAGCACCCGTGCCGGGCACCGGCAGCCCGGTGCGCATCCAGGCCGTGTCGCTCGATTGGAAGTGGCTGTTCATCTATCCGGACCAACGCATTGCCACCGTCAATACGCTGACGGTGCCGGCGGGAGCCGAGCTGAACATCCAGCTGACATCATCGAGCGTGATGAACGTGTTCTTCATTCCTCAGCTCGGCAGCATGATCTACACCATGAACGGCATGGTGACGAAACTGAACCTGCGCGCCGACAATGAGGGAAAGCTTAAGGGCCTGTCGGCGCACTTCTCCGGCGACGGCTTTCCCGACATGATGTTCGACGTCAACGTGATCTCGCCGTTGTCATTTCCGGATTGGGTGGCGACCACCGCGAAGACCGACGCGGTGCTGAACGAGGAGAGCTACAAGAAGCTGATGCAGCAGGGCATCGAGAAGGGCAGGCCGACCTATCGGCTCGAAGACCCGCGCCTGTTCGACCTGATCGCGACCCAGCACATTCCCCCAGGCCCAGGGCCGCAGCTCGCATCCGAAGCCGGCCGATCGCAGAGTGGAGGCCAGGATGCTCGGTAAGCTCGACTGGTCGGCCATCCCGTTCGATCAGCCCATTCCGCTCATTGCAGGTGGCGTTGTGCTGGCAGGCATCCTCGCGGTGCTGATCTGGGTCGTAGTGAAGGGGCATCTACCCTATCTCTGGCACGAATGGATCACCAGCGTCGATCACAAGCGTATCGGCGTCATGTACATCCTGCTGGCCTCGGTGATGCTGCTGCGCGGCGGCAGTGATGCCATCATGATGCGGATCCAGCAGGCGATCGCTTACCAGTCGCAGGGGTACCTGCCGCCGGAGCACTACAACCAGATCTTTTCGGCGCACGGCACCATCATGATCTTCTTCGTGGCGATGCCGTTCGTGATCGGGTTGATGAACCTCGTCGTGCCGCTTCAGCTCGGAGTGCGTGACGTGGCTTTCCCAACGCTCAATTCCGTCGGCTTCTGGTTGACTGCGACCGGCGCGCTGCTGGTCAATCTGTCGCTGGTGATCGGCGAGTTCGCCCGTACCGGCTGGCTCGCCTTTCCGCCGCTGTCGGAATTATCCTATTCGCCCGGTGTCGGGGTTGATTATTATGCCTGGTCACTGCAGATCTCCGGCGTCGGCACGCTGGTGGCCGGCATCAATCTCGTGACGACGGTGCTCAAGCTGCGCACCAAGGGCATGAATTATCTGCGCATGCCGATGTTCTGCTGGACCACGCTGGCCTCGAACCTGCTGATCGTCGCGGCGTTTCCGATCCTCACTGCTACGCTCGCGATGCTGCTGCTCGACCGTTACCTCGGCTTCCACTTCTTCACCAACGAGGCCGGTGGCAACGTGATGATGTTCATGAACCTGATCTGGGCCTGGGGACATCCGGAAGTCTACATCCTGGTGCTGCCGGCCTTCGGGATCTACTCCGAGGTGGTGTCGACCTTCTCCAGCAAGCCGCTGTTCGGCTATCGCTCCATGGTGCTCGCGACCATGGCGATCTGCATCATCTCCTTCATGGTCTGGCTGCATCACTTCTTCACGATGGGGGCCGGGCCCGATGTCAACGCCATCTTCGGCATCGCCAGCATGATCATCGCGGTGCCGACCGGGGTGAAGATCTACAACTGGCTGTTCACGATGTATGGCGGTCGGATCCGCTTCGCGACGCCGATGCTGTGGTCGGTCGGCTTCATGGTGACGTTCATCATCGGCGGTTTGACCGGCGTTCTCGTCGCGGTGCCTCCGGCGGACTTCATGCTTCACAACAGCATGTTCCTGGTTGCTCACTTTCATAACGTCATCATCGGCGGCGTGTTATTCGCCGCTTTTGCGGGCTTCGAGTACTGGTTCCCCAAGGCGTTCGGCTTCCGTCTCGACGAGCGCTGGGGCAAGGTGGGGTTCTGGTTCACCTTCATCGGCTTCTGGGTGACCTTCATGCCGCTCTATGTCGTGGGCATGTTGGGCATGACCCGGCGCATGCAGCATTATGACGTCGCGGAGTGGCGACCTTGGATGTTGGTGGCCGCGTTCGGCATGCTCTTGCTGACGATCGGCGTGCTCGCGCAGATCACGCAAGTCGTGGTCAGCGTCAGGAACCGCGAAGCTCTGCGCGACCGCACCGGAGATCCCTGGGACGGCCGTTCGCTGGAATGGGCGACCTCGTCTCCCCCACCCGTCTTCAACTTCGCCTTCTATCCCGATGTCCGTGGCGAGGATGCCTATTGGGCGCTGAAGCAGCATGCCCAGGAGCAGCAGCTCGGGGACCATTCGGGGCCGGAATATCAGGACATCGAGATGCCCAGGAATTCGCCGACCGGGTTCGTGTGTGCGTTCTTTGCCACGGTCATGGGCTTTGCGCTGATCTGGCACATTTGGTGGATGGTTATCCTTGGCGGCGTCGGCGCGTTCGCGACCTTCGTCGTGTTCGCGTGGCGCGATCACGACGAATACGTCATACCCGCAGCCGAGGTCGAACGGATCGATCGCATCAACGTCGAGGAGCGTCGTAACCTCGTCAGCCTAGCGGGGACGCTCTGATGACAATGACTGCGACTCTCGGGCACGCTCACGCTGATCCCCACCACATCGGCCGAGCCGCCGAACACCCCGGGCCGGCGCCGAAGCGGATCGTCACCGCATACGGCTTCTGGGTCTTCCTGCTCTCCGACATCGTGATGTTTTCCTGCTTCTTCGCGGCCTATGCGGTACTGTCCGGCCAGACCGCCGGTGGACCCAAGGGATCGGAGATATTCGATCAACGCAATGTCGCAATCGAGACGGTCTGCCTGTTGCTCTCGAGCTTCACTTGCGGCATGGCTAGCATCGCGGCCGATGTCCGCAACCGGTTCTGGTTCTATCTCGGCATGGCAGTGACCTGCGTGCTCGGGTTGATCTTCCTGGCCATCGAGTTCAAGGAGTTCGCCGACCTGGTTGGCCGCGGCTACGGCCCCTCGCGCAGCGCTTTCCTGACCGCGTTCTTCTCGCTGGTCGGCTGCCACGGCCTGCACGTCTCGGCCGGCGTGCTTTGGCTTCTCACCATGATGGCCCAGGTCTTCGCCAAGGGCTTTCGCGCCGACGTGCTGCGCCGGATGATGTGCTTTGCGCTGTTCTGGCATGCGCTCGATATCATCTGGGTCGGTGTGTTTTCCGTCGTCTACCTGCTTGGAGGTGGCGCATGAGCGATCAGACGCACATGCAGGTCGAACACGACCTTGCCCCGGGCGAAGAAGAGCAACACAGCGTCGGCGAGCGCATTCTCGGCTATGTGGTCGGTCTCGGCCTTGCGCTGCTGCTCACCGCGACCTCGTTCTTCATCGCGGGCACCGATCTGGTCTGGCAGCCTTCGATCCCCGTTGCGCTGATCGTGCTCGCGATCGCGCAGATGGGTGTGCATCTCGTCTTCTTCCTGCACATCACGACGGGGCCTGATAACACCAACAACGTACTGGCGCTGGCTTTCGGCCTGCTGATCGTCTTCCTGGTGGTCGGAGGAACCGTCTGGATCATGGCGCATCTCAATCAGAACATGCCGCCGATGGATCAGTTCATTCAGATGCACAGCTGAAAAGGCGCCGCCACGATCGGGGAATGGCATCTACCTTGCCGCGAGTAGCGGCGGAGGTCTGGTTGATGCGCAATGTTCTCGCAATCCGCCGACCGTATTGCTCATGGGCTCAGGCTGCCGAATCAATCGGCGGTTCGAATGGTGTTCCATGTCTGATACGTTTCTCTTCTTCAGGACCCTCGCGTCCAATCCTTTGATGGTCGGTGCCATCGCTCCCTCAGGACCCGCACTTGCAAGTCTCATCACGAGCGGGATCGATCCGTCGGATGGACCCGTTCTTGAGCTGGGCCCCGGCACCGGGATCTTTACCGAGGCCCTGCTTGCGCGCGGCGTCCGTCAGACGGACTTGACGCTCGTCGAGTCCGTTTCGGACTTTGCCAACGTTCTACGTCTACGTTTCCCCGAAGCCCGCGTGCTCCGGATGGATGCGGCGCGGCTCGGCGTCTGTCGTCTCTTTGGCAATACACCTCTAGGAAGTGCGATCAGCGGGCTGCCCTTGCTGAACATGTCCCCCAGAAAGGTCAGCGCCGTCCTGACCGGCGTGTTTTCGCTTCTGCGCAAGGGTGGCGCACTTTACCAATTCACCTACGGCGTTCGCTGCCCGGTGTCTCGGCGGTTGCTCGACCGCCTCGGCCTCAAGGCGAGCCTTCATGGTCGGGTCCTGCGGAATTTTCCGCCCGCCCGAGTCTACAAGCTTGTCCGGCGCAAGCCACTGACGTTGCACGAGGTCGGAAGATGATTGACCTGTCCGATTTGTCGGCCCTGGTTTCCGGCTTAGCTGGTTGGGGACTATTCGGCTTCACGATGTGCGCCGTAGCAGAAAAGCTCCTCCCGATCGTACCTTCCTACGGCATGCTGATCGCGCTGGGCATGTTCGTCATCCCGAATTTCGCCGCCTTGCCTTGGGCCGTCGCGGCGACCACAGCCGGGTCAACTCTTGGCTCGCTGATTTGGTACGCGGTCGGGCGGTGGTTCGGCCCGCAACGTGCCGAGGCACTGGTGCAAAGCGCAGGATGCTATCTGAACCTCAGGGTCGAAAGATATCGCCGTCTGACCAGCTCATATCACTGCAACCAGTTCTGGATTTCCGTTGCTGCCCAAGTCATTCCCCTTGTCCGCGTCTACATGGCTCTTCCTGCCGGGGCAGCGGCCATTCCACTGATGCGCTTTGCTACGGCGACGTTCGTCGGAGCCCTCGCCTGGAACGCCTCTTTCCTGTTGCTGGGCTACGGTTTGCGCGAAAGTCATGTCGATCCGGCGACCGCGGCCTCTACTGCGGTTATTGGCATCATCGTTGTCGAGGTCGGATTCGCTCTGACGTTCCGACTCATCCGCGGTCGGGCTTGAGTTGCGGCGTTCAAGCGCAGGGCCGATCCAGTGCGTCTCTTCACAAAAGAAGAGCCGCTTGTTTGTGACAAGCGGCCCAAGTCTAGGGAGGAAACGCCCGAGCAAAGCAATCGGACCGAAGCCGGATTGCCGCCAAGGAAACGCTCGCGCGAAGCGCTTG